>OHMO01000220.1_pt1 | contig 33683 bp, 35 predicted proteins | sample 1569321 | NCBI WGS metagenome assembly OHMO01 (sample SAMEA3879504, study PRJEB24766) | human gut metagenome | biome: human-associated habitat; feature: feces | place: USA | collected 1985/1987
TGCCAATAGTAAGGAGGCTATCATTAATTTACTTTTCATTTTCTCTTGAGTTTAAAGATTGATAACTACAACTGAAAATCAATTAGTCAGCAATTATAATACCACCACCTGCGTTGCCATCATCACCATGACCATGTCCATGACCATGAGATTGAGGAGCATGATTATGACCCGGAATCGGCTGATCAACTTTAATATCCAAATCTGTTTTTGTATAGTTATTTACTACAGCAATACCAAGAGTGACATCGCCAGCTTTTGTTGTAGCATCAGTCTTCTTAATAATCTTATACTCAGTATTTACAACAGTATAGACAGCCTTTGCTTCTGTTTGAGAATGAGCATAAACTTTAACATTTTCTTTTACAGCAGGTTCTTCTTTATATGTATCCTTGAGAGTTGCAAAGAATTGATTAACAAGCATCTTATCTTCAAAATCCGTTGCATCATTCTTAGTAGACACTACCTTATTCCCCGTTTTTTTAGTGTAACGTATGGTAGTGGTAAGCCAATAATCACTAGGATTGGCAACAGCGTTCTTGCCATCTACAGATTCCTTTTCATCAGTAGTAGATTCTTCAACTTCGATTTTTGTTTCTGCTGTTTCCTTCTGAAGAATGATAGTCGGAGTCAAAGAAGCAAACTGACCAGCTTGCAATTCCGGAACATCAACTTTGACTTCTACACTCATATCCTTATAAGAAGCAGTAACCGTAGCTTTGGTTGCTGCCAAAGTTGGATTACCAGTAAACGTAGCTGACGGACTGATAGTGACCGTAGCAGCAGTAGTTACATCAGTTGTAACGCCATTCTCTACGGCAAGTACAATCGGACTGATAGTAGCTTGCGCATTGATAGGCTCAATATTTACATTGAACTCTTCTTTTTCACAAGAAGTGAAAGTTGTAGCTAAAGCTACTACGGCTAACGCAAATACTGCACTTATGCCGTTTAAGAATTTAATCTTTTTCATCTCAATTAATTAATTAAAAATTTAACAATTCTGACTTAATAAAATATGGGTTAAAACTATTTTCTTCCATTATATTATCACTTGCCTCTGCTTTGTATTGCTTATAATAAGTCCTTTCATTACCCGCATTATATACAACGCCCATATTGGCAGAGGTGTTTACACGCGGTATATACCCTCTTCTCTTATACTTATAAGGAGGCAATGCCACCTGAAACCGGAATCCTCCATTCGCTTTGGCATGCTCTGCTTTCATAGCATAAAAGCCTATCGAACAATAACGAAAATGACGAGCCATTTCAAATCTGACCCCCTTTTCCTTCATTAGATATTGTTCAGCTTTCAGTGTGAACTGAGTATTGAACCGCGGCCAATAAAAGCTCCCCCCCAAAGACCAAGTGGCAACCCATGTAGAAGGATCATAATGCAATTTAAATCCGTCCCAATATCCAGTTCCAGTATATCCTATTCGAGCCAGCAAAGAAAATCTCTCATCATTAAAAGGCCTAAATAAATCTACATCAAATCCATACTGATCCGCATTAAAATACCCGACAGTAGCTTTACCAAACACATTATACGGCAACCTGAAACGTTGTGAAAGAGTCAAATTTCCCGGATGAACCTTACCTTCATATTTTCCATATCCATCATTATAAACCGGTATTTTCAACTGTGCCGTTAATTTCATACCTTTCCATAACGAAACTTCTATCGCAGGACTCAAATCAAACAAGACCTGGTAAATCTGTGTAATCACCAGATTCTTGAAAGCTAATTGAGGATACACCAATACATCAATCTTGAACAAAGAACTATTTTTCAACTTTATTTTCCGTGCATTTTTCCAAGTATCACCCAATTCATAGCTTACATTCCAGTCATCACGTTCTGCTTGGAGCACCGAATCTCCCTTTATGGGATGATAATAAAGAGAAATCTGGGGTACATTATTATCCAGAACTATTATGCGGCATGACTTTTCTTCCGGTAAACCCATCTTTTGAATAACATCCACCGCTTTGCCTATGCCTACGCCTTGCAAACGATATGCAGAGTTCTGCAGAACATACACACGTTCATTGCCATCTTCTGTCCATCCAACATTTTCAAATCCCATTTCCACTAAAGCATCTACAGTACTTTCCCCCGTTTGGCAAATCCCTTTTAAAGGGAGCAAACAGTATAAAAAGAACGCTGCACACAGTGCTATTGTTTTAGTATTTAGGCACTTTCTTATGTTAGAGTTTTTATACCTCATCTTTTTCAACCATTTTTTGTGTTCGTATAACACAAAATATGCTGCAAAAATAGACACATTTTTAATAATACCAAAGATTTTTATATGAAAAAATGAAATAATGTTGTTTTTTCTTCAAAAGCCCCCAACAAATACTCAGAATGTTTATATGAAGTATATTAGCTATCTTAAAATCCTTAATATAGCTGTGCATAATTACTATACAGAATGTTGTTTTTTGTGCCAAATAGTCATTTTTCAGATGTTTTTGCTAATTCACTTTTCTCTGAAAAAGGATAAATAGAAGAAATATCTGCAAGAATTAAAGAGAATGACAAATTGCACTTCGCATTTAACCAACCCCTATGATATATTAGGAATTAAATCAATAGCTTTCTTTTTACTTTCATCTACAAGCTTTGCATAAATTTGTGTTGTTTGTATATTGGTATGTCCCAATAGTTTGGAGACCGTATATAAATCTACTCCCAGTGTCAGCATCATTGTTGCATGTGTGTGGCGCGCTGTATGGAATATACAAGGCGAAGCAAGTAATAGTGAATAGGTAAACATTAAACGTAAGTCGTTTGAAATGAGCTGTATTTCTGTATTCTGCAAAATGTGGAAAATGCAAACGACAACGGAATATTGAGGTTGTTCAGTTACCAAACCGTTAGCCGGGTAGTTACCGAAACGGAAAGAGGTAACGCAAAGCGATGAAAAGAAATCCTCACCGTTTTGTTTGCACTCATACACAGTGTTTTGCATATCAAGGAACGCTTATATGGCAAGTATTTTTGCACTAAAAAGTATAAGCGTATGAAAGTAGAAAAATTCAAGGTATTGCTCTACCTCAAAAAGAGCGGACCGGACAAGTCGGGAAAAGCTCCCATCATGGGACGCATCACGGTAAACAGGACAATGGCACAGTTCGGATGCAAACTGTCCTGTACTCCCGAATTATGGAATCCACGTGAAAGCCGTCTGAACGGCAAAAGCAAGGAGGCGGTTGAGAACAATGCCAAGATTGAAAAGTTACTGTTGGCGGTAAACACGGCATTCGACAATCTTGTGGAGCGCAAGATTGATTTCGATGCCACCGATGTGAAAGACCTTTTTCAGGGCAGCATGGAAACACAAATGACGCTCATGCGAATGACGGATGTTGTCTGCGATGACCTCAAAGCCCGTATCGGCATAGACAGGGCAAAAGGGACTTATCCCGGTTATCACTATATGCGCCTGACAATCGGGGAGTTCATCGAGACCAAGTACAAGGTGAAAGATTTGGCATTTGGACAACTGACAGAGCAGTTCATCCACGACTATCAGGCATTTGCCACCGGTAATAAGGGTTATGCGATTGATACCGTCCGCCACCATCTTGCCATCCTGAAGAAGATATGCCGTCTGGCGTATAAGGAGGGATATGCCGACAGAATCCACTTCCAGCATTTTACCTTACCAAAGAAGACGGAAACGACACCACGGGCATTGAGTCGTGAATCGTTTGAGAAAATCCGTGATGTGGAAATACCCGCTTACCGCAAATCCCATATACTGGCAAGGGATATGTTTCTCTTCGGGTGCTACACCGGGGTCTGTTATGCGGATGTTGTCTCGATTACCCACGAGAACCTATATACGGATGAGGACGGTGCTTTGTGGTTGAAGTATCGAAGAAAGAAAAACGAACTTCGTGCCAGTGTGAAACTGTTGCCGGAAGCGATTGCGCTGATTGAAAAATATCATAGTGAGGATAGGGACACCCTGTTCCCTTTGCTGCATTGGTCAAATCTCAGACGACACATGAAAGCGTTGGCGGCACTGGCAGGCATCAAGGATGATTTGTGCTATCATCAGGCGAGGCACAGCTTCGCCTCGCTGATTACGCTTGAAGCAGGTGTGCCGATAGAAACCATCAGCAGAATGCTGGGGCATTCCGACATTTCCACAACACAGGTCTATGCCCGTGTCAGCCCGAAGAAACTTTTCGAGGACATGGACAAGTTCATAGAAGCCACCAAAGATTTTCAATTAATTCTTTAATACAGAAAACGATATGCGAAGTACATTTTCACTTTTACCCTACATTAACCGCAGCAAAGTAAAGGCTGACGGTACGACCGCCATACTCTGCCGCATAACCATTGACGGCAAACAGACTGCCATCAGTACGGGGATTTATTGCCGACCGGAAGAATGGAACAGCAAGAAAAACGAGATTAAATCCGTAAGGGAAAATAACCGCTTACGAGAATATTTACGACTGACAGAGGGAGCCTACAATGAAATACTGAAATCGCAAGGTGTGGTCAGTGCCGAGATTTTGAAGAACCACATATCCTTGAACAACATCCATCCGACCACTCTTCTACAGATGGGAGAATGGGAACGTGAACGGTTGAAGAAACATTCCGAGGAAATAGACTCGACTTCTTCCTATCGAAGTTCAATGTATTATCAGAAGTACCTGACGGATTTTCTTACGTCCATCGGTAAAAAGGACATTCCCCTTGAAGAAGTGACGGAGGATTTCGGCAAGTCCTACAAAGCCCACTTGAAGAAATGCAAGAACTTCGGGGTTTCCCAGACCAACCATTGCCTGCGTTGGCTGAACCGCCTGTTGTATCTGGCAGTCGATAAGGAGATTCTTCGTGTAAATCCCTGTGAGGACTTGGAGTATGAGACAAAGCCGGAAGCAAGGCACAGGTACATCAGCCGTGAGGAGTTCAAGAAGATACTTTCCACACCGATGTATGACAAGCGTATGGAACTGGCAAGACGGGCTTTCATATTTTCCACCCTGACGGGACTGGCGTATGTGGACATCAAACTTCTTTATCCCCACCATATCGGAACAAACGCTGATGGCAGACGGTACATCCGCATCAACCGCAAAAAGACAAAGGTGGAGACATTTATACCCTTACATCCCATAGCGGAGCGGATATTGTCGCTGTATAACACGACCGATGACGAGAAGCCAGTGTTTCCTCTTCCCAACCGTGATGCCCTATGGTTTGAGGTTCATGAATTGGGAATAACCATAGGAAAAGAGGAAAACTTGACCTATCACCAAAGTCGGCACAGCTTCGGCACTTTTTTGATTTCGGCGGACATACCGATTGAGAGTATCGCCAAGATGATGGGACACTCCAATATTAGAACGACACAGGGATATGCACGGATAACCGATGATAAAATTTCCAAAGATATGGACAAACTGATGGAGCGAAGAAAGGAAATGTCGGCTGGCGAAAAGAAGAAATAGCAAATAATCATCATAAAATAAAGGAATTATGAGCAGAGGCATAATAACAATCAGTGAAACGGGTGCAGTCACTATGCCGACCGCACCCGTATGGATGATGCAATTTGAGATTGCCGACCTGTTCGGGGTGTTCTCGTGCAATGTCCGCAAGACGATACGGGCAATCTATAAGAACAATGAACTGAATGAAGCCGATACGATGCGATATATCAGGCAATCGGATGGTATCAGCTATGACGTTTACAACCTTGAAATGGTTATAGCCATTGCATTCAGGATATGCAGTAAAGAAAGTGCTTTGTTCAGACGGTTTATAATAAATGAAATCAGCACCACCAAAAGAGAAACGCCTGTTACGTTGTTTGTTTCCTGTGGCAGGAGTAATAACCGATGGTATAGTTGAGGTTCATCCCGTCAGTAACTTGTTTCCGTTGCCACATGTTTGAAAGGCATCCGACAACGAAAAACAAGCAACTGATGGGTAATTATAAGAGCAGAAAAGGAACGGCTTACAGATGAAGTGTCAATACTGCGCTTCGTCTGTAAGCCGTTCCTTTTTTCTTTTTGTCGAAAGTCTATTGCTGCCGCAATACAGGGCATACGGCAAACTGCGTTCCTTCAAGAAAATCAGATTGCTGCCTGTCGGTAGGCGGAGCGGTAGCCGTCATTCAGCATCTTTTCAATGTCGGATTCACGGTAGAGGATTTTACCGCCCAACTGGATATAGGCGATACGCCCTTCATTGCGGTAGTCCTGAAGTGTCCGGCGGCTCACTTTCAGCCGTGCCGACACCTCCTTGTCAGTGAAGAAACGCTCACCGCCCAATGTCGGGCGGTAGTTGGCGGTCAGGTGCTCTACATTATCAAGCAGTCGGTCAAGACTGCCCATAAAGTGGATTATCCACTCGTTGTCTTTATTAATCAGTTCGTTCATATTACTTTGGATTTAGTGGAATTATTGTTGTCACTCTATTTAGTTATCAGATAGTCCTGCCTTTGAACTTCGCTTCTTTTCTCCTATCCTCAACAACGGAAACAATGCGCTCCACATCTTTGGGGCGGTAATAGGTCTTGTGATTGATTTGGCTGTATGCCAAAGTTCCATTGTCCCGAAGCGTCTGCAATGTGCGTGGGCTGATGTTAAGCATCCGGCACACGTCCTGATTGTCCATCCACTCGCTCATTGTCTTTTCTTCGTGCCTTTGGCAGATGGCATCCATGCGGCATACAAAATGCTCAAACTTGGCGACCATCGCTTCAAAGGTCTTTCTTTCAATTGATACGATTTCCATATACATTATTTTTGTTGTTATTGTTTCTTTTGCAGCAAAGAAATACATAATCTACTGCCCAGCAATGGATTTCCCGAAAGTGGCAGCGTGTTGCTCCGATATGGTAGCGTTTGTCCGAGTTACTGCTTGCCGGTTATTTGTGAGCAAGCCGGTGGAATACGATTTCCGTTCAGCCTTTAATTCCCATGTCTTATAAAGAAGAAGCCACAGCCAAAATAAGGGCTTAATTTAAAATAGCCCCCAATCGTACCTTTGTCCTTTCAGCTATTCATATCCGGCAAATCGGTGAAGTCCGCACCAATTTGTCAGTCCCCATAAAGCAAAACCGTACAAAAATGCCTAAGAGAATCCAAGTGCTTGACTGACTGCATTAAAGCACCTTACTTCGCTCCCGATAATCGGTCGAGGTATAGACCAAGACCACATTCAATAACTTAATTAATTTGTTTTTACAATGAAAAAAGAACCAAACATTACAGAGCGTCAAGCTCGTGAAATCGTGGAAAAAATGGAGCGCAGGGAACCCTACACCTCCAAGTCGATAGACGACTTCTACAGGAGTATCGGTCTGGAACCGGAGGAGCCGGAACAGCTCGGCAAGACCGTCACGGAAGAAGCAGAAATTCCTATGGCGGATGAACCGTCAGGAGTGGCGACCGGAGAAGCGGCAATGCCGCAGAAGCGCATCAGCAGCAAACAGCGCAGGCTGTCTTTGGATGAGTACCGCACCACCTATCTCAAAGTTCCCAAAATTATCAACCGCAAGCCCGTGTTCGTCAGTGAGACGGTGCGTGACGAGCTGGACAGGGTTGTCCGCTACCTCGGAGGGAAGGGCATGAGCGCATCCGGACTTATAGAGAACCTTGTCCGCCTGCACCTCGATGCCTACCGGAATGACATCGAGCAATGGCGCAAACTCTAATGGGATTACGGTGGAACAGGTTGAGCCGTTGGATGCACTCCATCGGTTCGACCGATACACAAAGTGAGTTATTACACTCGGAAATCAATCCGACAGGCGGAGGATTTTTGTGTCCTCAAAGACACAGCAAGATATATTTTCAGTTACCCGAATAATTCTAAGTAACTGAAAATGCCTTCACCGCCGTGGGCAGAATTATCCTCCGCAGTCGGATAATTTCGGGGTTCATTAATCAAAGATTAAGCAATGGACAAGCCATAAAATTAAAAGAATAAGAAGCATGAAGAAGAAGAACAAGTACGGGAGAAATCCCAAGTTGAACCCGAAGACACACTGTGTGATGGTGCGCTTCGATGATGTAGAATGGAACAGGTTTCTGACGATGTATGAGGAATCGAACGTGTATGCGAAGGCAGTCTTTCTCAAGGCGCACTTCTTCGGTCAGAAGTTCAAGGTGCTGAAAGTGGACAAGACGATGCTGGACTACTATACCAAACTGTCGGACTTCCACGCCCAGTTCCGCTGCATAGGCACGAACTACAATCAGGTTGTCAAGGAGCTACGCATCCACTTCTCGGAGAAGAAGGCGATGGCGTTGCTCTACAAGCTGGAGAAGTGTACCATCGACCTTGTGAAACTGAGCCGTGAGATTGTAGAGCTTTCAAGGGAGATGGAGAAATGTTACCAATCCAAATCCGACTGACATGGCATCGGTCAAGGTCAAGTTTCGCCCATCCACCATAGGCGGCAAGGAGGGCACAATCTACTATCAGGTGATTCATAACCGTGTGGTCAGGCAGATATATACCGACTATAAACTTTTCGCTTCGGAATGGGACTGCCATTCCGAAGCGGTCATACTGCATCGTGTTCCGAATAAGCAAGAGCGGAATAACCATTTGCTTTCGATAAGCTCACGCATCAGATGGGATAAGGACAGGTTAAACAAGATTATACAGACCTTATCCCAATCCGGCACATTTGTGACGGATGATGTAGTCGTGCGCTTTCAGGACAACAGGCAGGAGCCATCGTTTAACAACTATATCCGCCAGCAAATTGCCAGATTGAAACGCTTGGGGAAGATACGCACCTCGGAAACCTATACGGCAGCACTCCGAAGTTTCTGCGGTTTTATGGATGACAAAGAGGTCTTGTTTGACCAGATTAACGCTGACCTGATAGCGGAATATGAGGCTTATCTAAAAGGCAGAGGCAACTCGCCCAATACCATCTCGTTCTATATGCGTATCCTGAAAGCGGTTTATAACCATGCCACTGAAGACGGATTGACCGAACAACGGCATCCGTTCAAGTCTGTCTATACGGGAGTGGAGAAAACTTTGAAGCGAGCCATATCGCTTGGCGACCTTAAACGCATCAAAGGGCTGGATTTGTCGTTGAAGCCAAACCTTGACTTTGCCCGTGATATGTTCCTATTCTGTTTCTACACAAGGGGTATGTCGTTCATAGATATGGCTTATCTGAGAAAGAAGGACTTGCAGAACGGCATCCTTTCTTACCGCAGACGAAAGACTGGTCAACAATTGTTCATTAAATGGGAAAAGTGCATGCAGGAGATTGTTGACAAATATCCCGTAAATGAAACGGAATACCTTTTACCCATCATTACAGAACAGAACAAAGATTATCGAAAGCAATACACCAACGAACTTCACCGAGTGAACCATCTGTTGAAGAAAATAGGGAAGCAATTGAATTTGCCAATACCCTTGACAATGTATGTCGGACGGCACTCGTGGGCAAGTATTGCCAAGAGCCGCAATGTGCCTATTTCCGTCATCAGCGAGGGGATGGGGCATGATTCGGAGAACACCACGCAGATTTATCTTGCATCGCTGGATACCTCAGTGGTGGATAAAGCCAATAAGAAGATACTGGATTTGCTGTGAAGCCGTGAATGTTTTGCAAATCTGTCCAACGCTTTCTAAGAGACGGATATTACAATGCAAAGTTACGCAAAATAATGATTTCTAGGCTGTAAAATACTGAGAATTTTGCAGGTACTATATTTTTTGTTTTGCGAGGGATATTGGATGTTTTGCGAAATCATCTATGGAAATAAAAAATATATCTCAATATCAACGATATAGAGTAATTTATCCGTCTCTTAGAAAGAGATTCCCACAAAATCATACTACTTCACCTGAAAACGACCTTGGATATAACTGATATGAGATACGAAGAAAGAGCATGTATAGTTAGAATTGCCTTAGACCTAATAAAGGCTGATGGCATTATAGATACAAGAGAGATTGACTCCCTTGATGTTCTAAGAAAGAAGTATGCTATCACTAGGGAAGATGAGATATGTGCAGCCGATTACACACTATCTCAAGCCTTAAAACATATAACATCTGCCGATGATGCCACTAAGCATACTTTCATGCAGGACTTTATTCAGATTACCATGTCTGATGATTTTTGTGCTCGCGAAGAAGCTTTGCTCTTAATGGCTTTACGCTTGATGCTTACTATAGACTTACCATGTGAAGTTTCTATTTTATCTTTCGATTCTTCGGTAATTAACTTTGAGAATTCGCAAATCTTGTATTTGGAGAGCGAATTTGACAAGGAAGTAAATGAGCAGATGCAGAAGTTTTATCGAGAAATCTGTTCAGAGGTTCGTCTTGCCGGATTTGAGTTGGTTTACCTGCCGAAAGTTTCTGAGCATTATAGTAGCATAGCAGAAGCAGACTTATTGAGAATCGTAAAGTGCCTGTACCCTAAAGTAAGTACAGAAAGGCTACAATCTGTCATAACACAAATGCTCAATTTGTCAACAGCCTCATTCTGTAACAATCAGTTATCTCCCAAGTTTTCTATTAAGGAGCTTCGTTCTATCAGCCCCTCTTTCTTAATCAAAATAGGTGATTCAACGGTTAATGACAAAAGAATATCGAATTTTCTGCTTGTGGAAATAGAAAAAAATCCATTGGCTACAATCAGGACTATACTTGACCTTTTTGCTGAGCATTACCATAATCTGCGTCTGAATTACATTCAAGAGGCGAAAGGTCGCTTTATCTTCACAGGATATTACCGACAGATTTTTGATATTCTTATGCTTCGTAAAGGGATAAAGAGTGCCGTTGTGTTAGACCCGTCTCGTGAACGTATATATTTCCCTGAAGCAGATGTCAAATTGAATAAAATACACCGTCGCGAAAAAGCTCTCTATGCTTTATTTCTAATGGAATCTGCCAGTGGTGGCATAAACTTCAGTCCACCGGAATCGCCAAAACAACTTGAACGGTATGAAAAACGCATGAAAGCAATTATGCACAAGTACCAACTCATTTATAGGATGTTTGGTGGAGATTCGGAAAAAGCTCCTAATATAGAGATACCCGAAATACGCTTACCGATGATAAGTTTACTGAAGAAACAGTTATCCCAGCTAAAGGACATTCTTTATCATGTGGACGACTACATGATTCAACGAAATATATATGGCAATTATTCGGTAAACATTCCCGCATCGTTATGCTGTTGCTGTGGAGTTGAAAGAACCGATATAAAACTTTTATCAGAATCGGAAGATTGGATAAGAATAGCTGCCATATAGCGCAATCTTTCTATCGTAAAGTCAAAGGGTTCAAAGGTTGCAACTTTCATTTGCCGAAAAAAGCAGTTCTCGGTTGTAACGTTTCTAAAAGTCAGGAGCTAACTAAAGAACAACATAATTTTGCATCAGAAATAATTCAAACAAATTAAAATTTACAACTATGATTAATCTTGAAAAAGGACAGCGCATCAGCATGGACAAAGGTCTTACGCTGGTAGGTGTAGGTCTCGGATGGGATCCGAATGAAGGTACAGGATATGATTTCGACTTGGACGCATCAGCATTTATGCTTGGCGAAAGCGGAAGGATACCGACTGATGAGTATTTTGTTTTCTACAACAACCAAAAATCTCCTGACGGTTCAGTTGAGTCAACTGGCGATGACTTGACAGGTGGTAATAGCGATGGGGGTGATGACGAGACTATAAATGTAGACTTGTCAAAGGTTGATCCTAAAATTCAGGAAATCGTTTTTACTGCAACAATCTACAAAGCAGAGGAACGCAGACAGAATTTTGGTCAAGTGCGAAATTCGTATATACGCATCTATGATGCCAAGACAAATGCCGAGATAGCTCGCTATGACCTTGACGAAGACTTCTCTATTGAGACAGCAGTAGAATTCGGACGTCTGTATCGTCGTGGCGATGAATGGAAATTTGAAGCTATGGGTATAGGCAACAAGGGAGGTTTACAATCTTTAGTTAATAAATACGCTTAAATGGTATGGCTGTTAATCTTGTAAAAGGTGAGAACCGAAAGCTTGACCTCAATAAATTCCATGTGGGTTTAGGTTGGGATGTAAACGAAGATGCATCTCAATTTGATTTCGACTTGGATGTGGCCGCTTTTATGATTGGAACTAATAAGAAAACTATAGCAGATGACTATTTGGTTTTCTACAACTCTGAAAAACGAGTTAAACCAGAAGATTTATCTACTATTGTATCATCATCATTATGGTCAAACAACGATAACTTAAGAAAAGAGTCTCGTCCTGTTGATCCAGACCTCTCGGTTATAGGCTCTATTGATGATGAAGATGGTAAAACGTCAGAGGATGGTGATGATGAAATCATGGATATAAATCTGGACAAGGTTCGTCCTGAAGTTCAAGAAATCATTATTACGGTAAGTATCTACGATTACCAAAATAGAATACAAAACTTCGGTCAGGTAGAAAGAGCGTATGTCCGCTTGTATAAGCCCGGTAATGATGCAGATGGCAAAGAAGACTACCGCTATGATTTAACGGAAGACTTTTCAACCTGTGCATCTGTTGAATTCTGCCGCATTTATCGTAAAAACGGTGAATGGAAAGTTCAAGCATTAGGCATTGGACATAGAGGCGGACTTGAAGAGCTGGTTTCTAAATACATGTAGTTATGGCTATCATTCTGGAAAAAGGTGGTGACACTCATCGCATCAATCTCGAAAAGAGAACAGGAAAGACATTGACCGGTGAAATCGTCATCAATTTGGATTGGGATAAAGGTGGTTTCTTGAAAAACCTATTTGGAAATGCCATTGACTTGGATCTCGGTTGTTTCTACGAATTGCGAAACGGACAAAAGATGCTGATTGACGGTTTGCAATTCTCGCATGGTCGAGGTGGTGACCGTCATCATGTGACTAGACAGGGATGTTACGATAAAGCACCCTACATTTGGCATCAAGGCGATGACAGAGGTGGAGGAAGTTCATCCGGTGAGACTGTTTTTGTCAATCCAATAGGCGTTAATGACATAAAACGCATCATCGTTTACACTTTCATCTACGAAGGTGTTGCCAAATGGTCAGAAACGAATGCTGTCGTCAAAGTAAAGGTACCCGGTAGCGAGGATGTTATAGTCGAAATGGGGCAACAAGTAAGTCCAAAGAAATTCTGCGCCATTGCTCAACTTGATTTTGGAGGCGACAATTCGATAACTGTCAAGAAACTTGTGACATTCCACGAAGGGCATAGTGATTGCGACCGGACATATAATTGGGGTTTCAATTATAGTCCGGGGAGTAAAGACTAACAACAATAACAACAATAAAAACAATATATTATGGCTATTCGATTAGAAAAAGGACAACGCATCAATCTCGAAAAAGAGACCGGCGCAAAACTGACAAACTTCTGCGTAGGGTGCAATTGGGGTGCAATAGTCAAAAAGACTTTCTTTGGACTCAGCAGCTCGGTAGTTGACGTAGACTTGGATTTAAGTTGCTTGATGTTTGATGCAGAAGGCAAACCAATCGACCACATCTATTCGCCTCTCTATCGTTTTGGCGATAGAAACGTAGGGCTTCCAAATGGAAAGGTTGATTCAGTTGACCATGCTCTCCATCATACAGGTGATGATACACAAGGTGACCAAAATGGAGATGACGGATTGGACAACGAAATTATAACCGTTGATTTGAACAAAGTAAGTTCCCAAACAAACTCAATAGTGTTTTTCCTTAATATCTATAACAACAATGAGTTTAGTGGGGATTTTTCAGAGATACCCTATGCATCAATCAGAATGTATGAAGGTACTGCCACAAAGGTACATTCCGTTTTTGCACAATATGACGTTGCTACTAAGGATAATTGTCGTGGTATGCGAGCGCTTGTTATGGGCAAGCTCTATTGTCGTAATGGCGAGTGGAAATTCGCGGCCATTGGCGATGCTTTTGAGGATAGAAACATCGTTCAAACCATAGGAAGAGTAATGAAAGACTATTCAAAATAAAAAAATAGAAATATGAGACGACTTCCCGTTTATCTGCTCCTCGACACTAGCGGTTCTATGTACGGTGAACCTATCGAGGCGGTGAAGAATGGTGTGCAGACACTTATCTCCACTTTGCGCAGCGACCCATATGCACTCGAAACTGCATATATCAGCATTATAACATTCAATTCTTCTGCTCAACAGATTACTCCACTTACCGAGTTGGCATCTTTTCAACAACCCAATATTGATGCAAGTGGCTGTACGGCTCTTGGTGGAGCATTGGAACTTCTTTCACAAAAGATTGACAGCGAAATAACCAAAACCACAGCAGAAGTAAAAGGCGATTGGCGGCCATTGATATTCATTATGACCGATGGTGTGCCTACAGATGATATTACCAAAGGACTCTCTGAGTTCAAAAAACGCAAGTGCGGTATGGTTGTGGCGTGTGCTGCCGGACAAGGAGCAAGCACAGACACACTCAAACAAATTACCGAGAATGTGGTGCAGCTTGACACGGCTGACAGCGCAACTATCAAGGCTTTCTTCAAGTGGGTTTCCGCAAGTATCAGTACAAGCAGCAAGTCTGTTGAGGAAACAGCAGCCGAAGCAACCACAATGAGCGAATTGCCACCTCCACCTCCAGAGGTAAATATTGTAGTATAAGCATAACTATGCCCGAAAGTCGCCTATACAAAAGTGTCTTTCGGGCATTAATTCAAAAAACTAATGAGTAGAAGATTACCAGTATATATTTTAATAGATACAAGCGGCTCAATGAAGGGCGAGCCAATAGAAAGTGTCAAGGTGGGGCTATCTGATATGATAGCATCACTACGCCTTGACCCGTATGCGTTGGAAACTGCGTGTATCAGTATTATTACATTTAATAGTAATGTAAATCAAATACTTCCGCTAACAGACTTGGAAAACTTACAGTTACCCGATATACAAGTACCTATTTCTGGGGCAACCTTTTTGGGAGCAGCCCTAGAGCTTATGTGCCAGCGGTATGATGCTGAAGTGAACATGGGTTCTCGTGAGCAGAAAGGAGATTGGATGCCACTCTTGTTTGTACTTACAGACGGTAAGCCTTCGGACATACAAGCATACAATGAAGCTATTCAAAGAGTAAAGAAGCATCAATTTACCAATATCGTTGCGTGTGCAGCCGGTCCAAAAGCAAAAACTGAGCCTCTGAAAAAACTCACAGACAATGTGTTTACTCTTGATACTATGGATAGCAGCACATTCAAAAAGTTTTTCCAGTGGGTAACCATCAACGTACAACAGGGCGGTCGTACAATGGGCGTTACCGACCAAGTTGAGCTTCCTGCTCCTCCGGCAGAAGTAAACCTTGTAATCTAAGTAGTATGAACGTTAAGTTGATAGGCAACTTCATCCAGCATCTGGAAGTAGAACTTCTTTCCGATGAGGATTTCTATGCTCAAAAAGGAGCGCTGATATATCTTGAAAAGGGCATAGAAAAAGAAGCTCAAATGAATGGTGGAGGAACAGGGGCATTAGGAGCCCTTGGCAATTTAATCGGATCTAAGTTGTCCGGTGAGTCTATTTTTCTAATGCACTATTCTAACAGGGCACAATCTCCTAAGAAAATTGTTTTTGGCGGTTCATTCGGGCTTCACCCCATTAAAATCCAGAACGAAACCCTGATTTGCAATAAGGGTTCGTATGTTGCTTCTAACAACTCCGTACAAATTTCTACGCAAATATCTATTGCCGGTATATTAGGCGGAATGGGAGTCTTCCTACAAAAGATTTCCGGTAGTTCTACTATATTTCTTGATTGCAAAGGTCAACCGATAACTAAAGATTTAGGATATGGTGAAACCATAGAAGTGGATGAAAATCATATTATCGCTCTGCAAGGAATTTCCGAAGGTCAACTGTCTTCCGCTTGGTCATTGAAAAATGTGTTTGGAGGAGAAGGGCTTAGTATGCTGAGAATCACCGGTCCCGGTCGTGTCCACTTAAGTCCGGGTAGTTTAATACCCGAATACCGGCTTGTAAACCAATAACGACAACAATAACAATAAAGATGATATTATGAGACGATTACCCGTATATTTCCTCGTTGACGTATCAGAGTCAATGGTAGGCGAACCCATACAGCAGGTTCAAGATGGCATGAGAATGATAGTGCAGGAATTGCGCACTGACCCTTATGCCCTCGAAACAGCGTTTATCTCCGTTATAGCATTTGCAGGGAAAGCCAAGACACTGCAACCTTTGACGGAACTGTATAAGTTTTATCCACCTATCTTCCCTATAGGCGGCGGGACATCACTTGGTGCAGCATTGGATTACCTTATGGATGATATGGATAAATCGCTGGTAAAGACCACTACCGTGCAAAAGGGAGATTGGAAACCTATCATATTCCTCTTTTCCGACGGAACTCCTACTGATGACCCGACCTCTGCCTTTGCCCGATGGAACAACAAGTATCGCCGCAAAGCTAATATCGTTGCTATCTCTATCGGTGATAATGTCAACACGCAGATGCTTGGACAGATTTCCGACAACGTTCTTCGTCTTAACAGCACAGATGAGATGTCGTTCAAGGCATTTTTCAAGTGGGTAACTGCATCCATTAAGGCAACAAGTGTGTCTGTTACGGATGTTGGCGACGATGATGTAAAACTGGCACCGACCAATGGTATTAACCTGGAGAAGGTTGACACTTCCAAGCCTTGCATTGTAGATGAGAACTTTGCGGTGTTGCTTGGAAAATGCTCTAATACCAAGAAGCAATATCTCATCAAATATGCCAAACATCTTTCGGCTATAGAAGGACTGGAGAATTTGGATATGAAAGCTATTGACTTCAAACTTGTCGGCGCATATCCTATTGACGAAGAAACATACAACGAGCTATGTGATGGTAAGTCAAACCGTAACATCAACACTATGTCGCTGCGAGGTGTACCGACATGCCCCTGCTGCGGCAATCAACTTGGTGTAGTTGTCTGCGAATGCGGAAACATAATGTGCTCGGATGGACATACTACCGCTTGTCCTTGGTGTGGTATGGAAGGCTCATTAGGAGAGATTGCCGAAGGTGGTATGGATATAACAAGAGGAAGAGGATAAAATTATGACTTTCGAGAAAATCATCCAAACAATCATAGGCGACACGAATGATGAAAGGGCTGAAGGCTTTTTACGTTTCTTGTCATCAAAACTATGGGGACTATATAACGATTATCTTATGGACAAAATTAAAGTGGCTGAGAGCGAGATTGTCTGGAATCTCAATATGCCCAATGCCAAAGAAAACCAGATATACAATCAAACGGTTGAGATGCCGAAAGTATCTTCAGCCCAATTGCCTGAGGTGGAAATACTTCTTGACGATGTGGTAGGACTGGAACAGGATATACATGGACTGCAATTGATGGTAGCTCCAGACAAGCATTCATTCGCTATTACAGGGACACCTACTCTTGAGCATTTCCGCAAAGATGGTGCTACAGCACTATCGACATTTGAACTTACTCTTAAATATCATTTCTCGGGAATGGAAATGCCTGCGGAACGTCCCGTATTGGAACGCAAGGTGCAGTTTGTTATCAACCAAGACCCGCGAAAACTATGGCGAGACATTCCTGTTGATTGGGAAAATATGACTGAACCCAAGTACAAGAAAGATGACATTCAGATAGACTATGTAAAAGTTGAAGCGTTGTCAGATGGTACACCGCAGAAGGATATTGTTGCCGCCAGTAAGCGAGGACGTAGCCACGCACAGGAGGGCAAACCGCGTGACGACCACTTCAAGATGAGCCACATGGATAATGGATGGTACATCATGGCTGTTGCCGATGGAGCAGGATCAGCAAAATACTCTCGTGAGGGTTCACGGATAGCTTGCGAAGAGGTGACAAACTATTGTATGGCGCAACTAGCCAATAGCAAAGATTTTGAATCGGCAGTCAAGCAATATAATGAGCACAAAACAGAAAGCGAAAGTGACGCGCGAAAGGCTGTAGGCGACTATATCTATAAGATTGTCGGAACCGCTGCATTCAAGGCTCATAAAAGCATAAATGCAGAAGCCGCAATAAAGAAGTTGCCGGCAAAACAATATGCTACTACTCTATTGTTGGCAATCTGTAAGAAATTTGAATTCGGATGGTTCATTGCGACATTCTGGGTTGGAGATGGTGCTATATGCCTGTACAACAAGCAGGCACATACTGCAGAAGTCCTTGGCGTACCCGATGAAGGTGAATATGCAGGACAAACTCGATTCCTTACTATGCCGGAGATATTCAAAGATGCGACATCATTATATCAGCGTCTGCGCTTCCGAATTGTTGATGACTTCACCGCACTTTTTCTAATGTCAGATGGTGTAAGTGACCCCAAGTTTGAAACGGATGCCAATCTCAACAACCCGGATAAATGGGATGCACTTTGGACTGACCTAAAAGAAAACGGCGTAGAGCTAACCGATGACAACGAAGAAACGAAAAATCAGCTGCTTGCATGGCTTGACTTCTGGTCTCCGGGCAATCATGATGACCGTACCATTGCTATATTGTATGAAGGTGAAGATGTTTCACAGAACATCTCTTCAGAAACGGCAGATGAAGATAATACCTCCATTCCCGATGTACCCGAAACTACATCGAATGAGGAAGAAATTGCAGAAACACCTGTTGAACCTTCCTCTACAGAAGACATTGAAGAGCAAGATCAATCGGCCGCAGAAGATGTAGAACCTCAAAAGGAATAATCAATATGGCTAATAAAGTAACACTTACTGCCACTGACGGCTCTACTGTTGAGTTCTATGACGAAATTAAGGCTCAAGGTGGCGTTAAGGATGTATATTTCTCTGTTGACAAGACCTATGTCGTGGCATTCTATCGCAAGGCGATAAATGCCAACGACAAGGCTCGCATAAACGATATCGTAAATATTCATCGAAACAGAATCTTTACAAGCGATACAGTAGGTCAGTACTGGACTGCCTTTTTTGCATGGCCAACGAAAATAGTAGAGTGGAAAGGCTTGACCGGTATCGTCATACCTTTCTACGATAAGAAATTCTTCTTTGATGGAATTGACCCATCTTGGCCGTTTATAAAGAATGGTCAGGAAAAGAATGGAAAATGGTTCTCTTCAGCCAAACTTATCAACAAGTTTGTGCCGGTGAACCAAAAGGGAACATTCTTGTCTCGTCTTCACATGTGCTTGAAGATAGCACGTGCCATGCGTCGACTGCATGCAGCAGGTTTGGCTCACTCCGATTTGTCGTACAATAATGTTCTCGTTGATCCATTGTCAGGCAATGCTTGCATCATTGATTGCGATGGCCTTGTTGTACCGCATAAATTTCCACCCGAAGTGGTTGGTACTCCCGGATTTATCGCACCGGAGGTGCTTGCTACAAAAGCATTGAAGGTGGATGACCCTAAGAAGAACTTGCCTCAAATCTCGACAGACCGTCATGCTCTTGCTGTATTGATTTATACATTCCTACTCAACCGTCATCCTCTTGATGGTGGCAAGGTGTGGGATATAGATGACCCGCAAAAGGATGATGATATGCGCTATGGTTCAAAAGCATTGTTCATAGAACATCCTACAGACAAGACTAATCGTGTGAAAGCAGATCAGTTGGCAAAATCTCAGTTACCACAAGGCGATCCAACCAAACAACCCTACACTATATGTGGTCCATATCTAAAGAAACTTTTTGACAGAGCCTTCATAGACGGACTCCATAATCCTTCCGTCCGCCCGAGTGCGGCTGAGTGGGAGGAAGCTTTGGTTAAGACCTGTGATTTGGTTCAGCCTTGTCAGAACTCGGGGTGCGAGGCTCAATGGTATGTCTTTGACAATACCACCAAACCTCGCTGTCCGTTCTGCGGCAAAGAGTATACCGGCCAACTTCCTATTCTCAATTTCTACTATGCTCCGTCTCACGGCAAATTTATATCAGAGAACTATCGCTTGATGGTATATGACAAACAGACGCTTTACCGCTGGCACTCCAACAACTTGGTTTCTGCCAACGAAAAAACAAGTGCAGACGACAAGAAGCCTGTTGGCGACTTTCATTTTCACAACGGGCAATGGATTCTCATCAACCGCCGTCTCCCGGACATGCGTGATGTAACCGAGAACAAAGATGTACCCATAGGAGGCTTTGTGCCGCTGACCGATGGTCGTCAGATTCTCCTTGACAAGAGCCAAGGAGGCAGATTGATAGTTGTTCAACTCGTAAAGAACTAAGATTATGGCAATAAAGGATCAATGCATTAATTGTAAGTCGTTTAATGGGAATGTATGTCTCTTGACTAATGTAGCCCCCTATTACAATCAAACTTCATGTGAGCGATATACAAAGAGAGGTATCATATTGGATAAAGGTAATTCCTCTTCCCCTATAACACCTCAACCAACTAACAATGTCGCAACAGAGCCTATCTTTGTGAAACAAGGTATGTTCAGTCAACCATTTTCCTTTAGTGGAAGAATAAGAAGACTGGAGTATTTTATATCGGGTATTCTGGCGTATATATATGCTCTCATGATAGGATTTTTTGTCGGTGCTTCAGGAGGTGGAGAAGGTACAATGTACTTATTCCTAATCCCCGCATATTGGTTTATATGGGCGCAAGGGGCAAAACGTTGTCACGACAGAGGAAATTCGGGATGGTATCAGCTTATTCCTTTTTATGGGTTGTGGATGTTATTCGGTGATGGAGATGAATTTGAGAATGAATATGGTCCCGACCCGAAAGGGAGAAATATTAACCGTTAACCATCCCTATGAACATCTACGTCATTCGCAATGGTCAAAGGTTTGGACCATACACAGAGCAGACGTTACTGTCGTATGTTAATCAAGGGCAAATACTTGTTCATGATAAAGCTATTAGGGATACTGATACAGTAGAGCAAACTGCTGGCTTTTATCTGAGACAAGCAGGATTGAAGTGCCGGATTCCAAACAAAGGGAATATAGTTTCGCAATTGAAGTCAATCGGTTCGGAACTTATATTCCCTAAGACCACTATGCTCTCTAAAAGTTTCCTTACAGACCAACGATTCCTGATTCTGGCTATTGTAGGGCTGCTTCCGATGGTCATTATGAATATGCCATTCGGAGGCTTCTTGCTTTTCTATGAAGTGGCTCTGTATTTCTCTATCATTTGGGGATTGTTTTTCTACACCTGTTTCAAAACCGACCAGGTGAAGTTAAAGACTACAATGGCGGTATTCTTCTTGACGCAGGCATTCGTCTTTGCCATGTGGGATTTGCTGGGGCTTCCACGGTTAAATCCTTTCTACAATCTTGTAGAGATGCCGTTCCCGATGTCTTTGTTGGGATTCGTGCTTGGAGTTGGATTTACGGAAGAGTTGGTTAAACTCTTGCCGCTTCTTATAATCCTCAAAAAAGCCAAGGAACCACTGATTCCGCAAACAATGGTTTTCTATGGGTTGATGTCCGGTATCGCATTCGGTGTTTATGAAGGCGTTGGCTATCAAATGACAGTCAATGCTCAGCAAGAATATGATGTATCGTTCTTCTTGAACATAGCCCGACTAACAAGCCTTCCGTTCCTGCATGCCTGCTGGTGCGGCATTGCCGGATACTTTCTTGCGTTTGCTCATCTATATCCCAAGTATAGGCGTGGACTTTATGTTTTGGCAATTGGAATACCAATGCTAATACACGGATTATATGACACATTCGCCAATGTTCGTATATTGCCGTTAATACTGGTATTCATAGGATTAATGCTATTGATGGTATATCTGAAACATGGTGTTAACTATCAGTCGAAATTACGACAGTGACTGAGGTATCAAACCTTGCAACCCGTTTTTGACACATTCTCGTCAGTATGCCTGTAACGTTATGGAAATCAAAATTGAGCGTAGTTATCATCGTACCTTTGCAGTGTAAAAGTTCAACAAATTAAAATTCGAAGAATATGAAACTGTTTGGTTTTCTTAACTCACGTTCAGCAAAGGCTGTTGAGGAGAACGAGATGCTTCCACAGATAGAAGCTATCGAAGGTACAAATGACGAGGACACTTCTTCTATAGAAGAAGGAAAACGGGAGGCTAGCAATATTGTTACCATCACTTATGGAACAGGCATGCCAATAGATGTAATCTTCAATTTTGTTCGAAAAGACTACGAAAACGAAGGTTATAACGACGCTCTGATAAGCACAGACCCTACATACAAGTCAACCAAGGAGGGTATGATACGTAACGACCTTAAAACGTTGTTTACCCAGGTAACGCTTAAATATAAGAACGACATCCGTATGTTGGATGTTGAAATCGACAATTACAAACAAGCGTGTCTTTTCTCAAGCGTGTCTGCCATGGAGTCACGTCGCTCTACTTTCGAAGAGCATCTTGGCAAAATCAGAGAGATGGAATCTCAATTGGACAATGATGCCCCCCGAATGATGATAATGATAGAATCATATCGTAGAGGTTTCTTAAAGGGAATGGCAGCCAAAGCCGGAAGTATCATATGTGCTTAAACATCTAAAAAACTTTTGTGTATGAAATCATTAAAAGAAATTGGATGTTCATTGATTGGATGGAATCCGGCAATTCTCAAAGAGTGTGGCGAAGCCAGTCAACGACAATTTAGGAAATTGCTATCAGCAATATGTATTATGATGGTTCTTTGGGGAACTATAGGATATTGCTTTGCAGAAAGATATATTGGTATAGAATCTATTCCTTTCAAATTACTTGTTGTAGTAGCATTTATGTTTATCATATTGTGCGTTGAAAGGGTAATTATCCTCACTGTAGGTAAAGCCAGACTCATGACTGTCATGAGAGTTATGATGGCATTGTGCATGGCTGTACTCGGATCTTGTATTTTCGACCAGATAATATTTAGTAATGATATTCAACAAACAATACAAGAGCGGCGCGAAGAGAAAATAATCTCAACTATAGATAAACGGTTGTCAGTGTATGACACTGATATAAAGCGAATCAATGCCGCCATAGACTCAATAAGCAAAGTCAATGATGCACTTTATCGGGAACTTGAAGCTAAACCAACAACAACGATAACCACAGTGTCAACAAGTCAGCAGGTAGCTGGTATTGATGCTAATGGTAAACCCATCAAAACAAATGTACAAAGTGTAAACAAGACTGTTGTTCCTAATCCAAGAGCAGAGCAAGCAAAAGGCAATGAAGAACAACTGAAGATATACAATGCCCAATTAGACGAATTAAGAAACGATAAAAAGAACATTGATAAGACCGTCCGTGAGGATTTTTCAAAACGGCCAACGGGATTCATCGAAGAATTGGAAGCGACACTGGCTGTTGTGTCTCAAAGTCCGGTATCTCTCACTTTCTACATTATACTATTTATGTTCCTGACGTTCTTGGAATTGTTCGTACTAACTATTAAAACTGGCGACAGCAAATGTGACTACGAACTCATAGTAGAACATCAGTTGGAGTTGAAGAAAAATGTAATGCTAAACACTGAAAATACATTAAAGAAATAAAATCATGAACAATTACAACAACATCAACATCACTCCAGCTCTTATCAAAAAGGCCTTGTGGGGTGTGGCGGCAATCGCAATCATTTCAGTAGGCATGGCTTTCGTCCGTCCGTGGTACAATGTATGGTGTCAAGAGATGGAAGGTAAGGCCGAGTTTGCCAAGGCGGAACAAAACCGCAAAATCAAGATAGAGGAGGCAAAGGCTAATCTCGAAGCTGAAAAGCTAAATGCTCAAGCTGAGATTGAACGTGCCAAGGGTGCAGCCGAGGCTATACGTATCGAGAACGGCAGTATCACACCTACCTATATTCAATATCTGTGGGTGCGCCAACAATCAGACCTGAGCAACAAAACAGTAATCTATGTGCCGACAGAGACAAACCTGCCCATTCTTGAATCAACGAGGATGAATCAAATTCAGAAAGAAACAACAACCCCTTAAAATCATATCTACTATGCGCTCAAACATTTTTGTATTACTATTGGCTCTGTGCTCAACTTCTGTTTGGGCGCAGAAGTCCAACAGACCTGACAGCTATAATTATACTCGTGGAATAGAGGCTATCCAGAACAACAATGCCGATGAAGCACTTGAATATCTCAACAAAGAAATTCAAGAGCATCCCGACAATGGATATGCCTATTCTTACCTGTCATTACTCCGACTCTATCGTGAAGAGTATGGTCAGGCTCTGACTGCTGCAAATGTTGCAACCAAGAAAATTCCATCAAAAGATAAAGAATATGTATCATTTGCTTACGCTACAAGAGCCAAAGTTAACCTGTGTCTTGAGGATACACTTAAGGCGTTCAAAGATTATACTGCGGCAATCAATGCGACACCTGATGATACGAGGTTATATGAAGCGAGAGCACAAATCTACTATGAGCAGAGCAAATACGACCTTGCCAATGCAGATTATAGAAAAATAATTTCTTTGGACGAAGGAGATGTAATGGGCTATATGGGTATCGGACGTAATGCCAACGCTCAGAAACGATGGGATGAAGCTATTTCTCAATTTGACTATGTAATTAAACTGGCTTCGGAGTATTCTTCGGGCTATTCGTTCAGGGCGGAAAGTTATATCGGTAAGAAACAATATGATAAGGCTGTAGATGATGTAATCACAGCACTATCCATTGATGGCGATAATAAGGCTTTCTACCTAATGCAGCAGTTGGCAGATTCGGCATTTGTATTGACAAACAATAAACTGAAAGTACAAACAGCTAAAGAGCCGAATGAAAGTTCCTGGCCATACTTCATCGGAGTAGTCAACGAACGTCAGAATAAATATCAATATGCAATAGATGCATACAAAAATTCATTATCAAAGGATAACAATCCCATTACCGCATATCGTATAGCAAACTGCTATGACGATTTAGGAAACTATGAGAGTGCTCTCGCATATTGTGAGCAGGCTATCAGTTTGGATTCTACGGATACAGACTATATCTTTCAGAAGGCAAATATTCTGAATAATGCCGGACGGTCTAAGGAAGCGATAGAATGTATGAACATCTATTTGGAAAAGAATCCGGAAGAAGGTTTTGGATATTATCGTCGCGGTTGGTTTAAAGATCATTCCGGAGATATTGATGGAGCTATAGAAGACTATACCATGTGTATTACCTTGATGCCTGAATATGCATACTGCTACCTTAATCGTGGAGTGCTATATCGGTTAAAAGGAGAAACGAAATTGGCAGAGGAAGACTTTCATCAAGTCATAGAACGTGACACCATTGCCGATGAAATTGAGTGTGCACACTATGCCTATTACTATATGGGGAACAAGGACAAAGCCGTATCGCTCATAAATAATCTAATTGAAAAAGACGGTAAGAGTAATTATTATGATGCAGCGTGTCTGTATTCCATTATGGGCGAAAAAGAAAAGTCAATCGGATACCTACGCAAAGCGTTGGAAACGGGTTTCAGAAGATTTGCCCATATCAAACGAGATAGAGACCTGAATAATATACGCAACGAGAAAGGTTATACTGATCTGCTGAATGAGTTTGAAGAAAAGCATCGTCAAGAGGTTTCATCTGATAGCAGCGACTCAGAATCTTTCGAAGAAACGACCGAGGAAATACCATTCTCAAAGGAAGGTGACATGTGCAAAGTAAAGTGTGCTATCAACGGATTGCCGCTACATTTTATCTTTGATACCGGATCTTCCAATGTAAGCCTATCATCCGTTGAAGCCACTTTTATGGTTAAAAATGGTTATCTATCTGCATCGGATGTCGTTGGCAAACAACACTTCCTTACAGCCAGTGGAGAGGTTTCGGAGGGTACGGTTATCAATCTCCGTGAAGTAAAATTCGGCAATCTACATCTTGACAACATAAAGGCATCTGTTGTTCGTAACCAATCAGCCCCATTGTTGTTGGGACAGAGCGTGTTGAATAAACTTGGCAAGATTGAGATAGATAATGACAAGAGAAACTTAAAAATTACATACAAACTAAAAAAGTAGCAGTTTATGAAAGAAAAGCATTTAACAGGCTTGACCGATGCCCAAGTGCTCGAAAGCCGAAAGAAACATGGTGCCAACATCTTGACACCGCCCGAGAAAGATCCGTTGTGGAAGCAATTTCTTGAAAAGTTTGGCGACCCGCTAATCATTATCCTAATGATTGCCGGGGCTTTATCCATCGGGATTTCATTTTATGAATATTTCGGTCTTGGACAAAGTGCGGAAGTGTTTTTTGAACCTGCCGGTATATTTGTAGCGATTCTTTTGGCTACAGGTTTGGCTTTCTACTTTGAGTTACAGGCAGACAAGGAGTTTACCATACTCAATCAGGTAAACGATGATGAGCCGGTTGAGGTTATCCGTAATGGAAATGCCACTCAGATTTCTCGTAAGGATGTGGTCGTTGGGGACATCGTAATACTAAATACCGGTGAGGAAGTTGCCGCTGATGGCGAATTGATAGAGGCTGTACAGCTCCATTTGGACGAATCCACATTGACCGGTGAACCGGTATGTGGTAAAAGTGTAAATGAAGAAGACTTTGACAAGAATGCCACTTATCCCACCAATCATGTGATGAAAGGCACTAAGGTGATGGAAGGTCATGGTAAGTTCCGGGTGCTTTCTGTTGGTGATAACACTGAACAAGGTAAGGTGTTCGAAGCCGCACAGATTGATGATAGTGTAAAGACCCCGCTCAACGAACAGCTTGATGGCTTGAGCGACTGGATTACAAAATTGAGTTACGGCTTCGCCGCTGTCATAGTCATTGCCCGTATTGTAGTATATTTCGTATCCAACGGAATGGATTGCTTCGGCTCAATGGAACAGGCTGCACCATTCATCGCCTATGTACTTCAGACCTTAATGATTGCCGTAACACTGATTGTTGTTGCCGTACCAGAAGGTCTGCCGATGGCCGTAACACTGTCTCTTGCTTATTCTATGCGTCGAATGCTCAAGACCAACAACCTCGTGCGTAAAATGCACGCCTGCGAAACGATGGGTGCGACAACCGTTATATGTACCGATAAAACGGGTACGCTGACACAGAATCAGATGAAGGTAGATGAGATTAAGGTATATGCCAAAGACATTGCAGAGTCAGTCATCTACGAAGGCTTGGCAGTAAACTCTACAGCCTCTATCGACTCATCTGATTCTAAGAAGCCACAGGTGCTTGGCAATCCTACCGAAGGAGCTTTGTTGCTATGGCTCAACAGTAATGACGTTGACTACCGCACTATCCGCGAAACGACCAAAGAAGTGGAAGAGCTACCTTTCTCTACCGAACACAAATATATGGCTACAGTCGTTGAGTCAGCTGCATTGCAAGGCAAGCGTGTTCTCTATGTAAAGGGTGCACCTGAAATTATCTTTGCTCTCTGCAAAACATCGGATGTAGATAAGCAGGTCGTTGACAAACAACTCTTAGCATATCAAAATCGTGCAATGCGTACACTTGGTTTCGCATATCAAATAGTTGCAGACGGAGATAAAACTATTGCAGACGGCAAAGTTGTGGCTGATTCTCTACACTTCATAGGCGTTGCCGCTATCGCAGATCCTGTTCGTCTTGATGTGCCCGATGCAGTGAAAGAGTGTATCGATGCAGGTATTAACGTCAAAATTGTTACCGGTGATACTCCGGGAACAGCTAAGGAAATTGGCCGTCAGATTGGTTTGTGGAAAGATACTGACAATGAATGTAATATCATTACCGGTCCTGAGTTTGCCGCTCTCTCCAATGAGCAACTTCTTGACCGTGTGCTTGATTTGAAGATAATTGCCCGTGCTCGCCCGATGGATAAAAAGTGTCTTGTAGAGGCATTACAGAAGAAAAATCAGGTGGTGGCTGTTACCGGTGACGGTACCAACGATGCACCAGCACTGCATGCAGCCCACGTGGGTCTGTCTATGGGTGACGGTACTTCTGTAGCTAAGGAAGCTTCAGATATTACTATCATCGACAACTCATTCTCCTCTATAGGTAAGGCTGTGATGTGGGGACGCTCGCTCTACCAGAACATACAACGCTTTCTTTTGTTCCAGCTTACAGTGAACGTTACAGCTTGTTTCCTCGTACTCTTCGGTGCTTTCATGGGTACAGAGTCACCGCTTACTGTAACGCAGATGTTGTGGATTAACCTTATTATGGATACGTTCGCTGCTATGGCTTTGGCATCTCTGCCACCTTCGGAAAGTGTGATGCGTGACAAGCCGCGCAATCGCAATGCGTTTATACTTAACAAGGTGATGATTCGTGAAGTTCTCGGCGTGGGCGGTTTCTTCTTCGTGATGTTGCTCGTTTTGCTCTACATCTTCCAACATGCCGATATTACTTCACTCACAGACCTGCTCTCACTGCAACTGGGCGAGAAAGGACACGTAACAACTTACGAGTTGACATTGCTCTTCACCATCTTTGTGATGACCCACTTCTTCTACCTTTTCAACGCCCGTGCATTTGAAACCGGACGCAGTGCATTGCACTTCAAAGGTTGCAAAGGCTTGTTGACGATTGTTGCCATCATTTTTATCGGACAGGTTGCAATGGTTGAACTTCCCGGACTCCAGCAGTTCTTCAACGTATGTGGATTGAGTCTGCAAGACTGGATAATCATTATTATAGGTTCTTCACTTGTCCTTTGGGTACGTGAACTGTGGCATCTGCTGACGAAGTCTTCATCATGCTCTACCAATGAAAAGGCAAGCAAATAATTTAGTCTAACCAGAGCGGAGCATTCAATTCAATACAGAATAGCTCCGCTCTTTAACAAAAGCATAAAAAATATGGCACGAAGGAAATCAAATACAGGCATTCCCGGTCTCTCATTCTCATGGAAGAGAGCTTTGGGGATAACACAAGCCAAGCAAAAGTTTGCTCGTGAAACAGGCATTCCTACCTCCAAAGCCGGATTGGAACGCAAACTTGGCAACATGATTTTGAAATCATTGTTCGGAAAGAAGTACTAACTAAAAAAATCAAATATTATGGGCATAAAACCAGGGCCTAAAAGAATAGCCGAATCGACGGGTAAACCTGATCGCAGGCAAAGAGATAATAAAGAAACTCCAAGAAATATTTCTTCTCTAAAGCCACACAAGCACAAGAAGGGGGATTGATTGGGAGGTGGTTTGAACCCACCCCCTTGACAAAATCAGGCAATAAACTTTGGATTAGCAACAGTAGCCAAATGCCGAATCTTCTAAAATCAACTGCTAATAAATGTAAATCGTTTATATGCGAACTTCGCATCTAGACACACCAAAGGCAAACAGCGATAAACCACCTGCATTTTGCTACTATCTCTAAACATCAAATGGGAAATATATGGTATCAAATCATAGTACTCCAATTTGATGTATATTGATAATCAATGATATAAATTCGAGACTTCGGCTCAAGCGTGGGAATCTTGCCTGTCGCCCATCCCACACACCAAGGCCTTCGCATTGCCCAACAGTCGGAACGGGCAACGCAGAAAGCCCATGCATGGTATATATTAAAATCCCATGCGTGAACAAGTCGAAAATACATAATGTATATATTCGACAAATCACGGCAGGGTATAATATACCTACCGTGAACATCTACTGTTGTCTTGTCCTTTGACTGTTGTTGTAAGTTGCGAAGTTACGGTTTTGTGATTTGATAAGAAATAAGCAAAATAGGTGAATTGGAAATCAAAGATTATTTGTACCTTTGCCTTTAGAAAAGGCGTTCTTTTGAATTACAGTAAAACGAAGTGAAATACAGAATTTCGCTGGTTTCTAAATCGTTACCTATCAAGCTAAAATATTTTGCAAGCTATTGAATATTTGTAAAAAAGACAGTTTGCTATGTCTTAAGCAGTGAAATGTTACATGCTTTGATATCCCAGCTTGTTCAACCCATTTGTGTAAAATTACATTACTTCTCCCCAGTGAGACCAATCCGGCAAACACCTTTTCCGTTTCTGGTGCATTTCCTCTGTCTGGCAGATGTTTTATGGCTTCCGAACAGAGTGGAAGCGATATGGCTTCTTTCGTCTTCTTCTGAATAATACTCAATAGTGCATTGCCATTTTCATCATAGCGTATATCTTCCCATCTCAATGCAATAATATCACAATGCCTCAACCCACAAAAACAGCTGAATAAAAATGCTTTCCTTAATAAGGTATTATAAAAAGGAGTATGAACCAATCTGGTCAATTCCTTTATAGTAAGATAATCCCTTTCTGTTCGATTACGTTTTGGTTTGTCCTCGTTCTTTATCTTATTCATCGGATTAACAGTTATATAATCTTCAGAGACGGCCCTATTCAAGCAGTAGCGCAGCGTTTTCAAATAATAGAATTGGGTGTTAACATGCAATGTCTTTTCCTTCTTACAATGTTCTTGTTTTGTTTTCTTCAAGTAATCTATAAAACCCAACAAATAAGTCTTGTCCACCTTTCTTAGCAATATTCCATTCGGAGTATATCTTTCCAAATGGCATACAACGGCATGTATGGCACTTTTCCGTACTCTATTGTTCACACTTTGTTCTGCTATTAATTTCATATAGCCAGTCAGCTTCATATTGGACAATCTGTTATGATTAAATCCGTAAGTTTGATTATATATTTCCAAAATCTTCTGAGCCTTTATCGCATTTGCCAAATTTAGCGTCTCGACATTTCTTTTTTTATCAGCTTGATTATGTTCAGGGATAATATACAACTTTAAGAATTCGTATTGCCGCCTTCCATTCATATAAATATCCAGATATATGGATTGGCATCCATTAACCAATTTTTTTGTTCTCACCTTTATTGGCTCTTTTAAATTCAATTGCTTTTTCATATTCTTTAAATAAAAACATACAGTTTATTATTAGTAGTAACAAAGCAGTAACAAAAATCAATCCTACAAATTGCTTTCATGTTCTATCACTCTTGTCTTTTTTTATAATTACCTTATTAACTATCAAATATTTACAGTATAGGGCACAGCGTTACTGAAAGAACAAATATAATAATAAGCCAGTAACAATTAAACTATCAAGAGTGTGGCTATTGCTATGGCGGCGGAAACTTTCTCTGGAAATTTATTTTCCATCACTTTGCTTCCACACTTCCACCCACCTTCTGCATTCCCCTATCCATCGGCATTTGCCCTGCGGTGGAAGCAAGCCGAAAAGGTGGAAGCAAATTTTGCTTCCACCTGCCTGAAACGCCGAGGTTTTGCAGTAACCACCTGTTTACTAGCATAATATTACGTAAGAGCTACATAAATCAATCAGTTCGTTTTTCCTGCATTTTCGAGCTTGCTCTTCTACGAAATCGGTGGATATCGAGTTGGGCGGTAGGACGCATCATTCCGCAGGGACTATGAAAGGTACCGGTAGAGTGAGCCATTCAAGCGGATGATTTCTAACTCATGGCTATGAATAATGCCGTCTAATGTCCTTTAAGTTGTTGTACAATACATTTGCGCCCTATCCACAATAGATGTAGGCTACGTACTTCATCCGAAAAGTCTTGGGGTTAGTGACGCCTAACAGTCATGAACAACCCTGCTTACGGCCATAAAGCAATCGCTTGACGACCATTAGCAGAGTTGTTCATGGCCGTTAGGCGTCATTAATCCCCTATGCAACAGCAGACAAACAAAGAGAGAGAAGCCAAGGATTGTCTGTGTTTTAGATAGAAAGCCCATTTATTAGCAGGTGTACCGGAAGAAAAGTCATGCCGGATAATAGTTCTGGACAATAATGTACCTCAGATTTCTCTTTATTATCATCCCATAAAGGGGGATTCGGTGCTCCAAGCAGAACGTGATGACTGGAATGTAAGCTATGAATTGGGTGATACTTGGAAAAATGCACGGAAAATAAAGTTGAAAAATAGTTCTTTGTTCAAGATTGATGTATTGGTGTATCCTCAATTAGCTTTCAAGAATCTGGTGATTACACAGATTTACCAGGTCTTGTTTGATTTGAGTCCTGCGATAGAAGTTTCGTTATGGAAAGGTATGAAATTAACGGCACAGTTGAAAATACCGGTTTATAATGATGGGTATGGAAGGTTTGAAGATAAAGTTCATCCAGGACATATTACAATTTCACAGCGTTTTAGATTACCGTATAATGTGTTTGGTAAAGTGACTGTGGGATGTTTTAGTGCTGACCAATATGGAGTGGACGCCGAATTTTATCGCCCTTTTAAGGATGAACGCTTTTCCTTAATGGCTCGGATTGGGTATACAGGAATGGGATATTGGAGCGGATTTCGCTATGTATATGATCCTTCGACAGCACTTGTAACTTGGTCTTTGGGCGGTAGCTTTTATTGGCCGCAATTTAACACTCAGTTTAATCTGAAAGCAGAACAGTATTTATTGAAGGAGAAAGGTGTTAAATTTGAAATGATTCGCCATTTTCGCTATTGTTCGATTGGTTTCTATGCAATGAAAGCAGAACATGCAAAGATGAATGGAGGCTTCCGATTTCAAGTGGCATTACCTCCTTATAAATATAAAAGGAAAGGATATATACCTCGTGTGAATACCTCTGCTAATATGGGCATTGTTTATAATGCAGGTAATGAAAGGTACTATTATAGACAGTATAAAGCGGAAGTTAGTGACAATATAATGGAAGAAAATAGTTTTAACCCATATTTTATTAAGTCAGAATTGTTAAATTTTTAATTAATTAATTGAGATGAAAAAGATTAAATTCTTAAACGGCATAAGTGCAGTATTTGCGTTAGCCGTAGTAGCTTTAGCTACAACTTTAACTTCTTGTGAGAAGGAAGAGTTCAACGTTAATGTAACTCCTACTAATGCACAAGCTGTTATTAGTCCGATTGTGCTTGCTATAGAGGATGGTGTTACTACAGATGTAACTGGCCAAGCCACTATCGCACCTGCAGAGTTGACATTTACTGGTAATCCTACTCTGGCTCCTAAGAGTGTTGATGTTACAGCTTCTTATAATGGTTTGAGTGCAACTGTTACAGTTAAGGTTCCTGCTTTGCAAGCTGGGCAATTTGCTACTCTGACTCCGACTATCATTCTTCAGGAAGAAGATGCTGAGACTAAGATTGTAGCAGTACCCACTACATCTACAGATGAAAAAACAAAAGAAAAAGTATGGGATAATCCTGAACTTTATTGGTATTCTATCCCTTCATTTACTTATGTAGAAAAGAGCGGTGCCAAAGTTGTAGAAGGTTCAAAAAAGATCAACACAGACGATCTTATTGAACGTGCTGCTATTGAATCTTTCTTCAATACGCTTGAAAATACCTATACGGAACATGTTGCATCAACAAAAGATGGTGAGTATTCTGTTTATGCTAACTCAAGAACAACGGCTTCTATAACTTATACAATTGTAACGACTGAGTATAATGTTGTGAAACAAGCTGTGACTAAGGCTGATGCTGATGCTTTGGGTTCTATTAAGGTTGATGATTATACTACTTCTAAATTGAGTGTCACTGAAAATCAGGATATTCCTGGTCACGGTCATAGCCACGGTCATGGTCATGGTCATGGTGAAGGCAATGCCGGTGGTGGTGTTGGTGAACTTGATTAATAGAGGTTTTAGTTGTTATTTATCTTAAACTCAAGAGAAAATGAAAAGTAAATTAATGATAGCCTCCTTACTATTGGCA
>OHMO01000258.1_pt1 | contig 30071 bp, 18 predicted proteins | sample 1569321 | NCBI WGS metagenome assembly OHMO01 (sample SAMEA3879504, study PRJEB24766) | human gut metagenome | biome: human-associated habitat; feature: feces | place: USA | collected 1985/1987
ATTCTTAATTCTTCATTTTCAAATACTATTTTCCCCATCATTACTCCATGTTCACGAAGAACTTTCGTCAACTCGCGTGTGTCAATGCCCGTGATACCAGGAACTTTTTCCCGTTTCAGCCAGTCACCAAGACTTTCCACAGCGTTCCAGTGGCTGTATTCATAAGAATAGTCACTTACGATAATCGCTTCCGCGTGGATCTTCTCACTTTCCATGAAAGTGGCAAGTCCATTCGGCTCGATAGTAAAAGGAGGAACACCGTAGTTACCTACCAAAGGATAGGTAAGCGTCATCAACTGTCCGGCGTATGAAGGGTCAGTAAGGCTCTCCGGGTATCCGGTCATGGCAGTATTAAACACTACTTCGCCCGCCACCGGCTTCTCGTAGCCAAACGACTTACCGGAAAACCGGCTCCCGTCGTCAAGGATTAATGTCACATTTCTCATTCTTATTATTGAATCGTTGTATGGTTGTTAGAATTGATACATTTGTTCTATATAGTCGATGAACGCCCGGTTCACCATTTTCACACCACCCGGTGTAGGGTAGTTACCGCTAAAATACCAGTCGCCTTTATGATGCGGACAAGCCTCGTGCAATCCCTCCAACGGTTGATAGACGATTTCCACTTTCGCCTTGGTTCCCTTGGGTGTCAGCAGTTCTACCATTTTGGCAGAGATTTCCTCATCAGTGAACGGAGCATAAATGTCTTTCACATAGTTTACCATCTGCTCTTTCGGCAGTCCTACCTGCTCTTTCGATTTACGGTAGGCGGCCGCAATCACATCTTTCATATCGCGTTCCTTTAAAAGTTCGACAGCAGCCCTGAAGGCGATAAACTCGCTCATCTTTGCCATATCAATACCGTAATAGTCAGGATAACGCACCTGCGGAGAAGAAGATACGATGACAATCTTCTTCGGACCGAGACGGTCGAGAATACCGATAATACTTTGTTTCAGCGTAGTACCGCGCACAATGCTGTCGTCGATAATCACCAGATTATCAACACCGGGTACAAGACTTCCGTATGTAATATCATACACATGGGCAGCCAAATCATTACGACTGTTTCCTTCGGCAATAAACGTACGGAGCTTAATATCCTTGATTGCCACCTTTTCGCTACGAATACGACGGGAAAGAATAACTTCCAACTCCTCCATATTCGGGTTATGCCCCAATACAGCGATCTGCTGCACTTTCTCCTCATTCAAGTAATCATCCAGTCCCTGCAACATTCCGTAGAAAGCAACCTCCGCAGTGTTGGGAATAAAAGAGAAGACCGTATGATCGATGTCATTATTGATTGCTTTCAGTATTTTCGGAACCAACTTTTCGCCCAGCCGTTTCCTTTCTTTATAAATATCGACGTCACTGCCACGGGAAAAATAGATACGTTCGAAAGAACAAGCCTGATTTTCGCGCGGCTTATTGATTTGCGAAGTACGGATCTTTCCCTCTTTGCTAATCAGCAAAGCCTGCCCCGGTTGCAGTTCCTTGATTTCCTCAAACGGAACATTCAAAGCTGTCTGGATAACCGGACGTTCGGAAGCAAGAACAGCTATCTCGTCATCCTGATACCAAAATGCAGGCCGGATGCCCCACGGGTCACGGATAGCGAAAGATTCACCGCTTCCGGTCAATCCACAAATAACATATCCCCCATCCCATTCGCGACTGGAAGTACGCAGTACGTTTGCCAAATCAATATGTTCTTCTATATAATGCGTGATGCCCATGCCCGTAAGCCCTTCGGCTTCGGCAAGATTGAATACACGCTCCACTTCACGGTCAAGACGGTGTCCCACCTGTTCCAACATGATATATGTATCGGCATATTTACGCGGATGCTGACCAATGGCAGTGATACGGGCAAATATTTCGTCCACATTCGTCATATTGAAGTTTCCGCAAAGAGCGAGATTCTTGGCACGCCAGTTATTTCTTCTTAAAAATGGATGCACGTATGAGATTCCGGATTTTCCCGTAGTGGAATAACGAAGATGCCCCATATATACTTCCCCGGCAAAAGGCAGGACTCGTTTGGCATACGCAGCATCATGCAACTGTTCGGGAGTGAGCTCCTTAAAATTGTTTTGAACATTTTCAAAAATCTCCGTAATAGCTCCGGAGCCTAAAGCACGTTCACGAAACATATATTCTTCACCCGGATTTGCTTCCAGTTTCACACATGCCAATCCCGCACCTTCCTGTCCACGGTTATGTTGTTTCTCCATCAACAGGTAGAGCTTATTAAGACCGTACATCCATGTTCCATACTTTTTCTCGTAATACTCCAACGGTTTAAGCAAGCGTATCATGGCAACGCCACATTCATGTTTCAATTGTTCCATCTATACTATTTACGATTTGACGATTTACTATTTACGATTTAAATTACCACCTGCCAATCAAACAACTTACTATCTATCATTGATTCTTCAATCGTAAATCGTAAATTGTCTAATTGTAAATCACATTACTCTACCGTTACCGACTTCGCCAGATTTCTCGGCTGGTCTACATCCATCCCCTTACATACCGCAATGTGATAAGCAAGAAGTTGGAGAGGTACCGTAGTAATTAACGGATCGAGACACTCTATTGTTTCAGGAAGTTCGATACTACAATCGGCAATCTTGCTGATAACCGTATCTCCCTTCGTAACGAACGCAATCACTTTTCCCTTCCTCGCCTTGATCTCCTGAATATTACTTAGCACTTTTTCGTACAGTCCATTCTGCGTGGCAATCACCACTACCGGCATTTCCGCGTCAATCAAGGCAATCGGTCCGTGCTTCATCTCGGCAGCCGGATAACCTTCGGCGTGAATATACGATATTTCTTTCAATTTCAATGCACCTTCCAATGCAACAGGATAACTATATCCGCGTCCTAGGTAAATAAAGTTATGCGCATACGTGAAAGTTTTCGATAACTCCGCCAGGGTATCATTCAGTTTCAGCACTTCTTTCATCTTCTCCGGAATATGATTTAATTCCTGTACAATTGAAAGATAATGCCGTTCGTCAATTGTTCCTTTCGCTTTGGCAAGCGTCAATGCCAGCATTGCCAGCACAGTGACTTGTCCGGTAAACGCTTTGGTGGAAGCGACTCCGATTTCCGGACCTACGTGGATATACGAACCGGTGTGAGTGGCACGGGGAATAGAAGACCCGATAGCATTGCAAATACCATATATAAATGCTCCGCGGCTTTTTGCCAATTCCACAGCAGCCAAAGTATCCGCAGTCTCACCGCTTTGGGAGATTGCTATCACTACATCCTGTCCGTCAATCACCGGATCACGGTAACGGAATTCGGAAGCATACTCCACTTCCACCGGTATGCGGCAGAAACTTTCAATCAGATGCTTACCAATCAGTCCGGCATGCCAGGAAGTTCCGCAGGCAACGATAATAAACCGTTTGGCATTCAACAGCTTTTCCCGATGATCGATCACAGCGGAAAGTACCACATTGTCTGCTTCCACATTGATACGTCCGCGCATACAATCATGAATACAATCGGGCTGTTCGAAAATCTCTTTCAACATAAAATGCGGATATCCTCCTTTTTCCAGCTGGCCGAGATTAAGCTCCACCTTTTTAATTTCAGGTGTCATTTCAACATTACTCAAGTTGACCACCTTCAATTCTTTTCCCAGATGGAGAACAGCAATTTCTCCGTCTTCCAGATAAACCACCTTATCTGTATATTCTACAATCGGAGTGGCATCCGAAGCAAGGAAGAACTCGTCCGCTCCAATCCCCACTACCAGCGGGCTGCTCTTACGGGCAGCAATAATCTCATCAGGATGCTCTTTATCAAGAATCGCAATCGCATAGGCACCAATCACTTCTCCCAACGCCAATTGAACGGCTGTCAGCAAACTGACTTGATTAGTGACTTTCATGTATTCTATTAATTGAACAAGGACTTCGGTATCTGTACTACTTTTAAAAATATAGCCTTTGGCTTGAAGTTTTTCTTTGAGAACGGCGTAGTTTTCAATAATACCGTTATGAATGAGAGCGAGCTTTTCGGAAGAAGAGTAATGAGGGTGGGCGTTAGCGGAACAAGGTTCCCCGTGAGTAGCCCAACGAGTATGGGCAATTCCGATTGTACCGGAAATATCTTTTTGTGTGACGAAATTTTCAAGATCGGAGACTTTTCCTTTCGTCTTATACACATTTAACTGTCGGTCATCACTGATGATTGCTACCCCCGCGCTATCATATCCACGATACTCCAGTCGCTTCAGCCCTTTTATAAGGATAGGGTAGGCTTTTCGTTTACCAATATAGCCTACTATTCCACACATATTATGATATTTTTATTTCGACTGCAAATATACACATTACAAATAACATAAAGACAACAAAAAGCATATTTATTTGACAGAAACGCATAAAAAAGTTGTAAACACATCAAAAAGTTAAATAATATATTATTTTTAGCTCAAAAAGAAACAAATTACAATTAGCTCACCATTAACCCAAAAGAGCTAACAAATTAAAAGTAAATCTCCTTCTTTTAATTACAAATTAGAAGAAGACAAGCTCTTCTTTTAATTTCGCGTTACAGAAAACTTACTTTTTAATATCATTTTGAAATTAAATCACTAGCTTTGCCGAACAAATTGACACTTCAATTAGGTATTATCATACAATAAAGCTAGTAAGAATGAAGAAACAAGAACTTTTTAACAACGTAACAGAAGGATCCCCTTACCAACGACAGCCCAAACAGATGGGCTTGTACAATGCGGCATACGAACACGATGCCTGCGGTGTTGGTATGCTGGTAAACATTCATGGAGAAAAGTCACACGACATTGTTGAGTCGGCTTTAAAGGTATTAGAGAACATGCGCCACCGTGGCGCCGAAGGTGCGGATAACAAAACCGGCGACGGTGCAGGTATCATGCTGCAAATTCCGCATGAGTTTATTTTATTGCAAGGTATTCCTGTACCCGAAAAAGGACGGTACGGCACAGGATTGTTATTTTTGCCGAAAAATGAGAAAGACCAGGCAGCCATTTTAAGCATCATTATTGAAGAAATTGAAAAAGAAGGACTCACATTGATGCATCTGCGCAATGTGCCCACCTGCCCTGAAATTCTAGGAGAATCTGCTTTGGCAAACGAACCTGACATCAAGCAGGTGTTTATCACCGGATTTACAGAAACGGAAACGGCCGACCGGAAGTTATATCTGATCCGGAAAAGAATCGAGAATAAAGTCAGACTGTCATCCATTCCGACAAAGGACGATTTTTATGTTGTTTCGCTTTCTACAAAAAACATTATATATAAAGGTATGCTTTCGTCGTTGCAACTGCGCAACTACTATCCGGACCTGACGAATAGCTATTTTACCAGCGGACTGGCACTGGTGCACTCCCGTTTCAGTACCAATACATTCCCTACATGGGGATTGGCACAACCATTCCGCCTTCTGGCACACAACGGTGAAATCAACACGATCCGTGGTAACCGCGGATGGATGGAAGCCCGCGAAAGCGTACTCTCCACTCCTACCTTGGGTGACATAAAAGAACTTCGCCCGATTATACAACCGGGCATGAGCGACAGTGCTTCCTTGGATAATGTACTGGAGTTCCTGGTGATGTCGGGGTTGAGCCTGCCACACGCTATGGCTATGCTCGTGCCGGAATCTTTCAACGAAAAGAATCCCATCAGCGAGGATCTGAAATCATTCTACGAATACCACTCTATCTTGATGGAACCGTGGGACGGACCGGCCGCACTACTATTCAGCGACGGACGATTTGCCGGAGGTATGCTCGACCGCAACGGTCTGCGCCCTGCCCGTTATCTGATTACTAAAAATGATATGATGGTAGTGGCTTCGGAAGTCGGTGTGATGGATTTCGAACCGGGAGACATCAAAGAAAAAGGCCGCTTACAGCCCGGTAAGATTTTGCTGGTAGATACAGAAAAAGGTGAAATTTATTATGATGGCGAACTGAAAAAACAGTTGGCTGAAGCCAAACCTTACCGCACCTGGTTGTCTACGAACCGAATCGAACTGGATGAACTGAAGAGCGGACGCAAAGTACCTCATCATGTAGAAAACTACGACTGTATGCTTCGCACTTTCGGCTACTCCAAAGAGGATATCGAAAAACTGATTATGCCGATGGCAAGCAGCGGAGCAGAACCGATCCATTCAATGGGTAATGATACTCCGTTAGCTGTACTTTCGGATAAGCCGCAATTGCTTTACAACTATTTCCGGCAGCAATTTGCACAAGTGACCAATCCTCCCATCGACCCGCTCCGCGAAGAACTGGTAATGTCATTAACTGAATACATCGGGGCAGTCGGCATGAATATTCTGACACCCAGCGAGAGTCATTGCAAAATGGTCCGCCTGAATCATCCGATTTTGAGCAACACACAACTGGATATTCTTTGTAATATCCGCTATAAAGGCTTCAAAACGGTCAAACTGCCCATGTTATTTGAAGCAGCGAAAGGGAAAGCCGGATTGCAGGAGGCACTGAACAGCCTCTGTAAAATGGCGGAAGAATCTGTGACGGAAGGCGTAAACTACATTGTCCTGACCGACCGTGACGTGGATATTACCCATGCCGCTATTCCTTCATTGCTGGCGGTAAGCGCCGTTCATCACCACCTGATTTCAGTCGGCAAACGTGTACAAACAGCATTGATTGTAGAAAGCGGTGAAATACGTGAGGTGATGCACGCTGCGTTATTACTGGGTTTCGGAGCAAGTGCCCTGAATCCTTACATGGCATTCGCTGTTCTCGACCGCTTGGTTAAAGACAGGGATATTCAGTTGGATTATGCCACTGCTGAAAAGAATTATATCAAATCCATCTGCAAAGGCTTGTTTAAAATCATGAGTAAAATGGGGATCTCTACCATCCGCTCTTATCGTGGTGCAAAGATCTTCGAAGCCGTCGGTTTGAGCGAAGAATTGAGTAAGACCTATTTCGGTGGACTCGGTTCGCCCATCGGAGGTATTCGCTTGGAAGAAATAGCCAGAGATGCCATTGCTTTCCATGAGGAAGGATTTTCAGAAATCAAAAATAGAAATGAAGGAACACAAAGTAATTCTCCATCTTCCACTTTCAACTTTCCATTATTAAAAAACAACGGTTTGTATGCCTTCCGTAAAGACGGAGAAGAGCATGCATGGAATCCGGAAACAATCAGTACGCTGCAATTGGCTACACGGATGGGGAGTTATAAGAAGTTTAAAGAATATACTCATTTGGTAGACGAAAAAGAGAAGCCTATTTTCCTTCGTGACTTTCTGGGATTCCGTCGTAATCCGATTTCGATCGATCAGGTAGAACCGGTGGAAAACATTCTGCATCGTTTCGTCACGGGGGCCATGTCTTTTGGTTCTATCAGCAAAGAGGCTCATGAGGCAATGGCTATTGCCATGAATAAAATTCACGGACGCAGTAATACCGGTGAAGGTGGCGAGGACGCTGCCCGTTTCCAACCGCTGCCCGATGGCAGTTCCTTACGAAGTGCAATCAAGCAGGTAGCTTCCGGACGTTTCGGTGTAACGGCAGAATATCTGGTTAATGCGGATGAGATTCAGATTAAGATAGCACAGGGGGCAAAGCCGGGTGAAGGCGGACAACTTCCGGGATTTAAAGTGAATGATGTGATTGCAAAAACACGCCATTCCATTCCGGGAATTTCACTGATTTCTCCCCCACCTCATCATGATATTTATTCGATTGAGGATTTGGCACAATTAATATTCGATCTGAAAAATGTAAATCCACAGGCCAAAATCAGTGTGAAACTGGTAGCAGAAAGCGGCGTCGGTACAATTGCCGCCGGGGTGGCAAAAGCAAAGGCGGACCTGATTGTCATCTCCGGTGCTGAAGGGGGAACAGGTGCTTCTCCAGCTTCTTCTATCCGTTATGCGGGCATCTCACCGGAATTGGGATTGAGCGAGACACAACAAACATTGGTTTTGAACGGACTTCGTGGTCAAGTAGTTCTGCAAGCCGACGGACAACTGAAAACCGGACGTGACATCATCTTAATGGCGCTAATGGGTGCCGAAGAATATGGCTTCGCCACCTCGGCATTGATTGTATTAGGGTGTGTAATGATGCGCAAATGCCATCAGAATACTTGTCCGGTGGGAGTTGCCACACAGAATGAGGAATTACGTAAACGCTTTCATGGGCGTAGTGAATATTTGGTAAATTTCTTCACATTCCTGGCACAGGAGGTCCGCGAGCATTTGGCCGAAATGGGATTCACCAGAATGGATGATATTATCGGGCGCACAGACTTGATCGAACGCAAATCCGTTGCCAACGACCCGAATCCGAAACATGCGTTAATCGACTTCACCAAATTGCTGGCACGCATTGATAACAACGCGGCTATCCGCCATGTCATCGATCAGGATCATGGTGTTTCTACTGTAAAGGATGTAACCCTCATTGATGCGGCACAGGAAGCTATTGAACATGAGAAAGAGATTTCTTTAGAATATACGATTGCCAATACAGACCGTGCAATAGGTGCGATGCTCTCCGGAGTGATTGCCAAGAAATACGGTGGCAAAGGATTGCCGGAACATACGCTGAATGTGAAGTTCAAAGGCTCGGCAGGTCAGTCTTTCGGGGCTTTCCTCGTACCGGGAGTTAACTTTAAACTGGAAGGTGAAGCAAACGATTATCTGGGTAAAGGATTGAGCGGCGGACGCATCTCCGTATTGCCTCCTATCCGCAGCAACTTCGAAGCCGAAAAGAATACAATTGCCGGTAATACCTTGCTTTATGGAGCAACAAGCGGTGAAGTATATATCAACGGTCGTGTAGGAGAACGCTTCGCAGTTCGTAACTCCGGTGCAGTTGCCGTAGTGGAAGGTGTGGGCGACCATTGTTGCGAATACATGACAGGAGGTCGTGTAGTAGTCCTCGGACAAACCGGACGTAACTTTGCAGCCGGTATGAGTGGCGGTGTGGCTTACGTATGGAACAAGGATGGCAACTTCGATTATTTCTGCAACATGGAAATGGTGGAACTGTCACTCATCGAAGAAGCCAGCTACCGGAAGGAGCTACACGAACTAATCCGCCAACACTATCTGTACACAGGCTCAAAACTAGCCCGTACCATGCTTGACAACTGGAATCATTATGCAGAACAGTTCATCCAAGTAGTACCCATCGAATACAAAAAAGTATTGCAGGAGGAACAGATGAGAAAATTACAACAAAAAATTGCAGACATGCAAAGAGACTATTAGATTTACAATTTGACTATTTACAATTTACTATTTGAATGTATAGTCTGTAAATAGTCAAATAGCAAATGACAAGATAGTCTAAAAATAGTAAATAGTAAATCGTCAAATAGTAAATAACAAGATGGGAGATCCTAAAGCATTTCTAAATATACCTCGACAAGAGGCGGGATACCGCCCTGTAAACGAGCGAATCGCTGACTATAGTCAGGTAGAACAGACTTTGAATACAAACAGCCGTAAATTGCAGGCGTCACGCTGCATGGATTGCGGTGTACCTTTCTGTCATTGGGCATGCCCGATAGGAAATAAACAACCGGAATGGCAGGATGCATTATACAGGGGAAAATGGAAGGAGGCATACGAAGTATTGTCGTCTACTTGCGATTTTCCGGAATTTACGGGACGCATTTGTCCTGCTCTTTGCGAGAAATCGTGTGTGTTGAAACTTTCCTGCGATCAGCCGGTGACTATTCGCGAGAATGAAGCAGCTATCGTGGAAGCGGCTTTTCGTGAAGGATATATACAGGTAAAGACGCCGAGAAGAAACGGAAAGAAAGTGGCGGTGATTGGTGCGGGTCCTGCCGGATTGGTGGTGGCTAATCAGCTGAATTTAAAAGGATATAGCGTTACTTTATTCGATAAGGACGAAGCGCCCGGAGGGTTATTACGGTTCGGTATTCCTAATTTCAAACTGGATAAGAATGTAATTGACCGACGGATGAAGATATTGGCTGCAGAAGGAATACTGTTTGAGATGGGAGTAGAAATAGACATCAATCATTTGCCGGAAGGATTCGACGCTTACTGCATCTGTACCGGAACGCCGACTGCACGTGATTTGAGTATTCCGGGACGTGAACTGAAAGGCATCCATTTCGCACTTGAAATGCTGGCACAGCAGAACAGGATTCTGGCAGGACAGACTTTCCCAAAAGATAAATTGGTGAATGCCAAAGGCAAAAAAGTACTTGTGATAGGTGGCGGAGATACCGGTTCCGACTGCATCGGAACCAGTGTGAGACAGGGAGCCGTCAGCGTCACTCAAATCGAAATCATGCCGAAACCTCCTGTCGGCTACAATCCGGCTACTCCTTGGCCACAATGGCCGGCAGTCTTCAAAACGACTTCCAGCCATGAAGAAGGTTGTACACGCCGCTGGTGCCTGGCTTCCAATCAGTTCCTCGGAAAGAATGGAAAAGTGACAGGTGTAGAAGTGGAAGAAGTGGAATGGATTCCGGCAGCAGATGGCGGACGTCCCACGATGAAACCAACAGGGAAGAAGGAAGTCATCGAAGCTGATATGGTATTATTGGCAATGGGATTCCTGAAACCGGAGCAACCGAAATTTGCAAAGAATGTATTCCTAGCCGGTGATGCCGAGACTGGCGCCAGCCTGGTGGTACGCGCCATGGCGGGAGGACGAAAGGCTGCTGCGGAAATAGATGCTTATCTAATACAATAAGTTTTGCAACAGTGTACAACAAGAAGCTCGATTACTATTATCGGTTCGTTCCATATCTGTGGAACTAAAGGATAACAGATATGGAACTAAAGGGAAACAGTTGTGGAACTAAACGATAACAATTATGGAACGAATTAAGAATAGCTAATCAGCTTCTTAGAAATAGCGAATAAACAATCAACAGATTACATTACCCCCTCTAAAAATTAAAGTTATGTGTGGAATAGCAGGTATACTCAACATCAAAGTTCAAACGAAAGAACTAAGAGATAAAGCACTGAAAATGGCCCAGAAGATCCGTCATCGCGGACCGGACTGGAGCGGAATCTATGTAGGCGGAAGTGCCATCCTGGCACACGAACGTCTTTCCATTGTCGACCCGCAGAGTGGCGGACAACCGTTATACTCTCCCGATCGTAAACAGGTGCTCGCCGTCAACGGTGAGATTTACAATCACCGTGATATTCGCGCTAAATATGCGGGAAAATATAACTTTCAGACTGGAAGTGACTGTGAGGTAATTCTTGCCCTTTACAAAGATAAAGGCATCCATTTTTTGGAAGATATCAGCGGTATCTTCGCTTTCGTGCTTTATGATGAGGAAAAGGACGAATTTCTAATTGCCCGCGATCCGATAGGGGTTATTCCTTTATATATAGGAAAAGATAAAGAGGGAAAAATCTACTTCGGCAGCGAGTTGAAAGCTCTCGAAGGATTTTGTGACGAATATGAAGTATTCCTTCCCGGACATTATTTCTATAGTAAAGAGGGAAAAATGAAACGTTGGTATTCGCGCGGCTGGACAGAATATGAAACCGTCAAAGAGAATGATGCACAAACCGAGGATGTGAAAGTGGCATTGGAAGAGGCTGTGCACCGCCAGTTAATGAGTGACGTACCGTATGGAGTGTTGCTTTCGGGCGGGTTGGATAGTTCCGTTATCTCTGCCATTGCCAAAAAATATGCGGCAAAACGTATAGAAACAGACGGTGCAAGCGATGCGTGGTGGCCTCAACTCCACTCTTTCGCCATCGGTCTAAAGGACGCCCCCGATTTGATTAAAGCGCGTGAGGTGGCCGAATATATCGGTACCGTCCATCATGAGATCAACTACACCGTTCAGGAAGGTCTGGATGCTGTTCGCGATGTAATTTATTTCATCGAGACGTATGATGTAACTACTGTACGCGCTTCCACTCCCATGTATTTATTGGCGCGTGTCATCAAATCAATGGGGATCAAAATGGTGTTGAGCGGTGAAGGTGCCGATGAAGTTTTCGGGGGGTATCTGTATTTCCACAAGGCCCCTACTCCACAGGCATTTCACGAAGAAACAGTACGTAAACTTTCAAAGTTGCACATGTACGATTGCCTCCGTGCCAATAAAAGTTTGTCAGCATGGGGAGTAGAAGGACGCGTCCCTTTCCTTGATAAAGAATTTCTCGACGTGGCAATGAACCTGAACCCGAAAGCTAAAATGTGCCCCGGAAAAAACATCGAGAAACGAATTGTTCGCGAAGCCTTTGCCGATATGTTACCGGAAAGTGTGGCTTGGAGACAGAAAGAGCAGTTCAGTGACGGTGTAGGATATTCATGGATTGACACATTGAGAGAGATCACAGCAGCTGCCGTGAGCGATGAGCAAATGGAACATGCTGCCGAACGTTTCCCGATCAATACGCCACAAAACAAAGAAGAGTACTACTATCGTAGCATTTTCGAAGAGCATTTCCCCAGTGAAAGCGCAGCACGCACCGTCCCCAGCGTTCCGAGTGTAGCCTGCTCCACAGCAGAAGCTCTGGCATGGGATATTGCTTTCAGGAATCTGAATGAACCTAGTGGACGTGCAGTGAAAGGAATACATGAAGAGGCCTATACCTGATTAATAAAAGAGTGACAAACTCCTTTTGTGCAAACTATCAGACGTGTCCGGAGAATGTTTTTATGACAGACAGTCTTATTTTTGACACTCTTTTGTAGCATTTCTATTCTAAAATCCCAAGGATTAACGCAGATTAGCATATTATTGTCTGATTTGCGTTTTCTTTTTTATAATTTTGAGGCCAAACCCAATTAAATCTATCAAACTTTTAAAAGACCAAACAAATGAATTTAAAAAAAATGATGATGGCTTCTGCCCTTCTAATGGCTGCTTGTTGTATGCAGGCACAGACAAAAGTGATAGCTCACCGCGGTTTCTGGAAAACTCCGGGATCATCGCAGAACAGTATTTCATCACTTCTAAAAGCAGATTCCATCGGTTGTTACGGTTCAGAATTTGACGTATGGATCGCGAAGGATAACAAGCTGGTGGTTAACCATGATCCTGTATATAAGATGAGGCCGATGGAATATTCCAAAGGTGATGCACTGACCGGACTTAAATTATCCAACGGAGAAAACTTACCCAGCCTGGAACAGTATCTGGAAACCGGAAAAAACTGTAAAACCCAATTGATTCTCGAACTGAAAGCACATAGCAACAAGAAACGCGAGACTAAAGCGGTGCAAGGAATTGTTGCCATGGTAAAGAAAATGGGACTGGAAAACCGTATGGAATATATCACGTTCTCTCTACATGCCATGAAAGAGTTTATCCGTCTGGCTCCTGCCGGTACTCCAGTATATTACCTTAACGGAGAATTGTCTCCCAAAGAGCTGAAAGAACTTGGTGCTGCCGGTCTGGACTATCACATGGGAGTGATTAAGAAACACCCCGAATGGATCAAAGAAGCGCACGACCTCAGCTTGAAAGTCAACGTATGGACAGTAGACGAAGTAGAAGATATGAAATGGCTGATCGAACAAAAGGTAGATTTCATCACCACTAACGAACCGGTCATCTTACAAGAAGAATTAAAGAAGTTCTAATCCTGAAAGGACACTTTTTTAAAAGCAAATTGAACAGCAAGCTTGAAGAAAAGACTCTTTGGGCTTGCCATAACAAAGAAATAGTGCTACCTTTGTATGTTGAATTAACAATGAAAGGAGAAAGCAAAGTGGCAAAGCCAATAAAAGAAACCCCAATTTTGTTTGGGGAGGATGCCCGGAAATTTGAAGCGCGAATGAAAGAAAAACGTAGAGAGACACCGGAACAAAAAGCAATCAGATTGAAACGTTACAAAGCCGTAATGAACGTTTTCAAAGATTGATAAGTATGATTTTAACAGAAGAAATATTTCAAGAGACATATATAGTGCGCCGCTTGAAAATAAAAGAATCAGTGAAATCGTTCGACTGTGGTGACACAGATCTGAACGATTTTATTTTAAATGAGTCATTATTATATCGGAAAGCATTACTCGCAGTAAGCTATGTTGTTGAAGACAAGAAAAATAATAATCGGGTTGCTGCCTATTTCAGTCTGGCTAATGATAGAATCTCATTAACTGATTTTAAAGATAAAACTGAATTTAATCATTTCCGAAAGCATCGTTTTGTAAATGAAAAGCGATTAAGAAGTTATCCGGCAGCGAAGATTTGTCGTTTAGGAGTAGATCGTTTAGTGAAGGGTACAGGCATGGGCTCATTCCTTTTAGCTTTTATTCAGAGCTATTTTGTTATAAATAATAAAACAGGGTGCCGCTTTCTTACCGTAGATGCCTATTCCGAAGCTGTTCCATTTTATATAAAGAATGGTTTTGTCCCGCTGACACCTGAAGATGAAAATTCTTCTACTCGTTTGTTGTTTTTTGATTTGAATGATATTGTTGATGATGAAGTATCAGAAGGATAATAATTATGTTATATATAAGAAAAAGTGCTATTATTCAGTAAGTTTAACTCACGTGATAGCACTTTTTTAATAAACCGACAGATGAAATTACAATCTTTCATCTTATTGAAAATCATCCAATACCTCTTTTAATTCTTCTACCGTAAGCTCTCCTACCTGCCTCCAAAGTTCATGCCCCTTATGCAATAGAAGGAAAGCCGGTACTGTTTCTACATTATGCGCATCGGCAATTGTTCTATTCTCTTCTGCATTCACTCTAATCAATTCCACAGTTCTCTTTTCGTAAGTTCGAAGCACAGGCCCTATCCACTCATAATGAGGGGACCAATCGGCATAGAACACCACCAACACCAGATGGTTGGTTTTAACTGCTGTTTCTAATTGTTTCTCTATATTCATATCGCTACGTTTTTATATTAATGATAGTGCTAAAACAATGAATACAGAAAAAGGTTCTTCAAAACACTCCGCGAACAATATGATAGAGAAATAAGGATTTTCACTTTCATATCGTCAAAAGAAAAAGATATATTTCTTGTTTTTATAACTGGTTTTATGGATTATCAGGGCTAAATATTCTTCATATATAATGGAAGGATATGCAAAACAATTCGCTCAAATAACAGTTTATTAATATATAGATATATATAATTTCAAATTATAACTAAACACAGTCATATCAAAGGCGATTATAAGTTCTAAGAAAATAAATAGATATTAGACATGCTTTTTAATAAAATATAAAGCAAAAAGTCATACCTTTGCATTGTAATAAAACAAAAGGATACAACAACCAATAAATACCAATCAAAATGACAACAAAAACCAAGTTTACCAAAATGCATGGAGCAGGAAATGACTACATATATGTAGACACGACCAGATATCCGATAGCAGACCCTGAAAAGAGGGCAATCGAATGGAGCAAGTTTCATACAGGAATCGGAAGCGATGGACTAATATTGATTGGTGTCTCTGATAAAGCGGATTTCAGTATGCGTATTTTCAATGCCGACGGTTCGGAAGCAATGATGTGTGGCAATGGTAGCCGCTGCGTAGGCAAATATGTATATGAATACGGATTGACTGATAAAACAGAAATAACTTTGGATACACTATCGGGAATTAAAATTCTAAAATTGCAGGTAGAGGGAAAAACAGTCAGTACAGTCACCGTAGATATGGGCAGTCCGCAAGAAACAGGAGAGATTGATTGGGGAAAGAAATATCCTTTCCAATCTACTAAAGTATCAATGGGTAATCCTCATCTTGTCACATTTATTGATGACATTACCCGAATTAATCTGCCGGAAATCGGTCCTGAACTGGAGAATCATCCTCTCTTTCCCGACAGAACGAATGTAGAGTTTGCACAGATCGTCGGTAAAGACACCATACGGATGAGAGTGTGGGAAAGAGGATCGGGAATTACTCAAGCTTGCGGAACAGGTGCCTGCGCCACAGCAGTAGCCGCCTTCATCAACGGACTTGCAGGAAGAAAAAGCGATGTGATAATGGATGGAGGGACAGTTACCATCGAATGGGATGAAACCTCCGGACATATATTAATGACCGGACCGGCAACCAAGGTTTTCGATGGGGAAATTGTTGAAGAAGTTGAGAGTTGAGAATGGAGAGTTGAGAATGAATAGTAATAGAAACTTAAAACAATAACAAGATGGCATTAGTAAACGAGCATTTTTTAAAATTACCGGGAAGTTATTTATTCTCGGATATAGCGAAAAAGGTAAATACTTTCAGGATAACGCATCCCAAACAGGACATCATCCGGCTAGGTATCGGCGACGTTACGCAGCCACTTCCTCCAGCCTGTATAGAAGCAATGCATAAAGCGGTAGAAGAACTGGCCGGCAAAGATACATTCCGCGGATATGGTCCTGAACAGGGATATGATTTTCTGATTGAAGCAATCATAAAGAACGATTTCGCTCCACGCGGGATTCATTTCTCGGCATCCGAGATTTTTGTCAGTGACGGGGCTAAAAGCGATACCGGAAATATAGGTGATATTCTTCGCCACGACAATAGCGTAGGTGTTACAGATCCCATTTATCCGGTTTACATAGACAGTAACGTTATGTGCGGACGCGCCGGAGTATTGGAAGAAGAAACGGGTAAATGGAGCAACGTTACTTATATGCCTTGCACAAGTGAGAACAACTTTATCCCGGAAATTCCGGACAAACGGATAGACATCGTTTATCTCTGTTATCCGAACAACCCGACAGGGACCACCTTAACCAAACCGGAACTGAAAAAGTGGGTGGATTATGCCTTGGCAAACGATACACTGATTCTGTTCGATGCCGCTTACGAGGCATATATCCAGGACGAGAATGTCCCCCACTCTATCTATGAGATTAAGGGAGCTAAAAAGTGCGCGATTGAATTCCGTAGTTTTTCAAAAACGGCAGGATTTACAGGAGTACGCTGCGGATATACCGTGGTTCCGAAAGAGCTCACTGCCGCTACTCTGGAAGGCGATCGCATACCACTCAACAGATTGTGGAACCGTCGCCAGTGTACTAAGTTTAACGGCACTTCTTATATTACCCAACGGGCAGCAGAAGCCGTTTACAGTGCAGAAGGCAAGGCACAAATTAAGAAAACAATCGACTATTATATGACCAACGCAAAAATCATGAAGGAAGGTTTGGAAGCCACAGGACTGAAAGTATACGGCGGCATCAACGCTCCCTACTTGTGGGTGAAAACTCCGAACGGACTTTCTTCATGGCGATTCTTCGAACAGATGTTGTATGAAGCCAATGTGGTCGGTACTCCCGGTGTAGGCTTCGGGCCAAGCGGTGAAGGGTATATCCGTTTAACTGCATTCGGCGAACGCAACGACTGTATCGAAGCGATGAGAAGAATAAAAAACTGGCTCTGATTGAATGAATAATGGATAGCGGGAAATAGAAAGTTCAACATGCCCCCATTAAACGAACATCATCATTCCTGCAGGATCAGTTATCCATAATCAGTTATCTATAAAAAACGATAGTATTTTGCGCGCTACTATATAACAAATGGACCGTACATCCACATTTTTCTAACTTTTAAAGGTAAAAAGACGATGAAAACGACGATTAACAACAAATTGGGGGTAATAACAGTAGCATTATTACTGTCAGGACTTGTCCCGTCTACAATGATGGCACAAGATAAGGTAGAAGCTTCCGTTGGGGCAGATTTGGTAAGTGGTTACATCTGGCGCGGTCAGAATTTAGGCGGAGTTAGCGTCCAGCCTTCACTGGGAATCTCTTACAAAGGTTTATCACTCGGAGCATGGGGATCAGTAGGAATTGAATCCAAAGATGCAAAAGAGTTTGACTTAACTATCGGTTATTCAATTGGTGGATTTAGTGTTTCAATAACGGATTATTGGTTTGATAAAACATATACAGGGGATGTAGATGAATACGGAAAGGAGATTTATACAACCAATAAGTATTTCCAATATGGGGCCTATTCTACAGCACATGTATTTGAAGCACAAGTGGGATATGATTTCGGTCCGCTAGCCGTCAACTGGTACACAAACTTTGCAGGTGCCGACGGTGTGAAAGAAAACGGCAAAAGAGCTTATTCTTCTTACCTCGCACTTAGCGCACCTTTCAAATTGGGAGGTCTCGACTGGACAGTAGATTTAGGTATGGTTCCCTGGGAAACAACTTTTTATAATGGCTATACCAGTGGATTCTGCGTAACAGACATCAGTCTCGGAGCATCCAAGGAGATTAAAATCACAGATTCCTTCTCCGTACCGACATTTGCCAAAGTAACAGTGAACCCACGCACTGAAGGAGCCTACTTTGCTTTCGGACTAAGTTTTTAAGAGAGAGAATTTACAATACAAAGAGCGTATAGGGATTAGAAAAGGTAGTTAGAGTTTAGATTTTATCGGTTTGTTGTATGGTAACCTGCTATGGCTGCCGCTACCCTATACCTCTTTCTTTTACAGGACACACTAATATTTAAGGTATATGAAAAAGATTGAAGCTATTATCCGTAAAACCAAATTCGAGGACGTAAAAGACGCCCTACTCGAAGCGGACATCGAATGGTTCTCTTATTACGATGTAAGAGGTATTGGAAAAGCACGGCAAGGACGTATCTACCGTGGCGTAGTATATGACACCAGCACCATTGAAAGAATTTTGATCTCTATTGTCGTGCGCGACAAGAATACCGAGAAAACAGTGCAGGCTATCATCAAAGCTGCACAGACCGGAGAAATCGGTGACGGACGTATTTTCGTCATTCCTATCGAAGACGCTATCCGCATACGCACTGCCGAACGTGGTGACATAGCCCTCTACAATGCAGAACAAGAACGTTAAATAAGATTATACTATTATGGATACAAAATATAAAAGCCATAGCTTCGTAAAGCTGTGGATAGCCACTACTATATTCATTTTGTGCTGTTTTACTACTGATATGTCGGCACAAAACACAGCTGCTGCCGATACAGTTGCAGCAGTTACAGAAACAATTACCGAAGTCGTTACCGCTCCTGCTGAAGAAGCATCAGCAGCTCCCGATACGGTCGGTGAATTAGCTCTTGGATTGAATACTGTATGGATGTTGCTTGCAGCAATGCTCGTATTCTTCATGCAGCCGGGATTTGCATTAGTAGAAGCAGGTTTTACCAGAGTGAAAAATACTGCCAACATTCTGATGAAGAACTTTGTAGACTTCATGTTCGGCTCTTTACTATACTGGTTTATCGGTTTCGGATTGATGTTCGGCGCAGGCGGATTCATCGGAATGCCTCACTTCTTCGACCTTTCTTTCATTGATAATGGTCTGCCAACCGAAGGATTCCTCATATTCCAAACCGTATTTTGTGCGACAGCAGCTACAATTGTATCAGGAGCCATGGCAGAACGCACAAAATTCTCCATGTATATCGTCTACACCATCTTTATCAGTGTACTGATTTATCCGATATCCGGTCACTGGACATGGGGCGGAGGCTGGTTGATGAACGGTGAAGAAGGTTCTTTCATGATGAGTCTCTTCGGAACCACCTTCCATGACTTTGCCGGTTCTACGGTCGTTCACTCTGTAGGTGGATGGATTGCTTTGGTAGGTGCTGCCATTCTTGGTCCCCGTATCGGTAAATATGGTAAAGACGGCAAATCAAAAGCTATCCCAGGCCATAGCCTGACTATTGCTGCACTAGGCGTATTCATTCTTTGGTTCGGATGGTTCGGGTTCAACCCCGGTTCTCAATTGGCAGCAGCAACCGAAGCCGATGCTATCGCCATCTCCCACGTATTCCTGACAACGAATCTGGCTGCTTGTGCCGGTGGTTTCTTCGCTCTGTTGGTGAGCTGGATGAAATATGGAAAACCTTCCCTGTCATTGACACTGAATGGTATCTTGGCAGGGCTGGTAGGCATCACAGCAGGATGTGACGCAGTATCTCCTGCAGGAGCAGCCTTAATAGGTGCAATATGTGGTGTCGTAATGATATTCTCCGTTGACTTCATTGACAAGGTGTTAAAGATAGACGATCCGGTAGGTGCATCTTCTGTACATGGTGTTTGTGGCTTTTTAGGAACTATTCTTACAGGTTTGTTCTCCACCAGTGAAGGTTTATTCTATGGCTACGGTTTCGGATTCCTCGGTGCACAAATATTTGGAGCATTGGTAGTAGGTGCATGGGCAGCAGGCATGGGATTCATCATTTTCAAAACGCTTGATAAGATTCACGGACTTCGCGTTCCGGCACGTATCGAAGAAGAAGGTCTTGATATTTACGAACACGGAGAATCTGCTTACAACTAATTTAGTGATGAACGGTTTAGTGATTAGTGAAAGACAGCTACGCACAACTTACTACTAATCACTACCCCGCTAATCACAGAAAAAACTTCCGGACGGGTTTGATCGCCTTTCCGGAAACCACATAACAAAGTAATTATTTACTCTAACATATTTAACAACAAATCAAATCAGGTATTATGTCAAAACTTAGATTCAGAGTAGTAGAGACAGCTTTCAAAAAGAAAGCTGTTGAGGTAGCAACACCTGCCGAACGTCCTTCGGAGTATTTCGCCAAGTATGTATTCAACAAGGAGAAGATGTTCAAATACCTTCCCAGCAAGGTATACAATGCACTGATTGACGCCATTGACAACGGTGCTCCGCTAGATCGCAGTATTGCCGACGAGGTAGCTGCCGGCATGAAAAAATGGGCCATTGAAATGGGTGTTACTCATTATACGCACTGGTTCGCACCGCTGACCGAGGGTACAGCTGAAAAGCATGATGCTTTCGTTGAACATGATGGCAAAGGCGGTATGATGGAAGAATTTACTGGTAAACTGCTTGTACAGCAGGAACCGGATGCTTCTTCTTTCCCGAATGGCGGTATCCGTAACACATTCGAAGCCCGTGGTTACAGCGCATGGGACCCCTCATCACCTGCTTTCATTGTAGATGATACGCTTTGCATCCCAACTGTGTTTATCGCATATACCGGCGAAGCTCTCGACTATAAAGCTCCCTTGCTGAAAGCATTGCGTGCCGTAGATAAGGCTGCCGTAAACGTATGTCGTTACTTCAACCCGGAAGTGAAAAAAGTAGTTGCTTACTTGGGCTGGGAACAGGAATACTTTCTGGTAGACGAAGGATTGTATGCCGCACGTCCGGACTTACTAATGACCGGTCGTACTTTGATGGGACATGACAGTGCCAAAAACCAACAGTTGGAGGACCACTACTTCGGTGCTATCCCCACCCGCGTAGCCGCTTTCATGAAAGACCTCGAAATTGAAGCGTTAAAGCTGGGTATTCCTGTTAAGACCCGTCACAACGAGGTTGCCCCGAACCAGTTCGAGTTAGCCCCCATCTTTGAAGAGTGTAACCTTGCTAACGACCATAACTTACTGATTATGTCATTGATGCGTAAGGTAAGTCGCCGTCATGGTTTCCGCGTACTGCTTCATGAAAAACCTTTTAAGGGCGTCAACGGATCGGGCAAACACAACAACTGGTCGCTGGGAACTGACACGGGCATTTTATTAATGGCACCGGGTAAGACTCCGGAAGATAACCTGCGTTTTGTTACCTTCGTCGTAAACACATTGATGGCAGTTTATCATCATAACGGATTGTTGAAAGCTTCTATCTCCAGCGCTACCAACGCCCACCGTCTGGGAGCTAATGAGGCACCTCCTGCCATCATCTCCTCTTTCCTAGGGAAGCAATTGTCGCAGGTATTGGATCACATTGAAAACAGTACGAAAGATGATTTGATTAGTCTTAGCGGCAAACAGGGAATGAAGTTGGATATTCCGCAGATTCCCGAATTGTTGATTGATAATACTGACCGTAACCGTACCTCTCCTTTTGCTTTCACCGGAAACCGTTTTGAGTTCCGTGCCGTAGGTTCCGAGGCAAACTGTGCGTCTGCCATGATTGCATTGAACTCTGCCGTAGCAGACCAATTGGTGAAGTTTAAGAAAGATGTGGATGCTTTGATTGAAAAAGGAGAACCTAAAGTGTCTGCCATTCTCGAAATTATCCGTGGATATATCAAGGAATGTAAAGCGATTCATTTTGACGGCAATGGTTACAGCGACGAATGGAAGAAAGAAGCCGCCCACCGTGGCCTGGATTGCGAAACCAGTGTTCCTGTTATCTTCGATAACTACCTGAAACCGGAAACCATTGCCATGTTCGAAGCTACCGGTGTAATGACAAAGAAAGAACTGGAAGCCCGCAACGAAGTGAAATGGGAAACGTATACGAAGAAGATTCAGATCGAGGCGCGTGTATTGGGTGATTTGGCTATGAACCATATCATTCCGGTGGCCACTCAATATCAAACGGATTTAATTAATAATGTCTATAAGATGCAATCTCTTTTCCCGGCAGAAAAGGCAGCGAAATTGTCTGCTAAAAACCTGGAACTTATTGAAGAGATTGCCGACCGCACAGCCTTCATCAAGGAACATGTAGATGCAATGATTGAAGCTCGTAAGGTTGCGAACAAGATAGAAAGCGAACGAGAAAAGGCCATTGCCTACCACGACACGATCGTTCCGGCACTGGAAGAAATCCGCTACCACATCGATAAGTTGGAACTCATTGTTGACAACCAGATGTGGACGCTTCCGAAATACAGGGAACTGTTATTTGTGAGATAGAGAAAAAGAACGGTGAACGATAAATGGTGAACGGTGAACCAATTGCACTGCAACGCATTTACCGTTTAGCACTCACAGTTCACCGTTATGAAATTATCTATTTCTTTTGTTGGTTGTTTTAAGTTTGCGGGGAGGGGTGTTGTGAAGCAGTCCTCTTCTTTTTTATTCGATTATCTTTGCATCCTCAATATCATCATCGTCATGTACCACCGGAGTCTTCGGACGACGACGGTCAAACTTGAACCAGTTGATTAATTCGGTAAGCGAATAAACCAAACTACTCACACCAATAATTATAAATGCAGTATTACGTGCTCCCGTCGGATTAAACAAAGCGATAATACCCGCAATGAGAATCAATGAAGGAACCAAATAAAACGCTCCCGGAACGGGCATCCACCGACGTGCCATCGATAAAGAAGCAATCTGTTGCACTCCTCCCATTATCAGGATAAATCCCAATAGAAACATCAGAACATCTGCAAAGAATTCAGGCATCACAATCAGCCAAAGTCCAAATAATAAACTGCCGATTCCTTCTATCGGGAAACGGGGAGCCGCCTCACCTTCCTGTCTTTTCCGGCCGAAATAGCCAAAAAGGCTGATAACACCAGGAATCAAAAAGGCAACACCAACTGTAATGACAATGTAACTAGCAGCCGCATTTGGCCAAATCACGAGTACCAATCCTATCACAAGTGCAAAGAGAATACGAATAAGGGAATAATTCATTGTTTTCATAAATTCTATATTTTTTAACCGAGTCTGTTCCAATACTTTTGCGAATATAAGTGTTTCTACTGATATATAAAAATAACAAATAAACATTGTAATAAGTTCGTAAGAATATCGTTATGACGATTACATCTCGCATTGATATTTCTGCAGAAAATTTAGACAGTTCCCTTTCAGTATGAAACAAAGTGAAATAAAAAAAAATCACTGCAAGATATATATGAAATATTGAAAGCTCTCTACCGAACAGTGTATCAAGCAATATAAGTTGAAACCGGACCGGGCCGATGTTATTATTCCTGCTGCTGAAATATTTCTTGAGATAGCTACTCATATAAAAGCCACCGGAATTATTGTACCCACCATCGGACTGTCCGACGGTATCATCGATAGTCTGTACACGCAAAATATGAACAAGGTTTAATTCTCTACAATCTTGATGCATCAATACAAAAAGCTCCTGATACTAGTGTATATTCAAACTTTGTATCGGGAGTTTTTGTCTCATCTTGCTATAATGCACAGATTCGTCCTTAAAGAGATAAATATTCGAATTTTGTTCTTTATATTTGTGCAACTATATATTTGAAATAAGATGGATATAAAACTTAGAATTGAGCAACCTTCGGATTATAATGAAACCGAAAATGTCACACGGGAAGCCTTTTGGAATCATTTTTCTCCGGGGTGTGACGAACATTATCTGCTCCATATCATGCGTAACCATCCCAAATTTGTACCGGAACTCGATATTGTTGCAGAACTTAATGGCAAGATTGTCGGCAATGTGGTCTGCCTTAAATCATTTATCATGGCGGATGACGGTAACCAATATGAAGTATTGAGTCTGGGGCCTATTTCTGTTCTTCCCGAATATCAACAGAAAGGTATTGGAGGAAAAATGATTGCGCTGACCAAAGAACGAGCTTTCGATATGGGATTTCGTGCCATTTTACTTTGCGGTGATCCGGATTATTACCTCCGGCAAGGATTCATTCCTGCTGAAACATTAGGGATTCGCACTGAAGATAATATGTATGCTACTGCTCTTCATGTTTATGAATTATATGATAATGCTTTAGCCAACGCTAAAGGACGTTACATAGAAGATGAAATATATCAGGTCGATAAATCAGCTGCTAATGAGTTCGATAAGCGATTCCCTCCAAAGGAAATTATAGTTGGCACTCCGTCACAAAAGCGATTCGATCAGATAGTAGTGATGCGGAGAAAAGCGATTTAAGGTTGAATAAACTTAAATCGCTTGATTTGTACATTATAGAAGTTCTATCGTGCTATGCCATCAAGCAACTATTATTCAACATAGCTACTATTCTTTGTCTCTTCATAGTTACAAAGCATTAAAATATATAATTGGGATAGAGAGAAAAAATGCCTTAACAATTGATGAAACCTATCTTATAAAAACTATAGTTTACAAAAAGTCACCATTGACACTTTGTAATTCTTAATCTACCAGGAATCGTTTCTTTCCTCCCTTTTATTGGAATAAAGAGTTTCTGTCACTGTAGAGGAATTTGCTCAAATCGTTATTCTATAATCAGGCACGATATATACACTTTTTGATACATCATCAAAGATTTTACCACCAAAGAGATATTATCTATACTAATAAAGTTCCCTTTTATTCTTTTCTATTTATCATTATCAAAGACCGAAGTAGAAAAATCAATGGAAAGAAAGTAGAAAATACTAACAATATTTACGACATAGCGACACTATCCCAATGGTTTGCTTACTCTATCCATAGCTTTTGGTGACATTATCCGCATCTTTTGCTTACTTTATCCTTATGTTTTTCACAAATATAACGATGCTTTTCCGATAAAAACACGGTGCTTTTGTACAAAACAAGCAAAATTTTCAGCATTTTAAAGGTTTTTGCTTGCTAACAGAGAGAAATAACAAAACATGTGAGATAGCAAAATCCCTGATTACACAAACAATCGTCAGTATAATCAGGGATTCTAAAACTTTATGTAAAAAGTATAGAGATGACGAAAAGTTTAGTACTGAACCACCTTGTCACTACTAACAGTCTTATACCAATCTGTGGCTGAGCTCTGATCGTGTGCCCAATCTGCAAATTTAGAATATGCATTCGTTATCACTGTTGTTTCTGTTGGATAAGCAAATTTATCAGGAACGCAAAGAGCCCAAGTATTATTAACTGCCTTGATTACTTCGAGCACTTCATTATCTGCCAATTGCCCATTCGCCGTAGCCGAATTAAAATGAGTCAAATGGATTTCCGTTCTCTTTTGACCTATCCCCTGATAAGCAATGAAGAAGTCCAAACCATCTGTCACACTAGGGACAGATATTGCATTCTTAAGTTTGACGTTCACTTCAAGAGTGTATATATCGGTCAGAGGGGTACTAGCATTCCCTGTATTCAACATGGGACGTTGTGTTCCTGTATATCCATATATATAATGTGCGTCTCCAAATAAAGGAATCACAAGTTCATTACCATTCGTTTCATAAGATGCATTTTCAAATATCCCGGAATTTAATGAACCAGTACGTTGAGCAGCGCCTGCACCAAAACTTACCTCTTCTACATTATTTTTGTCTATTCCTCGTATTCTCAAACCAGCACCTAATTGTTTCACGGCACCAACCGCCCGAAGGTCGATTTTATATTTCAGTTCTTTCACGTCATTACCGGCTGCAGGCAAAGTTACATTCAACACAATATCATTGAAATCGTAATCGCCTGCTTTCGGATAGTTATCTTCGAAAGCATAAGAATAAATCGCATATCGGATCTCTACATCATCCGGTTCTTCATCAGAGTTATATCCTTCTTTAATACAGTCACCGTCAGCAGAAAGTATAAATTCGGCTTTACCCGGGTTACAATAGGTAGCACCTTGCTGCAATCCTTTATTTGTCAGCCAATCAAAAGAACTCCATTCCCATTGATTTTTACCATTAGATGTTTGATCCGTTATTTCACAAATAATATTATTCGTTACTTTTGAATTAGAATAAGCCAAACCGGAAGTATTGTCTATTGTATGAATTCTTAATAAGGCAGTTCCTTGTGTCGGACCGGTAACTGTTCTGAATAAATTAGCTTTGCCCGTACAAGTCAATATGGATTGTGCTTCCATCACGATATTATTATCATTTCCATTACCCGTCAATTCTTTGCAAATAGCTTCGGAAGTATTTCCCATAACAAGTGTACCAAACTGTAATTTTCCTGCCTTCAGATAACAACCGTTTTTAATATTAGTATTGTTGTTACCATCTATATTTTCAACTTCAATCGTTCCATGATTTATCAATGTGGTACCATTGGTAGAAGCATTATAAGAATTCAGTTTAAGTGTTCCATAATTCACAAAATCAACTCCACTTCCACCTCCATCAATTTTCAAAAAGTCACAATCAATCGTACCGGCATTATAGTTCGTACGCCCGGCCGAACTATTTGTTATCTGAATACCTCTGTCGCCAACAATACTTCCCCCCTGCATCACAGTTATATAAGAAGCTTGAGTTAATACCAGGCTCCCATTTTTAGCGACCTCTATCTTTCCACCATTCTCAACTATAATTTCTGTGATATCAGAAAATTGATTACTATTTTCTATAACCCATGTGCTTCCTTGAGGAACAATTACTTTCACAGCTTGGGCTCCACCACTGACACCAGAAGTGGTAAATCCACCATTAAAAGTACCATCCGGAATCTTAAACCAACGTTCACTTTCTGTAAAAACAGGATATTCTTTATAATTACCGGCCCATCCGGAACTTGCCCCTAAATCCCAGCCAGCCTGAACAACAGTAGCAGTTACCTTTTTAGCACTAATAAAATCAGCAGTATAAGGAGCCTCCATAACAGGTATACTAGTCGCCACAGCTCGTGACATAGAACGTGTTGGCGTACCTTTGTCTCCAAAATGCGCTGTCACTGTGCCATTTTCAATCGCTGCCGGTTGAACCAGATAGCGTTTGTGCTCATCTATGCGTGCAACAAACACCTTATCAAGCGCTGTTGCACAATCCATCACCACATTCAAAGTCGTACTTTGATTGACAGTTCCTTCCGCTAAGAGTTTTGCTGTACTTCCCGGACTTAATGGATCGGCATCAAATATTTGTATCTTATAATCTACTCCCTGATCTCCATTAACTGACACATGCGCTGTCACACTTCGTGACACTGTCCAATCACCATCAGGATCGATGTTTTTTACAGGAAAAGTTTCTTCGTAAATTTGCTTCAGTTGATCTGCATCAAACAGATTTTTCTCATTATCAACACAACTGATAAAACTGATGGAAGACGCCAACAACGAGAAAGTGAATACTTTTGCAATGTTCTGTTTCATAATCTTTTAATGCTTTAGTTTGTTTTATTTGCGAAAAACATAAATCACTACTAATCAATAATCAGCAATGAACGCACAAAGATAATTGTATTTATAAACATTATACAGATTACATTGCATTTTCCGATTTGCAGTTAACATCTTTTAAAGCGCCTCACTCTAATTATTTATATTAGAAGACAGTTAGTTATATCGTTGAATATTAAATTCTTAACACTATTTATTCAATAGTATACAGTAAAAAAAAGAGTTGCATGGAAATATGCAACTCTTCATATAAAGACAAAGATTCAGTGCTGCAGAGCACTACAAAATCTCTATTTCTTTCATCTCCCCCATTGACAAGATAAAAATCAAAGACTAAAAGGGGAAAATCAATGGCAATACAAAAATCATCACGATTCCCATAATGATCTGCAACGGCAATCCTACTTTTACATAATCCATAAAGGTATATTGTCCGGCAGGCATCACCAAGGCATTAGGCGGTGTAGAAAACGGAGAAGCAAAACACATACTTGCACCTACCGTCACGGCAAACAAGAAAGGAACCGGACTGACTCCAATCTGTATGGCACTTTGCAAAGCAATCGGAGCAAGCAAAACAGCGGTAGCCGTATTACTAATAAACATCGTCATCAACGAAGTCGTAAAATAAATACCTGCCATCAATGCAATCGGTCCGTATGATCCCAAACCGTTCACCAATGTATTGGAAATATATTCCGAAGCTCCCGTTTTCTCCAATGCCAGAGACATAGGGAGCATGGCAGCAATCAATACAATACTTTCCCAGTTGATCGTTTTATAAGCCGCTTCCACATTGCGGAAACATCCCGTAAGTACCATCAATATACCCGCTATCATAACGGCTGTAACCGGAGCTACCGGAATGAAATCAAAAACCATCATTGCCACCATTAACACCATAATAGCAGCTGCTACCGGAGCTTTGTAATCTAACGTAACTTTAGCCGCTTCCGCCAAAGGTTGTCCCAAAACAACCCAATCAGCATCTTCCTTACTAAGACGGGCTATATTATTCCATGTTCCTTGCACCAAAAGCACGTCACCACTATGAATACGCTCATTCCCCAAATCTTGCAATAAATATTCCTTTTTACGACGAACCCCCAATACGTTCACATTAAACTTATCACGGAAACCAGCTTCTTTAATTGTCTGGTTTATCAAATTAGAAGATGGCATCAATACTATTTCAGCAATACCGATATCATAAAAATCAAGCGAATTAGTCGTACTTTTTGTTTCTTCCGTTGCATGGTCGCCCAAAATCTCCAACAGGTAATCTTCCGCAAAGAGTTGCACCTTATCAAAGTCTCCAGTCACATACAAAATATCCTCTACTTCTAACATCGTGTCCGGTGCAGCAAACTTTTGAGTAATCGTTTTCAGAAAACGATGTTGCGATGCATCACCACGGCGAACTTCCATAATATTCAGACCATATTTACGACGAATATCCAAATCGATTATTGTCTTCCCCAAAAGCCGTGAATCTTTTATCACCTGTAAACGAAACAAGTTACTGGAGAGTCCATATTCATTAACCAACTGTTTCAATGACTTGCCCGAACGTTTATTATCATCTTTCTGGCCTTTTTTAGAAAGAAACCATTTACTAAGCGGCATCAGAACCAGTGTACCGACAATTACACAGACAATGCCGACAGGCAGGAAAGAGAAGAAAGAAAGCGGCTCAAGTCCGGCAGAAGTCAACGTATTCTGTATCACAAGGTTCGGCGGAGTACCAATCAGAGTCATCATACCTCCCATACTACTTGCAAAAGCCAACGGCATCAACAGCCTGCTGGGATTCATGCCGGCACTCATCGCCAGACTAACAACAATAGGAAGCATCAATGCCACCGTACCTGTGTTACTGACAAATGCACCAATGGCAGAAGTCACCAACATCACCAATAGAAACAACCGGATCTCACTGGTTCCCGCAAGTTTAAGTATTCGTGAACTAATCATTTTTGCCAGTCCCGTTTGGAAAATAGCCCCTCCTACTACAAACAATCCGATCATCATAATGACTACCGAATTGGAAAAACCGGAGAGTGCCTCGTCAGGAGTTAATATCTGAAAAACAAGTAAGGCTATCAGCGCACATAGCGCCACAATATCCGAACGAACCTTGCCGTTCACGAAAAAGACAGCCGAAAGAACGAGAATAATAATGGTTATTAGCATACGTAATTAAATGATTGTTTTATTTTGACTCTATCAAAACTAATTTAGGTGAACAAAAATAGAAAATACTCCAGCGT
>OHMO01000297.1_pt1 | contig 27612 bp, 18 predicted proteins | sample 1569321 | NCBI WGS metagenome assembly OHMO01 (sample SAMEA3879504, study PRJEB24766) | human gut metagenome | biome: human-associated habitat; feature: feces | place: USA | collected 1985/1987
AGTGATTTTTATAATATATAAATTTATAAAATATATTATATATATTGAGCACAACATTTCTCCGCTGTAAAACGACGAAACGCTGCAGCGTTTCACACTTTTTTTACTTTAATTATTGATGACACCTTTTACTAATTACAGGTAAAGTATTACAATATAAGATGAGTATTTATCAGCTTAGATTCAGATTATAAAAAAAGAATATGAACATGCTTCGGATATCGCCCTGAGCTTCATATTCCAGGAGGTTACTATGCAGATAGGATTGGATATTGGCAGTACCACAATTAAAATCGCCGTAATGGACGATGCAGGCAATCTGCTATTCCATAAATACGAAAGACATTACAGCCAGATTGCAGAGAAAATTCTGGCCCTACATAAAGAATTGATGACTAAATTCCCTACACTGCATAGCGCACGTCTGGCCATCAGCGGCAGCGGTGGTATCGGTGTAGCGGACAGCTGCGGCCTGCAATTCGTACAGGAGGTTTTTGCGGAAAAAATCTGCGCCGAAAAGCTCAATCCAGGAACCGACGCCGTTATTGAATTAGGTGGCGAGGATGCCAAAATCCTCTTCTTAGGCCGCCATTTTGACGCACGTATGAACGACAGCTGCGCCGGAGGCACCGGTGCCTTTATCGACCAGATGGCTTCCTTGCTGAATGTAGAAACACCTCAAATGAACGAGCTGGCACAGCAGGCACAGAACACCTACACCATCGCCAGCCGCTGCGGTGTTTTCGCCAAAAGCGATATCCAGCCGCTGCTCAACCAGGGTGCGAAAAAAAGCGACTTGGCAGCCAGCATCTTCCACGCTGTAGCAAGCCAGGCCATCACCGGTCTTGCCAAAGGCCGTCCCATCAGCGGTAATGTGCTGTATCTTGGCGGACCGCTCACCTTTATGAGCTGTCTGCGCGATGCCTTTGACAGTGTTCTGAATATCAAAGGTGTCTGCCCGGAAAACAGCCTGCTTTACGTAGCAATGGGTGCAGCCTTCTGCGCCGAGCACGAGGTGGACCTTACCACGCTGCCAGAAAAGCTGCAGGCAGCAGCAGCACAGCACAGCTTTGAACATCTGCCGCCGCTGTTTAAAAACGAAGGCGAATATACTGTTTTTAAGAAGCGTCACTCTAAGGAAAGTGTCGCTATAGGCACCCCTGCGGAGGCAAGCGAAGCCTTTATCGGTATTGATTCCGGCAGCACGACCATTAAAATCGCTGTTATGAGTCCAGACGGCAAATTGCTTGACTCCTTCTACCAAAGCAATAAGGGTAATCCTGTTGTTGCCGTCCGCAATTATCTTACCGATTTCTATACAAAATATCCCCACTGCCGCCTGTTGGCAGGTGCAGTCACCGGCTACGGCGAGGATCTGATTCGCCACGGCTTTGGTGTTGACTATGGTATCGTAGAAACCATGGCACACTTTTATGCTGCCCAATATCTGGAGCCTGAGGTAGATTTCATTCTGGACATCGGCGGACAGGATATGAAGTGCCTGAAAATCCATAACGGTGCCATCGATAATATCTTTCTGAATGAAGCCTGCTCCAGCGGCTGCGGCAGCTTTTTGCAGACCTTTGCCGAAATTCTGGGTTACACAGCCGAGCAGTTCGCGCAAATCGGTCTTAAAGCAGATATGCCAGTAGATTTAGGCAGCCGCTGCACCGTGTTTATGAACAGCAGCGTTAAGCAGGCACAGAAGGACGGTGCCTCCGTTGCCAACATCAGCGCCGGCCTGTCCATCAGTATTGTCAAAAACGCTTTATATAAGGTTATCCGTCCGGCCAGCAAGGAGGCCATCGGCAAGCACATCGTCGTTCAGGGAGGCACCTTCCTCAATGACTGCGTACTGCGCGCCTTTGAGCAGGAAATGGATTTGAACGTTATCCGTCCCAATATTGCCGGCCTTATGGGAGCTTACGGCGCTGCCCTGTACGCACAACGCCGCTACAAGGACGCACCGCATCAGACAACGCTCCTCAACCTGCAGCAGCTGGGTGAATTCGTTCACACCGTCAAGGGTATGACCTGCGGCCTGTGCAATAACCATTGTCACCTCACCGTCAACACCTTTGCCGGCGGCAAACGCTTTATCAGCGGCAACCGCTGCGAGCGTCCCATCACCCACATGGCACCCAAGGATGAGCTGAACCTGTACCGTCAAAAGCTGCAGCTGCTCAAGGAATTGCCCGTTAACGAAACGCCGAAACGCGGCATTATGGGTATACCTATGGGCCTGAATATGTATGAGCTGCTCCCCTTCTGGAATGCCTTACTCTCCAGCCTGGGCTTCAAGGTTATACACAGTCCGATTGAAGACAAAAACATTTACCGTCTTGGTCAGGGAACCATCCCCAGCGACACCGTCTGCTATCCGGCTAAGCTGATGCACGGTCATATCAAATGGCTCCTGCAGCAGGGAATCACCAATATCTTCTATCCCTGCATGACCTACAATATAGATGAACAGGGCACGGAAAACTGCTATAATTGCCCTGTTGTAGCCTATTATCCCGAAGTGCTGCACGCCAATATCCGTGATCTGAATAAGCCCGAGATACATTTCTTCTATGATTATCTTGGCCTGCTCCATAAAAAGAAGCTGGTCAAAAAGCTGCAGGAAATGTTTGCCAAGGTTTATCCGGATATCACCAAGGAGGAAATCCGCAAGGCTGTTGATGCTGCCTTTACTGCCTTTTATGACTATGAAGCGCAAGTAAAAGCTAAAGGGCAGCAAATCATCAGTAAGGCACGCGAAGAGCATAAGCCTATCGTTGTACTGGCAGGCCGTCCCTATCACATCGACCCTAAGGTCAACCACAGTATCGATCGCCTGATTACTAACATGGGTGCTGCCCTCGTCAGCGAGGATGCCGTAAGCAGTCATATTAAGACCAAGGAACTCAACCGCGATTTGCAGGTGCTCAACCAGTGGACCTATCACGGCCGCCTGTATGCGGCAGCCGAATATGTTGCCCAAAATCCTGATATGCATCTGATTCAGCTTGTAAGCTTCGGCTGCGGCTGCGATGCTATTACGGCCGATGAATGCCGCCGCCTCCTCGAAGAACGCGGACGCATCTATACACAAATAAAAATAGACGATATCGACAACCTTGGTGCTGCCAAAATCCGCATCCGCAGTCTGTTCTCCGCAGCCCAGCTTTTCGATATAGATAATAATTAAAGGAGATTTGCATATGCTACCAGCAGCTAACGTTAAGTTTACCCCCTTCACGGAGGATATGAAAAAAACGCATACTATACTTATACCCGGCATGCTGCCTATGCATTTTTCACTGCTGCAGGCAGCACTCGTAAGCTGTGGCTACAAAGCCGAGGTTCTGCACAACACCGGCCGCGAGGTAATCGAAACCGGTCTGAAATACGTCAATAATGATATCTGCTATCCGGCACTGCTGGTTATCGGCCAGCTGATAAACGCTCTGGAAAGCGGCAAATATGATTTGGAGCACACCGCGCTGATTATCACCCAGACAGGCGGCGGCTGCCGTGCCTCCAACTATATCTATCTGCTGCGCAAGGCTTTGGAAAAAGCCGGCCTTACGCACATCCCTGTCATCAGCCTCAACGTCAACGGTCTGGAGCAGCAGCCCGGCTTCCATCTGGACGCATCCATGGTGCATAAGTTCTTGGCTGCCGTTGTTTACGGCGATACCCTGATGTACCTGACGAATAAAACACGTCCATACGAAGTTGTACATGGAGCAGCCGACAGATTGGCGCAAAAATGGCTGGCACGCTTGAGCGAAGCCTTCAAAAGCGGTAAGGCGCAGGCTTTAGGTACCATCAAGCAGCTTACTAAGGCTATTGCGCACGAATTTGCGGATTTGCCTATCACCAACAAGGAAAAAACTAAGGTCGGTATTGTCGGTGAAATCTACATCAAATATGCCGCTTTGGGCAACAACAATCTGGAAGCCTTCCTGCAGCGTCAGAACTGCGAATATATGCTGCCCGGTCTGATGAATTTCATCATGTACTGTGTTGATACTTATCTTACAGACTATAAGCTTTACGGCGGCAGTCTGCTCAAATACAGCGTCAACAAGGGCGCTATGTGGTATTTAAAATATATGGAAGGCATCCTGCACCAGGCTCTCAGTATCGCTCCCTTCAGCGCCCCCGCCACCTATGAGGAAACCAAGGCTATGGCCAAGGGCGTTATCGGCTACGGCAACAATATGGGCGAAGGCTGGCTGCTGACTGCCGAAATGCTGGAGCTGGTGCACAGCGGCTACACCAATATCATCTGCGCTCAGCCCTTCGGCTGCCTGCCTAACCACATCGCAGGCCGCGGCATGATTAACAAAATCAAGGAGATTGCCGAGGAGGCCAATATTCTGGCACTGGACTACGATGCCAGCGCTGCCCGCGTCAATCAGGAAAACCGCATTAAGCTGATGCTGGCGACAGCGAAGTAAAAAAGAATAAAAGATTCAAAGGCGTTCTACCGTACTTAAGCAGAACGCCTTTACTGTTTTTGCCCCTTAACGACAGCCCTTTTCAAAGAAAACCTCCGCACCATCCCACAACAAATAATTTACAATCTTTTTGCTTGTAGCACACAAATATGCTGTGCTATAATATACACCGCAATTTTATAGAATGAAAGTCAGGTGCTTTATATATATGGAAAACAAAATAACTACCCGCGAATGGCTGCCGTTAATCGGCATGACCGTTTCCGCTTTTATTTTTAACACATCGGAATTCATGCCCATAGGCCTTTTGTCCGATATCGCCGCAGACTTCCGCATGACGGAAGCGCAGGCAGGCATGCTGATTACCATTTATGCCTACGTCGTAATGCTCATGAGCCTGCCGCTGATGATTGCCGCTTCCCGCTATCCGCTGCGCAAGCTTTTACTGGCAACCATCAGCCTGTTCGCCGTATCGCATGTAGCCTCTGCCTTCGCCACCGGCTTTTGGACGCTGCTGCTTTCACGTATCGGCGTAGCCTTCGCCCACTCCATTTTCTGGTCCGTCGCCTCGCCTATCGCCGTGCGTCTGGTCAAAGGTCCCTTTAAAGCACTGGCTATGAGCATGATTGTCACCGGTACGGCCATCGCCATCATCGTCGGCCTGCCATTAGGACGTATCATCGGCCTTTACGTAGGCTGGCGCATGGCCTTTATGTGCATCGCCGTTTTGGCCTTCATCGTATTGGCCTATATGTTCTTTGTTTTCCCCAAGCTGGAAAAAAGCGAACCGTTTACGCTTTCGCAGTTGCCGGTAATACTGAAAAATCCTGTGCTCATCGGCCTCTATATGATGTCCTTTTTGCTCCCCACCGGCTATTACACCGCCTACAGCTATATCGAGCCTTACCTGAAGCAGATTGCGCTGATGGATGATGCCTGGATAACCATCACCTTGGTTATTTTCGGTGCTGCCGGACTTTTGGGCAGCGCAGCCTTTTCCAAATGGTATGATAAATGCCGCTATCACTTCTTCCGCATCACCATACTTGGCGTTGCAGTTGTTTTGCTGCTGCTCTACCCTATAAGCATCAATCATTATCTGCTGGTGCTGCTCTGCGCAATCTGGGGCATATTCGTTACGGCCTTCAACGTTGTAGGCCAGGCAGAGCTTTTGCGCACAACTACTATGAGCACCTCCGCTGTGGCTATGTCGATTTACTCCGGCATTTATAATCTTGGTATCGGCAGCGGCAGCTATCTGGGCGGACTTATCTGTACGCATGCTTCCATCGCTTATATAGGTCTCGGCGGCGGCGCAATCGTGCTGCTTTCCTTTATTTACTGTGCCTTTTTCCTGATTCCTGCTATGCGTCGCCAGCAAGTAGAGGCTGAAAAATAAATTTAACCGCCGAAAAGCGTATAATAAACTGTATATTAAATTTCCTCACTTGCTATATTTCCTGTTTTTATTTATAATTAAGAGATACGTAAGATTACAAAGAAGGAGATTTTCTATCAATATGTCTGCAAGTACAACCAAAACCAAGAATCAGCCATCCCGTAAGCCTGTATTGCTGGATTACTTAAAAGCCTTCACTAAGGATAAATTGATTTTTGCAGCGCGTCAGCTCTGCATCACCTACAGCAAGCTCAAAAAGGACGAGCTGGCAGAAAAAATCTGCACAGAAATGCAAAAGCCGGAAATTGCAGCAAAACGCTTTGCTATTATGCCGGACGAAAATATCCATGCCTTCGAAGCAGCCTTGGAGAAAAAATGCTTCCATCCTACCTACAGTGAATATGCACTGCTGCTGCCCTTTATTTCTATGGGCTACATTGTTTCCTATCCCGACGACTGCTTTGAAGCAGTAAAGGAAGCACGCACCGTTTACAAAAAAATCAACACCGCAGACTTCCAGGCTCGCCGCCAACAGCTGGCATGGCTGCTGGACTGCATCACCGCTATGTCCAGCCTGCACCTTATTCTGCCGGTAGAATTTTTCTGCGAAATGTACAATCAAAAAGCAGGCTTTGAGCTTACTCCGGAAACTCTGCCGCAATTACTTGCCGAGGTTCCAAACAATTTTAACCCCTGCGCAATTAAAGATGGCCGCATCCTGCTCAAGAAAAATGACAGCGATGATTTCTACACCAGACTGGAGCAAGGTAGAAAGCCCTTCGGCCTGTACCTGCCTACCGTAAAGGAAATCACCATGCTTTCCCACTACGGTTACCTGCAATCTACTACCGCATATCAGGATCTGCATGACTTCTTCACTCAGGAGCTGAATGTTGCGGCACTGGATGCACATTACTGGTGCCAGTACATCTATGAATTTGAAAACTCCAACACCGACGGCAATACCTCTGAGCTGATTCAGAAACTGCAGGCTAATATTCCTGCCTGGAACAATTACAGCCATCTCGGCAGATTGTCCGTACTGCTGCAGAACGCCCGCAACAATGCTACCCGTATGTTCTGCCTCGGTGGCCACACTCCCAACGAAACTATCAAGTTGCTGCGCAATGCACAGCAGGCAGCTCAGCAAAATACCCGTGTAGGTGCCAAAGCGAAAAAGGTTTATCCTAACGACCCCTGTCCCTGCGGCAGCGGCAAAAAGTATAAAAAATGCTGCGGTAAAAAGCACTGAGCAGCAGGCTATGCTTTAGTGTAAGAAGGAATTGCAATGAAGAAATTTTTAGTCGTTGATTTTGAATTTACTACCTACGAGCGCCCTGTCGGCCGTCCGCGCGGCTTCTTTTCCGAGATTATCGAAATCGGTGCGGTAAAGCTGGACGGCGAACCGCTCACCGACTGCGGACGCATCCAGAGCTTTGTCAAACCGCATTTTTATCCTAAGCAGGCCAAGGATTCTATGGATTTTTGCATGATAACTGCCAAGGATATGCAGCAGGCCATTGAATTCCCTGCTATGGTACAGGAGTTGGCAAAGCTGTACGAAAGCGACGAAACCTACTTCGTAGCCTGGGGAACCGAGGATTACAAGGTACTACAGACAGGCTGCGAGCGTCACAAAATTGAAAACCCCGTAAAGTACGAGGATTATCTTGATTTGGCGCTAGCCTACCGCCTATGGAAGGGTGATGACTACACCACCGGTCTGAAAAAGGCTACCGAGGAGCAGGAGGTCAACACAGAAGGACTGTGGCACACTGCCTTTGATGATGCCAACAACACCGGCAAGCTGCTGATTGAAATGTTTAACCGTGGCTGGAAGCTGGAGGATTTCTTCGCTGCCCGCGAGACTTACGAAGCAGAGCGCGCTGCCCGTCAGGCAGAGCGTGCTAAGCACCATAACGGTTACAGAAGATGGTAAAATTTTAAAGCGCACTAAAAAAGCTATCACCGGGCTTTGCCCGCTGATAGCTTTTTGCTTTTTATGCTTTAATAACGATTAAAAATCTCCTGCACCTCGCTGCGCTCGTGCATCCGCAAAAGTGCCAACTGCAGCAAAAGGCGTGCTTTTTGCGGATTAAGGTTATCCGCATACAGGAAGCCCTGCTCCTGCCAACGCTCCAGGCCTGCGGCAACAATACCGCTGCCGGTGCGGCTGGAACGCACTACACCAACGCCGCGGCTGACAGCCTCCGCCAGCGCCGCTTCCACGGCCTCATGAATGCTGCCCATACCACTGCCGGCGTAGATAAGGCCACGCGCGCCTGCTGCCAATGCCGCATCCACAAATACGCGATCCTCACCGATATGCGTGTAGATGATATCTACACGCGGCAAAGCAGTAACACCAGTTACGTCAAATTCGCTCTGCAGTGTGTGCGGACGCACGCTGCGATAATAGTAATGTACCTCACCGCCAACTATAAAGCCTAAAGGACCACCGTTCGTTGCCTTGAAGGTTGCCACATTCGCCGTGTTCGTCTTGGTCACGTCACGCCCGCTGTAGATTTCATCGTTCATCATCACCAGCACGCCCTGTCTGGCGCTTGCAGCATCCACAGCCACCTTAACAGCGTTGATGATATTCAAAGGTCCGTCGGCACTGACTGCGGTGGCAGGACGCATTGCGCCCACGAGTACCACCGGCTTAGCGCTCTTCACCGTCAGGTTCAGGAAGAAGGCCGTTTCTTCCATAGTATCGGTACCATGGGTAATAACAACACCGTCGACATCCTCCTGCGCCAGCAGCTCATTGCAGCGCTGCGCCAGGCGCAGCAGCAAAGCATCGGTAATACTGCTGCTGTCGATGTTGCACAGCTGCTCGCCGCTGATATGCGCCAGCTCGCCCAGTTCAGGCACACCGGCCAGCAAATCGGCAACACTGTAGGCACCGGCAGTATAGCCCGTCATTTGAGTGCCGGAGGCAGCCTTGCCGGCAATTGTGCCGCCGGTTGCCAATATTACAATGTTCTTCAACTCAGTTTTTTCCATCAGCCTGACCTCCATCAGTCCTTCTTTCAGCTTCTCAGCTAAGGCTTATTTCACCAAGCCCTTTTCCTGCAGATAATCTGATACCATGTCTGCCGCTTCGGCAGTAATCTTAATGCATTTAGTTCTGTATTCCGGTGTACCGAAGCTCAGGCGGTTCAGCGCTCTGCAGCAGGAAGTGCCGAAATGCTTGGTAAAGCGCTCATGAAACTCATGCGTATATTTATAGACCTCCGTCTGATGCTTTTCAGACGGGTCCAGTCTGCCAACAATAGAGCTGATAACCAGGCAGGAACCGCTCAGCGCACCGCACACGCAGCCGCTGCGGCCGATACCGCCACCCATGCCAGACACCATACGGATTGCCACATCCGGCAGGCCCAGCTTTAAGCCGTCATTGCACGCCTTAACTACGGATTCTACGCAGTTATTGCCCTCGTTATGATATTGTTCTGCTAAATCATAAATTTCCTTCATATTCTATGCCTCCAAAAAATAACCTAATCCTGTTTATTTTAGCAAGCATAGAACAAAATAGCAAGAAAAATGCTGTGACCAGCAAGCCACAGCATTGTATATCAAAGTCCGAACATAGTCTTAGCCAACTTCGTTCCGCTCTCTGTTTTAAAAATCCGCTCCACAGCTTTGGCAATATTCTCCTTCGGCGTACCATCCTCATAAAAGTTTACTATAAAATCAGCTTCCACAAGCAGCTGATAATCAAGACCGTCAATGATATTATACGTATGGTGATGACCGACAAGATAGCAGATGCGTTCAATTTTTTCAGGTGTATAGCCAACCTTTTGCAAAAGCCCGCGTGCTACCGACGGTCCCTCCTGCTCCTGAATTTTACCGGTGCAATGACCGGCGCCGTACTTGGCTTCACCCGGCTTAATACCGCAGTCATGCACAAGACCTGCCGCCTCAACAAGCTCTGTCAGCTCTGCATCTGCACCCTCGCTCTCAGCCAGCTGCTTGGCCAGGCTGGCAACCTTGATAAAATGCTGGCAGCGGCGTGCATCTCCGGCAAAAAAAGCTATCATCTCATTATATAAAGCAACGTTTTTATTCATAGCATTCACTCCAATCCGACTAAAATACGATTCAATCTTATTTTGGCCTAAACAATGCAGTTTTGCAAGTTTTTTCGCCATAATAAGATTATAAAAGCATTCTCCTCCAACACACAGAAAAGCGCTCTTAGCCTGCATTATGCAAGACACCGAGCGCCTTCCTGTTTTATTAGGGAGTTTGATTAGGGAGAAGCAAATTATTTTTCCTCAATAGGATAATCCTGCAGAGCATCATAGCCTGTTTCACCGGTACGAATCTTAACAACATCCTCAACATCATAGATGAAGATTTTGCCATCGCCGTATTTGCCGGTATACAGAACCTGCTTAGCAACATTGACTACTGCTGCAACAGGAATTGCGGAAACAATCATTTCAACCTTTACCTTCGGCAGCAGGTGTGCAGCAACCTCAGCACCACGATACATTTCCGTGGAGCCCTTCTGAATGCCATAGCCCAGAACCTTGGTAACAGTCATGCCGGTAATTCCCAGCTTATCCAAAGCATTCTTCAATGCTTCGAAACGATTTTGCGAGGTGATAATAACAACCTTGCTCATCTTTACTGCACCTGCAGGCTTAGCTGCAGTTTCCTTGACCGGAGTAACATAAGTAGTAGTAACAGAGGTCTGTGCCTCCAACGGAGTTTGCATAAAGTCGGCATAGCTGCTGAGCAGGCCATGCTCTTCCATATCCAGGCCTTTGATTTCTTCGGATTCCTTAACACGCAGACCGAAGAGCTTATCAAGAACTTTAAAGATAATCGTCATCGTAATCGCAACATAGATTGCTACAACTACAACGCCGAGGATTTGTTTTACCAGGAAATCAGTACCGCCGCCATAGAATAGGCCGCCATCAAGAGCGAAGAAACCGGTTGCGATAGTACCGAAGGCACCGCAGACACCGTGAACAGAAATTGCACCGACAGGATCATCAATCTTCAGCTTCTGGTCGAAGAATTCAACTGCAGCAACTACCAGTACACCGGCAATCAGGCCGATGATTAAAGCGCCGGCCGGGCTTACCATATCGCAGCCTGCGGTAATTGCTACCAGACCTGCAAGCACGCCGTTCAGTGTCATGGAAACATCAGGCTTGCCGTAGCGAATCCAAGTGTAAATCATAGTTGCGGTAGCAGCAGCTGCTGCAGCCATGTTAGTGGTAATGAAGATAGCACCCATGGAAACCAAGGCGTCATCACCGGTTGCGCAGACGGTGGAAGCACCGTTGAAGCCAAACCAACCGAACCAGAGAAGGAAAACGCCCAAGGCACCAAGCGGAATGCTGTGACCGGGAATAGCGTTTACCGTACCGTCTGCATTGTATTTGCCGATACGCGCACCAATCATCTTGGCACCGACGAGAGAAGCAACGCCGCCTACCATATGAACGGCAGTAGAACCGGCGAAATCGTGGAAACCCATCTGTGCGAGCCAGCCGCCGCCCCAAATCCAGTGACCGCTAATCGGGTAGATAATAGCGCTGATTAATACGCTGTAAATGCAATATACCAGGAAGTTGGTACGTTCTGCCATAGCACCGGAAACAATGGTTGCTGCGGTAGCACAGAACATCGTCTGGAAGATAAAGTACGCAGTGCTCGGATAGCTGGCACCGTAATCACCCTTAACGAAGAAGTCCGGCGCGCCGATAAAGCCGCCGATATCGGTACCAAACATCAGGCCAAAGCCCAGAACCCAGAAAACGATGGAGCCAAGGCACATATCCATGACGTTTTTCATAACGATGTTGCCGGCATTTTTGGCTCTGGTAAAGCCTGTTTCAACCATTGCGAAGCCAGGCTGCATAGAGAATACCAGGAAGGCACCTATCAGCACCCATATAGTATCGGCAGATACATATTTGTCCATTTGTAAACACCCCTCAAATTATAATATCTTTTAACGTGTCATTGAGCAGCGCTCACATGGCATTAGCTAAAGAAAAAGGGGCGTACCCGATTTTTCGGATACACCCCATTGTGTATGAGTTTATATATATTATTTTATCTTAACACACTTTACTCAAGGCTGTCGAGAAGGCAACTGCAGCTTACTCATTTACACCAAACAACAACTCACCATAAGTCGGATAGTCGAGATACTTACCACCTGTCAAAGCTTCGGCAGCATCAACCGCACTTCTCAGCTTGCCCATTTCTTCAAGAACGGTATCGTGATAGTACAGAGCCTGTTTCTCGCTATCGCCGATTTCTGCTGCTTCCTTCAAGCCATCTTCCAGCTTCATGGAGGATGCATACATTTCTCCGCCCAGCTTGCTCAGCTTATCGGCAAGTGCGCCTTCAAAGCCTGCGCTGACACCGGCAGCCTTTTTATCCAGTACTGCTTTGGTCAGATCTTCGGTGTAAGCGGTAACTGCCGGGAGGATGTCCTTATGGAACATATCCAGCATGGTTGCTGCTTCGATAGAAATTGTGGTGCTGTAGTTCTCCAGCAGGATTTCTACACGGGATTCAACCTCGGCTTTAGTGAAGATGTTATGCTTTTCGAACAGCTCGATGTTCTTGGCATGTCCCAGATACGGCAGAGCCTCCGGAGTAGATTTAAGGTTCAGCAGACCGCGTTTGGCAGCTTCCTCAACCCATGCATCGGTATAACCGTTGCCATTGAAGACAATGCGTTTATGAGCTTTATAGGTTTCTTTAACCAGATCATATACTGCTGCTTCCAGATCAGGAGCATCTGCCAGCTTATCAGCAAATTCATCCAGCTCTTCGGCAACGATGGTGTTCAGTACGATGTTGGGGCCTGCGATGGAGAACATGCTGCCCAGCATACGGAATTCAAATTTATTGCCGGTGAAGGCGAACGGAGAGGTTCTGTTTCTGTCGGTGTTGTCCTTAACCAGAGCAGGAATGGTATCGTCGCTTACTTTAATGTAGCTTTCCGGGTTGCCGTTGTAAACCTTGTCTGCTGCAATAGCTTCGAGAACTGCAGTCAGCTCAGTGCCAAGGAACATGGAAACGATAGCTGGAGGAGCTTCGTTGGCGCCCAGACGATGGTCATTGCCGGCGCTGGCAACAGATACACGCAGCAGATCCTGATATTCATCAACAGCCTTGATAATTGCTGCCAGGAAAGTCAGGAAGCGGATGTTTTTGTACGGCTCCTTGCCGGGATCCAGCAGGTTCAGGCCTTCTTCCGTAGATAAGGACCAGTTGTTATGCTTACCGCTGCCGTTTACGCCGTCGAAGGGTTTTTCATGCAGCAGGCAAACAAGGCCATGACGCAGAGCAACACGTTTCATGAACTCCATCATCAGCTGGTTATGGTCAGAGGCAACGTTGGTAGTTGTAAAGATAGGTGCCAGCTCGTGCTGTGCCGGAGCAACTTCGTTATGCTCGGTCTTGGCGAGTACGCCCAGCTTCCACAGCTCATCGTCCAAATCCTTCATGAAGGAAAGAACTCTTTGTTTGATAATGCCGAAGTAGTGGTCATCCAGCTCCTGGCCACGCGGAGATTTCGCACCGAAAAGGGTACGGCCGGTGTAAACCAGGTCTTTACGTTTTTCCCACATTTTTTTATCTACGAGGAAGTATTCCTGTTCCGGACCAACAGTACTGTTGACGCGGATAGTATCAATGCCGAACAGCTTCAGCAGCTTGCAGGCTGCTTTGCTGACTGCATTCATGGAACGCAGCAGCGGAGTCTTTTTATCCAGCACTTCGCCGGTGTAGGAGCAGAAGGCTGTAGGAATGCACAGGCAGTTATCTTTGATAAATGCATAGGAAGTCGGATCCCATGCTGTATAGCCGCGGGCTTCAAAGGTTGCACGCAAGCCGCCGGACGGGAAGCTGGAAGCATCAGGCTCGCCCTGAATCAGCTCTTTGCCGGAGAAGTCCATAATAACACGGCCTTCGGCAGTAGGAGAAATGAAGCTTTCATGCTTTTCAGCAGTGATGCCGGTCATCGGTTGGAACCAATGGGTGAAATGAGTGCAGCCATGCTCCAGAGCCCAGTCCTTCATAGCATTAGCGATGATATTAGCAATTTCCAAATTCAGCGGAGTGCCTGCCAGCACTGCTGCCTTATATGCCTTATAGGTTGCAGTCGGCAGACGGTCCTTCATAACGCTTTCGTTAAAAACTAAGCTGCCAAACAGTTTCGGTACATCATTCATTGTAAAACCTCCCTAATTTCTCTCTGAGAATTTCCTTGGGTTTACGAAGTGTAAGCCCCTCATTTGAAATACATTTTTGTGCTTTACAGATTTTCTTCTCTCTGGCTCTGTAAATAAGAAAGCACCGTCAGCTGCGCCTTGCGCTGCTACGGTGCTTCGTTGCACTTATCATGGGTAAGAGGATAATTCTCACCGCTGATATAAAAGAAAAAGCAACCACGAAGTTTGGACCTTTCAATCCAACAACCACGTTGTTGCTTTATGCGCTTATTATAATACTAGGATTTGAATTTGTAAAGGGGGTAAGAAGAAAAATTTTAATTTTTTCGTGGAAAACGCTTTTTCTGTTAGCGTCACAATTAACATTTCGTTCCGTTCAGAAAAAATTTTCCGTGCCCAAAGGGCACAACGCAAATTTCGTGTGGAACCATATGCGAAGTGCTGCAAAACTCGCGCGAAGCTAGGAATTTTTGCAAGATAAACATACAATAGCGCTCAAACAATGCAGCACTTCGATGCTTCCAGACACTCATTTGCTAAAATTTTTATTCACTTCCCGATATGTTAATTGCTTTTCGCATGAATATCTTCAAAAACTAATGCTAATATAAAATTAACGGTTATACTACACACGCTTCAGCAGGATTTTTGCGTTCTGTAAAGAATTGTACAATATAGAGTATGCAATGCAAAACGCAATATAACTAATTGCCAAGGAGGAACCCTTATGGAATTAACCGCTGTTGCGCAGCTGCGCCGCATGGTGCTGGAGCATTTATCCCGCTACACCTGGAATAACGAATTGCCTGACCACGTCTACGATATTCTGCAGGAGGTACGCGAGGATACTCCGCGCTACCGCTGCTGTGTTTATAAAGAAAGAGCCGTACTGAAAAACCGTATTGATATGGCGCTTGGCCAGGAGTGCTCCAGCAATATCATCGAGGCTGCCAAGCTGACGCTGAACGAGCCTGAGCGCACCGATTTGCCGATTATCGACGTGCTCCCCGCAGCCTGCGACCAATGCCCGATTGATGCCTATTACGTTACCGATATGTGCCGTCACTGCATCACCCATAAATGCATGAATAACTGCCCCAAAAAGGCTATCAGCATTATTCAGGACCGCGCCTTTATCGATAAAACGAAATGTATCGAATGCGGTCGTTGCAAGCAGATGTGCCCCTACGGTGCGATTATCGAAATCCATCGTCCCTGCGTGCGTGCCTGCGCCATCGGTGCCATCAGCATCGGTGAAAACCGTAAGGCTGTCATTGACCACGAAAAATGTGTTTCCTGCGGTGCCTGCCGCAATGCCTGCCCCTTCGGTGCCATTGACGAGCGCAGCAATATTATCCGCGTTATCCGCGAAATTCAGCAGGGCAAGCAGGTTATCGCCCTTGTGGCACCTTCTATCGTAGGCCAATACGGGTTAAAGATTACCATGGCGCAAATTTACGAGGCACTGCAAAAAGCAGGCTTCGCTGAAGTTGTAGAGGTTGGCGTTGGCGCCGATATCACCAGCGTTAAGGAAGCAGAGGAATATTTGGAGAAGGTTCCTGCCAAGCAGGGCTTTATGACCAGCTCCTGCTGTCCTGCCTTTGTTAAGCTGATTAAAACGCAGGTACCGGAGGCAGCAGACAAGATTTCCGACACTCCCTCCCCCATGCTTACCTGTGCCGAATTAATCAAGCAAAAATATCCCTATGCCGTTACCGTGTTCATCGGTCCCTGCATCGCCAAAAAGGTGGAAGCACGCGAGCACCGCGAAACCATCAACTATGTGCTGACCTTTGAAGAGATTATGTGCATGCTGGAGGGCAAGGATATCAAATTTGCGGAAATGAGCGGTGATACTGCTTATGAACGCGATGCCTCCAAGCTTGGCCTGAGCTTCCCGCTGACGGCCGGCGTAAGCGCTGCCGTGCATGATACGGTTGCCGCTATGGGCGGTGAGGTACATAATGCGCAATACTGCTCCGGACTGGACAAATGCCGTGATACGGTTAAGGCTGCTGCCGCAGGCAAGCTCGACTGCAGCTATATCGAAGGTATGGCCTGCTCCAACGGCTGTATCGACGGCCCCGCTGCCGTAGGCGACTTCCACATCACTAAGGTTGCCCTGACAAAATATGCTGCGGCGGCGCCAAATAAGCAGGCTGCCGAAGATAAGCACACAAAATAAAAACTTAAAGCCTATCCCTTCTGTCATACCGGCAGAGGGGATAGTTTGTTCATAGCAGGATTTTAGTCTGCTAAAATCATAGAGTGCGTTTTACTGCGCACTAAAAAGAACGGAGATTCCCAAGCAAATGCAAAACACTCGCTACATCGGTCACCTTGCTGCCCTCATTACAATTGCTACCTGGGGCACGACCTTTATTTCTACCAAGGTTTTACTTACCGGCTTTCAACCGTTGGAAATCCTTTTTTTCCGCTTTATTATGGCCTTTTTCGCCCTTTGGCTGGCCTATCCTAAAATGCTGAAAACAGATAAAAAGCAGGAGCCTGTTTTTATGGCAGCAGGCCTCTGCGGCATCTGCCTCTACTACCTTTTGGAAAACATCGCCCTGACCTATACACAAGCCTCCAACGTTAGCGTAATCGGCAGCACAGCGCCTTTCTTTACCGCGCTGCTGGCGCATTATTTTATGCATTCTGCCGGCAGCTTAAGCAAACAGTTCATCATCGGCTTTTTTATCGTGATGAGCGGTATTGCCTGCATCAGCTTCAACGGCGCAGCCATGCAGCTCAATCCTTTAGGTGATTTGCTGGCGATTTCCGCCGCTGTCGTGTGGGCGTTTTATGCCCTGCTGACGAAAAAAATCAGCAGCTATGGTTATCCTGTTATCCTCGCCACTCGCAGAACCTTTTTCTACGGCATTCTCTTTATGCTGCCGGCGCTAGGCTTTCTGGATTTTGAGCTGAACCTTGCACGCTTCGCCAATACTACCTATCTTTTCAATATCGTCTTTCTAGGACTGGGTGCTTCCGCACTCTGCTTTGTCACCTGGAATTTGGCAGTTAGGGAGTTGGGGGCAGTAAAGGCCAGCGTTTATATTTATATGGTTCCCGTCATCACCGTCATTACTTCGGCTATTGTCCTGCAGGAAAAAATCACCCTGCTGGTGGCACTCGGTACCATTCTGACGATGACTGGTCTGTTTATCTCAGAATACCGCCCGAAGAAAAAAATAAAGTAAGAAGGCAAACAAATACGCCCTAGGCATCAACAGCCTAAGGCGTATTTTTATTTATTCTGCATATAATAATTAATAAAGGTCTGCGCAACCTGCGACAGCTCTCTGCCCTTAACTATAGACAGCGTCATCTCCAGAAACAAGCGCTCATCCTTGATTTCCTTGCGGACCAGATTCGCTGGAAACAATTCTACAGCCGATGCCGGTACAATTGCCACACCGGTATTTTTTTCTGCCCATGCTATGGTCGAAAGCTTAGTAGTATTAATACTCATAACCTGCGGGAAAATGTGTGAATCCGAGCACACAGAAAAAAACAGCTCAGAACAGCCACGCGACAAACATAACGGAATGTCCTCCAAATCATCCAGCAGGATATTAGGCTTATCATTTTTCAGATACGGGCTATCCTTATGAAAAAGCGCAACCAGACGCTCTTTACGGCTGAACAGCGTTTCAAAGCGTTTAGACTGCTTTAGGGGTGCATTGGCAATGCCTATTTCCGTTTTCCCCTCCAAAAGCTGCTGGGTTTGTTCGTCAATCGGCACCTCATACAGCTCATAATTAATATGCGGAAACTCTCTGTAAAAATCACTCAAAAAGTTTTTAATAAAGTTTATTGACATCGAAGGTGACAGACTGATGCGCAGCGTACCGCTAAAGCCTGCCTGACAGTCAACTATCTCCTTCAGAGCGCTGTTTTCTGCCGAGCAGATATACTTAGCCTTATTATATATAAAATACAGCCTGCATCCGTAAGCTCAATGCTGTGACCGCCACGGCGCACATGCAGCAGCTGCGTACCAAAACGCTTCTGCAGCACCTTAAGCTGATTACTCAGCGCCGGTTGGGCAATCGCTATCTGCTTAGCTGCGGCAGAAATACTGCCGGCCTCAACTATGGCAATAAAATTGCGGTAATATTCTATGTCCATATATAGTTCTCCTTTACTTCTCTCTGCCTTTATTATACTATACAGCAATATTTCTGAGTACTTTTTTAGTTTTTAAAATTAAATTTTTCATAAAACCAATGACAGCATATGCAAAACGCATATAACTCCAATAGATTATTTTTATAAGTGATTAGGAATAAACGCATAAGTTTTTCGTTTTTTTCTAAAAACAGACAACTATATATCATGAATTATCCTGTTCCCGCATCAAAGAACGAGTTAACGTATATGCATTTTTTATATGTAAAATGTATTTTCCGTATTTTACTTTATATGTTGATAGGTTTAAACTGTAAGCAGATAAGGAAATTTCCAAAAAAGAAAAGAGGTTTTTAAAATGCTGGATGCAACACGTTTGCGCACCCCCTGCCTATTTGACAAAATAGTCAGCGCGGACGAAGCAGCCACACTGATTACCGACGGTATGAATGTCGGTGTCAGCGGCTTCACCCCCTCTGGCTATCCTAAGAAAACTACACTTGCTCTCGCTAAAGCCATCAAGGCCGGCAAAAAATGCCGTATCAATATTTGGAGCGGTGCTTCCGTCGGACCGGAAATCGAAGAAACACTTGCCGAAGTCGGCGGTATCAGCGGACGCATGCCTTATTATGCAGCCTCCAACAAAATACTCAGCCGCCAGATCAACACCGGCAGCGTAACCTATATTGATCAGCATTTAAGCCACTTTGCCCAACAAATCGACTACGGCTTTTACGGCGATGTTGATGTTGCAATCGTTGAAGCCGCTGCTATTAATGCAGACGGCAGCATTGTTCTCGGTTCTGGTGTCGGCAACACGCCTATGCTTGTAAAGCATGCGAAAAAAATTATTGTTGAGGTCAACACATCTATCCCGCTGACGCTGGAGGGAATGCACGATATTTACATCTGCAGCAAGCCACCTGAGCGCACCGAAATCCCTATTTATCATGTCGGCGACCGCATCGGTTCTCCTTATGTAAGCTGCGGACTTGACAAAATTACCTGCATCGTCGAATCAGACATTGTCGACCATGTACGCAATTTAAGCGCTCCTGATGACACAAGCAAAAAAATTGCCGCTAACCTGGTTGATTTTTTGGAGCACGAGCAGCGCCACGGCCGTCTGCCACAGCAAATGCTGCCGTTGCAGTCCGGCGTAGGAAGCATAGCCAATGCTGTATTAATGGGTTTGGCAGAATCTAAATTTGATAATCTTACTATGTACTCGGAGATTTTGCAAGATTCTGTTTTTAAGCTGATAAAATGCGGTAAAGTCACCCAAGCCTCCGGCTGTGCCTTCACCCCATCGCCGACAGTTTGGGAGATGTATAAAGAAGATCCCGAGCTCTACCGTAACCGCATTGTTCTCCGTCCGCTCGACATCAGCAATAATCCGGAGGTCATCCGCCGCCTCGGCGTTATCTCCATGAATACACCGCTTGAATTTGATATTTACGGTCAGGCAAATTCTACCCACGTTATGGGTAACCGTATGATGAACGGTATCGGCGGCAGCGGAGATTATATGCGCAACGGTTACCTGACAATATTCTCCACCCCGTCAACTGCCAAAGGCGGTAATATCTCGAGCGTAGTTCCCATGGTTTCACACGCAGATCATACCGAACATGATACGATGATTTTTATTACCGAGCAGGGTGTAGCCGATATCCGCGGTCTGAGTCCTCTAAAACGGGCCAAACTGATTATCGAAAAATGCGCCCACCCCGATTTCAGGGAACAGCTTTATGATTACCTGAAAATGGCGCAAAGAAAAAACGGCCATGAGCCTGTTGATTTGGAACATGCCTTCGACATGCACATAGCGTTAGAAAAAACAGGCACGATGAAAGAGTAATCCAAGGAGGAAAATCATTATGACTACACGAGAAGATTTACAGCTTAGCTTAGATGCCTATGATGCCAAGGTTGCCAAGGCAATCGCAAAATTCCCTGAACGGCAGCATTTAAGCGAAAAGCGCTTATATACACCCTTAGATATCGATGAAAAATTTGATTATAACAGTAAACTCGGCTTTCCCGGTCAGTATCCCTTCACCCGTGGCGTACAGCCCACAATGTACAGAGGCCGCCTGTGGACTATGCGTGCTTATGCAGGCTTTGCCACTGCCGAAGAAACCAATGCCCGTTACAAGTATTTGCTGCAGGCAGGGCAAACCGGTCTTTCCGTAGCTATGGATTTACCTACACAAATCGGTCTGGACAGTGACGCACCGTTATCCGAAGGTGAAGTAGGCAAGGTTGGCGTAGCAATTGATTCTCTCGCTGACATGGAAAAGCTTTTTGAAGGTATTCCGCTGGATAAGGTCAGCACATCGATGACCATCAATGGTCCGGCAGCCGTACTTTTGGCAATGTATGTAGCTGTTGCCGAAAAGCAGGGCGTAAAACCGGAGCAGCTGAAGGGCACTATTCAAAACGATATTCTCAAGGAATATATCGCTCGAGGAACCTATATCTTTCCGCCACGTCCTTCCATGCGCCTGATTACAGATACCTTTGCTTATTGCTCGCAGAATATCCCCAAATGGAATACTATAAGCGTTGGCGCTTATCACATTCGCGAAGCAGGTGCTTCCGAGGTACAGGAAATCGCTTTTGCCTTCGCTAATGCCATGGCCTATATTGATGCTGCAATCAAAGCAGGCCAAAAGGTTGATGATTTTGCTCCCGGTATCAGCTGGATTTTTACCGCAGGCCTTAATTTCTTCTCTGAAATAGCCAAATTCCGCGCTGCCCGCCGCTTGTGGGCACGCATCATGAAAGAGCGTTACGGAGCCACCGTTCCCAAGGCACAGATGCTGCGCGTACACGTTCATACCGCAGGCAGCGTGCTGACAGCACAGCAGCCTTTGAACAATGTTGCCCGCATTACCTGGCAGGCTATGTCCGCTGTACTTGCAGGCATTCAGTCGATGGCCTGCTGCGCGTATGACGAAGCCATTGCCCTCCCGACGGAAGAAAGTGCAACGCTTGCACTGCGTACCCAACAGCTCATCGCTTACGAAAGTGGTGTTGCCGACACTATCGACCCCATGGCCGGTTCTTATTATGTTGAAGCACTCACTGACAAATTCGAAAAAGAAGCTTATGAATACATCCAAAAAATTGATGCCATGGGCGGTGCGGTTGCTGCTATCGAACAAGGCTATATGCAAGGTGAAATGGCTGCCCATGCCTACGAATATCAGACAGATATTGAAAAAGGCAAGCGTACAGTCATCGGCGTCAACAAATTTGCAGACAATAAGGCTGTCAAAACAAATGATGTTATTACGGCAGATTTAAGCGTTGCTGAACGTCAGATTGCCCGTGTAAATGAAATGAAGGCTCACCGTGACCAGCAAGCAGTAGATGCTTCCCTGAAAGCTCTGAAGAAAGCCGCCAAGGGTGAAGCTAACCTTATGCCTTATCTGATTGATGCTGTTAAAACCTATGCAACCTTAGGCGAAATCTGCGGCGTACTGCGCGAGGTATTCGGAGAATACCAGCAGGGAGGTAATTTGTTTTAAGGCTAAGGCAGGTGTTTACGTTGCGTTTGGCGAATACCATGGCAATAGTTAAAATTAAAGCAAAGGCAGGTATTTATAATGACAACTAAAGCATTAGCAAAATTTACCGCAGAATTGTGCTACGAAAAGCTTTCTGCTCACAGCATCGAAATGGCTAAAAAATGTCTGCTGGACTGGCTGGGAATTGCTGTCCGCGGTTCGCAGGAAAAACCTGTACGTATTATACATGATGTTATTCTTCAGGGAGATGCACCGCAGGCAAATATTTTCGGCAGCCTTCCCGCCAAAAAGGCCGGTGCCCTGAACGCAGCCTTTATCAACAGTGCTGCCTCTCACAGTCTGGACTTTGATGACCTGCATAACCCGTCGATTATTCATCCGGCCTGCGTTGTTGTTTCCCCAGCGTTGGCTGTCTGCGAGGCCGAACACAAAAGCGGCAAGCAGCTCATTTCAGCTATCTGCGCAGGCTACGAAGCCAGCGGCCGCGTAGGCGAAGCGGTTATCCCGGAATCCTACTTCTTTTGGCATACTACCGGTACCGCAGGCACCATCGCCGCCGGTGCTGCTGCCGCCAACGCTCTCGGTCTTGACGCACAACAGACACTGATGTGCTATGGCAGCGCCGGCACCCAGGCAGCAGGCCTGTGGGAATTTCTCAAAGAAGGTGCCATGAGCAAGCCGCTGCACACGGGCAAGGCTTCCTACAGCGGTGTCCTCAGCGCTTATCTGTCGCAGAAGGGTTTTACTGCAGCCAGTGAAATTTTAGAAGGCGAAAAGGGCTTCTGCCGTGCCATGGTCAAAGAACCGCACTTGGAGAAACTTACCGAAAACATGAGCACTGATAAACTGAAAATCGACAGCAACTCCTTCAAGCCCTACGCCTGCTGCAAGCATGCCCATGCCGCTCTTTACGCCATTCAGGAGTTGCGTAAGGCTCATTCCCTGCAGCCTGAGGACATCGCTAAAATTAAGCTTTACGTCAACGATATTACGAACTATCTGATTAATAATCCGCAGCCGCAAACTCCCTACGGCGGCAAATTCAGTATTCAATATTGCTCCGCTGCAATGCTGAAGTTCGGCGAAGTAGGCATTGCGCAGTTCAGCGAGGAATGTATCCATAACAAAGAGCTTACGGATTTAATGCAGCGCATCGAGGTTATCCGCGATGAGGCTATGGAACAGCTTCATGCAGCAGATGCTTCCAAGCTGGCTTCCAGAGTAGAAATTCAGCTGCATAACGGACAAACTCTTACAATGCAGGTTGATTATCCTAAGGGAGATCCGGAAAATCCTCTGACTTGGAAGGAGCTCTGCGCCAAGTTTATGAGCCTTGCCTCACCTGTTTACGGTGAAGCAAAGGCATTACGTTTACAAAATTGGGTAGCAAGCCTTGAGCAATGCAGTGACGTTGCCCAAGCGCTGGACGCCTGTCTAAAGGAGGAATGATTTATGCAACCGGAAGAAATTATCCGAAGCGTAAAAGATATCTACACGCATAACGCTTTTATGCTGCACTGCGGCATAAAGGTTCACAGCATCAGCTGCGGCAAAGCTGCAGTAGGCCTGCGCATCGACCCTGCTATCCACACAAACCTTAACGGCAAGCTGCACGGAGGCTTGCTTACAACACTGGTGGATAATGCCACCGGCATCGCCTGCGCCGCTATGGGCAAGCGCGTGGTTACGGTATCTATGACCGTAGATTTCATTAAGAGCGCTCCTTCCGGTGCAATGGTAGAAGCACAGGCTGAGGTTGTTTCGCATAATGGCCAGTTAATTACTATGCAGACTCATGTATATGATACTGATGCAGATACACTGCTGGCTACCGGCAGCTGCTGTATGCTGACGATTGCCGACTTCCCCGGAATTCCGGAAAAATGGTAAGTGTCAGCTTCGCAAGCAGTCTATAAAGCGTATACCATAACAGCTTAACTGCTTTCGTTACAATGTAAAAAGGCGTTCTCCCCTGCGGGAGAACGCCTTTACTGTTTACTGAACTTTATTCACTTGTCACTGCCGACAATTTATTTTGCCAGCTTGTTGCCGTAATGGTCGCGCTCGCCTTTAGTATCGTTTACGCGTACACGTTCGATCTTATCGCGATCGCCATCTTCACCGCTGATGCGGTCTACACGGATGCGGCCCAATTCAGGCTCAAATTCTTTGATGATCTTTTCTTCCAGAGCTGCGCCGTTTTCGATTGCACGATAGAGCATTGCAGCAAATTCATAACGAGTCATCAGGCGGTCACCGCCGAAGTTGCCGTCAGGATAGCCTTCGATGTAGCCGTTGCCTGCCAGCTTAGCGATGTATTCATATGCCCAGTGGTTAGCCGGAACATCCGGGAAGAGCTTGGTCTTGGTTTCATCCAGCATACCGAATGCTTTTTCCATCTTAGCCATCTTAGCACCCATTACTGCCAGCTGACCGCGGAGGTCGATAACCTCGCGTGCCAGAGCGGTACGGCTGTTGCTTACATGGTTGGTGCGGTCCAGAGCAAAGGATACGCCTGCGTTAACCATATTTTCGCCGTTGCCTACGGTACCTGCAACACTGAACATTACCTTTTCATCAGGACGATAGTAAGCGCCGATTGCAGCAGCGTTTTCGCCTGCATAGTTGCCATAGCCTGCGGAGAAGGTCAGTTTGTCGTCCGGATCAAAGTCCATCGGATGCAAGGCTGCCAGAGCTGCTGCGCCTGCGCCAACCTTGTTTACACGGCTGCCAAGCTTGTTGATGAGGTTGGTGTTGCTTACAACCTGATTTTCAACGCCATCAATGCGGTTGTTAATCGTTTTTTCGCTGTCCTTCAGCTGACCTACGTTAACTGCATCAGTATTTTCTTTACCTTCTGCTACACCGGTAATCTTATTACCGTTTGCATTAAGACCATTCTTATCGATGTAGGTCTTACCGTCAACCTTCAGCTCATCAGCCTTCAGAGAGGTGTTCTGACCAACCTTCAAACCGTCATTGTCCATTACAGTTTGACCTGCGGTTACGGTATCAACTTTGATGTCATTATTCAGCTCAACCTTAACATTGGTACCATCATTGCTGATTTTAATGTTCTTGTCACCACTTAAGTCAACAGTTTTACCAGGTGCTACTTTAGATGCTTTGCCTTTGTTAGTGGACAAGTTCCAGCCTTGGTTTGCAGTATCTGCTACATCCTTCAGTGCTTTGTCAAGCTTGCCGATGGAAACAGTAGTGTTCTCGCCATTAGTAACGTAATTACCCTTGGTTCCTACGTCACCTTCTACGTAGTTCAGGTCACCAACCTTATTGTCCAACTTCTGGTTCAGGTTGTTTACAGCGTCAACAACGGTAGTATGGCTGCCGTCTTGATTCTTAATGTCGCTGGCAATATTATTAACATTGCCTACGTCACTTGCTTTTGCTACGTCTTTAATGGTAACGGTATCAACCTTGTTGCCGTTTTTATCAACAACATCCATATTTACGGTATTGTCAGCACCAACGCCGTATTCACCCGCTTTGATATGGGTATCGGTATTACCTGCTTGAACAGCTTCTTTCAATTGGCCAACGTTTACTGCATCGGTATCAGCTACGCCTGCTGCTACACCGGTAATTTTGCTGCCAGCTACATTTAAGCCACCGCTGATGGTTGTTCCGTTTTCACCAAGCATGATGGATTTTGCACTATAATCAGCAGTGATATAGCTCATACCAATACCGCTGTTAGTAATTGCGAAGGATTTATTATCATTGGAAATGCTGATGCTGTCTGCATTCAGGTTAATCTTGGACGCACCGTTGGAAACAGAGGTAATATCCTTTAAATCACCTGCAACATTAACTTGATAATCATTCTGTCCGTCTTTATTTGTAGAGGTAACTGTTGTATTCTTGCCGTTAGACAAGGTGGTATGTTTGCCTGCTTCTGCTTTTACATCTTTCAGCTGACCATAGTTTACAGCATCGGTATCTGCAGTACCTGCTGCAACGCCATGGATTTGTACACTTCCTTGTACACCCTTGCTCAGAGTAATACTATCACCCAAAATTGTCATTTGCGCGGTACCGTTACTGATGCCTGCAGTATTCATTCCCAAGGTTACACTGGAATCTCCGTTAACTACACCTGTAACATTGTGCAATTCACTGGCAAGGTCAATTTTTACATTGTTGCCATCGTTGCTAACGGTGATATTTTGATGATTGCCGGCATCCTTTTTACCGCTGAAATCAACGGTTGCTTCAGATGCTACCTGATTTGCTGCGCCACCTTCAGTGGAAAGCTTCCAGCCTTTATTGGCCTTTTCCATTGCGCGCTTCAACTGTGCCACATTGACTGCATCAGTATCCTGCGTACCTGCAGCAACGTTGGTAATCTGGCGGGTAACATCCTTATAACCACTACTCATAGTTACTCTGCCACCAACAGACACAGCAGCAGATGTTGCTTTCCAAGTTATGGATGTATCTGTCGAATTCTCACCTGTCAAAGCATCATAACCGGCTTCACCTTCAGCAGTAGAAGCAATAGAATATGAGCCTAACGCAACACCGTCATGTACTGAAACCTTACTGCTGGCACCTAAAGCTGTTCCGTATTTTCCACCGGCAACAGACTCGTAGCCAATTACAGTAGCGTAACTACTATTAGCTTCAACCTTTGTTGCATTACCAACAGCAGTGCTGCCAAAGGCACGTGCACCAATACTTGACCAAGAACCATTAATAACACTATTTGTAGCATTAGCACTAATTGTAGACCATTGACCAAAAACACTAGAGCCTATAGAACCGTTTTCAACCTTAGCACCTTCACCGAAAGCAATACTATATTTTCCCAACGCATTGGCAGCTTCACCGAAAGCAATACTATAGCTTCCCAAAGCATTGGCACTTGCACCTATAGCAATACTATAGCTTCCCAAAGCATTGGCAACTGCACCTATGGCAATAGACTGTCCATATGCTTTACTGGTGTCACCGATGGATACACCTGGCTTAGACCCTCCATCACCCGAATCTATATCATTAACAGCATTCCTACCAATAGCAACACCACCGCCATTTTTCACCTTACTCAGCACGCCTATGGCAACACTGTCTATGCCAGTAGCCTCACTATTCATGCCAATTACAGTTGCACCAGCAACACCGGATGCCTGCGCACCAATAACAGTTGTTGTAGCTCCGGTTGCCTTACTGTGATTACCAATGGCAACAGAAGAAGAACCATCTACTACCATACTTGTATTGCCAATAGCAATGCTATAATCACCGTCAACATTACTTTTATTGCCAATAGCAGTGCTTTTATCGCCTTTAGCAATACTGTTTGAGCCAATAGCCATATCCGCTGTGGTATATGTCGGATAACCACTGGGATTATCATGGTCGTCTTTCATTGTTTTTATCGTACCAGTAACTACAGTATATTTTTGCGAACTATACTCTGTAACCTGGCCCCATGCAGGTGATGCAGCCATAGTTCCAGCCAGAACGCTTACCATAACGGCAGCTGCAACAGACTTGCTTGCACGGCAGTGATTTTTTGCTAGCTCAGAAACCACTATATAAGCATTTCTTGCTTTGCTCCAGATAACCTTAAAAGTCTTATTCATAATGCCCACCTCTAAAGAAATCATTGAAATATATATATCAAATTCCCAATTGTAAAAACAAACTTTCATTCATCGTCAATATATTTTTGTAATATCTGTGATATACTGTATTTTAATTGTTTTTTCGCCTTCTTTTTGCGCATCATATTCCTTCCTTTCATAAAAATTTTTACACCTAAAACCTTGAGTGAAAACCACGGCCTCCGCCGTGAAGATTTATATATTACGGCGAATGCCGCAACCAACAAAAAATCTAGACAC
>OHMO01000338.1_pt1 | contig 25778 bp, 12 predicted proteins | sample 1569321 | NCBI WGS metagenome assembly OHMO01 (sample SAMEA3879504, study PRJEB24766) | human gut metagenome | biome: human-associated habitat; feature: feces | place: USA | collected 1985/1987
CCTATCTGTGAGTCCTTTGCCTTAATTACTGAACGCGGGACGAGACTGCTGAAAAAACCGACGCGGGACGCGTCGCCCCCATTAGTGCTTGCGTTTGATGCTTGAGGCTTCGCATGATTACGTTTTGCCGGACAGCAATACGGATGAATATACTATGCTGAGATGTATTGGAGAGTTATACGTATTACACAAAAAGGATTCGAAGCTTGTTTGACTAAACTTCGAATCCTTAATTAGATGTATTCCGTATGGGCGGGATTATCTGCCACGCCCACGTAATTACTTGTTATAAACAGGACTGATGATATACCAGTTGTCCTCAACGAGCAATTTGCCGAAGAGTAAGCCATCGTAAGTGGCTGGTGTCTCGTAAGGCGCACCATCAAAATTACGACGGGCAATCTTCCATGCCAACCACTTTGTACCATAATCGGCAGCAGTGTTGCTGTCAAGGTTCATGTGACGGGCAATACGAATGAGGTCGAACATACGTGTACCCTCATAAGCCGTTTCGAGTGCATATTCGTCAGCAATCAACGTTTCAACAGCATTGATTTCGGCAGGGTCTGCGGCAAGCGGCTCAACCGGATCAAGCGTTTCATAGTCCTTGCGCTGCTCCTCAAGGCTTGGTGTGGTAGTACCACCTTCTTCAGGTGTTACAACATCGTTCCAAGGCAAACGTACACGGCGCTTGATGCTCTGCACATTGGTCTCGGCAAGCGCTGCACAACGCTCTTTTTCCTGCAATATACGACCCTTGATCTTTCCGCCTTTGGCAATATTGCCATGTACGGCCAATGCAAAGCTATTGAGGCTGTCCATTGACGAGGTTACACCTGTACCCATCTCATGAATACCTACGTTTGACCAGTTGTTTGAGGTGAAGTCGAGGAACTTGGCGTACTCGGGCTCAGCCTGTGCACGGCGCAACTCATCAACACCGACGAAGAATGCGGCATGATAGGGAGTCGTGGTCTTGGTACTATCCAAGTAATAAACGAGTTGCTTTGTATGTGCAGCGTCGTCGTAAGCGATAGAGTCGCCCAATTCGGGAACGGTATTTTTAGTCAGACCAGTGTTGAGCACGGCGTAAGCCAAACGCGGGTAACCGGCACGGTTGATGGCCTCGGCGTAACGCAAGTAAATTTGCTTCAGACGATAGATTGACTTGTAGTGTCTGAAGTCGTAACCACCTGCTGTGCTGCTGGCATTGACATAGGTTACAGGAGCCTCCTTTACAATGTAACGGTTGCGGCCTCCCTCCTTGGTTTCGAAGATAGGAGCTGTAGCAGCCAAACGTGCATCACCTGCGCCATTGTAATACTCTACGCTGGTAGGAGCACCTGTAGTGTTGTCTGAAGTGGTTACAGAGTAGTTCTGAGCCTTACAGAGATTGAGATACGCATTTGAGGGCTCTACCTGACGTGACTTATAGTTTACGCTGAGTGAAACACTACCTGATGTAGAACCACTTGACGAGGTGCTGTTGGTTGAGTTAGAATCGAAGCCGTAGATTTGTGCTACCTTGGTCAAAACGCGACCAAAGGTGCTGTTGGCAGCTGAAGGCAACAAAGTGACATTCTCGGCATTGAGCGATGTGGCTGCAAGGCCGCGTGACACCCATGAGCTGATGTTGGGCGAATAACTATATGAGCCATTGGTGTTGATGTTCTTGCCGAATGTGGCATAAGAACCTGATACACCTACGCCCTTGCGTGACTGCTCCTTCAGGAAGTAGTAATAATTCTTAGCTGCTTCAACATAATCCTGCTTTGAGACACCACGGTAAAGGTAGAGGTCGCCAAGGAGTATGTCGGAATAGAAGCGCAAATATGAGCTGTTTACCTTGAAGTTGTCATTACCTGTAGCAAACTCACCATACTGCGGATAGCCTAAAGTGTGCTCTATGGCATTGGCACGCTCGAGGTCGCCCTTCAACAGGTCGACCAAGTTGTCGGCTGTTGCCCAGATGTCGCCCTCGGGCTTGGTTTCCCAACCGGTGTCGGCATTGTCAACAGGCTTGGTGATGAAAGGTACACGGCCGTAAGTCTGTACTAACTGAATGTAAGCCCAAGCACGAATGTCAACAACCTGTGCATACTCACGCTTCATGTAGTAAATGTTGTTCTTTACTGCACTGGTGTCAACCTTGGCAAGGTAGAAGTTGCACTGGTTGATTACCTTGTAGTAGGCAGAACGATTGAGCAAACCATTGTCGCCGTCACGATTGGCATTGGCATTGGTGCGGTCGTAATTGATTATGCCCGAAACGGAGTCGCTCACATAAGCTGTTGGGGCTACCAAATCACTGCGCAGGTCACCCAAGAGTTGGTTCTGCTCAACCATGTCCTGAACGTTACGCAAAATACCTGTGTAGAAGTAGATGGTATCCTTTCCACTAAAGTTTTCAGCGTAACGATTCATATCGGGGGTCAACATATCTTCGCAAGATGTGGTGACAGCACCAAATCCCATGAGGAAGATGAGAAGACTTAAAATCGATTTGTGTTTCATTGCTGTATTGTATTGAGAGTTGAGAGGTGAGAGTTGAGAAGTCAGAAAGCAACTTCTGAACTCCCCACTCCCTACCCTTTTCTGTTAGAGGTTGATGGTTACACCAAGATTGAAGTTGCGGCCCTGGGTGAGGTAGCCTGCATCGATGCCCTGATAGAGCACGCCGTTGCCTGCCGAGAACTCGGGGTCGTTGCCTGTGTACTTGGAAATGGTAAACACATTGTTGCACTCGCCCCATACTGAGAGGCCAAGCAGCCAACTGAGGTTTACAGGCACATTGTAAGTAAGGCGGATATTCTTAAGCTTGAGGTATGAACCATCTTCAATCCAACGGTCTGAGAAACGCTCGTTGTTTACCCACTGTGTGCTGGTAGGATCCATTGCACGGGGTATGTCGGTTTTTTGTCCCTCGTAGCGCCAACGGTTAACAGCAGCAGTTGTTTGATTCCAGTTGTTGTTGAGTGCCTCCAACTGCGAACGCTGGTAGTTGAACACGTCGTTGCCCAAAGAGTACTTGAAGTTGACGTCGAGCTTCAGGCCCTTCCAGCTGAGCGAGGTGTAGATGTTACCATAGATATCGGGATTGGGGTCGCCGATGACTACCATATCAGCTTCGTTGATCCAACCATCACCGTTTTGGTCTACAAAGTGTACATCACCTGCCTTGAAGTCGCGCGAGGGCTGTTCGGCCAAGCCTGTCGGATAGCGGAGGTAATTGCCGTCCTTGCCAGCTGCACGTGCCTCGGCGTCTGATGAGAACACACCTGCTGTTTTGTAACCATAGAATACACCTGCAGCATGACCTACAGCGGTAAGTATGTTGTTGGTGCCATACACTGACGAGGTGTAACCATGTATCTGCTTTTCAGTATCAGCTATACGGTTGCCGTTATCGTCAAGGGCGTATGTGCGAATGGTGTTGAGCGAGGTTGAAGGCAGAGCCGTGATCTCATTCTTGTAATGGCCGATTGAGAAGCCTGCCTGCCAACGCCAATCCTTGCGCTGCACGAGCATGGCATTGACGTTGAAGTCGACGCCACTGTTGCGCAATGAACCGTCGTTAGACCACATGGTGGCCAGACCTGTGATATCGCTCACTGCCTTGCGGGTGAGCAAGTGGTCGGTGTTGCTGTGGAAGTATTCGATGGCGAAGTTCAAGCGATTGTTGAGGGCACTTGCTTGCAAACCGATGTTGTAACGCTTGGTTGTTTCCCACTGCAACTTGGGGTTCTGAATGTTTTCGAGTACAAGTGCCGTTGCTTTGTCAAGGAACTGGGTGTTGGCAAAGTATGTACGTGTGGCATAGTAGTCGATGTTGTCATTACCGCTGATTTCATAACCACCGGTGAGCTTCAAATAATCGATGCCCTTGACATTGAACCACTTTTCAGACGACATAACCCATGCAGCCTGCAATGAGGGGAAGAGACCCCAAGTAACACCACAGAGCTTGATGCCTTGTTCGGCCTTCTTACCAAAACGCGAAGAGGCTTCCATTGACATGGTACCTGTAAGGAAGTACTTGTTCTTGTAGTTGTAGCCTGCGTTGAGGTAATATGCCAAGTTGGTCCACTTGTCGTTTGCACCACCATAGCTCTTGTACTGCAATGAGTAGGCCATGTTAGGCATCTTATCCTGGTCGTTGTTGTAACCAGTGATGTTGCTCGCATTGTATGAGTAAGAGTTCATGCGGAAACCGCCATACACCTGTACGTCGTGGGCGCCAAAGGCACGGTGCCAATCAACACAGAAGTCGTTGTAAAGGGTGGTTTCCTTGGCAAACTGTGTACTTACGATACTTGTTACATCGCCAAGTCCTTCAACGTTCTTGGGAGGTGTACCATACTTAGGCAAGTAGTACTTTTCGTTGCTGCGGTTGAGGATATAGCTGAAACGGTCCTTGATGGTGAGGAAACGGTTAATCTTGTAGCTCGGAGATACATTGAGATTGAACTGTGTCTGTTCCTGGAAGTTCTTGTTGTCACCATCACCATTCTGCAAAATCCAATAGGGGTTGATCAAGCCCGTATAGCCGTAGCTGCTGCCAAACATATAGGGGTTGTTGTTGTCGCTATAGATCTTGCCAGAATATACGGTGTTAGAGTGTACCAGTTCGAGATTGTTGCCCGTAGAGTGTACAAAGTAGGCATACGGACTGATGAACGGTGTCTGTATCATGCCCAACACATTGGGCGAAGTGATGTTGCGTGTGGCATAGCTCTCGGCCCAACCATTGTCGCGAAGGTTATAGGCATTACGCGAATAAGCGAAGTCCAAACCTGTAACAAAGTCCTTGAACATGTTTACGTCGGTGTTGAAACGAATGCTCAAGCGGTTGAAGTCGTTTTTCTTGGCTGTGGCATCGCTCTGGGCATAACCCAAAGAGAGGTGATACAATGCCACATCATCACCACCATCAACGCTCACCTTGTAGTTCTGCGTGAATGTGTTGTGATAGAGGTCCTTCTGCCAGTCTGTCTCGTTGTGATAGAGCTTGTAGTAGAAGTAGTTGGGATCCTCGTTGAGGAACGGTGTAGTCTTGGTGCTGCTTACAACGTCGTTGTTGGGCTGTGTACCAATCAATTCGCTGATGTAGTTGCGATACTGGCTGGCATTCATCACCTTCATCTGCTCGGGCGAGGTTTCATAACCTGCATAGGCACGGAAGTTGATGCGTGTTACCATGCTCTTGCCACGACGGGTGTTGATGAGCAATACGCCATTGGCGCCTTTTGCACCATAACGGGCAGTACCGTTCTTGACAACCTCTACGCTTTCAATGTCATCGGGGTCGATGATGTTGAACACGTTGTTGACAAAGCCCTGGTGCAAAGAGCTGCGGTCGTACTGCATATCGAGCATTACACCATCAACAATGACGAGAGGCTGTGCATTGCTGTTGAGTGAGTTCAAACCATTGATAAACATGGCTGCACCCTGAGCAGGCATACCACCACGATTGATGACACGCAAGCTACCAGCCAGCCCCTTCTCCATCTCGTTCTCGATGGTAAGTGAGTTGGGCTCATCAACCATCATCTTCTGATTATTGTTCAGCTTGGTGCCATTGGCAAAGAAGTCTGCGTTCATGCCGCTGGTGAGGAACACGTCCTGACCTGTGGCACCCTTGATGGCCAACTGGGCCGGATTGTAGTTGGTGTCCTTGGCAGAGACATACAACACGTCTACAAACTCCGGCACGCGAATGGTGTACTTACCATTCTCGTCGGTCATGGCGCTGTAGTAGCTGTTGCTCAACGACTGAACGCTTGCACCTACAACAGGCTTGCGGGTGGCACCATCAAACACGTATCCGGTAACCTCCTTCATCTGATATTTGGGTGCCTTTTTCTTTGCAGCCGGTGCCGTCGGGGCAGAATGGGCTGCAACGTTGTCACCATCTTGAGGGGTCTGGGCTGAAAGCACGCATGCGCCTGAAAGCATGAACATACATACTCCTGCTCTCAGGGTACCCTGCATCAAGTGTATTTTCTTATTGTTGTTCATTATTTGCAATATTAAGGTTGAAATAAGGCTCAAGCATTGTTCGCACTGCACAATGGCAGGCGAAACAAATGCTTAAAACTTGATGCTTATTCACCAACGGGTTCAACAAATATTTTGACGACGCTCAAACCTGAAGGCTGCGTTTTAAGATAAGGACGATAAGGCTTTAACTTGCCAGGAATTTCGAGCTTCAACAGCGGGTAACACTTGTTGACACCTGAAGGCAAGTTGTAATAGCACTTTGGTATTTCGATTGACTCGAACAAAGTGTATGTCTTAACCTCATTATCATCGACAGTTATATCAGGGCTTTGCTCACCGATTTGATTACCTTCGTCATCGTAAACGGCAGCAAAGAACTTGGTATTTTGCATGATTTCCTTTTGCTCACCAGTTTCCTTGTCTTCTACCAAGTAACGGTGGTTGAGGTCCACGCGGTTTGGTAGGAGCAAGATGCGAATGCGGTACTTGCCACTCATGAGCGATTGAAGCGGGAAGAACACCTTCATTGCACTTGTCTGACGGGAAGGTACAGAGAAGTAGCGATAGCCCTTTGTTTCAAGTGATGAGATGTCAATATCCTTATTCCAGTTATCACCCTCTACCAAGTAGGTGTAAGTGCCCTTACCCATGCTACCTGATACTGAATAGAAACCGACATTTGAGTCGTAAAGCATGTCGATAGAGCTTTTCTGCATGATGGTGTTGGCAGGATCGGCCTTATACTCAGTGATGGGGAATATAACACCATTTGATGCCTTAACATAGTGACCATCGCCGAAGAGCGGGTTCAACTGGCCCTTGACGGGGTTGTAGAACGTACTGTTGTTTGTCGAAATCAACGAGTCGGCGTACATGGCATAATTGGCAATCATTTCCTTGGCCTCTTCGCGGTCCTTTTTCTTGTACTGTTCTACAAATGACTGTGCAAAGATTGAGGGCGAGAAGTACATGCTCGTAATAATCGTGCGCTTGGTGTTGTAATCAACCAATGAGTCACAATCGTGCTGTGAGAATGTCTTTTCTGCAGTAAATGCCTTTTCCACATCATCGTTTACAGGATTGTAGTTGTACTTGTAGTGGGTGCTGTAGTTGAAAAGCTTTTTTGTTTTCTGTTCTGCCACAGTCCAAGCGGCATCGGTAGGAATAACCGCTACATACAAGCTATCCTCATTCTTAATCTGCGCACCGCAAGAGTTGAGCAACTCGTTGTTGTAGTAGAACACCGAGTCTACATAGATCATCTTGCCGTCCTCGCCCATGCCGCCAGGTGTGCTGGCTGCCTCGTTGAACGTGCGCTTGTTGATTTCAGGATCTGTCAGTGTGCCATATACGTTCTGGAAGATGTCCTCGTTGTCACCCATGTAGTCATAGATGTTGTAAGCGAAGGTTGCCTTGCCGTCGAGTACATGCAACATACCATTTGACGACGGGATAGTAGGCATAGTGGCATCAAGCTTTACAGCATTGAATACGCCCTCTCCTGCATTGTATGAGCACAACTTGCCATTGAAAAGACGCACGTTCTGCTGTGACTGTTCAGCCTCGTAGTTGAAGCGGGCCATGTGGTTTTGTGCAAACTGCAAACCGATGTTATACTCCATACGGTCGGCCTTTTCTGTCTGACCAGCCTCACGCAATGCTTTGATCTCTTCGATCTGGTCAAGATACTGCTTGGCATTATATGTACCATTGCGGGGAGCCCAGAACGTGAATGACTGTGCCTGGTTGAGCAATTCGGCATAGGTCATTGTACGCTTGGTGTCTTCCTCCTTAGTGTAGACTCTGACCTGCTTAAGGATCATACCAAGTGAGTCTAACTCCTCAGGGTGACTCTCGATGTTCTGCCAAATAGTTTTGTTTGAACCTTCGGCACCCGTCAAGATATCGTAATGGTCATCTGAACATGCGGGGAAAGCCAGGAGCAATGCTGCTCCCAACGTGCCGCCCATGACCTTTTTTACTTTATTTAGTTTCATGATAGGAATTGTTGTGGTGTTATGCGTTACCAAACGTCCTCAGGCTCAGAGCCATTGTATACGCTTGAAGGTACGAACTCTATGTAATCGAGGAACAACTGCGACTTTGAATAGTCAGGTATGGCTGACTTGAAACGCAGATAGTAAGTTTGGTTGGCCCTGAAATAGTCTGCGGTCAAAATACGGCGCAAAGCGCAGCTCGAACCACCGATATTACGTGCCGGCGTTGCTTTGCTCTTACCACCTGCGTGGAAGTATTGCGGTGCCTTCATGTAACCTTGGTTACGCAAGTTGCGGTCATTCTCGCGACAAGTTTGCTCGTCGTAGTCTGACTCCTTGTCATCAACCCACGGGTTACCGGGAATCATGGAAACCGTTTCACGCTGGTCGATTGGAAGACCAACAGGATTCATGCTGTTAGGCGATTCACCCAAATAAATTTGCACCATGCCACGGAGGTTGTTGTTTGAACTTGCCAAACGCAATTCGTACATACCATCTTTAGGCACGCGAGGCAACTTAATTGTCAAGTCGTACAGGCCTGTTGCAATAAACTCATCGCCTTGATAGTCTCTCCAGTCAAAACCTTTACCGCAGAAGCCTTCTTGCAAATAGAAGAGTTCGGTACCAACGCTTTCGTTTGTAATGCCTGAGAAATATCCTCTCGGGAAGAAAGCCGGCTTTGAACCTCTGATGTCATTTGAAAGAATCTCGGGGAAGAATGTGGTGAAGTCGATACGCATACGCTCAGAGCTCAAAGCATTCTTTGTAGCATCACCATTTACAAGTACGTGGTCGATGGGGAAATAATAGCCATTGGCACCATCGTTTTCATAAATGGTTTCCTTACCGTTGCTTTCGACACGGTTCTTGTTGCTGGGTGCCACATTCAAGCCCTCACCTGTGCGCACGCTACCATCGATTTCCTGATAGTCGCCAAGGATAGGTGAACCGTCCCACAACGTGTTGTACTTGCACACACGGTTGATATAATACTTGGGCTCGCCAATATTGTCGCCCTTGCCCTTACCCGGAGTTTGGGTAATTTTGAGCAATGCGCCAGATTTTGTGGTGTAGTAATCCCACACATCAACCATATATTTTGTCGAAGACTTTACAGTGTAGCTCTCACCACACTCGTAGTCGTACTCGTTCCAATGGTGTACGGCAGAACGGTCCTCAAGCACAATTTTACCATCAAGCAGGTGATAAGCCATGAACTTGTTCAAGGCATTGCCCTCCTTCTTGAGATCATCAGCATCAGCCGTGCCATAAATGGCCTCACACTTAGCCTTGAGCTGCGGAAGTATTGTGCTGTTCCAGAATGCATCGGTAATGCAACCGTTCTCGTCAACCTGTTCGGGATTGTTGTTATCGGGCTTTGTTATGCCCCAATCTGAAGCAAACACGTCGTCGGTTTCGACAAAAGCGGTATAACCAATCAATCTCTTGCTTTGGTAAGTGTAGTCGCTACCCGCATTTTCGAGTGTGCGCTTTTCACCAGCATGAGAGAGGTGCTCCTTTTCATAAGCCTCTTCCTCTTTGGTTTGCAGTCCGAGTTGGTCGGCATAGCCAGTAACTTCGAGCAACTTGCTGATAATACGCATATTGGGAGCGGCAGAGATCAGATTGACTACAGACTTGTCAGAAGGCACGATCACATTGTTAATCAAGTGAAGCATACCATTTGAAGCCTCCAAGTTTGACTCAATAACCGTTGCGGTATCATTAAGCTGATATTCGCCTGAGGTCAACTGCTTGCAAGAGATACGACGCTCACGCAAGTTAGTCGTGGCAAACATACCATCGCTTGGAAAGTCAGCCAACTCGTATGCCGAGTTTGAACCATTATCGATGATACAGTTCAAAGCGACAGCGGTCTTTTGCTCATGTGTCAGCACATTGTAATCGCTGCTCTCGCCATTAGTAAGCAAAGACACATACTTTGCTACGGCATCATTATTGGGCGCAAACACGGTGTAGTTACCACGTGCAGACAGTACACTTTCAATAGAAGACGCATTGTCAGAAACGCCCAACTTTGCATCAGCAAATATGGCGCGAATGCTCGACAGGTCAGGACGTTCAGACAAATAATCGTCCAGTGTCTTCTTCGTTTTGATGGCATAGGCATCGGCACTGATATCCTCCTTACACCCTACAAAAGTGAAGGGAGCAACAAGGAGCGCCAGCAACAAGATGCAAGCCACCAAACGACGACTATTAAACATATAAGTATTCATAGTAGTACTTATTTTTTAGTGTAACGGTCCCAAATCGGGTTCTGCACAAGTTTGCCACCATCAGCCTGTCCCTTACCGTTCACCTTGAGTTCCTCACTGTAAATCGGATTGTAGAGGCTGTAGAGTTTTGACAAACGGTTAGTAACCTGCTGCTTGAAGCTACCGAACGCCAAAGCTGAAGATGTGCTCTTTTGGTTTGCTACATACGAGAATTCTGCCTGACGCACGATGTCGTACCAACGCTTGCCTTCAGCAACGAATTCACGCTGGCGCTCACGGTATACATTAGACAAAAGTGTGGTAGCAGTTTTACCAGTAACACTGTAGTTCTCATTCAAACGGTCGCTGTACAAATTGTTTGACAACTTGTTGGCATCAGCCTGCGCTTCAGCAGGTGTAACCAATGCAGGGTTGTTACGCTTGAATATCTCATTAATCAACTTGTAACCCTCCTTCAAGTCTGCCTCACTGATAGAACCAGACATCAAGCCCAAACGTGCAATAGCCTCTGCCTTAATCAGCATCACATCTGTAAGGCGGTAAACAGGCCAGTGTGCATTGTTAGAAGAACTTGTACGACCAGAGATATTCGAGAATGAGTTGAGCTGCGACATATCCTCTGTGCTTGTTATCGAGAAGTTCTGGGTTACGAACTTTGAAACAGGCTTTTCTGTTCCTGTGTAAGGATAATAGCAAGTCTCCAACAAACGGAGGTCTGACTTACCAAAACCAATTTCGGGATCAACCGATGTAACAGAAGAGAGCAAGTTGTTAGACAACACCATCGTACCCGGGGTAAAAGTGTTGTTTGAATAGATAGACAAATAGTTATTGACAGTACCATTGGTCATGGTAGTACCATCATACTGCAGTTCGAAAACACTTTCGAGCGAATTTTGCGAGCCGAAATTGTTCAAGTAAGAATTATCTATTATACCATTGGTAATCTTGCGTTCGTTCAAGTACATGGGATAAGGTTGCGTCTTCTGCTCGGCAGTAGCCGAAGTCAAATTCTTCTGCAACTCTTCCCAATACTTTTCATACAAGAGGTCGATAACTTCCTGTGAATACGTTTTGGCCTTTTCCAAGTAAGCCTTGGCCAAGTCATTACACAAAGCGTTATTTATAGTCTTGCCATCCTTTGTGGTATAACCAGTTACATTGCCATTCTCGTCTTTAACAGCAATGTCGTCCATATTGATTTGTGCTGTGTTTTCCTTGCTCACATAATCCTTGAGCATGCAAGCACGCCACAGGCACATGTCAGCAAGCAGCGCCTTGATACCCTTCTTGGTAAAGCGGCCACAGTTGTCAGCGTCCGAACCGAGGTTCTTTGCTGCATAATTAACGTTAGCCTCGAGCGAGTCGATGCACTCACCCAAGATAGCCACACCAGGCACGGCAGCAGACTTGCTTGCTCTTGCCTCGGCATCGGTACGTACAGACTTAGTGACATAAGGCACATCGCGGAACGACCTTACCAAGTAGAAGTAATAGAGTGAACGCAAAGCCAACATTTCAGCACGGTATGAGCGGTAGTCGGCACGCGTAAAGCTGGGGTCAACCTCCTTGCCAGGAACGGTCATGTCCAAACCCTTTTCCAATACGAGGTTGCAATAGTTGATGCCTGTGTAGAAGCCTGACCAATCGAACATGCCCTCACTCGGCTGCAACACAGCATTCTGCAAGTTGTCGACAGCTGTGTTCGACACATTGTTCAAAGACAAATTGTCTGAACGCAACTCACCCCATTGCAATATTTTCTCAGTCTGAGATGCCTTAGCCAACTGACTGTATGCACCAGCGCGCACACCATCAAGGTCAGACTTATCCTGCCAGAAGTTCTCTTCAGGCAACTGGTCAGTTGGGAGCAATGTCAGATAGTCGTCGCACGAAGTCATTGCGCCGCCCATGAGGATCAAGCTGCCAGCAAGCAGGAGTTTTGTATATATTTTCTTACTATTCATGATAATGAATTTGTTTCGGTGGTGGATAGTGAAGCACTGCCTGCCATGCCTGAGGCATTATGGCAAGAAGCCTTCACTATCCATACACTTTTTAGAAACCAAAGTTCAAACTAAATGTGAATGAACGAGAACGCGGAGTCTGCGAAGAGTCAGTACAAGGAGAATAACCGCCTGCAGAGTGTTCAGGGTCAACGCCTGAATACTTAGTCCAGAAAATCAAGTTATTACCTGAAGCACTGATACGCAATGTGTTCAAACCGATCTTCTTCAACTTTTCAGGAGCCACGCTATAAGAAAGCTGGAAGTACTGGAAGCGGAGGAAGTCGCCGGGTTCTACATAACGGTCGCTCACCAATGAGTTGTAAGTGGTCTTAACATTCGCACTCATGGCGTGAGGAATTGTGGTGTACTGACCATTCTTGCGCCAGCGGTGGTTAACCGAAGCACACTGGTTCATGTTGCTTGTCATGCTTTCGGCATTCAAGCGAGCAAGGTTGATGATCTTGTTACCCATACGGAAGTTGAAAGAAGTCTTCAATTCCCAACGTCCATACTTAAAGTTCACACCGAAACCACCATTGAGCTTAGGATTAGAAGTACCCAAGTATACAATATCGAGTTCGTCGATATTACCATCATGGTTGATATCCTCATAGATAGCATCACCACCATCAAACTGGTAGTTCTTGCCACCATAGTTAAAGTACATGGGGAGCGGGTTACCGTTCTTGTCGTAAACAACATTGCCATTGGCGTCGAACACGATAGGTGTAGACTTGGCCAATTCAGGACGAGCAGAGCTCTTGTCGCTTACCCACAAGTCGGGACGAATGTTGCCGGCAGCCGTGTTCGGGTTACCATATTCGTCGGTCCAGTTGTTCTTCGGGTTCTCCTGGCCATTGATGGGCTGAAAGTAACCATTGTGGTCGTAGTCGTAAGCATAAACGCCCTTGAACTTGAAACCATAGATACCACCCAAAGCATTACCAATCTGCACACGGCTGAGCACCTCACCATTATGGTATTGGATATCAGTGTTGTACGAAGCCAACACCGAAGCGTCCATATTGGTGATAGTATTCAAGTTCTGAGAGATATTGGCACGGAAGTTCATGCTGAACTTACCCACCTTGAAGAGGTCGCGCGTTGAAACATAAAGTTCCCAACCCTTGTTCTCCATATCGCCGACGTTGGCCCAAGCCAATCTTGCGAAACCGGTAGTAGAAGGGATACGCACGTTAGAGTTCAACAAGTCAGAAGTCTTTTTGTTGTACACATTCAAGTTGAACCTGATAAGGTCCTCAAAGAGGTTCAAGTCCACACCAATGTTCCACGACTTAGTCTTCTCCCAACGGATCTCGGTAAGCTTCAAGTTTTCAGGATACATTACCTGCGTACCATTGTATGATACACCGCTACGGTTGTACTTGTTGTACATCAAGCCCTCGCTACCTGGAGCAAGACCAGTCATACCCCAACCTGGAGAGAATGCCAACATGCTGATGACACCGCGCAGAGGCTTGAAGAACTTTTCGTCAGAAATGTTCCAACGACCAGACACACCGGGGAAGAAGCCCCACTTGTTGCCCGAACCAAAGCGTGTGCTACCATCGGCACGAAGCGTGAAGTCGAAGATGTACTTAGAACCGAAAGCGTAGTGGATAGAACCAGTACCGGCTGCACGGTGACTCTTGCCAGTGCCCGAGCTTGAACCGGTGAGGTAACCATTTACGGTCGGGTCGGTGATACCACCAGTCACACCAGTAGTTGAGTGGCTCTGCGAAGTGCTGTTAGTCGAAGTAATTTCGAAACGGCCGAGAACCTGCAACTGGTGGTCAGTATTTGCAAAGTGCGGGTGGAAAGTCAACTGGTGACGGGTTGTGAACTCAAGGTTCTTGTTCTCACCATTACTTGTCTTGTAAATACCATCACTCCAAGTATCAGAAGTGAGCGAACCAGGATAGTAAGACTGAGAAGAATAAGTGTAAGCGTTCATGTAAACATCACCACGGTAGTTGAGCTCCGTTTCATCATCGCTCTTGCCCAACAACTTGTACTCGATGTTGAACTGCGGTTTGATGGTATAGGTAGACTCGTGCTGCCAAGCCAAATTGGCAATGGCCACGGGGTTACCATTGGTGATCATGTCGTTAAGATAATAAGAAGTACGACCGCTATTAGCACCTACCAAGCCAGAAGAAGAGGCACGCGGCGGCATGATGAAATATTCGCCAGTGTCGAAGTATTCACCCACGCCATCAGCAGTTTCGCGATATTCGTAGCGGTTGATAGACATATTAGGCATGGCCTTATATGCACGTCCCAAGATGCCGCTATCATAGTTCTTATTATTCTTGGTATAAGTCAAAGAGAAAGTTGAAGAGAACTTGATACGGTCAGAAACCCAATAGTCCAAGTTCATCAACGTTGTCAAACGGTTAAGAGACTGCTTGATGATGGTACCCGTTTCGTGGTCGTAAGTACCAGACACACGGAATACGGCCTTTTCACCACCACCTGATACAGACACACCATATTGATGAGTCTGACCAAACTGTGTAACCTCCTTAACCCAATCGGTGTTCTTATTATAGTTACCATAATAAGACGGGTGGCTTGTCAAGTACATGATTTCGGCAATACTTGACTGCTCCTCGGTAAGCATACGGGGGTTGTGGTAAGCCTCCTTCAACATCATGGTATAGCCGTCACCATCAAGCATTTTCATGCCTGAAGGCTGCCATGAACCAGAGAAACGATAGTTGAAGTTTACTTTGGTTTTACCACGAGCACCACGACGTGTGGTGATTTCGATTACACCATTCGAACCACGAGCACCCCAAATAGCAGTAGCCGAGGCATCTTTCAGCACCTTGATGCTTGCAATATCCTCAGGAGCCACCTGCAAGAGTGTGGCAAACTGCTCTTGGTTGTCCATATTGTCGAGTTCGAGAGAACTGTTGTCATAATCCTCAAGGATATAGCCATCGACAACAATCAAGGGGTTCTGGTTACCATTGATAGAAGTTACACCACGCAGACGCATGCTTGAACCCGAACCGAGGTTACCAGAGTTTGACACGATGTCAAGACCGGCAATCTCACCTTGAAGGGCGTCGGCAGCTGTCTCGAACGAGAGACCAGCCATCTGGTCCATATCAAGCGTTTGCTGAGCGGTAGAAATTTCGCGTTCAGGAATGACGAGACCATTAGAGCGTGTTTTACGCGTTGTGGTAACCTCGGCAGATTTGAACGTATTCTTATCAATGAGTTCGATGTTAAATCGCGCATTGGCACCAATAGGAAGAATCTTCGTCTGGTAGCCAATGTAAGAAACGCGCAGACGGTTGGCCGGATTCTTTACAACCATAGAGAAGTTACCATTGGCATCAGTTTGCGCTGCGGTAACGTTACGGTTATTTTTGTCCTGCTCAACTACGTACGCCATTACAATGGGGCCGTCGGCTTTACTCCACACACGACCCGAGATGCGCTTCTGTGCGTTAGCGGCTAAAGCACAAAAGAAGCACAAGACCAGCGTTAATAGGAACTTTATGTTATTCATAATATTGGTATTTATTTCTTGAGTCCGAACTTCTTAACAAATGCTCTTGCCGCAGCAGGAGTAGCCCAATCCTTGTCGAAGCGACCACCTGTCAGCGTCTTGAAAAGTAAGAAATCTTGACCTTTCAGACCATGCAAAACAGCATAAGAAGACGATTTAATGCTACGTGCTTTGGTAGCTTCGTCATTCAATTCATAGTCGCGAGCGAACAAGTTGTGTGCGCCCTCCTCGGTTGATACATTAATTGCTTGAGCGTTGCCTTCAATTACAGCACCAGTATTCACGCCAGCATTATTAGTCATTGAGCGGGCATCAAATACTTGGAGTCCGCCAACTTTATGACGTACTGCAACAGGAATAAATGTATTAGTCTTGCTATCGCTACATGCAGACTGGCTGAAGTTGTAACCATTGTCGCTGTAACCATCAACAAAATAAGATTGGTCGCAGAAGTGATACTTCAAGAAGTCAACCAAGCAAGTAATCATTGCCTTTGCCTTATCCTGGGTGCCTTCCTTCCAAGTCTTATTATTATCGGTGTAGTTTTCCTTTACATATGCCTTGATAGATTCAATGGTAGGCAAGCCAAGACTTTCAGCTTGAGTAATAGCATCGTTTGTCGGCACGAAGATAGTATAACGATAGTTGTTGAAGAAACGTACCAAGCTGGTGTTGACAGCAGTCAGACGTGCTCCCACACCGCTACCATTCATGGCAAAGATGGCATATTTCTGCTTCTCAGTAGTCCACTGATTGTCAGTCAAACCAGCATTCTCAAAGAAAGCAGCCTTCAACTCATCTTCGTTCATACCATATTCAAACGAAGAGCAAAGTTCGAAGAACTTGCTATACTCAGCGTTCTTTTCAGCCAAATCCTTCAACACTGTGAATACGTTGTTGATAGTAGGCTGCATAGGACGGTCGAGGAAGTAAGTGTGACCGTTACCATAACCAATAGAAGCGCGTGACTGATCAAATCCCTTTATTACACTGCAAGAGAAGTTGTTGTTGGGGTATCTATCGTTGTTTACATCACGTTGGAAACCACCTTCAACTACCATGCCTGTGCCATCAGACTTGTTAGAGTGTGTTACTACCACAACGGGGGCGCCACTACGTGACAAGTAATAGCTTTGGTTAGGTTCGATGCTTTCAGCACCATTGCCCGAACCATGTACCACAATGTGCTGGTCCACCATGTCACAAAGAATCTGCGCCTTAGTAGCACCAAAGCCAGAGCCTACATTATCATTTGCAGCACTTGAAGTTGAAGTACCGAGCGGCCTGTCAGTCTTTGCACTCATCTGTGCATCGCGCTCATAACGATAACCCTTTGCTACGACAGGTACAACCTTGCCCTTGGCCGTCACATTAGATGGTGTCAACGACCAATATCTGTACGACGTCACATTGCCAGCAGCAAAGCTCACGGGGTCAGCATAACCAGTGTTGGCCAATCCTTCGTCAACCGGCACGAACAATGAGAAGTTAGACTGCATGGCGAGCAAATAAGTGCTGTAGAATTTACGCAGCGGAGCGTTAGCATAATCAGACGTAATATGTCCGTCGTCAGCGTGAATGGCTGTATTCATTACGCGGGTACCCTGGTCAAAGAGCACCGGACCAGAAACAGATGCAAAGTCAGGCGGTGTAATCATGTCCTTCATTACATAAACCACACCGTTGTTAGCCACGAGCACCTTTTCGATAGCAGCCTTATAGTCCTTCACATCAGGATACTGCGAGAACATTTGGTCCTGTGCAGTATTCATTACTGAAAGATACTTGCTGGGCACAGTAGAGTTGAAAGATTCCTTCATCAAGTTGTTAATCAACTTGACCATAATGTTTTGCGGAATCTGATAAAGGTCCTCGAGCAAGTTTGAGTGATCGCTATTGGGTGCGTAGTTTTCAATCAAAGAGCGGCCAGTACCTTCGAGGAAGTACTTGCGCATAGCCTCATCGTTAGGCACGAACATGGCAGCCATATCCTGCTCCTTGGTCGAGTTGTCTACAGAATAGGCATTCCATCCCGGATCGTATGAAAGACGAGACACTGAGCTACCCAAATCTTCGCCATCGGGATCCTTAGCCAAAGAACCCTGCTGGCCACGTTGGGCTATATACAACTTTTGGAATACAGAGTCTGCCTGAATGCTGTGCAGCGCTTTGTACTCCTCAGTCAAAGTAGCATCATAATAAGGTGCGCTAAAGCGGTCGAGCATGGCGCTGAAGAGCTTCGTGTCAGGATTTTTACGAATTTCCTCAGCCATGTTGCCCGGAGTTACGAGCACCTTGTCGAGCACATGAAAATAACCGTTCAAGCAAGTTACGTCAGGTGTAGTAATTTCGGCATCGTAAACGAAGCTGCGGTTCTTGTTATCATTCCATGCCTTGTCAGTACCATCCAAGTTAAGGATGAAAGAGATATCGCTTGGTGTGATATTCTTTTCATTCATCTGAGCCTGGAGGAAGTGAGTCATCATAGGCGTGGTTTTGTCCAATGCCATATAAATACCCTTGCCAGGATAGCCCGGATTGGTGTAACGGTCCCAAAAACGCTTGTCGGGTGTTTCACTCGTCGGCTTGTTCAAGTTGTGAGGTAAGTCCTCAGCCTTGAAGAAGGGCACAGAGTCGGTAGCCGACAACGCAGAGAGCTGACGGAGACAAAGGTTTTTAACTGGTCCCTGAATAGTGCTCAACATCTCGACAACATAAGCATTGTTAAGCATTGAACCATTCAGGAGCAAACGCTTTTGGTTAGTAGACAATTGGTCGTAGCTATTTACGCCCCAACTGTTACTTGAGAAGAACTGATTATAAGACTCATCGTTTGCCACAAACAGGGTTTTACTACCTGTTTTTTGCATCACGTCCTTATAACCCAGATCATCAATCAACCTAATTACAGTTTTGAAGTTACCGCGGGCGTTCAACTCGTCATATATACTCTGACCTAAGAAGCTGGGCTTTGTTTCGTCCAGATCATAATCGTCGGAGCACGAGTACGTCACACCGCAGGTAGAAAGCAAGCAAGCTACGCCAAGCAACTGCTTACCCATTCTGCAAAAACGGTTTTTCATACGCTTTGAATTGGATTAATTATTTTATTTTGTTTGTTTTCTGATATAGTGGTCAGGGAAGATGAACCCTGGATAACTGTTTTCTGAATGCCATCAAGTTGATACACACCGACTTATTAACTATTCGACATGTTACAGCTCTGCATTTTGCTCACACTGCCTTACAAGCTCAAAGATTAGGCACGCTGTTTTCGACAATGCTCACTTAGTGAATTGACTGCAAATTTAATAGTTTTTCTATGGGTCACACAAGCACCGAGCAACATTATTTTAGAAATTAAGATTTATTAGTAATATGTTTTGTTACAAGTGTTAAAGGGCTCGGGCTTTTGATTTTACAAAATAGAACCCAGCATTACAAATAACCACACAGAACGTCAAAAAACTATACCAAATAGCCTAACGAGTGTTATCATTCTCACTATTTTTTAACAGCAACGGCGTAAATGCCCATACACATTGCGCGTCACAAAATCACATACATTTGAAGCGGGCAGATACCGCCAAGTCTTGAAGAAGAGATTTTCGACTATTTGCGCTCGCATTAAAATGCGCACATCGACCAGTGCAGACAATCACGCACCTTTATACAGCTACCCCCTATTTACTTAAATAGCAATTTTGTCTACACTCTACACTTTTGAGGCATAACACATTGAATATCAATCGTTTCACGAGTGTATACACGCTTACACTTTGCTTGCACTGTCACATACACTCATACACTCATGCCCATTACTTACATAACGTACCAACAAGAGGCATCTGCCACGGCAGAGCCATAAAACGGCTATGCGAGAGCGGCAGAGCTGTTAGATGGACAGAAATTCCTATCAGGCACTACCGAAAATCTGCCCCCGGTTACCGCTATGCACCTTTGTCTGCCACAGCATATGCCACGCCTGAAAACAATAGGTTGATTATGCACTAAGAACAGACAGAGTGTAGACGGAGTGTAGGTAGAGTGCAGACAGAGTGTAGACGGAGTGTAGGTAAAGTGTAGGCAAAGTGTAGTTGTATACACTCTTAAAATCATTGATAATCAGCGCAGTGCATACAAAAAGTGCAGAGTGTAGACAAATAGAGGGAAAAGCATGGTGTGAGGGCAGCGCAGCATTTTTCAGCCACCATTTATGCTATTCACCCACCCCAACACGCATTATATTTCCAACAGCATTCGTCAAGTTCAATATGATTTCACTAAATTTGCATCAATATATGTTGACAGAGGCTCTTGATGCAATTTTTGATGCGATTCTCATAAGCACTAAAAAAATGACATTTGCCCGCATATCATTGGCACAGGTTTTGCAATAGGACCAGCCATTACTATCAACATAACCGAACCAAAACCCACTCCCCTATGAACAATCTCATTATACAGATAATAGTATTAGGCGCTATACTTTTACTATATAATTACCGCAAACAGATACACAGATATTTCAATCGGCTCATAAACGAAGACGATAGAGAAGAAATTTTCGAAGAACCCTGTTCACTCGAAAGCGTATTTGACAGACTAAACATCAAGTACAAAAAAGATTTTGACGAGAACGGCACCCCCCTCTATCTGTTCAGATACCAAGCGGGGGAATTCTATATGAGACACAGCATAGCAGCGTCCTCTATAATGCAATTGACATTTCCCTGCATTGCAGAAGCCAAGGTAGATCACATCGACATGGTGCGAACTGCGTGTAACGATGTAAACGGCGTGGCCCCCATGACCTCTGCTGTATACAAAGTGGAGGTCGAAGGTGACACCTATAAAATAAACATACACATCATTGCGGGATTACCCAAACTGAGCAATCTCAAAGAAATGGTTCGCACACTACGCAATTCGCTGAATGATTGCTTTCACCTGCGCAGCATGTTTTGCAACCACCTTAACGAAATTGTGGAAGCATCGAACAGGGAGCAGGCTAACGACATCGAATACGAGATGGCCACCAACGAACGCATGAAGCAAATTATGGCAAGCACCGAAGCTATGGCATGCGAGGCTAAAAGCCACGACGCACCTGTGGCGGCTGACGGTATCACGACATTGGGCGAATGGCTTGCAAATTGCGACATAATGCCACAAGGGGCTCAGATACAACAGCTTGTGTGCGAAGGCGATGATGGCTATCACTTTACGAGCAAAGACATCGACACCATTACGAGCTATCGCCTGACAGAACCCATCGTTCACCAATTAGGTGCAAACAACGCCCCTACAGCCGAAACTGCATCTATCAAAATCATATTCACCACTGGTGAAGAAGCTGACTGCAACAAGCACACAATCATTGTGGCACTTGAAAAGGCTGCCACCATTGACAAGGACAAGGTAACATACATTCGCATCAACTATGTCACGTCTAATCGGGCTGCCACATCAACGGCAACACGCATACCGGCCGACGTTGCCGTCACCCCCAAAGCCGGAAGCATGACGATTGGCTTTGATTGGGCTACCGGCAAAAACAAACAGACTGAATTTGACTATATGTGGGCCGATGCACGCGACAAAGACCGTGATGGGCATCGTGACGAGTGGACTGCCGAGCAAAAGCTTATACACGATTTGACAGACCCCACCTTGGCCTACAATATGTATTGGGGCTACAAACTCATGCTTCAGAAGCGCTTTTACGAGGCATCGCAGCACTTTGAATACGTATGGAGGCAAAACAATGAACACATAAAGCGCAACGGCGAGAAGAGCCATGCCAAATGGCAAAAGTTCTACGACGCGTGCTATATGCTGGGCACATGTTACCTCAACATAGGACAATATTATAAGGCGTTTTACTACCTGCAGAACCTTGAGGGCAGCAGCCACCCGCAATATGCGCGCACCACCATTGCTTGCCTGATGGGCGCAAAAGACTATCGTGCACAGCAAGCTATCGAAAATTGCCAGACACAAATAGAGGAGCGTATAAAGGAACTCACACAGACTGAACAAGAAGTGCCCCCTTATCTGCTCGACCTCTATCATTTCATAAAGTGCAACAGCGTTACTTTCAATATCGAAAACGCACATTACAACGAAGCTGAAGAGACTTGCAAAGAGATGCTCAAAAACAGCGACGAAAAGGATTTTGCACTCGACAACTTGGCTAAAATACAAAGTTTGCGCAACGAAGGCAAAGCACTGCCTACAGAATCGCAATCAACCTCTTCAGACATACAAGAAGATTAAAACCATACATTAAATTATGCCTCTTATATCTCCCTCCCTGCTCTCGGCCGACTTTGGCAATCTGCAACGCGACCTTGAGATGCTCAACAACAGCGAATGCGACTGGTACCACCTTGACGTGATGGACGGCGTGTTTGTACCCAACATTTCATTTGGATTCCCTGTGATGCAAGCCATGGCCAAACATGCCAAAAAGCCACTCGACGTGCATCTGATGATTGAACGCCCCGAAAAGTTTATTAACGAGGTGAAAGCACTCGGTGCCAAAGTGATGAACGTGCACTACGAGGCTTGCACACACCTGCACCGCGTGGTGCAACAAATTAAGAATGAGGGCATGATGGCCGGTGTTACGCTCAACCCGCACACCCCGGTGAGCCTGCTCGAAGAGATTATTGGCGACCTCGACCTCGTGATGCTCATGTCGGTAAATCCGGGTTTTGGCGGACAGAAGTTTATTGAGCATTCACTCGACAAGACCCGCCGGTTGCGTGAGCTGATTGACCGCACCAACTCGCATGCGCTGATTGAAATTGACGGTGGCGTCAACCGCCAAACCGGCAAGCAGCTGGTTGAGGCTGGTGCTGACGTGCTGGTGGCAGGTTCGGCCGTGTTCAAAGCAGATGACCCTGTTGAAGAAGTGCATATACTGAAACACCTGTAACACGTAACACGTTACCCATTGGCGGAATGATTGGCTAACGCCATCGCGTTACAGCCCCCTACCCCAACAGCCCAAGACACCAATGAAACAATTACTATCAAACACCGAACTATTTGCCCTGCTGCAAACCATACAGCAGAGCAAACATATCGTAATATGCGCCCACCGCGGCCCTGATGGCGACGCCGTGGGTTCCTCGCTCGGTTGGGCCGATTATTTGACGTCACTCGGCAAGCAGGTGAACATCGTGCTGCCCAATCCCTTCCCCGACTTTTTGCGATGGTTGCCCAACTCACACCTCATACATTTCTACGTAAAGCATGAGGCCGCAGCCACACAAATTATAAATCAGGCGGACCTGATATTCTGCCTCGACTTTAACAGCCTGTCGCGTCTGCAAGAGATGCAGACAGCTGTGGCCAGAGCCAAAGCCGACAAGGTGATTATCGACCACCACCTCGACCCCGACCACACCTGCGCCAAACAAGTCATTTCATTTCCGTCGGCATCGTCGACAAGCGAACTTGTGTTCCGTCTTATCCACCAATTAGGCGGATTTGACAGCATGACACGCAACGGAGCCGCGTGCATCTACACGGGCATGATGACAGACACGGGGGGCTTTACCTACAACTCTAACAACCCCGAGATATACGAAATCATCTCATTGCTGCTGACCAAGGAGATTGACAAGGACAAGATATACCGCAATGTGTTCAATGTATACTCGGCCGACCGCATGCGGCTGACGGGCTACGTGCTGTACGAAAAGCTGCACTTCTATGCCCGAAACCGTGCATCTATCTTTACCCTCACACGCGAGGAGATGAAACGCTTCAACTTTATCCGCGGTGACGCCGAAGGACTTGTCAACATGCCGCTACAGGTTAAAGGCATGCGATTGAGCATATCGTTGCGTGAGGACACTGAACGCGATGTGGTGCGTGTGTCGCTGCGCTCTGTTGACGACTTTCCGTGTAACAAGATGGCCGAAGAGTTCTTTAATGGCGGCGGCCACCTCAACGCATCGGGCGGCGAGCTGCCCTTCCCGCTTGAAGAGGCTGTCAAAACGGCCGAACGGGCGATTGAGGCTTATAACGAAAAGTTGTAATGACACGTTGATTAGCACGTTGATAGGTTGATTGGTTGACAGGTTAACCAAGAATTCAGACAACGGGTAGCACTTTCCAATATTTATTTGTACATTTGTGGACGCACAACACGCCGCTACATGGCAAGCGACGGTTGTGCGTCTTACCAATGTTGTAAAACCACCTAACATCTACAATCATGATTACTGAAAGAGACAAGGTGCTGCTGGCCAAGAAAGGCATCAGTGAGGATAAGCTCAATACACAATTAGCCTGTTTTGCCAAAGGATTTCCGTATCTGCGGCTGGCGGCTGCAGCAAGTACCGAAAAAGGTATACTTGCGCCCAGCCACGAGGATGTAGACAAATATCTTGAGGCATGGGAGGCCTACACCAACGATACTGCTCACCGCATTGTGAAATTCGTGCCTGCATCGGGCGCTGCCAGTCGCATGTTCAAGAATATGTTCGCGTTCGTTGATGCTGACTACACCACACCGACCACAGATTTTGAAAAATCTTTCTTCAATAATATACACGAGTCCGCATTCTACGGGGATTTGGACAGTGCTTGCCAGCGTATCTATGGCAAAAATATTGACGAACTGCTATCAGTCAACCAGTATAAAGAGGTAGTTAAAGCCATGCTTGACAAAGAAGGCCTCAACTATGGTGCGCTGCCCAAGGGCCTTCTCAAATTTCACAAATATGCCAATGGCTCGCGCACACCGCTTGAGGAGCATCTGGTTGAGGGCGCACTCTATGCACGCGAGAAGGACGGCACGGTTAACATTCACTTTACTGTGTCAACCGAACATCGTGCTCTGTTCGAAGCATTGGTCAACAAGGTTGTGCCCGCATACGAAAAGGAGTTTGGGATAAAATACAACGTTAGCTTTTCAGAGCAAAAGCCAAGCACCGACACGGTGGCTGCCAATCCCGACAACACGCCCTTCCGCACCAAAGACGGCGACTTGTTGTTCCGCCCGGGCGGACATGGCGCTTTGATTGAAAATCTGAACGACATTGATGCCGACGTGGTGTTTATCAAGAACATAGACAATGTGGTGCCCGACAGACTGAAGGCTGACACGGTGCGCTACAAAAAGCTGCTGGCAGGCGTGCTTGTAAGTTTGCAACAACAGGTGTTTGCCTATCTGCGCAAGCTCGATAGCGGCAAATACACCATGGACGAGTTGCGCGAGATGCTGCAATTTGTACAGAAGAAACTCTTTACAAAAAATCCCGAGACGAAGATGCTCGAGGACACTGAACTCGCCATTTATCTGCGCAAAAAGCTCAACCGCCCCATGCGTGTGTGTGGCATGGTGCGCAACGTGGGCGAACCCGGCGGTGGTCCGTTCCTGGCCTACAATGCCGACGGCACCATTTCGCTGCAAATACTTGAAAGTTCGCAAATTGACATGAATGACGCCGAAAAGAAGGCCATGTTTGAGAAGGGTACGCACTTTAACCCCGTTGACCTTGTTTGCGCCGTTAAAGACTACCAGGGTAACGCCTTTAATTTGCCCCAATACGTTGACCCCCAGACAGGTTTCATTTCGCACAAGAGTAAAGACGGCAAAGAGTTGAAAGCACTCGAGTTGCCCGGATTGTGGAACGGTGCGATGAGCGATTGGAGCACGGTGTTTGTTGAAGTGCCGCTCTCAACATTCAATCCTGTCAAAACTGTGAACGACCTTTATCGCGAACAACACCAGTAATGCCTATAAACAGGTGTTCAAAACAAGCTTAATATGCCCGAAGTACCCCCCATTATGCGGGGAGCACTTCGGTGCATTTATAAAGCAGAGTATTGGCTTATAATTAGGCACTCTGAATTCATCCTCCACCACACGCAAGCATCACTACTTGTAAGTAGGTGTTCAAAATTATTTTATACAATCAGTAGGTATCATTTTCACATTGAAAGCACATTCTCGAGGCGCATCTGTTCCCTTCGGCCTCGG
>OHMO01000339.1_pt1 | contig 25705 bp, 23 predicted proteins | sample 1569321 | NCBI WGS metagenome assembly OHMO01 (sample SAMEA3879504, study PRJEB24766) | human gut metagenome | biome: human-associated habitat; feature: feces | place: USA | collected 1985/1987
ATCATAAGCAGCTCTTGCATAGCGCGAGCCTCGACAATCCGGGCAGGGAATGTTGACATCCGGCAGAAATTGAACATCCAAACTGACAACGCCTGTTCCGTCGCATCCGGGGCAGCGAAGCGAGCCTGTATTGTACGAAAAAGCACCTGCCTTATATTCATGCGCTTTAGCTTCCGGCAATTTGGCGTAAAGCTTACGCAAATCATCATGAATGCCTGCATAGGTGGCGACAGTAGAGCGGACGTTGATGCCGATAGGTGTCGCATCAATGAGCTTTACGTGCTCAATCCCATCAGCGTTAACGGCACGGATATGCTCAGGCAGCGCCTTGCCGTCAATCGTCGCAGCCAGCGCAGGCACAAGGCTTTCCAAAACCATCGTGGTTTTACCGGAACCCGATACGCCCGTAACAACTGTCAGCCTGCCCTTCGGAATATCTATCTCCAATGGTTTAACGGTATGTATCGATGCAGTAGCAAGATGAATGGTGCCGTCAGCAAACAGTTCCTGCTTCTGAGCGCAGCTTTTCCGCTTTGCCGCTGCCTTTCCGGCAAGGAACGGGACGATTTGCGAAGCAGGATTTGCTTCTATCTCCGCTATCGTTCCCTGCGCAATTACATGGCCGCCGCCAGCGCCTGCCTGCGGTCCCATTTCCACGAGCCAGTCTGCCTCCTGCAAAATCTGCGTATCATGGTCCACAAGGATTACGGAATTGCCGTCTGCCACCAGGTCATGCATTACGCCGGTCAGTCCCACGATATTGGAAGGATGCAGACCAATGGACGGTTCATCCAGCACATAAAGAACTCCGGTAGTACGATTGCGGACAGCACGCGCCAGCTGCATCCGCTGCCTCTCCCCGGTAGAAAGTGTAGCAGCGGAGCGGTCAAGCGTAAGATAACCGAGTCCCAAGTCCAGCAGACGTTTTGCAGTGCCGGTAAAAGCTTCGCAGATGCGTTCCGCCATCGGGCGCATTGCCTCCGGCAGGCTTTCGGGAACACGCTGCACCCATGCTACCAGCTGCACCAGCGTCATTTGGCAGGCCTCAGCCAGCGAAATTCCCAACAACTTCGGCGCACGCGCAGCTGCGGAAAGACGCGTACCGTGACAATCGGGGCAGATATCCTCCTTCAAAAACTTTTCTACGCGCTTCATGCCTTTTTCATCTTTTACCTTAGACAACGCATTTTCTACCGTATAAACAGCATTGAAGTAGGTAAAATCAAGCTCGGCAAAATCGTTGGAATTGCTTTTCTTCGGATGGTAGAGAATATGCTTTTTCTCCGCAGGACCGTGATAGACTATCTCCTTCTCCCGCTCCGTCAGCTCGCGAAACGGCACATCTATGCGCACGCCCATCTCCTTGCATACATCCGTCATCAGCGACCACATCAGGCTGTTCCACGGCGCAACAGCCCCCTGCTCGATGGTAAGCGATTCATCAGGCACCAACGTGCTTAAATCTACCGTGCGGACGCTGCCTGTACCGCCGCAGGTTTTGCAGGCTCCCTGCGAATTGAAGGCCAGCTCCTCGGCAGACGGCGCATAAAACTGTTCGCCACACTCCGGGCAGGTCAGCTTCTTGCCTGCAGCAACCAAAAGCGTCGGCTCCAGATAATGTCCGTTGGGACAGCGATGGCTGGCAAGGCGCGAATACATCAGACGCAGGCTGTTCAGCAGCTCCGTGCCTGTGCCAAAGGTGCTGCGAATTCCCGGCACACCGGGACGTTGGTGCAGCGCCAAGGCTGCAGGAACATACAGCACTTCATCTACGGAAGCACGGGAGGCCTGCGTCATACGGCGGCGCGTATAGGTAGAAAGCGCCTCCAGATAGCGGCGTGAACCTTCGGCGTACAGCACGCCAAGCGCCAGGGATGATTTGCCGGATCCTGATACACCCGCAATGCCGACGATTTTCCCCAAGGGAATGTCTAGATCAATATTTTTCAGATTGTGGACCTTCGCTCCACGGATAAGCATTTTATCAATCATTTTTCTGCTCCTGTATGAATTGAATCGCTTTTAAAGAAAAAAGAATTTATTCATTTTGCATACTTAAGCAAGGCACGTAACCTTGTATGCTTCAATGCGGAATTAGTCATAAAAAAGATTCTGCATAACATTAGGACTACATCCGTCATTCCCATCGTCAAATCCTGTAAAAAGTATTCTATCATTCGATATCCTATTATATTCCCAAAATCCTTTAAATATAATTGTTTATCATTTTCCAAAATTCGTCAAGTGCAAAAGCCTAAGTATTTTATAGAACTTATATTTAAATAGATTTTCGGAACCAAGAAAAAGATTACCAGTATTTAAATACGTAGCTGACTGTATTAACCGCTTACGAAAATAACGGATACAATGCCACATAGTTAAAAGCGGCTTCCCTTATGCCCGAGAAACCGCTTATCTCATAGATACCGTAAATATAACTAACTCATACGCTTAAAAATATTTATATATTATATTATTTTGCTAGTTAGCAAATCATTTTACAGGTATTGATAATTTAAAAACATATTCATTCTTGTCATTAGTAATCCAATAGTCCTTTTCAAAAGAAACTATTGTATCTCCATTTATCTCAAGTTCATTACGTTCAATAAATTGAAAACACTTTTTTATCCATGCTTCACAACAATGATGATAGTTACCCTTTCCATATATCGAAACATAGCATTGATTTTTTGTCTTATGATTAACCAGTTTTCGAAAATCATCAATACAATTATAATTATCCATAGCAAAGAACCTGCTTACAGGACTACATTGAAACTTTTTGGTGTTATCCTGACTCAAAAACCAACCTGTAGTCAAATCACAGTTATTTAGTCTAAAAAGATTTTTCATGAAATTTAACCTTATAATAAGGTTATTTTTATCACCATCCATCGAAGATAGATTTTGAGAAACATACATCTCATATTCAGGCAGTTGTTCCAGCAAAACTCTATCCAATATCAGATTTCTTATGTGATCCGTTTTCCTAAGAATAGTTTGCACACTTTGCAATTTTTCCATAAGCTCTTTCTGTTCAAGAATTAATTCTTCTTGTTTTTTCCTCAAAAGATTACTTACAATGTTTTCATCACGGTAATGCAAAAACTCACGTATATCCTTTATAGAAAAACCTAATCGTCTCATGCAAACAATCATTTCTAACATATGATGTTCCGCTAGAGAATAATACGCATAATTATTATCTTGGTTTCTTTTAGCAGGTTTTAACAGCTTTTCTTTTTCATAGTAACTCAATGTTTGCTTAGAAATATTAGCAAGCTTTGCAATTTCGCCAGATGTAAATGTATTTCTAATTGATTTTACCATGGTACCCCTTCTTAATAACCCTTTAACAATTTTTCATCCTTCATATCAAAAGCAGGTCCATAAATACTATTATACAATCCCTTGATAGCATAAACACAGTTCTGCGAATTTGAATAAATATATCTATCAGGTATTGCTATTACTCTTTTAATTCCTTTCAGATGTTGAAAAGCAGAATCCTCTAAAAATTCTTTTCTAAACTGAACATCTATGGCTTCTTCATATTCTCTACCTGCAGAAACAAGAAAAATATCAGGATTTGAGGCTATGATAGATTCTTTGGTTACGGTTTCGCCATAATGTATTCCCTGCATGCTAATTGCATTTCTTATTCCGGCATGCTTACAAATATCATCATAGACACAGCCGATTCCTCCGTACTGCCTCATTCTGGATACTAACATAACAACCGGTTGTTCAGCTTGTTTCAATTGAATCTTATCATGAACTTCTGCTAGCTGTCTATCCATTTCACGTATTAATTTATCACCATTTTCTTCCTTACCCAAGGACTGAGACATTAGTCTTATGTTATACCTGATATCATCAATGCTATTGGGACCTCTACAGACAACTGTCTTTATACCCATTGCTCTATAAGATTCAATAACATTTTTATCTAAAGTATCAGGTACAAAGATAACCTGAGGATTCATCGCCATAATTGATTCTTCACCGAGTTGCTTAAACAACCTATATTCTGTCTTTATATTCTTTGTTTCCTCAGCAATATACGAAATTGCTGGATCCTTGTCAAGGTAATTTTTAGCTACTAAATAATCGGCAGGCGCAATTCCTAAAAGAATAGTGTCATACGTAAGATTATAACACAAAACTCTCGTAGGCTTAGCATCGAAAATAGTTTTATATCCTAAATTATCAATAACGAAATAACTATCTTGTCTGTTCGTCTGATTAATACCTACGAAACATACAATGATTAAGCAACTCAAAACTAGTATAACAATGGCGAAAAATATTCTATATATTTTATTATCACTATTCATCGCTCAATTCCTCTAAATCACCCTCAATTTCTAAAAACTCTTGTAGTAGAGCACTCTCAATTTCTTTAGGCGTATTCCATAAACCTCTTTGTTTTGCTTCTAACAAAACAGTACACATTTTTCTTAAAGCCCATGGGTTTACTTTTTTTAACCATGCATTGACATCTTTTGAAAGGACATACATTTTAGTCAAATCATTATACATCCAATCCTCAATAACATTGCTGGTTGCATCCCAAGCAAAGCTATGACTTACAATATTACATAAATCAGCTGCACCCTTATAGCCATGTTTCTTCATTCCCTGAATAAATTTAGGATTTAGGACTTGAGATAAGTATAACTGTTTCATTTCCTCTGATAAACTTTGAACACTAACAGCATCCTTTTTAGACAAATTCCCACAAAATGACTTTGGAACTTTTCCTGATAAACTACGTACTGCAGCAATCATGCCACCATGAAACGCATTATAATCATCTGATTCTAACATCGTTGTCTCGTAATGGTCTTCATTTTTTAGCGTTAAATCAACTTTGCTAAGCTGTTTGGAGAAAACTTCTGGCAGAAATTGACCTTTAATTTGCTTACCATAAGCATAACTTCCCCAAGATACATATACATCTCTTAAATCATCAATACTTTGCCAGTTCCTGCTTTCTATTGCTAAATTAACACCAGCACCATAAGTTCCAGGTGCACTGCCAAAAATTCTGCATTGCAAATTATCGTAGTTTGTTGTCTCTAATTCATTTGCATCCTCCATTATATGCTTACGCGGGTAATTAACATTCCCGTCTTCATCTAAATTCATAATACCTTGAATACATTCATCCAAATATTCTACAGTAGGATACAATGAATCTCTATACATACCGCTTATTCGCGCTATAACATCTATACGTGGTCTTCTCAAAACGTCTACCGGGATAACCTTAAAACCACTTATTCTCCCATTAGTATTCCATTCTGGCGAAACACCTAAAAGCGCCATTGCCTGAGCTATATCGCAGCCTTTGGTACGCATATTGGTGCCTGACCAAAATATCATAGCAATACGTTCGGGATATCTTCCTTCTTCCTCAATATACTGTTGTATAACCTGATCCGCTAATTGCTGACCAATAATCCATGCTGACTTAGATGGAAGTAAGCGTGGATCTACACCATAAAAATTTTTACCACTTGGAAGACAATCCAACATACCTGTTGAAGGAGCACCTGATAATCCGCTTTCAATATAGCAACCATCTAACCCCCTAAGTATATTTGCTATTTCTTCATCAGTATGACTCAATTTTTCCAAAACAAATTCTTTAAGTTCCTCGTTACCCTGAGTAAAACTATTAACCAAGTTTTTTAAATCTGCTTCAGAACCTAGTTTACCTAATATATGCAAACCTGTTCTACATTGATTTGAAGATATTTTTTCAAGATAAGCATGTAGATTTTCCATCTGCACGAAAAAATCAGTTTCATTATCTTTATCACAAAAATGCTTAATATCTTCATTACGTAACAATTCCGATATTACCTGCTCTAATTGCGAAACTGTAGAACTTTGTAATCTATAAGCTTCTAAATACTGCTCTACCAAATCGTATAGTTCCCGCATTTTACCATATAATCCGGCTTCTTCACAAGGAGCCGGCAAATGATCTATTAATACTGCAGCTCCACGCCTTTTAGCCTGAAGTCCTTCGCAAGTAATGGACATTAAGTACGGATATAAATTGGGAAGACTATCTATAGCCAAATATGGATAGCTGGCTTTGCACAAACCTGTACTTTTACCCGGTAGCCATTCAAGGCTGCCATGAGTACCAAGATGTATTACAGCATCGGCTTTAAATTCTTCCACTAACCATCGATAAAAAGCCAAATAGTAATGTGTAGGGGGAATATCTCCATTATGAAAACTTTTTTGAATATCACCAAAAGCAATTCTTGGCGGTTGGACCCCTATGAATATATTTCCTTGTTTAAACCCTGCAATTTTAAATTCTTCTCCTGTATCAGTAAGAAACGAATTTCCGGGCATTTCGCCCCAATTGTTTTTAATATGGTTTCTAGTGTCCACGCCTAAATTTCCATACCATTGTTTATAACTACTAACAGGATATTTGCCACATGGCTCAAGATCTGATTTTAAAAATTCGATCTCATTAGTAAAACAAGACAGCAGTTTTTCAGCAAGCCACCCTGTTTTCTTAGGTAGTGCATCAGTTTTGTAGCCAGCTTCTTGAAGTTTTTCTAAAATCAATTCTCCACTGCGAAGGGAGTCTAAACCCATAGCAGTTCCAATAGTAGCATTTCCTGCAGGATAATTATGAAAAATAAGAGCTATCCTTTTATCTTTATTTTGCTTGAGTTTCAACTGTGCCCAACAATAAGCTCTTTTCGCCATTAGTTTTATATTATCATAAATTGGTACCATAGTTACCATAGTACCATCTTTTTTTTGTCCAGCTAATGGTACACCATGTACAACTCCATCGAATTCCGGCATAATAATATTTGCTTGAAGCTCGTTTTCATTTAAACCATAACTAGACGCTTCCCAGCTTTCTACATCTTGCAAAAGTATTTCACCTTGAAGTATCGGTATATTTAGTTTCTGCAATAAATCTTTATCTTCAATATCTCTGCCAACTGTCAGAGAAAACCATAAGCAATTTATTAATACTTGTGGTATAAATGCACCTTTTAAACAGGCTAATTCTAAAAAATTATTTTCAAAACCTGGTATATTTCTCTCTCTATCACGATTCCAATGAGAAAAAACAGGCAATACATTACATTTCAATTTTCGTAATTCATTAACCAAACTGTCTATGTATAAAGTATGTCCCCAAGCCCAATGTTCTCTAGGAAAATTAATTGCTACAGTCGGCAAAGAAGAATTATAATACTTCTCAAAAAAAACCTCTTTTCCCACCACATTATCCTCTTCCGGCATATAAATACCAGACCAAGGCAATGTCTCAGGATTCTTGTAAATTACATCTAGCTTCAAAAATTTATTAAGTAAATACAAGTATAAGTTTTTAATATTATACATACCGCCATTATCCATATATGAAGCAATTTGGTCAGCACTATCATCAGTCAGTAAATGTATTGCCTTATCGTTACCATAAGTAAAAATTGCTAATAACGGAATTGCTTTTTCTCGAGCAAGTTTCAAAATATGGAGAACTCTTTTATCATCCTTTTGTCCCATCCAATTGACAACTATACACTTGCAGTATTCGTTTACTTCATTGCTATCCATATAAGTTTTTTCTGTTCCGCTAAACATCTGAAATTTTATATTACTTTCACTTACTCCATTGCTTACAGCGAGGTTTTTCCAGGCAGCAATATAATACGGATTGACACTTTCTTTATTGGATACAAACAAAATATAATTCATAAGTCCTCCATACGCATAATAATTAAATTAGAACCTGTAATTAAGTTCTACAGAATATGTACGTCCGGGTTGATAATAATAATTAAAGAAATCTCTATCTAAAATATTATTTACCGATGCAGTTAAAGTATAGTTCTTGTTAAATGAATAACTAATATCCATATTCATAATAAAGTATGGATCGTATGAACCATAAACTCCATTAACTGTATCACTGTTATCTGTTTTGCTGAATCGTTTGCTGATGTATTCTCCTGTTAGCATGCCACTCCATTTATCATCACTATAGGTAACACCTGCACGAAATACTTCTTTAGGAATAGCCGTAACATATTTATCCTTCTCAGTCGCCTTTAAAGCTTTTTTTATTACAGGATTTTGATAGGTATAATTTAAAAAGGCACTCCATTTATCATCAAAATTATGATTTAATTCCAGTTCAAAGCCTTTCGCTTCTGCTTCACCAGCGTTTTGGTAGCATGTAGCATTCATACCATCTACCACGCCTAAAGAGTTTTTATACAGCAAGCCTTTATACTTTGTATCATAAACAGATACACCTATTGCAGACTTATTGTTTAAGTCTTTTTTATAGCCCAATTCAAAAGTCTCAGCCTTTTGTGGTTTAAGATTAGGATTTGCAATATTATAGACATTGGAGCTATAACTGGAAGAATACATTCTATATAATGACGGAGCTTCAAAAGCTTTACCCCATGACAAATATACACTGCTGTCAGCTTCCGGTTTATACATAACGCTTAAGCTCGGACTCCAATTATCATAAGTAGACTCGTCATAATTAATGGCTTCAGTTTTATTAGGTAACAGAATTCTTCCGTCTGTAGACCATTTATCATAGCGTAAGCCTGCTGTAGCTGTCCATCTGTCAGAAAATTTATGCTCATCCATAACATAAGCAGAGAAAGATTTATTAGTTCCGCTAGCCATAGAATCCACTGCTATCTTACTGTCACTGTTAAACTTATCTGCCAGCTTATAGACAGTAGCATCCATCTCATCTTTTCTGTAGTTTAAGCCAAATACTGCATTGTTATTAGCAGAAATTGTTTGGTTTTTTTGTAAATCAAAAGAAAATCTGGTATTTGGTTTAGATGAATCAGTTGCTTTAGAAATACTTGTATCATGCTGCTTGTATTGATCACTATAACCTACTACAGCTTTCCAGCCATTTTCGCTATCATTATAGGTCATGTTATATTTATTAGACGCTTTTTCACCTGGAGTAGAAAAATATGTTCCTGCCTTCTTTATAATATCATCACCAAAATAACTTGTGGGCGCAGAATAAGAATACTCATATTCATTTTTAGTAAAATCTAAAGCTAAAGATTTAGATTCATCGAAATGGTATTTGAACCCAACTCCAACAGTGTTTTCATCCCATTGTCTTTTACCCTTATTACCGATTATCCATCTCTTCGCTCCGGTGTTAGTAGTAGTAGTTTCAGCTCCAAAAACAGCTTTAGAGCTCAAAACCGGATCGGTAATATAACCGTCTGTTTTTTTCTTTTCGTAATTAACATTAAAATCTAATTTATCACTGGCTTTTCCGGCAACATATAAGCTATGATTTTGAGTATTATTAGATCCATATGACAATTTTAAATTGACGGATGTTTTATCCACATCTTTAGTGATAATATTAATTACACCGGCAAGTGCGTTACCACCATAAAGAACAGATGCAGGTCCACGAAGTACTTCTACCCTTTTTACCATATCTACAGGAATAGCAGACCATGTTACGGAACCATTATAAGAATCATTTACCTGAACACCATCGACCAATACTGCTACAGAATTCGCTGCATTAACACCTCTCATAACTGTCTGAGAAGTAGTTGAACCAATCCCGCTTAAACGACCTACATATACTCCCGGAATCTTGACAAATGCTTCATCCAAATTATTGATATGCATCTTATTTAAATCTTTATCAGTAATAACACTGACACTGGCAGCAGTATCTAATAATTTCTTTTCACTACGTGTAGCCGACACTACCATTTCATCTAAAACAAAATTTTCATCGAGTACATCATTATTCTGTGCAAAAGCATTCATAGAACTGCCTAAAACAAATAACATCATTAATGTACTACTAACTCGCTTAGTACTCATACTACAGCCCCTTTCTGATATCAAATACTACTTTTCTATTCGTAGCAATACTAACGATATATTATATCGTTGACAGTATTATAAACCAAATAGCAGCATGGCAGTCAGCTGTTTTTTTATCTACTACAATTACAGTCTTAATAGGCTTTATAATAAATTCAGTTTCAATAACTATTGTTCTTATTAATCAAAATAAATTTTATTTTGATATGTACTATAAAAGGCGCATACTAAAACCAACTACTTACTATGTACTTTGGCCTAATTACTATAAATCAGATACTGCTTCACTCTGCTATAGATATATAAATCAGGAAGCGAAGAATACACAAGCCATTGTCTATGTAATGTATTTGCTTAAACGTTACTTTAGAAAAAATTGCGCAATCAAAAAGACCTGATAAAATTAGCTATCAACTAATATTATTAGGTCTTTTTTATATTACTCTATATTAAAGCAAAAAAATCTGCCACACAATTTTCCGGGTGATACATAGCTTCAATAACATGCAAGCCTTCGTGATGCCAAAAATCTGATTTTCCAGGCTCGCTTCAGTTTCAGCTTTTGATATTCATAGCAGTTTGCTCGAAGCAATCATCTTCGTCACAAAGCCATCCTCGCTAAGCTCCAGCGCCCGCAGCTGACCGCCCATTTCCACCGCTCCATCCAGATTAAAGCAATGCTCGTTAACCTCCGCCGGCACACCCTCATAATTACGGTGTCCGTGAACCTGATACTCGTTTGCAGTTGCGTGCTTAGCAAAGGACATATCAACGTCCAATGCATCCTCATACACGCCAGTGCCGTAAATCAGCTCCGCTGTCGCTACCAAGGATAAATTCTCCGGCATACGCGCCAATCCGCCATGACTTACCAAAACCTTTTTCCCCTGATATGTATAGCAGAAGCACTGCGATAATTTCCTGTAAAAATTATATACAGCCTTCCTGCTCAGGCCTGCTTGCGCCAGCTCCGATGCCGTCTGCATGCGGAACTCCTTCGAAGCAACGCCATCTGCCAAGCCGTAATCCCGCAAATTAGCTTCATGGTTACCTTCCAGCAACGTAACGTTATCTAATGCTGCAAGCTGCAGCAGTAATTGCAGAACCTCGGCATTCTCGCTGCCTCTGTCGATGTAATCGCCAAGAAAAATATAGTAGTTCTGCGGATTGATTGCCTCAAGATATTCCTTCAGCGGCTTATAGCAGCCATGAATATCACCGATATGAATTACCTTTTTATAGGCAGATAAATCGCGTGGCTTATACCAGATTTGCGAAAGCTCCCCCGGTTTAATTATGGTAATACCGGACGGAACCTTATTATCCGCCAGCTGAGCATACATTCTTTCAATAACATTTTCCGGAACCTGTTTGTATTCCTCGCGCAGCAGGTTCCTTTTCTTTGCTTCCTCAATGGTAATATCAGTAAAATCAACCACATAAATGCGATATTTATACTCATTGGCGAGCTTTTTATAGGCAGTCATAACTCTGCCACGGATGTTGGTGGCATCCACGACCGTAAAGCAGCCACGCTTCATGCGCTCCTCCAGAGTCTGCAGCAAAAACGGCCACATCTGCTTGTCAAAATGCGGGCTGATGCACCATCTGCCTGCATTATTCAGCATCGGCGAAGCGTACAGCAGACGCAACGCATCCGCGCTCAATGTATAAGGCTCCAGCCCCTGCTCTTTTATAAACGTGCTCTTGCCGGAGCCTGGCACACCACGCATCAATAATAAAATTCTCATATCAATCACCTTACTTAATCAATACTTTGCAGCTAAAAAACTTCCTATAAATGCCGAATATTTTTCAGCTATGGGCAATTCATAGTCTGCCTCAAAGCTCTTTCTTTTTACGGATACTACTTTTTCTGAAATCGGATTGTAACCTTGACGAACATACTCCTTGCTGTATATCCCAACGCCTCTTTTCTGCCATTGCGGTACATCGTTGTAGTTTATATTCCTTGCAAAGAGAAGCTCATTTTTGAAGGCAACACTTTTCGCCCGCAAATACTGCGTAGCCTCATTTTTCGACATGCCTTCCTTGCGCAACGTCCAATAACACCAGGAGTTCAGCGCATTTCGATTTGCGTCCTCCTGCCGCCATAAAAAATAATCCTTTACGAGTTCAATGTTAGGCAAAGGCACCACTCTGCAATCAAAGCAGACTGCCTTACCAAGCACCAAGGAAAAATAACCACTGGCTTCACCGGCTAATATAGTGTTTATTTTGCGTACTTTGTTAGCAAAAGCGCTGTTATCGGGACTGAACAGCAAGGATATTTCATCACTTTCCGTATAACCATACAAAACTTTGAAACCGCAATTCATAATATGCTTAGTTGTATCAACCATCAAATTACGAAAACGCATGTCAAAGGGTGCCTCAAATTTGCATATTTCACGCGTTAATTTGGTAAAACTGCGTCCGTCCAGCCTCGCTACTATATACATTCCCGGAACTATATATTGATCAATGCTCTGTTCATACACTCGCATCCGTTTATCAAAATCATCAAATTTCATTATCTAAAGCTCCTTCCATTCCCGTAAAAACTTCTTGGGCACGCTTTCCGTCAGCCACACACCATTTGCCGAAAGGTAAAACTTGTAGCCCGCTCTCGCCATATCGCCTGCCAACACCGTGTAGATAAACGGCTCTCCATGTCTTTTGCCTACATTATACGCTGTTTTAACATTTGCCGACAAATGCACATACAGTCTTTGCTTGGCGATAAGTCCCTGCCTGTTGATGCTCGCAACATATTTAACGCCCGTTCCGTGATATAAAAGCTCCGGCGGCACAGCCTCCCGAAGCTCCACATCAACCTTCACGGAATGCCCTTGATTTGCTCTGATTCTCTTCTTATCCTCGCTGAATGCGAAACGCTGCTTGCCATCTTCGGCAACAATCTGCTCCAGCATAAGCATATTAAACGCTTCTATCCGGTTAAAGGCAACCAGCAGCGCCTCCACCTGCGCCCAACCATGCGCATCCAGCTCAATGCCGACTGCTTGCGGTTTATGCCGCAGCACCAGCGCCAAAAATCTTCCCCATTCGTTCAAGCTCTTGCTCATAGCATTTCCCCACCTTATAAAAAAGCAGAACTCCCGAAACTATAGCCATAGTCCCCGGAGTTCTGCTTCTTTTTACGATTATAAATTTTTGCCGAAGCCTTGACCTTGGTAATCGGCTTCACATTTCCCCAGTTGCCTCGTTTGGAGGCATTGACTATCTTTTGCTGTTTTTTCGACATTTTTTCATAGCTTACAAATCTTTCCATATGCTTATTCCTCCATTATCTGTTCTGTTTTATAAAAATAGCTTATTGCTATGTTAATCTTAACACAGCAGCAAGCTATAATCATGGAAAAAAACATGCGCACTTAAATTCCCGCGCTGCATTGCATTTGCTCCCTCAGCTTTTTCCTGATAAGCTCCTTAAAGTCCTCCGGCTCACGTACCTTAACCGTCGGTCCGAAGCTCAGCACACGGAAGAGCATTTCAGTTTCATCCCCCTTGTCATATTGCACTGTCAGAGTCATTTTTCCCCAGGCTGCAAAATATCCAGCAGGAAAAAATGCAGCATGATATCATTAGCCGTAAAGCTAAAGCTCTTGGCTTTTAATGCTTTATAAAAAGGATTATGCCGGATTTTTCTGCTGTCTACGGAAATAAAGCAATTCTTGCCGCCGGTATTCTGGCGGAAATACATATACTCACCCAGCCAGCTTTCAATGCGTCTGCGCTCGTTGTCATAGCTGCGAGCGCTTTTATCCGCAAAATCAGCTCTGCTCTTAAAGCCAAAGACATAAAAATCACGCATCAGCTGCCGTATATTATCAAAGTTTTTTATTAACTCATTAAAAGCCATGAGCAGCACCCTCCTTCCGCAGCAATTCCGCTAAACAGTATTCCCAAAAATACGCTGATAATTCAGTGTTGCTTTTTTACTTAAGCACTGATTTATCCTTAGTATATCACACACCAACGACAGATTTTGTCTATGTAAAATAAGTGAATACACTCTAAAATAAAAAAGTAAATACGTTTTTTTCTGCGTTACAAGCAACAAGAAAAGCGCAGCTATCAGCATACTTTATGCATGTATAACAGCTACGCTTTTTTTGCCATTGATAAAAACTTACGCACTTGCGAGCTTAAAGTTTATGTGCGGATTTTGCCGAAAGCCTCAGCCCTCATCCTTGATGTTTTCTATTTCATCCTGCACATCATTACGCCGCTCTTCCAAATCGTCATAGCTTTCACCGTTAGCCTGTCTTTCCGCTATTTCATCCTCTATATCAGACTTTTCTTCTTCAAGATTCAACAGCTCTTCTCTCGAAGCATACGCATAATTATCTTGAGAAAAAATAAACGGCAAGACAGCAAACAACGACATTATCAGCAGCGCTTTAGCTATAATTCTTTCTTTTTTCATAATTGCACCCTACGAAAATTTATCCTCTAAGTCACTTTTTAATCGTGCATGGACGCAGACCATCAAATTCATGGATGCTTAAGGTTCCTCCCTTAGGTATAGCAATAACGCTTTCATCATATTTGCCGGACACAAGCTTCTCCAGCACCTTGTAAGGCCCCGGCAGACGCGTAAGCGTTCCTCCTAAAAGCTTTACCAAAGGCATAATATAAGCTTCAACCTCTTGCAAAGCATACGTTCCTGTATCAATGATGTAAAAATCCGTAAAGCCCTTATAAAGCTGCTTCAGAAATGCTTCTGCTTCTTCCCGCCCACGCTCCTGCACCAGCTTGGTATAATCTATCGTAGAGTTCTTCATAAAGTTCATCCAGCTCTTGGTTATAAAAATTGCTCCGTCGGAACGCTTGATACCGGAGCCTGTCAAAAGAACGTCAATACAGTCCATAGTACGTGGCACAGCAATCGGACAAGTTGTTGCCTTTAAATCGCAAGTAGCCTTGCCACAGCCGGAAACGCAGATAACTATCTCCTCTGCTTCTGTATTTTCATCAATAATCCTTTGCAGCGTCTCATGCATCTTCTGCGGATCGCTGTGCAGCGCAACATTAAGATAAGTTACCTTGCCGTCAAAGCCTATTTTCTTAATGGTGTTTTCCAGCTCCTTTTGCAGTGTAATGCAGGAATATATTGCTCTTTTACCCATGATATCAGCTCCTCATCTATACTCTTTTGGTTTTTGGCACTTTCTTAATTATATCACTCTCATATGAATCGTAAAAATAAAAAGGCTTCTTTAACACATTATCTTCACATAATCTTTCGAGTATTTCTTTATCAGTCTAAGATTTATAATTCATCTTTCCAATCGTTTTAAAATTTACTGCTAAACTACATTCACCGGAGGCAACAGAAAATTTGCCAAACACAAAATTTAGTACTATAATAGGAAATGCATTTTTGATAAATTTATTGTTTTCGAGAGGGGTTAAAAAATGCTTTTAAACGAAAATAATTCACGTCTGATCTTGTGTGGTGAGCTAGCACTTTTAGTTGCAGTAATCATCAACAGCTTTAGTGTCGTGCTCATGCTCTACTCCGGTTCCGGCATCAGCGCCATCAGCAGCGTTCCCTTTGCCTTCAGTGAAGCCTTTCCTAAGCTCACACTTGGTACCTGGACCTACATTTTCCAGGGACTGCTTATCGCCAGCCTGATGTACATGCGCAAAAAATTTATCGCGTCTTATATGTTTAGCTTTGTTGTAGGCTTTGTGTTCAGCCAATTCCTTGATTTGTTTGAGCTGTATATAAACATGCTACCGCAGGCCTTTTCCTGGCGTGTGCTGTATTTTGTCGTAAGCTATATTTTAATCTGCATCGGCATTGCTTTGTCCAACCGCTGCGGCCTGCCCATTATCCCTACGGATCTGTTCCCGCGTGAGTTGAGTACCATTATAAAAATTGAGTACGCCAAAATCAAAATTACCTTTGACGTCACCTGCCTGGCTATCACCGCACTGCTGACACTGTTCTTGCTGGGACACATAGACGGATTGGGAATCGGCACTATTTTAGCAGCCTTTACCATGGGTAAAGGCGTAGCCTATGCCGGTCAATATTTAGATAAAAACTTTCAGTTCATGCCCTATTTACAGAAAAACTAAAGAGAGATTACTGTGAAGCGCAGCATTAAGAAGCTTGATTTTAACATCAAATTTCTTAATGCTGTTTTTATTTTTCACAGCAGCCTCTCGTTCCATGATAGCTGAAGCAACCATCTTTTTGATCAATAAAAGTGTAGCAGATGTTGAAACCCGCAAAGTATTTTCTATCATATTTCTTGTAATCCGCTAACAGCAGTTTTATTTACAAGCTTTAAATCACATGCTATAATTTAATTGTTGGAAGAGTGTATATTGGCATCAACCGTTGATGCTCGTACTCCGGAGTGATGTAGCGGATGTCCGGACTGTCATCCTTATAACTAAATACGATAAACAGGATTTGAACCTTTAGACATAAGCGCGGCATTGTAAGTCGCATCACTTGGGCCTGTTGGTTCAATCTTTTTTTATATAAAAACAAATCTGGCTGCAGATAATATAAATCTCTGACTTTACATAAGGTAAGGCCAGGGACTTTTTGTTAGAATTATTGCCTGTCTACGAGGAAAGATATACTGTTATATTCACGTTAAGCTCTCCTCGTTATAATTAGCATTCCAATAAGAATTACAGCTATCTATAAATGCTCTTATTTCTTTTTTATTTTCACTTTCTTTTCTGTAGTATACATTAACATTATATACCGTTGCCGGATCATTTACTTTATAGAATACCAGCTTATCTGATGGCTCCATATATTGTATCATAGCCTCTCGCATAAAAATAATCCCCTGCCCGGAATTCGCAACGAAATACATTAACAGAAAATCTTCCATATATGAAACCACTTTAGGATTAATGCCGCTATTGCGAAATATTTTGCGAGCCCTACGATACATTTCTTTAGTTTTCACATGTAAAATAAAAGGATAATCAGCAAAATAACTGATTGAAACGCTGCTATACTTATCACTATTTGCAGCTCCGGCAACTACGTCCTGATAGCTTAAAGCGTATTTTTTTATGTAACTATTAATCGCATAGCTTTTAGGTACGGCAATAATTACCTTTTCCTTTAATAAAGGTACACTAGAACAGCCTTTAACGCGCCTCTGATGAGTCGTAATGGCAAAATCGTAAATGCCTTTCTGTATTCCTGGAAGCGCTTCCTCAGTACGCTTCTCAATGAGCTCTATCTCTATGTCACGTGAAAGCTGTGATTTAAATTTCTCAACAAAATTCGCAAGAAAATGCGTAAACAAAAAAGCATAGCTTGCTATTGTTATTTTTCTAACACCATTCTGCTCTTTACAATTTAAGTCGTAAAGCATTTTTTCTTCAATGTCTTTTATCTTCTTAGCTGCATTAACATATATAGTTCCTGCATTTGTAAGCTGCAGAGGCTTGTATTGCCTATCAAAAAGTTCAACACCCAGTCGTTTTTCTTCTTTTTTTACTATTGCACTTAAGGCAGGCTGGCTGATAAATAAATTTTCTGCTGCCTTGGATACGCTTTTGAACTTTGCAATAGCCAAAATATATTCCATAACTCTTTCCATAATTGCCTCGCCAATACCATGAATAATAAATACACAAATAATTACAACTTAATTTCTACTTCTGCTATACCATAGAAAAACACTGTTAACAAGCTATTTCCGGCAAAAATAATATAGCTTTTTTTGTATATTAAAACATAGTTTTTAGTATTGGTCAAGTCACTGATTATAAGATATATTATATATAGTGATTGATATGCAGTGCAAAGCGCCATTTCTCAATATTTCACGTAGAAAGCTTTGCACAACTCTGGAGAGTCCCTTATGGGCGCCGAAGGTGGAAAAGAAGTAATTCTTGAGTCTCTCAGGCCAAAGGACAGAGCATTATAGCTATTACCAGACTATAACCTCTAGAGTAAAAACTAGAGGTTTTTATATTTTTTAAGGAGAGTGAATACATGATTGATTTAAGAAGTGATACCCTTACAATGCCTGACCGAGCAATGCTAGAAGCAATTTTAACAGCTCCGCTCGGAGATGATGGACGTACTGACAAAAATAATCGTGGTGAAGATAAGACTATCAATGAATTAGAGGATCTGGTAGCGGCAACTACTGGTAAAGAAGCAGCCTTGCTTTGTCCTACCGGAACTTTCGCTAATACTGTAGGTGCTCTCTTATGGGCCAAAGCTGGCGAAAAAGTACTGGTACACGAACAGCAGCATATGTTGTTAACCGAAAAGTTCCTTTTCTCCGATCAGTTTTGTCGTATGGAGCCCATAAAATATCCATTTAATGCTAATAACACTCCTGATATTGATGCCATTGATAACCTTTTGCAGGAAAGCGGAGCAAAACTAATCTGCATAGAAAACACTCATAATTTTTCAGGCGGTTATGTAATTCCCGTAAAGGAGATGGCAAAGCTCCGTGCTGTGGCAGATAAATATGGAGCCAAAATTCATATGGATGGAGCAAGACTTTTCCATGCTACTGCATCCCTAGGCGTAAACGCAAAAGAAATCTGCCAATACGTAGACTCTGTAATGGTTTGCATTTCTAAAGGTATCGGCGCTCCTGTTGGTGCTCTTATGTGCTCTACTAAAGCCAAAGTTGATGAAGGTAGAGAAATTCGTAAGATTTTAGGTGGCGGATGGCGCCAAGGCGGTGTTTTTGCTGCACCCGGTATCTATGCCTTCAAGCATAACATCAGCCGCATGATTGAGGATATTGAGAATGCACGTTTAACAGCCTCTTTATTACAAGGCAAATTACAGCATATTTCCTTGCAAAAAGAAGTGCAATCCAACATTCTGGTTTTGGATTTGGCAGGAGCTTCAGTATCGCCCTCAAGATTCTGCGAAATGGCAAAAGAAAAGGGCCTTTTTATCAAAACAGTGCTCAAAACCTGCGTTCGTTTAGTATATTACAAAGGTATTACGGCAGAAGATGCCAAAGCTGCTGCAAATATTATTTTGGAGCTTGATAAAAGCTTATAAGGAGGAAGCATCATGACTATTGGTGGAAAGAAAATTAGTTTGACGACTCAGATTTTTGTTGCCATGATTATCGGCTCCATAGCCGGACTTATTTGTGGTGATATAATGAAGCAAGTAGCCTTCATCGGTACCATCTGGCTTAACTGCGTAAAGATGATTGTAGTTCCAATGGTATTTTTTACTATCATCACCGGTATTACTTCTCAGAAGAATTTAAGTTCTTTAGGAAGAATTGCTGGTCACATTATAGCTTACTATGTGCTGACAACACTTGTAGCAACTGTCATTGGTCTTACAGTCACGGAAATTATCCGTCCCGGCGAAATTGCTAACTTTACCGGTCTTGCATCGAAAAAAGTTGCTGCAGCCACTAGCATTACCATGGCAAAATTCTTCACTGATATGTTTACTACTAACATTTTCGTTACCTTCACTAAAGGTAACATTCTTCAAACCCTTATTGTTGCAGTATTCTTCGGTATTGCAATCATGAAAGTTGCAAATGAAGAAAACAAAGAAATGTTAAAAAAAGGCTTTGCAGCTGTAAGTGATATGGTATTCTCTCTTATCACCATGGTTATGAAAGCTTCTCCTATCGGTATTTTCTTCCTTATGGCTGATTCCTTTGCTAAATATGGTGCAAGCCTTTTTACAAGCATGGCATATTTAGCTGGTACCTATTATCTTGCGTGCATCATTCACGTTATTTTGGTTTACGGCGGTATTCTCTGGATTTCTAACGGCATTAATCCCTTCCGCTTTATCAAAGATTCCATGGAGCTTTGGATTTATACCTTAACAACCTGTTCCAGCGTAGCTTCCATCCCTGTAAACATTAAAGTTGCTAAGGAAAAATTCGGTGTTCCTGAACGTATTTCCAGCTTCACTATCCCATTAGGCTCCCAGATGAACTATGATGGCAGCGTTATCCTTTATGGCTGCGTAATCGTCTTCATTTCTCAGGTCGTAGGACATGCGCTTGATATTCCTACGATGCTGAAAATCGTAGGTATGTCTGCTATCCTCTCTACCGGTGGCGGCGGTATTCCTGGCAGCGGTATCGTAAAACTGTTTATCATGGTTGAGGCCTTTGGCTTACCTACTGAAATCGTTGGTATTATTGCAGCATTCTATCATATCTTTGATATGGGTACTACTACCAACAACTGCCTTGGTGACCTTGCAGGCACCATCTTCGTATCCCGCATGGAAGATAAAAAAGCTGCGTGACGTAACAATAATGTTATGAAGCCAAAACAAAATTAACTCCATAAACTAAAGAAGGACTAGAATTCGAGTATTTTCTCCAGTTCTAGTCCTTTTGCTTTTGTGTTATTTTCTCTTTACTAAGCAGCGAAAGATGTCCTCTTCTACTCTCCAACTTCAAACACTAAGCAATCATCCTGCTCGTAGCATTCATCTTCAACACTTATTCTTCATAACCAAAAACCTGATTTACCTTGTCTTCAAATTCTTTATAAAAAGGCACAGCCTCCGCATCAAACTCCAAATCACTCATTGCCTTCACTGCAGCATGATAATACCAGCTCTGCACATCCTTACCACGTTTGAAGCGCTGCCATAAGTCCTCGCCGTATTTAGCATAATCACGTGCAATCGCACGCATATTGGCTAGCTTATCTGCCAAAACAAGCTTCTGTTCACGCTCATCCGCCTTTGCCATGTGCGCCAATGCTTCCTCTTTACGTTTCTCCCAAGGATCTTCTTTATGCTTTTCGGTATGACCTTCAACTATTGCGCCAATATAATCGCCAAAGCTTGTATAAACATCTTCCAGCGTCGCGCTTGTATCTTCCACTACATCATGCAGGACACCGGCAGCAGACGTCTTTTCAGACGCCTGCCGTGATACGGATTCACTTCAAAAAAAGGATGAACTTGCAAGCCATGGTTCCGGTTAAAAACGAGAGTATCCACAGTTTGAAGCTCATCCTTTATTTTTATGCGCCAAAGCCTGGCTTCCACCATAATTCCTGCTTTTTCCAAACAGCTTTAACCAAAATGTAGGCCAAATAAAACGTTACTTTATTCCCTAAGCTACATGCTATGTTTTCCCTTGCCATCTGTACACTTTCCGGCAAATCTTATTCTTCATCTTCTGCCAGCATACGATAGCCTACACCAAGCTCATTGACGATATAGCGCTTTTCTCCCGGTGTCACACCCATTTTCTTCCTGATGTTTTTCATATTTACCTGTAGCTTTTTGACGCTGCCATAATCAGAATAACCCCATACTGCTTGGATTATAGCAGAATACGTCAGCACCTTTCCCGCATGGATGGAGAGGAAAGTCAAAATATTATATTCCGTCTGTGTCAGGTCAATTTCATCCCCATCGATAAAAACCTGCCTTTTATCGTAATCAATCATCAAATCTTGCAACTGGAATTTACCACCATGATTACTTTCATTTTTTTCGCTGCACCTATGACTGCGAAGCACTGCACGGATACGAGCCATCAGTTCTTCAGTTCCAAACGGCTTGGTAATGTAATCATTTGCACCAAGGTCTAAGGCTTCCACCTTATCCATTTCGCCGGAACGGGCAGAAAGGACAATGATGGGAACAGTATCCGCTTCTCTAACATCCTGAATCAAGCTCAAGCCATCACGGTCCGGCAACCCGAGATCAAGAACAATGAGATCCGGATGATAAGAAGCGTACATCATCATGCCGAGCGCACATGTTTCTGCACAGATTACCTGATAATCACTTATTTCCAAGTTGGCTTTGATGAAGCTAAGGATGTTTGCTTCATCCTCTATGATTAAAATTTTGAATTTATTATTGCTCATCATCGCACCCTCTTGCCAAAGAAAAACGGAATACAGCACCGCCGCCCTTCCTGTTTTCCACAAAAATCTCGCTGCCATGCGCCTTAATAATAGCAGCACAAACCGAAATACCGATGCCCATATTACTGCGCGTTCCGTCTATCGGTGCTGCAGACTTTTTATAGCATCCGGTAAAAATCTTATCCAAAATCTCCTCCGGAATGCCACACCCGTTGTCGGCAACTTCAAATACGGCCTTATCTCCTGCAAGGGAAACCGACAGCTTCAGCTCTGTCATTCCTTTCGCATGAAAAACGGCATTTTCCAAAAAGTTCAACAACACCTGCTCGATAAGGATAGAATCCATAGGAATATCCACAAAGTCGGCCGGTATCTGCGTAATAACCTTCTGATTCTGATGCTTCTTGGAGAACTTCATAAGCACAGAGTCAATCAGCTCATCTAAAACGATTGGCGTTTTCACAATCTTGACCTTTGCACCGTCGATTCTTGTAACAGCCAGCAGGTTTTCGACCATACGGATAAGCCATTCACTATCCTCTTGAATTTCTCCCAACAGCTTTAGCTGCTGTCCTTCCGAAAGTGCATTCTTCTTGGAAATCAGCGTAGAAGCTGAGCCGTATATTGATGTAAGAGGCGTACGCAAATCATGAGAGATTGCCCGCAACAGATTTCCACGCATCCTCTCCTTTTCGCTTTCTGCCCGCAAATTCTCCTGGTCGCGTATCCTACTGTTCAACGTACTGGTGGAAACGGCAACAACCAGCATAATTATAGCGGATAATATGCTTTCTTCTACAGAAAAATCTAAAGTGTAATAGGGATAAGTAAAAGCGAAATTTACTGCAAATACGCTTAAGACAGCCGAAACAATACCATAGCAATACCCATGCGTTTTCAGCGATATCAGAAAAACGCCGAATACAAAAATCATAGGAACCAGCGTTTGCGTTGTAAAGAGCTTCCGAATCAGAAGATTAATGGCAAAAGCGCCGAAAAAAACGCAGGCCGAAAACAAAATATCTTCTTTTCGTTGTTGATGCTTCATAATGCTTCTCCTAATTATTTTTACAAACCCATTATACTTCACGAACAAAAGCGCTTCAAGACATATCACCGGATAATGTTGCTCCATACCCGTTTCTTTACCAAATCTACACCGTAAAAATGCTATGATAGGAACAAGCAAAGCAGTGTTCAATATACGGCTTTTACATTGTGTCCGCAACAAGCACAATGAATGTATAAACAGATTAACAAGAAGGTTTAGGTATGTCAGAAGAAATGATTAGCAGAAGATTTCAGCTTTCATCTTTTCAAATTATCATATTAGGTTTTGCGGGAGTAATCCTGCTGGGTGCATTACTGCTGATGCTGCCAATTTCCGCAGCAGAACGCTGTGTAACACCGTTTCATGATGCGTTATTTACTGCAACCTCCGCAGTTTGTGTAACCGGTCTTGTGATACATGATACCGGCAGCTACTGGTCGGCCTTCGGGCAGACAATCATTCTGGCACTTATACAGATTGGCGGTCTTGGTGTTGTCACTGTAGCTGCATTATTTGCACTTCTGTCCAGACGAAAAATTTCTTTAATGCAACGCAGCACCATGCAGGATGCCCTATCAGCTTCCAACGTAGGCGGTATTGTCCGGCTTACGAAGTTTATTCTGTGGGGGACATTTCTTGTTGAACTTTTGGGTATACTTGCCATGCTTCCGGTATTCTGCCGCGACTATGGATGGCATGGTATTTGGATGGCAGTCTTTCATTCTGTCTCGGCCTTCTGCAATGCAGGCTTTGATATTTTGGGAACCGCAAACAATCTGTATCCATCTCTTACCGGTTATGAGCAAAATCCAATAATGAATATAACTATTATGCTGCTTATCATAATTGGCGGTATCGGTTTTTTGACCTGGGAGGACATTTACGAAAATAAGCTCCAATTCCGGCGCTACAGAATGCAAAGTAAAGTAATCCTCATCTCGACGGTTATCCTGATTGTCTTTCCGGCAATTTTTTTCTTCTTTGCTGATTTTGCTGCTCTTCCTATTGAAGATCGTCTTCAAGCAGCTCTCTTCCAGTCAGTCACAACAAGAACAGCCGGTTTCAATACGATAAATTTATCTGCTATGTCCAGCTCGTCGCAAGGCATTATGATACTTTTGATGCTGATTGGCGGTTCACCGGGCTCAACTGCCGGTGGTATGAAAACGACAACCTTTGCCGTCCTGCTTGCCAACATTGTTGCGACCTATCGCCAGCAGGACAGTGCCCATTTTTTTGATCGCAGAGTCGATTGCAACGCTATCAAAACTGCCTCAACTATCCTCACCGTGTATATTACGCTGTTTTTCAGCGGAGGAATTTTTATCAGCGCCTATGAGAACCTGCCACTGTCATCCTGCTTATATGAAACAGCATCGGCATTGGGAACAGTCGGACTGACGTTGGGAATTACACCGCAGCTGCATGTACCCTCACAACTGATACTGATTTTACTAATGTATCTTGGCAGAGTAGGCAGCCTTACGCTCATGTACGCAGCATTATCCGGCAAAAAAGCAGTTAACTCAAAACTGCCGCTGGAAAAAATCACTATTGGCTAAACAAAAGGAGTGGATATCCTATGAAAAATATTTTACTGATCGGAGCAGGTCATTTTGGACGACATATCGCTATGCAGCTTTCACAATTAGGGCATCAGGTCATGGCAGTTGATACGGATGAGGAAAGAATTAACGATGTACTGCCGTTTGTCACCAAAGCACAAATCGGAGACAGCACCAATGCAGAGTTTTTACGCGCTCTCGGCATCAGGAATTTTGACGTTTGCTTCGTAACTATCAGCGGTAATTTTCAAAACTCGCTAGAAACTACTTCTCTTTTGAAAGAACTGGGAGCAAAATGTGTAGTATCTCGTGCTGAACGCGATGTCCAGGCAAAGTTTCTGCTTCGTAACGGTGCAGACAATGTAGTCTATCCTGAAAAGCAGATGGCTATATGGGCAGCCAAACGCTACACTGCAGACCATATTTTCGATTATATTGAGATTGACAAGCAGCACGCTATTTTTGAAGTAGAGGTGCCCAAAGCATGGGTTGGTAAAAGTATCGGTATGTTGGAGGTCCGCAAAAAGTTTGGCATCAATATTCTTGGCATAAAACGTTTGGGAAAAACTGACGTCTCAATTACGCCCGATACCATATTATCCGACGATATAACAATGCTGGCATTAGGCGAGTATAACGCACTGCAAAAGTGTTTCCGTATATAAGCAGGCTGTGCAACATTTATTAAGCACAGAATATTTAAGGCAGCAAAAAGGCTGACGCCTTGCGTAAATGCACAGCGTCAGCCTTTTTATATTCTCGTCAACTCTTTTATTTCAATAATACCTTTATACCGAAATTGTTCTCTACCCTAACGCAACATCCAGCACCATCATCACACTAAATCCCACGGCAAAGAAAATCGTGCCGATATTGGAATGCTCTCCCTGCGACATTTCAGGAATCAGCTCCTCTACAACAACATAAAGCATTGCACCGGCAGCAAAGCTCAAAAGATACGGCAGCACCGGTATTACAAGTTGGGCAGCAAGTATCGTCAGCACCGCACCGATTGGTTCCACAACACCGGAAAGCACACCGCCCAAAAATGCTCTGTTCTTACTCTCTCCCTCTGCGCGAAGCGGCATAGAAATAATCGCACCCTCCGGGAAGTTCTGGATGGCGATGCCCACCGAGAGCGCCAGCGCAGCGGCAGCGGAGATGGACATATTCCCGGATGCCCAGCCGGCGTAGACCACGCCTACCGCCATGCCCTCCGGAATGTTGTGCAGAGTCATCGCCAGCACCAGCATGGTGGTCTTTTTCAGCTTGCTTTTCGGACCCTCTGCCTCACTGCTGTTCATGTGCAGGTGCGGGA
>OHMO01000418.1_pt1 | contig 22928 bp, 18 predicted proteins | sample 1569321 | NCBI WGS metagenome assembly OHMO01 (sample SAMEA3879504, study PRJEB24766) | human gut metagenome | biome: human-associated habitat; feature: feces | place: USA | collected 1985/1987
TTACCCAGGCCGGTTCCGAGGTGTCTGCCCTGTTGGGACGTATGCCTTCGGCCGTAGGTTATCAGCCTACACTTGCAACGGAAATGGGTGCTATGCAGGAACGCATTACTTCTACACGCAACGGTTCCATCACTTCCGTACAGGCAGTATATGTTCCTGCCGATGACCTGACCGACCCTGCACCCGCCACTACTTTCACGCACCTGGATGCAACAACGGTATTGAGCCGTAAGATTACCGAACTTGGCATCTATCCGGCTGTCGACCCGTTGGAGTCCACCTCTCGTATTCTCGACCCGCATATCGTAGGTCAGGAGCATTACGAAGTAGCCCAGCGCGTAAAGCAGATTCTCCAACGCAACAAGGAGTTGCAGGATATTATCTCTATCCTCGGTATGGAAGAACTTTCGGATGCCGACCGCACATTGGTAAATCGTGCCCGCCGTGTACAACGTTTCTTGTCACAGCCTTTTGCTGTGGCCGAACAGTTTACCGGAGTTCCCGGTACAATGGTCTCTATAGAAGATACCATTAAAGGGTTTAAAATGATTCTGGACGGTGAAGTCGATTATCTGCCCGAACCGGCTTTCCTGAATGTCGGCACTATCGAGGAAGCAATAGAGAAGGGAAAGAAATTGCTGGAACAGGCAAAGAAATAAAAATTCAGTAGACTATAAAGATGAAAGGACTGCATTTGGATATTGTATCGCCGGAAAAGGAAATCTTCACAGGCGAAGTAGATAGTGTAACATTGCCGGGTACGCTTGGCTCGTTTACTATTCTGGTGCAACATGCACCCATTGTATCGTCGTTGAAGGCAGGTACGCTGGCTTATGTAACGAAAGACGGCGAAGAACGTGCACTGGATATTCATGGCGGTTTTGTAGAGATGAACAGCAACAGAGTTTCGGTTTGTATAGACTGACTCTTTTTGATTACCAACCTTAAATCGGATTGATGTGAGTATAACAAAACGGAACTATTTGTGGCAAGTGGCGCTTCTAACGGTATTGGTGGGCGGCATAGGCGGATGGGTTTATTATTCGGTATTCCCGCACCACTATTTCGGCGGTTATCCGCTGATACCTGCCTTCTTCCTTGTTTTCGGCGTGTTTATGATAAACATGGTTGAAAGCTGCCGTTACCGGATGCCGGGGCGGATGTTGCAGATATATCTGCTGATGCGTGTTATGCGGATGCTTGCATCTATCATTGTGATGCTGGTGTATTGCGTTGCAGTGCGTGAGGAAGCAAAAGAGTTCCTGTTGACGTTCATCGCTAACTATCTGATATATTTGACTTATGACTCCTGGTTTTTCTTCACTTTTGAAGTGAACCGGAAGCTGAAAAAGAAAAAGAGACAAGAAAATGAAACAATTGCGTAACATACTAACCGGAGTATTGCTGGCATGTGGGTTGTCATTACCTGCCGTTTCTGTGCAGGCCGACAGTATTCCCGCAGCGCAAAACGGCCTTGTGGCCGAACTCGACAGCATGGCCCAACGTGACGATGTGACTCCTGCCGAGCAAGAGGAGAATACGGTAGACGTAAAGGAAATCGTGTTCGGGCATATCGGCGATTCGTACGAATGGCACATCACCGATTTCGGAGAAACGAAGGTTATCATTCCGTTGCCCGTCATTGTATATAGCGGCACAACGGGGTGGCATGTGTTCCTTTCTTCCCGTCTGGAGGAGAATGGAGGCAGTTACGAGGGACTTTCCATTGCTCCGGAAGGCAGCAAGTACGAAGGAAAACTGGTGGAGCACGATGCAGCAGGCAATGAGGTGCGCCCGTGGGATATATCCATTACGAAGGTTACGCTGGCATTGCTCATCAACAGTGTATTATTGATAGTCATCGTACTGAGCGTTGCCCGCTGGTATCGCAGGCATCCTCAGGACAGTGCGGCTCCGGGCGGTTTCGTCGGGTTTATGGAGATGTTCATTATGATGGTGAATGATGATGTCATAAAGAGCTGTGTAGGACCGAAGTACCGTAAGTTTGCCCCTTACTTGCTTACTGCGTTCTTCTTTATCTTCATAAACAACCTTATGGGATTGATTCCGGTGTTTCCGGGCGGGGCAAATGTCACCGGTAACATTGCAATTACAATGGTGCTGGCCGTGTGCACATTCCTTGCCGTTAATATTTTCGGAACCAAGGCATATTGGAAAGATATTTTCTGGCCCGATGTGCCCTGGTGGCTGAAAGTGCCTGTGCCCATGATGCCGTTTATCGAGTTCTTCGGAATCTTTACGAAGCCGTTTGCCTTGATGATACGTCTTTTTGCCAATATGCTGGCAGGACACATGGCGATGCTGGTGCTTACATGTCTGATATTCATATCGGCGAGTATGGGGCCTGCCTTGAACGGTTCGCTGACGGTAGCTTCGGTGCTGTTCAATATCTTTATGAACGGATTGGAATTGCTGGTGGCCTTTATCCAGGCGTATGTGTTTACCATGCTGTCGGCGGTGTTTATCGGTCTGGCACAGGAAGAGCACACGGAGAAAGCCGGTGAGAAGAAGGCGATAAAATGAGAAAATGATAAGATTATCCGGAATATAAACATTAATAAAATAACAATTTAAAATTTGAAAGTTATGTTACTATCTGTATTATTGCAAGCTGCTGCGGCAGGTGTTGGAGTTAGTAAATTGGGCGCTGCCCTGGGTGCTGGTTTGGCTGTTATCGGTGCAGGTGTAGGTATTGGCAAGATTGGTGGTTCTGCCATGGAAGCCATTGCACGCCAGCCGGAAGCATCGGGAGATATTCGTATGAACATGATTATTGCCGCCGCCTTGATTGAAGGTGTTGCATTGTTGGCGGTTGTTGTGTGTCTGTTGGTATTCTTCTTATAAAAAATTTAAATTATGTCATTGTTATTACCTGATAGTGGTCTGCTGTTCTGGATGCTCCTTTCATTCGGCGTGGTTTTTGTGGTATTGGCCAAATACGGCTTTCCCGTCATTACGAAAATGGTGGAAGAGCGTAGGGCCTACATAGACCAGTCGCTGGAAGTGGCACGTCAGGCAAACGCCCAGCTCGCCAAACTGAAAGAGGAGAGTGATGCGTTGATTGCTGCTGCAAACAAGGAGCAGGGGCGCATCATGCGGGAAGCAATGCACGAGCGTGACAAGATTATTGTCGAGGCGCGTAAACATGCCGAAGCCCTTGCACAGAAAGAGCTGGATGATGTGAAACAGCAGATTCAGCAAGAGAAGGAAGAAGCTATCCGTGATATCCGCCGTCAGGTTGCTGTACTATCGGTAGATATTGCGGAGAAGATAATCCGTCATAATCTGGACAAAGAGCAAGACCAGATGGAAATGATTGACCGTATGCTGGATGAAATGCTGACGGCCAATCGCTAATCATTAATCTTTGGAAAAATGGATATAGGAATTGTTTCGATGCGGTATGCAAAGGCTCTCATGGAGTATGCCAAGAGCACGGGTACGGAAGACAGGCTGTATACGGAAATGCGCACGTTGAGCAGGAGCTTCAGGAAGCATCCTGATTTGCGTGCGGCATTGGAGAACCCTGTACTGCCGGTGCAGGAGAAATTCTCGCTTATCTGTACCGCAGCAGTGGGGGATGCTCCTGCCGGGCAGGAATTGTCCCGTTTCGTTACGCTGATATTAAAAAACAGGCGTGAGGCATTTCTGCAATATATCTGTTTGAGCTATCTGGACTTATACAGAAAGAGCAGACATATCGGTGTAGCGAAACTGACGACTGCCGTACCCGTAAGTCGTGAGATTTGGGAACGCATCCGAAATAGCGCTTCCCATTTGCTACATGCCAAAATGGAGTTACAGACCGATGTTGACCCTTCAATCGAAGGCGGATTCATATTCGACATCAACGATTTCCGTCTGGATGCCAGTATTGCTACCCAGCTAAAGAGAGTGAAACAGCAGTTCATTGATAAGAACAGAAGAATTGTATAACAGTGGTTAGTGATATAACCGAATACCGATCATTAATCACTAAACATTAATTGCTAAATAAAATGTTGTCTGAAAATATAAAAGTAAGCGAAGTCTCCGATATTCTGCGCAAACAGTTGGAAGGCATCGACACCCGCGTGCAACTGGACGAAATCGGTACGGTGCTGCAAGTCAGCGATGGCGTGGCGCGTATCTACGGGTTGCGTAATGCCGAAGCAAACGAGTTGCTGGAGTTTGACAACGGTATCAAAGCCATCGTGATGAACCTTGAAGAAGATAACGTAGGTGCTGTGTTGTTAGGCCCTACGGATAAAATCAAGGAAGGCTTCGTGGTGAAACGTACCAAGCGTATTGCTTCCATTATGGTAGGCGAGGGTATGTTGGGACGTGTTATCGACCCGTTGGGCGAACCGTTGGACGGCAAAGGGCTGATAGGCGGCGAGCTTTGCGAAATGCCGTTGGAGCGTAAAGCTCCGGGCGTTATTTACCGTCAGCCGGTAAACCAGCCGTTGCAGACCGGTCTGAAGGCTGTCGATGCCATGATTCCTATCGGCCGCGGGCAGCGTGAGCTGATTATCGGCGACCGTCAGACGGGTAAGACCGCAATTGCCATCGATACCATCATTAACCAGCGTGCCAACTACGAGGCAGGCGACCCCGTATACTGTATCTACGTAGCTATCGGCCAGAAAGGTTCCACGGTAGCATCTATCGTAAATACACTGCGCGAGAACGGTGCGATGGATTACACCATCGTTGTGGCAGCTACGGCGGGCGACCCGGCTGCGTTGCAGTATTACGCCCCGTTTGCCGGCGCTGCAATCGGCGAGTATTTCCGCGATACCGGCCGTCATGCGCTGGTTGTCTATGACGACCTGTCCAAGCAGGCCGTAGCGTATCGTGAGGTATCCTTGATTTTGCGCCGTCCGTCCGGACGTGAAGCCTATCCGGGCGACATCTTCTACCTGCACTCCCGTCTGCTGGAGCGTGCGGCGAAGATTATCAACCAGGAAGAAGTGGCACGCGAGATGAACGACCTGCCCGAAAGCCTGAAAGGCAGAGTGAAGGGCGGCGGCTCATTGACGGCGCTTCCCATTATCGAAACGCAGGCAGGCGACGTGTCGGCTTACATCCCTACAAACGTAATCTCCATTACCGACGGACAGATATTCCTCGACACCAACCTCTTCAACCAGGGCAACCGTCCGGCTATCGACGTAGGTATCTCCGTGAGCCGTGTGGGTGGTAATGCCCAGATTAAGGCAATGAAGAAGGTGGCGGGTACGTTGAAGATAGACCAGGCACAGTATCGCGAACTGGAAGCATTCACCAAGTTCAGCGGCGATATGGACCCGGTTACTGCGCTCACCATCGACAAGGGCCAGAAGAATACCCGTTTGCTGGTACAGCCCCAGTACAGTCCGATGCCTGTAGAGAAGCAGATTGCCATTCTTTATTGCGGCACGCACGGTTTGCTGAAGGATGTGCCTTTGGACAAGGTGAATGAGTTTGAACGCAGTTTCCTCGAATTCCTTGAAAGAGATTATCAGATGGAGGTGCTCGATGTGTTGAAGTCGGGTGTCATCGATGACAATGTCTGCAAGAAGATAGAAGAGACGGCGGCAAAGGCAGCCAAGCAATTTATGTAGATGGCAGTTAGGAACCCCTAACCGCTAATCACTAACCCCTAATCACTATATGAAATGGCTTCACTGAAAGAGGTAAAAAATAGAATAAGCTCCGTCAAGAGTACGCGTCAGATAACTTCGGCGATGAAGATGGTGGCGTCCGCCAAGCTGCATAAGGCACAGGGGCGGATTGAGAATATGCTGCCCTATCAACGGAAGCTGAACGAGATTCTGACAAACTTCCTGAGTACGGATGTTACGGTAGAGTCTCCCTATACCGAGGAGCGTCCGGTAGGGAAGGTGGCAATTGTGGCATTCTCGTCCAATTCATCTTTATGCGGCGCTTTCAACTCCAACGTGGCAAAGATGCTGGAGCGTACATTGGAAGACTACCAGTCGCTGGGCAAGGAGAATATCCTGGTGTATCCCGTAGGCAAGAAAGTGGAAGAAGCTGTAAAGAAATTGGGATATGAGCCGCAAGGCAGTTATCAGGAAATGGCCGACAAGCCTTCGTATGTGCAGGCTTATGAGCTTGCCGGGCACCTGATGAAAGAGTTTCTTGAAGGGCGCATCGACAAGGTGGAGCTGATTTATCATCATTTCAAGTCTATGGGCTCGCAGGTGCTGACGAGAGACAACTATCTGCCCATCGACTTGGGCAAGGTAGCCGAAGAAGCAACCGGGACTGTCGGGAAAAGCAGTTTCAACAATGATTACATTGTAGAGCCCTCTGCTTCCCAACTGGTGGCCGAGCTTCTTCCTAAAGTGTTGAGCCAGAAGATTTATACAGTCCTCTTGGATTCGAACACTTCCGAGCACGCGGCACGTATGCTTGCCATGCAGGCTGCCACGGACAATGCCAATGAGCTGATTCAGGATTTGACGAAGCAATACAACAAGAGCCGCCAGCAGGCGATTACGAATGAGCTGCTGGACATCATTGGCGGAAGTATGAAATAATTTTTCCGGCAGGAAACAAGGAGATGTGTCAAAATACACTTGACGGTTTCTTTTAGGCACGGATTACACGGAAAACACGGATTTCACAGATTTTCTTTATTCTTTTTCTGTGAAATCCGTGTTTTCCGTGTAATCCGTGCCTGAAAAAGAAACAAATAGTAAGCGGACTTTAGTTTTGACACACATTCTCTTTTTTTAAGGATGCCGTCCGTGCGGCAAAAACATTCGGCCGGTTTTTCTTTTCCTTGGTTTATTTGTACTACCTTTACCGTTCTAAAATAAACCGAAAAGAACAATGGAGCAGAACCCCGAATCAGCGCTTGCGTGGCAATTCATCGAAAGCACAGGTACTCATCTTTTTCTGACAGGCAAAGCCGGAACCGGTAAAACTACTTTTTTGCGTAAGCTTAAGCAGGAAAGTCCCAAACGTATGGTAGTCGTTGCACCCACCGGCATAGCGGCCATCAATGCCGGGGGTGTTACCATCCATTCGTTCTTTCAGATTCCGTTCGCACCTTATGTGCCCGAAAGCTCGTTCAGTACGAATGGAAAGGCAAGCTACCGCTTCCGTTTCGGTAAGGAGAAAATCAATATCATACGCAGCATGGATCTGCTGGTGATTGATGAAATCAGTATGGTACGCGCCGACCTGCTGGATGCGGTAGATGAAATGCTCCGCCGCTACCGCGACCCCTACAAACCGTTTGGCGGTGTGCAGTTGCTGATGATTGGCGACCTGCAGCAGTTGGCTCCCGTGGTGAAAGACGAGGAATGGCAGATGCTCAGCAAGTACTACGACACTCCCTATTTCTTCTCCAGCCGCGCGCTGAAGCAGACGGAATATTGCACCATCGAGCTTAAAACCGTATACCGGCAGAATGACGGAGACTTCCTGGAACTGCTGAACCGCATCCGTGAGAACCATTGCGACCCGCAGGTGCTGGAAACGCTGAACCGCCGCTATCTCCCCGGCTTCCAGCCTCGGAAAGAGGAAGGATATATCCGTCTGGTCACCCATAACTATCAGGCGCAACGCATCAACAGCTACGAACTGGAACAGCTTCCGGGACGTACCTATGCGTTTCGCGCTACTGTCGAGGGGAAGTTTCCCGAATATTCATATCCCACGGACGAAGTTCTCGAACTGAAAGAAGGCGCTCAGGTGATGTTCGTGAAGAACGACTCTTCCGGCGAGCACCGCTACTACAACGGTATGATTGGTGAGGTAACCGCCGTTTCTGCCGGCAGTATCGAGGTACGCGCCAAAGACAGCGGGGATACTTTCCTGCTGCAGGAAGAGGAGTGGACGAATGCAAAATACGTCTTGGACGAAGACAGCAGGGAGATTGTAGAAGATATTGAAGGCACTTTCCGGCAGTTTCCCCTGAAACTGGCGTGGGCCATTACAATCCACAAGAGTCAGGGGCTTACGTTTGAGCGTGCCATTATCGACGCCAGCGCATCCTTTGCACATGGGCAGACGTATGTGGCACTGAGCCGTTGCAAGACGCTGGAAGGCCTGGTGCTCAGCGCACCGCTTTCGGCAAAGGCTGTTATCAGCGACCGTGCCGTAGACCGGTTTACGGAAGAAGCCCGCCGGAACGAGCCGGACGAAAACCGCTTCCATTCACTGCAACGTGCCTATTTTCACGGACTGCTGTCGGAACTGTTTGATTTCCTGCCGCTGGCACAAGCGTTGCAGCGCTATGTACGGCTGGTCGATGAACATCTTTATAAACTCTATCCCAAGCAGCTTGCCGCTTACAAAGAGGCGGTGGAGCGTTTCCGCGAAAAGGTGGTAAAAGTGGCGCAGAGGTTCGGCATACAGTACAACCGCCTGATTGACGCCGCACAGGATTACGCTGCGGACGAAACCCTGCAGAAGCGGATTGTTGCGGGAGCCGGTTACTTTAAAGATGAAATGGCGCTGTTGTATCCCGTATTGATAGGGCCACGCGCTCTTGCCACGGATAATAAGGTGCTGAAGAAGCAACTGAATGCAGCCAAAGAGGAACTGAATACACTTTTCCTGTTGAAAGACGGGCTGCTGGCATACATAACGGAACACGGATTCCGCACAGCCGGGTATTTGAAGCGGAAAGCCATACTGTCTATCGGCGAGCATGCTGTCTCCGGCAAAGAGGAACTGAAGCGGAGAAGCATGCCGGATACGGTGGAGAAGAACATGCAGGATCGCAAGAGGAAAGAAACGGCGGCATCTTCCGTTCAAGTGCCTTCGGACGTACTGCATTCCGAACTATACGACCGCCTGGCGGCATGGAGAAATACGGAAGCAGCCCGTTTGGGGCTGCCGGTCTACACGGTCATCCAGCAAAAGGCTATTTTGGGCATCAGCAACCTGCTGCCTGCCGATAAGGACATGCTTGTCCGCATCCCTTATTTCGGGAAGAAAGGGGTAGAGAAGTACGGAGACACCATTCTGGAAATAGTATATGCGTACTGCAAGGAGAAAGGATTGGCAGAGCCGGAGCTTATGCTTTAGTATGGTCGAACCGCTGTATCTTTATAAGTGTAATCAATATTCCGACAATGGGGATAACCGTGCCGGTGAGAATGTCGGTTGTCTTTTCGCCGACTCCGGCAAACGTCAGGCCGTAGAATAGAACGATGCCTGTCAATGCGATAATGCACAAAGCCTTGCATAGGAAGTTTGCCGCTCCTTTGCTATCTGTTTTCTTCTTTTGTTCGGCTGTCATGGTGTTGTATCCTGCCATGAGGATGGGAAATCTCCTGATGAGAAGTCCTATTACTACCATAGTTATAGTCTGATACCATATCGTACTCATATTCTTTGCTTTTGATTATATCAGTCTGTGAGGCTTACGGTTAGAACGGCGTCCGGTTACCCTGCTGTACTTCGATGCGTATGCCGAATGCACCGTTGGCGGATTTCATTTCAAATGCTCCCTTGAAGTTGTTCTTCTCCCACGGCAATGCCGAACGGTTGGGAACTTTCCAGCCGTCCTTGTCGTACTCGCCGTATGTATTGATACGCATTCCGTTCTTCAGTTTGAAGCTGCCCATTTGCAGGTTCTCCGGCGATGACCAGAAGCCCGTCAGCCCAAACGGATTCATGCTGTAAACGGTGGCGTTGGTGAGCGAGAACACATTTGAAAGCCCCTGCGAGTAGGTCGCGTCCGGGTTGAGACGGAATATCCGGCTGTAGTCTTTGCTTGCATCCGGTATTTCCAACGTAAACCGGGGCAGGCGGGGAGCTTCCATTCTCATGAGGCTCATGTCCAGGAGAAAGCCGTCATAATTCTTCGTTTCGGGTAGGAATGTCCCTTCGGGCGGCGTACCGTCGGGCAGGCTATGGGAGCGTATGCTGTCACCCTTCGCTTCGGTTTGGGCGTGCAGTGAAACGGCGCTTGCCAGCAGGGCGATGATAAAAAAACAAACTTGTTTCATGATTGGGCACGGTTATTGTTTTCTTCTCAGACAAAGATAATCCTTTCCGTCAATTTTCTGAAACTTCTTTATATTATTTCTCATTCTTTATACTATCAGTTTATAGCCTATCCCCCGCACGTTTACAATGCGTATGCGGTCGTCTTGCGCCAGCTTGTGGCGCAGCTTCGTTATGAATACGTGCAGGCTGCGGGAGTTGAAGAAGCTGTCGTCTCCCCAAAGGTCGAGCAGTACATTCTGGGTATTGACCACCTGATTGCGGTTCTCGCAGAGGCGCTTCAGTATTTCCGATTCGCGGTGTGAGAGTTCCATTTCCGTATCGGCGTGCGGAGCAGCACCGGTTCCTGTATACGACAGCCGTTGCGTGACGGGGTTGAACCGGTAATTGCCTATTTCAAAGTCGGTGACTTCTTTGGGAGCAGGTTCCGTAAAGTTGAAAGCCTTGCCCGCCAGTGCTTTGATACGGATAATCAGTTCCTGCATGCCGAAAGGCTTTTTCAGATAATCGTTGGCGCCGAGTTCAAAGCCCTCTACAACGTCATTGATGGCAGAGCGTGCAGTGAGGAAAAGCACCGGCGTGTGCTTGTCGGTCTGGCGGATGCGGCGTACCATCTCGAAGCCGTCCATACGGGGCATCATGACGTCTGCCACCAGCACATCGGGGCGCAGGTCGAAGAACAGGCGCAACCCCTCTTCGCCGTCGGCAGCGGTGTGGATAATGAAACTTTGCCCTTCCAGCGTGTCCTTTATAATCATGGCGAGGGTCTCTTCATCCTCAACCAGCAATACTTTTATTTTATCCATGACATCCTTGTCTTTCTTGTTATTCTTGTTTATTATGTAATATCTGTATGTACTCCGGGGATATATTCCTGTTTCTCCTAAGTAAACTTCCGTTTCCGCTGGGAGAAACTTCCGTTCCCATTAGGGGAAACGACAGTTCCCTTTAAAGGAAACGCGCGTTCCCCTTAAGGGAAACCGGAGTTTCTTCCGGAGGAAACGGGCGGGTACTCCTTTTATCCGTTCGGAAACCTCAGAGTGAACGTGCTTCCTTTGCCCGGTTCGCTCTTTACCGTTACGTTTCCGCCGTGTTTTTCGGTCATGGTCTTGACATAGAACAGACCGAGGCCGTAGCCCTTCACGTTGTGCAGATTGCCGGTGGGAACGCGGTAGAACTTATCGAATATGTGGCTCTGCTTTTCGGGAGCGATACCTGTTCCACGGTCACTGATGGCAATTTCAACAAACTCTCCTTGTCCGGCAGAGGCGGTTTGCCGGCAACGGATGTTTACGTCCGCTGCTTCGGGCGAGTATTTTATGGCATTGTCAATCAGGTTGCTGATGATGTTGCTGAAGTGCGTACGGTCTGCCGTGAGGGTAAGTCCGGCAGGCTCGATGTCCGTAGAGATATGCACGGGCTTCTCCGCCTTCAGTTTATGCTGCTCGATAAGCGGTTCGAGAATGCTTTCCATGGACAGCGGTTCCGGATGCAGGCGGAAGGTCTTGCGGCGTTCCATGCTCATGGAGAGTATCTGCTCGACAAGTCCGCTGAGCCGTTGCAACTGCTCCTGGCAGATGCGCAGATACTTGTCGCGCTTGGCCTTTTCGTCCGCCTGGTTAAAGTTCAGCAGGGCATCGTTGGCGGCATAGGCCACGGCGATAGGGGTTTTCAGTTCGTGGGTGATGTTGTTGGTAAAGTCGCTTTTCATCTCCTCCAGCGTCTTTTGCTGCAAGATGGTGCGGATAAGTATCCAGAATGCGAATCCGAGGATAATGAGGATTACGAACGAGGTAGCCAGAATGCCCGACATCTGTTTCAGCACCAACGGGGTAACGGGTTCCATCCAAAGGCGGTAGCTCTGATGGGTGTTGATGTCGAAAGCGTACTCGTATAGCTTGGCTTCGGGGCTTGGAACGTATCCGGGCGTACCCGCCACGGCAAGCGTGTCTGTAAACGTATGGGGAGAGGCCTTGTCGTTCGTATAGATATGCTCCAGGCGGTGGGGCAGCGTGATGCCCCGGTCTTTGAGCTGAAAGGTGAGCAGGCTGTCGTATACAAGGGCATCGGGGTCGGAGATGACATCCAGGCCGGAGTGCAGGCCGCGCTGGAGATATGTGGCGAGTTCCAGCATGCTGTTCTGGTCGCGCAGAATCACATCCAGCCCGCTGTTTGCCCTCAGTGCGGCCTGGGGCGGATTACCGGTGTCTTTTACGGCGGCTTCCAGCTTCTTTTGGGCTGAATCGGCATGCAGCCATTGAGCCTTGTTCCGGTCTTTGTTCCGTTCTATGAAAAGTACGTCGTCGGAGTCCGGGGCGGCAATGTCATCACGGGTGACAATAGCCTGTACGGAGGAATTGTCCGAGATACCCATCGAAAGGGTATCGCTCTTCTGATGAATGACCTGCTGGGCGGAGGTTTCTTCTTTCTGGCCGTTGCGGTCTACGGTAGTGGTGCTGCGCACATAGGTGTGGCTTGCCTTGTCGTCCTTCTCGAAGCCGGCGGATACGCTGACTTCCCCGTGGTCGATACTGTCCGTACGCAGATTGTCTACACGGATCATCATTTCGTTATAGTCGCTCATGCGCATGGCTTCTATGATGTTGCGTTCCAGGTCGTTGCGCATGGTGCGGTACAGCCCGCCGAGCCAGTAGGCCTGGTAGGAGAAGATACCCGCCAAAGACAGGATAACGAGTATGGCAATGTATTTCAAAGGCAGTTTCATGGTGGTTCCTTGATATTTGTGCAGGCAAAGATAAGGAGTTATGGTGTGCGGTGTATCGTGCGATAAGACTAAATAACACTTCCGGTAACAGTAGATAACACTTGGTAAGCAGGCGATAACACAAAGTCGGGCGGGTAATGCCGTACTTTGCGGTGTGAAAACGAATTAAAACATCAAATACAATAAATTAAAGCATCGAATACGTATGAAACGATTTTATCTGTTATCAGTAATCAGCCTTTTTAGTGCCGGCATCTCCGCCCAGGAAATCACCGGCGGAGAACGTACCCTCAGCGCCGACAGCATCATCACCTCGGATGCCCGCCTGGACAGTATCTACCAAAGCCTGCCCGAAGTGATGATTACCGGCGAACGCCCCGTAGTCAAAGCCTCGCAAGGCAAGCTGGTGTATGACTTGCCGCGGCTTATCCGCGACCTGCCCGTGGACAATGCCTACGATGCCGTAAAGGAGCTTCCCGGTGTAACCGAGATGAACGGCGGCTTGCAACTGGCAGGGCAGGGTGTCACTGTCATTCTGAACGGAAAAGTGACCACCCTCAGCGTCGAACAGCTTTACACACTGTTGCGGAGCATCCCCGCAAGCCGGATAGAAAAAGCCGAAGTGATGTACAACGCACCCGCCCGCTACCAGGTGCGCGGCGCACTTATCAACGTGCAACTGAAGCAAACCGCAGACGGTCCCTCTTCCTGGCAGGGCGAACTCTACGGCAAATACAATCAGAAGCATTACGAAGGTTTTGAGGAGCGCGCCAGCCTTTTATATAACGGAAATAAATTCTCAACGGATTTTCTTTACTCGCACAAACACGGCCGTACTTACACTACGACGGACAAAGATGCTATGCACGCTTTGGCGGACGGCTCGGTGTACCCGATGGCAACCGATGAGGTACGCCGCGGCCGTTCGCATACGCATAGTTTCCGGGTGGGAGCCGATTATACTATCGCTAAAGACCATCAGTTGAGCTTTGTTTACAACGGTAACTATACAACGTCTCACAACCGGATGAATATCAATGGTTCGCAGCAGTCCGCCACGTTGAGCAACAGTACCGACTGGCTTCACAACGGCCGGCTGGATTATTCCACGCCTTTCGGCATGAAAGCCGGTGTGGAGTTCACTTACTACCGTTCTCCGTCCGACCAGTTGCTGAACAGCCGCCTGCTGGAAAACGACGAGCTTGACTTCTTTACACAGGACTGCCAGCGCATTAACCGCTGGAAAATGTTTCTGGCGCAGGAACACAGCCTGGGCAAGGGTTGGGGACTGAATTACGGTATTGTCTATACCACCGGCATCGACAACAGTTACCAATATTACTACGACCCGGAGACCGGCGAACAGTTGGGAGATGAAAATACAACTTCGTTGGCAGCCGGTGATAATTCCGCCAGTAACTTCACTAATATGAAATCCCGCAAACGGGAAGAAACGCTGAACATCTATGCAGGTTTCAGCAAGAGTTTCGGCGATAAGCTCTCGCTGGATGCCTCGCTGGCTGTGGAGCGTTATAAAACGCCCGTTTGGAACCAGTGGGATTGGTATCCCACCGTCAACCTGAACTATATGCCTGCCCCCGGACATATCCTGCAACTTGCGCTGAGCAGCGATAAGCACTATCCCGACTATTGGGCCGTGCAGGATGCCGTTTCTTATATCGGCGGCGGATATTCCGAGATTCACGGCAACCCTCTGCTGAAACCTGCGCAAAGCTATGAGTTTCAAATGAACTATATCTTAAAGAGCAAGTACATCTTCAGCACCTGGTTCAGCCACACCAAGGACTACTCGGTACAGACGCTTTACCAGTCCTCGCAACGGCTGGTTGAAATCTATAAATACCTGAACTTTGACTACCGCCAACAGTTTGGCATACAGGCATCAGTGCCCTTTAAGGTAAAGAACTGGTTGAATTCCCGCCTGACCTTTATCGGCATCTGGCATCGCGAGAAAGACAGCGACTTTTGGGATATCCCCTTCGACCGCAAACAGTGTTACGGCATTGCCCAAATGAACAACACCTTCACCCTTTCCACCAAGCCCGACCTGAAGCTGACCGTCACCGGATTTGTGCACAGCAAAGCGATTCAGGGAATTTACGACCTGCCTGTTTCCGGCAATGTAAATGCCGCCTTGCGCTATGGCTTTGCCAAGGGAAAGGCTGTCCTGAATCTGTATTGCAACGATATATTCGAGACCGGGCAAATCTCTCCGCGCATCCGCTTCCAGACGCAGAATGTAACCAACCATTACTCTTGTTTCCGCGAGTTGGGCGTATCGTTCACATACAAGTTCGGCGGTTATAAGGAAAAGAAGAGGGAAGGAGTGGATACGTCGCGGTTCAAGTAAAAATAAAGGAAAATCTTTGAGTCTGAGAGGATTAATATGCCATGGCCTTTTGCAATTACCGTTTTTTATTACTACTTTTATCGCGATATACATTTATAATTTACCATAATAGTTGTTTTAATGCATAAACAAGGTAAAAAAGGTACATTCCGTACCCGTGCGATAGAACTGTTTTGCTGTTTTTTCTTTTTTCTCTTTTTTACAAATCAAGCTATGGCACAGAAGAGCCTCTCAGACTCTTACAGTAATATACTGATTATTAACTCGTATACGGAAGCAGCTCCCTGGAGTTCCAGGATAATATCCGCAGTTACGGGTTATGTACAGGACATTCCCTATATGACTCTCTATACCGAGCATATGGACATGTTGCTGGTGGACAACGACTCTATCCTGGAGCAGTTCCGGAAGATGCTTTCCGGTAAATACGAAAAGAATCCGCCGAGCGTGCTGTTGCTGTTGGGAAGTCCCGCTATGGTATTGCGTGATGATTTTAAAAGGATGTGGGGCGACGTTCCGATTGTATTGTGTGCCGAAGCCGATTACATAGGGCCTACCGAAGCGTATGTCAGGAAGTATCCTATTGACGTGGCGGAAAGGATTCCCCTGGCCGATTTGGCCAAGCCCTATAATCTGACCTTTTTGTATTCCGACTTTTATATTAAGGAAAATATAAATCTGGTTTGCCGGATGACTCCGAAGATTAAAAACTTCATCTTTATTGGAGACGGGCGGCAAAGCAATCAAACCAACGATTGGCTTATCCGCCAGGAATTGAAGAAGAATTATCCGGAAGTGAACTACCGGTTCCTGTCTCCGCAGCAGCTTTCTGCCAATGAACTGTTGGATACGCTTTATACAATCGACCCTCAGACCACGGGGATTCTTTTCTCGTCCTGGATTTACAAACGCTCGTTTGCCGGCAACACCTCTTTGGTGACTAATTTTCACCAACTGATTGCAACGGCTCCCGTTCCTTTGTTCACAATAGGCATGGTTACGGTTAAGGATACCGCAGGGGGCATGCTGGGCGGTTATGTCTTCGATCAAGACCGGTACAACCGGAATGTTGTAAACTACCTGTCATTGGTACTGTCCGGCAGCAAGGCGTCCGACATCCCGTTCTATCTGCCTGCCGACGGGGCCCCTGTGCTGAATTACAGCGTTTTGCTCCGTAAAGGCCTTTCATTGGACTTATGTCCTGCCGGCACCGTGTTTTTTAACAAACCGCCTACATTCTGGGAGTTATATGGTTATTTCATTGTAGGAGCCATTGTATGTTTCATCTTGCTTGCCTTGTTTTTTCAATACCGTTTCAGTCACCTGGAGAAACTGAAGAAGTTGCAGCAGAACGAATTGGAGGTGATGATTTCTTATAAGAACCTGATAAACAACATGCCTGTACTCTATATGCAGGAAGAATTGATTCTCGATGAAAACGATATGCCTGTGGACTTGGTATATCGGAAAACCAATTCGCTCTTTGAAAAGATGTTCTCGCTGGAGGAAAGCGTAATCGGCAGGAAAGCAAGCGAGGTATTTCCCGAATCCACTCCGGAGTTTCTGCATTTTATCAAGATGTCATTGGACGAGAATAAGGCCATCACATTCCCGTATTACTTCAAGCGGATAGACACATTCTTCAATATAGTGCTGAAAGGCACTCACCAAAGCAATACGGTCGATATTTTCTGTCTGGACAGCACCGAACTGCACAAAGCGCAGCAGAAGCTGAGTGCCACCAACAAAAAGCTTGCCATGGCGTTGGATGTTGCCAATATTGTGCCCTGGAAATGGGATTTGCTGAACAGAACCATACTTTGCGACATAAACAGGCCCATAGAGCTGGGTGTGACGGGTAGGAAGGTGGACGAATCGCAATTGGCCGTACCCGACTCGGAGTATTTCTCAAAAATATTCAAGGAAGACCGTGAGCGTGTGAAACAAGCCTACCAGGACTTGCTGGAAGGGCGTACGGATAAGGTAAAGGAGGAATATCGCGTCATCAGCGTAGAGAATCATGTTCCCAGAATGGAGTGGGTGGAGGCGCAGGCTGCGATAGAGACCCGTGATGAAAACGGGAAACCGCTTACTCTGGTAGGTTCGTCGCTGGTTATTACCCAACGTAAGAAAATGGAAATGGAACTGACAACAGCCAGAGACCGGGCTGAAGAGTCCAACCGTCTGAAATCGGCTTTCCTTGCCAACATGAGCCATGAAATACGTACGCCTCTCAATGCCATTGTCGGTTTTTCCGGCATATTGGCATCTGCCGATGAAGAGCAGGACAGGCAGGAGTACGTAAGCATTATTGAGAACAACAATGCTTTATTGCTGCAATTGATCAGTGATATTCTGGATTTGTCGAAGATTGAAGCCGGTACTTTGGAGTTTCACTATTCCAATATCGACCTGAACAGGACAATGAACGAACTTACCGATTCATTGTCGCCCCGAATAGATAAAAATAAGGTACAGTTCAGCTTCCATCCTGCGAAAGAGTCCTGCTTTATCTATACAGAAAAAAACAGGCTGTCGCAAATACTCATCAATTTGATAACGAATGCCATAAAGTTCACTTCCGAGGGAAGCATCCGTTTTGGCTACGAGTTGCGCGGGCGGGAAATCTATTTCTATGTAAGTGACACCGGTTGCGGGATTCCGGAAGATAAGCTGCAGGGAATTTTCGGACGCTTTGTCAAATTGAATAACTTCAAGCAGGGAACCGGGCTGGGACTTTCCATCTGCCAGACCCTGGTGGAGTATATGAAAGGTAATATCGGAGTGGTTTCGGAAGAAGGAAAAGGCTCTACATTCTGGTTTACCCTTCCTTATAAACCGGCAATGGCGGACGATGGAAGGGCAAAGGAGACGGACATACAGCCGATAGCTGTAGAGAAAGATAAATTAACCATTCTCATAGCCGAGGATAATGACAGTAATTACAAACTGTTCGCATCCATCTTGAACGGGGAGTATCAGTTATTGCATGCTTGGGACGGCCAGGAAGCGGTGGATATGTTCCGGAAATACAATCCGCAGATTATACTGATGGATATTAATATGCCTGTGATGGACGGGTATGAAGCGACGAAAGAGATACGCAAGTATTCCACAAAAGTGCCTATTATCGCAATTACGGCTTTTGCTTACGCTTCGGACGAACAGAAGGTAATGGAAAGCGGCTTCGACGGCTATATGCCCAAACCCATTAACGCCCGTCAGTTGAAGGCGCAATTGAAGGATATTATGCAGCGACGCATCATACTGCTGTAATACGGTTTGCACCGACTTCGTCAAGACTGGAGACGATATGGCACGACTTTCGGATATTTGCATTATCTTTGCAACTTCCAAAAAAGAAAGTTTGTTTTATCAAGAAAAGTGTCTTATATGAAATCGGATATCGAAATAGCACGCAGCATTGAACTGAAGAAAATAAAGCAGGTTGCCGAAAGTGTCGGCATTCCCCGTGAAGAAGTAGAGAACTACGGCCGCTACATTGCCAAGATTCCCGAACACCTGATTGACGAGGAGAAGGTAAAGCAGAGCAACCTGATTCTGGTAACCGCCATTACGGCCACAAAGGCAGGCATTGGCAAAACCACCGTCTCTATCGGCCTGGCATTGGGACTGAACAAGATAGGCAAGAAAGCCATCGTAGCTTTGCGCGAACCCTCGCTGGGCCCGTGCTTCGGCATGAAGGGCGGAGCGGCAGGCGGCGGCTACGCGCAGGTACTTCCTATGGAGAAGATAAACTTACATTTCACAGGAGATTTCCATGCCATCACTTCCGCTCACAATATGATTTCCGCTTTGCTGGATAACTATATCTACCAGCATCAGGCGGACGGATTCGGCCTGAAAGAAATCATCTGGCGGCGTGTGCTCGATGTGAACGACCGCTCCCTGCGCAGCATTGTTACCGGACTTGGACCACGTACCAACGGGGTTACCCTGGAGTCCGGTTTCGACATTACACCTGCATCGGAGATTATGGCAATTCTCTGTCTGGCAAAGGATACGGAAGACCTCCGCAGACGCATCGAGAATATCATACTCGGTTTTGACTATGAAGGCAAGCCGTTTACAGTGAAAGATTTAGGTGTGGCGGGCGCCGTCACCGTACTGCTGAAAGATGCCATTCATCCCAACCTGGTACAGACCACCGAAGGAACAGCCGCTTTTGTGCATGGTGGTCCGTTCGCAAATATAGCGCATGGCTGCAACTCCATTCTCGCTACCAAAATGGCCATGACCTTCGGCGATTACGTAGTGACGGAAGCCGGCTTCGGTGCGGACTTGGGAGCGGAGAAGTTCTATAATATCAAATGCCGCAAAAGCGGTCTGCAACCCAAGCTGACCGTTATCGTTGCCACTGCACAGGGATTGAAGATGCACGGCGGTGTCAGCCTCGACCGCATTAAGGAGCCGAACATGGAAGGACTGAAGGAAGGCTTCGGCAATCTTGACAAACACATCCGTAACCTGCGCTATTTCGGGCAGACCGTTGTGGTTGCCTTCAACCGTTTTGCCAGCGATACGGACGAAGAAGTAGAAGCTATCCGCCGTCATTGCGAAGAGGATTTGAAAGTGGGCTTCGCCATTAACAATGCCTTTGCCGAGGGTGGGGAAGGTGCGGTGGATTTGGCTAACCTCGTTGTGGAAACAATCGAAAAGAAGCCATCCGCCCCGCTGCAATATACTTACGGGGAAAACGATACCGTACAGCAGAAGATAGAGAAAGTGGCATGCAACCTTTATGGCGCAAGTGTAGTGACCTACAGCAGCGCTTCACGCAAGATGATGAAGCTTATCGAAGAAATGGGTATCGCACATTATCCCGTCTGCATAGCCAAGACGCAGTATTCTTTCTCTGCCGACCCCAAAATATACGGCGCTGTCAATAACTTCGAGTTCCACATCAAGGACATCGTTATCAACAACGGTGCGGAAATGCTCGTTGCCATTGCCGGTGAGATACTCCGCATGCCGGGGCTGCCCAAAGTGCCGCAAGCGGAGCACATCGACATAGTGGACGGCAATATAGAGGGGCTTTCCTGAACCTTCTTAAATAGAGAATTGAAAATTGAGAATTAAAAAATAAGCTGCGCAAGGTTCGTTTGAACTGCGCAGCTTATCTTTTTTACTTTTTATTGTAGAAACTATTATTTCCCGATTTCATAATCAGTAGGCGAACAGAGGATATTCCTTCATCTTGGCATTTACGCGTGCGCGGACGTCGGCAATGACCTGTTCGTTTTCTACGTTGGAGAGAACGGTCTCAATCATTTCAGCGATTTCCAGCATCAGGTCTTCTTTGGCGCCGCGGGTGGTGATGGCGGGAGTACCCAGACGGATACCGGAGGTCTGGAATGCGGAACGGGTATCGAACGGAACCATGTTCTTGTTCACGGTGATGTCGGCAGATACCAGTGCCTTTTCGGCTACCTTACCTGTCAGGTCGGGATATTTGCTGCGCAGGTCTACCAGCATGGAGTGATTGTCCGTACCACCGGAAACGATTGTAAAGCCGCGATCAATCAGGGCCTGTGCCAATACGGCGGCATTTTTCTGTACTTGTTTCTGATACTCCTTGTATTCCGGTTGCAGGCATTCGCCGAAAGCCACGGCTTTTGCAGCGATAACATGTTCCAACGGACCACCCTGGATGCCGGGGAATACGGCAGAATCAAGCAATTGAGACATCATTTTGACCTCTCCTTTCGGGGTTTTCTTTCCCCATGGGTTAGGGAAGTCTTTTCCCATCATGATAACGCCGCCACGAGGACCGCGAAGTGTTTTATGTGTAGTTGAAGTGACGATGTGCGCATATTTTACCGGATTGTCGAGGAGCCCGGCGGCAATCAGCCCGGCCGGATGCGCCATGTCGATCATAAGGATGGCGCCCACTTTATCTGCAATTTCACGCATGCGTTTGTAATCCCATTCGCGAGAGTATGCCGAACCGCCGCCGATAATCATTTTCGGACGTTCGCGCAGGGCAACTTCCTCCATCTGATCGTAGTCTACACGGCCGGTTTCCTGATTAAGATTATATTCGCATGGAGTATAGATGATACCGGAAGTATTTACCAGCGAACCGTGAGAAAGGTGTCCGCCGTGTGCCAGGTTCAATCCCATAAATTTATCTCCCGGATTCAAAACGGCAAGGAACACGGCTGCATTGGCCTGTGCGCCGGAGTGGGGCTGTACGTTGGCGTACTCGGCGCCGTACAGTTTGCAAACACGTTCGATGGCAAGGTTCTCGACCTTATCCACCACCTGACAACCGCCGTAGTAACGTGCGGCAGGATAACCCTCCGCATACTTGTTGGTCAGTACGGAGCCCATGGCCTCCATCACCTCGTCGCTGACAAAATTTTCAGACGCGATCAACTCGATGCCGTGCATCTGACGGTTCCGTTCCTCAGAAATGAGGTCGAATACTTGAGAATCTCTCTTCATGATCGATATATGGTTTATTAAGAGTTTTTTTCGGATTCCAAAGGTAGTAACATTTTACGAAACTACAAAAACTAAATATTTCTAAATATTTTTGCTATATTTGGCGACAGAAAAATACAACGCATCCGACAAACGGAACATTTTTCATCGGAACGGGCACCTCTGCGATACGGGCAGCCGACGCGGGCCGGATTTCCGACAGAAAGATCGAATATTACGGATAAAACGAAAAATTTAACCATCAAAAAACATTTCAGCAAGATGAAATTACTCGAAGGAAAAGTGGCCGTCGTAACCGGCGCAGCCAGGGGCATCGGCAAAGCGATCGCCATTCAGTTTGCAAAAGAGGGAGCCAACGTCGCGTTCACCGATCTGGCGATCGACGAAAACGGCAAGAAGACGGAGGAGGAGCTGAACGCCCTGGGCGTAAAAGCCAAAGGATACGCCTCGAACGCCGCCAACTTTGAAGATACGCACAAAGTGATCGATCAGATCATGCAGGATTTCGGCCGCATCGACATTCTGGTGAACAACGCGGGCATCACCCGGGACAACCTGATTTTGCGCCTGACCGAGCAGGATTTTGACGCGGTGCTGGACACCAACCTGAAGGGCGCCTTCTGCTGCTGCAAGGCCGTCTACCGCCCCATGATGCGCCAGCGCTATGGCCGCATCGTCAACCTGAGCAGCGTGGTGGGTCTGCGGGGCAACGCAGGCCAGACCAACTATTCCGCCAGCAAGGCGGGCCTCATCGGCCTGACCAAGAGCCTCGCCAAGGAGCTGGCCAGCCGGAACGTCACCGTCAACGCGGTGGCTCCCGGCTTCATCGCCACGGATATGACCGCCGCGCTGACGGAGACCGCGAAAAACGCCGCCCTCGGCTCCATTCCCATGGGCCGCATGGGCACCCCGGAAAACGTGGCGAAAGCCGTGGCCTTTTTAGCCGGCGAGGACGCCGGCTACATCACCGGGCAGGTCCTGGCCGTTGACGGCGGCATGAGTATGTAAGGAGGAACGCGACATGGAACGACGCAGAGTTGTTATCACCGGTCTGGGGGCTGTGACCCCCATCGGACTGACGGCGGGAGAAAGCTGGCAGGCCGTGAAAAACGGCGTGTGCGGCATCGGCCCCATCACCCTTTACGATCCCGCCGCCCAGAAGGTGAAGCTGGCGGCAGAGGTAAAGGGCTTCGACCCGGAGGCCCTGCTGGGCCGTCAGGAATCCAAGCGCATGGGCCGTTTCACCCAGTTCGCCGTGGTCAGCGCCATGGCGGCCATGGCCGATGCGAACTTCACCCTGGACGAGGCCGAGGCGGACCGCTGCGGCGTCATCGTCTCCAGCGGCATCGGCGGCATCGCCACCATCCAGTCCTCCTGTGAGGCCGGCAATGT
>OHMO01000419.1_pt1 | contig 22913 bp, 14 predicted proteins | sample 1569321 | NCBI WGS metagenome assembly OHMO01 (sample SAMEA3879504, study PRJEB24766) | human gut metagenome | biome: human-associated habitat; feature: feces | place: USA | collected 1985/1987
CCTGCCGGTAAAAGACCGGTCCGTGGTCATATGCCTTAATCGTGATCGCAATGATCAGCATGATTGGGGATGCTACGATAATTCCAACCCCGGATATTAACAGATCGGTTGCGCGTTTGAAGAAACGCTGATCTGCCTGCAAGCCGATATTTCTTGACAAAAATACCGGTGTATCTACCAGATGCATATCATCCGAGCCTTTCATGATAATATCCGTGATCTTCGGAATGACATAGGTACGGATGGAATGCTTAAAGCAATATTTTAATATATTATTTCGGTCTTCTGATGGCAGATCATACAGCACGACGCCTTCGAAATCCAATACATCCTGCTGGATTTTCTCCATACCCTGCTGATAGTTTAATACCTCACAGATCTGATAACGATCACGTCTGGCATTGATCTTAAGAAGGAAATTCTCCGGCGGATAAATACCATAGATCACGATCAGCTTCCGCGGTGGGAAAAACAGCATGTAGATATGCTGGATCAAAATCACCCAGAGCGTCTCAAACACAATCTGTATGATTACCATTATGATAACCGGAAGCACGTTCATATAATCACGCGATACCATGCAGATGAAAATATACGCAACGGCTCCACCGATCACGATTGCAAGTCCATGTGACAGACACAGATCAAGCACGCGCATATAGCTTAATTTATATCCATTGAAGCTTTTGGTGATCAGAAACAGAAAGACGGCATACAACCCGATCACGACATAATTTCCCCGAAAGAATAACGGATTGTGATACTCTCCAAACCAGATCACGCCAAATGATACTGCCTCAAATACCCATATGATCAAATTCGCAAGCAAACTCAATGCTCTTCTTCGTTGTTCTTCTAAGTACATAGTTCCTCTTTTACAAATAAGCTGCGCTCATTTGTCTCTTTCCAAAAACACGACAGTCGCACCGGAGACATAAACTATGTTCCGATGCGACACCCCGCTTTTTATTTAAATTGCTGGATCGGTCGGGTCCCACGTCTGGCTGCCCGGTATCTTCTGCAATGCCGGCTTACCGAGTGGTCCTGGATCACTGGAATTATAGATCGTAATCTTTGTGCCTCTTGGACAATTATCAAATATCCACTTTGCGTCAATAACCTGTAACCGGACGCATCCATGCGATACACGTTTTCCGAGGTTGTTATAGCTGCTTGGAATCAGTGTGCGCGGATTCGTCTTATTATATAACACCGAATGGAATAAGAAATCACCCTGTATCTGAGAACAATACTGTCCCTGTACACCACCCATCAGTGCATTCCAACGCCATTTACCAGCCAGATAGAAGGTTCCAACCGGAGTGGCGTCACCCGGCGAACAGGTCATTGCCTTGATTGGCACGCCATCCTTATAGATCGTGATGCAGCTCTCCTGCTTGTTTACACGAATCTCATATGTATCCTTCGTAATCGCTGGTGGTTCAATATAAACATACGGCTTCGCCGTTGCCCCCGGTGCCTTTCCGCCCTTTTTGACGAGCTGGATCTGGATTGCCTCCATCCGTTTTCCACCATTGGTTGTACCTGCCATCTGTCCATTTTTCGCCCAGTCAAGCCAGCCGAGTGACTGACAATGGACACGATAATAAATATCGTAATATGCCGTGATATCGCCGGTCAGATGCATGCAGATGGCCTCGATCCGCTTCGACCGACCTGTCGTACCACTCACACCGTTGTTCGAAACATCCTTTGTCCAGCCAAGGGACTGCACATGGGTATTATAGACGATACCTCCTGTTACACCCTGTGTCTTCAAATCAATCTTGATCGCTTCGAGACGCTTACCCTTTCCAGTAGTACCCGCGATTGTTCCACCTGGCACTGTATTCATCCAGCCATAAGACTGTGCATGTACCTGATAATTTACTGTGGCAGCCGGCGTTACCGATGGTTTCTGGATCAGCTTGATTTCGATTGCTTCAAGACGTTTTCCCTGTCCAACTGTGCCAGCTGTATCGCCGCCTTTTGTCCATGAGCTCCAGCCATACGTCTGCATATGTACACGGTATAATACCTCATAGCGATTTGCAAGTTCACCCGTCAGTTCCATCCGGATTGCTTCCATACGCTTTGACTTCCCAACCGTTCCGGCATACTGTCCTTTATCTGCAAGACTTCTTGGGGATGCTCCATTCGTATCGGCATCCACCCAGTTCATCCAGCCATAAGTTTGCACATGTGCCTGATAGCGAAGTCCGCCTGCATAAGATGTCCCATTCTGTTTTAAAGAAATCGCAATCGCTTCGAGACGTTTCCCCTGCCCGGTCGTACCTGCCGTCTTACCATTCTGAGCTGGATTCATCCAGCCGTAACTCTGTGCATGTACACTATATGATACTGTCGGCATCGCCTCCGCTGCCTGTGTGGTATTCGTTGGCAATACGATCACACTGAGCAGCATCACAAGCGATAATAAAAATGCTCCTATTTTTTTCATAATCCTGTACGCGTCCTTGAAAGCCCGCTTCTCCTTCACTTGATTTTTGTAAATCACATAATTGACATTTATTATATATAATTTTCCTGTTCTTGTCACGAACTTTCTATTACATTCTGTTTTACTGGATTGTTACACGAATCTCTGCAGCCTTTCCATCACGGATACGCTGTGCTGCTTCCCCGGATACAGTTGCTGCCTCACAGGACTCTATACTTCCATCAGCCGCCACAAGTTCGTACTTTGTAACTGCATACTGTCCCGGAATCAGATCCCGCTTGCTGCCACAGTCATATACAACCTTGATCTTGCCAAACAACGTTGTCTCTACCTTGCCGTCGTCCTTCACAAGATATGCCGGGATTGCCGGTGCAAGCTTAAATGTAAGTGTACCATCCTGCATTGTAAATAACTTCTCGCCGTTCATCATAAGCTCCCACATCTGTAAGAACTCTGCAGTTGAACCACTCAGTCTTGCGACAAAGCCCTTTCCGTGGATCTTCTCATTGAAGTTTGCAGAGCTTACTAAGAAGGATGAATTCTCGAGCGGACTTCTGCCGTATGTCTCATAAGGCAGGAATGGAACGCCCATCTTCTTTAAGTCTGCGAAATACTCTTCATACAGTCCGGACTTCAACAGTTCCAGTAAATATTTGTACTCCATATGCAGCCAGATGGATTCGTTCTCCAGCCAGCCTGGGGAGAATGCACGCGCACGTCCAATCTCGTAAGAGCATTTTGTAAGTGGTGCATTTACCTTGTACATATCAAGCTTCTTGTCATACATATCTGAAGCCTTTACCTTCTCATAAAGTGCTTCCTTCGCCGCATGTGTCTGTGGCAGCTTCAGGTAACGAACCGGTCCCTCTAAGAACAACGGGATATCAACCACCTGCAGATTCTCCGGTGTGATCACGCCGTCCTTTTCTGTGTAATCCGACATGCTGTATGCCATATAAGCCGGTGCAATGCCATCTTTCATCGCACAACCAAGTTCAATTCCTTCCTCTACATATGCGATCATGCGGTCAAGAGTTGCAATAAGCGTTGCAGCCGGAATCGTCTCTTCTTTTCCATCAATGCCAAATGCGGTCTTCTCACGATATGCTTCCTTTGCGATATTCACTGCATTCCATACTGCCAGACGGTCACCGCCCTTTGTATAATTCTTAAGTGCTGCATCTGTCTTTTCAATCAGCTCGGCAAGCTCTGCAGGAACGTCTACCGCACGGTCAAACTTCGCAAGCTCCTCACGCAGGAACAATAACATCCGCTGTAATTCGTATGTCTCGCAGACAGAAGAACCGAATAATCCCGGCAGACCATTTAACGCGTCATACCAGCCCGGCTTTCCACCTTCCATCTCGACACCGATGCCCTTCATATCGAGTGCATCGAACTTGAGTGTACTCATCAGCACAAGCTTCGTTGCAAGATTTGAAGTATAAACGTCACCCTTTCCATACGCTGTACGCGCCTTGTCAAATGTTACCTCTGCCTTCTTCTCCTCGTCGATCGAGTTGTACTGTCTGACACCCTTGTCTGTCTTGACATAACGCTTCACACGTGGAAGAACCGTTGCCTTTGACTCATAGTAGGTGTAATCCTTCTCATCAAAGAGCATCGTCTCTTCCTTCTCCGGATAGACAGACAGATATGCATCCACAAGATCGAGATTGTATGTCCAGTGGTCACTCCAGTAGCCCTCACCGAAATCTGCATTCAGATTCTCAACGCTGTGTTCCATCACTACGGCGAAGAACTTGTCTTCCTCAACGGTAAGTCCAACCTTCTTGTTGTAGATCTGCGCATATAATTTACCCGGTGTAAATGGTTTTGCAAACAAGTTTTTCAGAACATCCGCATTCTCAGTTACATAGGAGAGCACTTCTGCTTCTGTCTCCGGCTTTAATGAATATGTAATCTGCTTTACCTGCAATGGATTGTAGCCATCCAACTGCAGCAGATCGTAAAATACTTTGATATTGTAATCGCCGACGAAGTTCGCAAAATAGATATCGCTTCGACGGTTCTGGTTTACATCACGGAAGTTTCCATTTCCCTGTGAATAATATTCCGGAAGCATGGAGAAGAAATTGTAATCACGCTCCACATCGCCGTGCTTTCTGGAATATACATAGAAGATATGTCCGCCCGGAAGCTTCACCGGATATCCGCCACGCAGGACGTTATCAATGTATGTCTGCTTGCAGTACGCATCGAAGACAGGATCTGCTGTTGTCGTTGCAATCGTGTCTGCAAGTTCATTGATGATCGCATCATTTTCTTCATGCTTTCTGGCAAAATATGCTGCATCCAAGCCCGCATTTGCAAATGTATGGAACAGCTCCTTCGTACCTGCCTGTCCGTATACAGAGTAGATCGTGTGGCTATCTGTAATCTCCTCATGTGAACATGCAAAGCCTGCCGGTACCTGATTGGCGCAAAGCTGATGCTCTGCTGCAAGTGCAAGTACCTCTGTCTGAAAGAATTTCACTGGCTTTGCCAGACTTGTATCGTAATCAAAGATCAGCTCCGGATCTGCGATGATCGGAAGTTTTTCGCCGTTCTTATTGACAGATACCATGAAGTTTCCTGCCTCTACCTCGGAAACTTCTGCCGCATCGGCAAGTGCGATACGCACACGGTAATATGGGAGCTTCTCGTTTACATCCTCGACCTGCATCCAAGCCTTTGTCGTCTGTGCCGTCTCCTTCATATCCTTTAATGCGATACCATACGGAAGCAGCGCTGGCATACCATCTAACACTTCCACGTCCTTCTTCGCACCAGCGAGATTCGTGATCGTCACAGTACGAACCAGACCGCCGAGACGCTCGTTTGGCATTGTGTAATACAAGACGTTTACTTTGATGCCAAGTGCTTCATTTGTCTCTTCAATCTCCAGCTCGTTCATACCGATGTACATCTTGTGTGGCATATCGTCGTCCACAAACGGCTCGTAGAATGTTCCGTCTACCTTCAGGAACGTGCGGAAGCCCATCGTCTTTGTAAACTGGTAGGACTGATGTGCCGGATAAAATTCCATGATGGAATGATCTTTGTTCTCTGAGCCGAAGCTGCAGATTGCCTGTCCACGGTTAACGTAGAAGTTCCAGAGCGGGGTTCCGTGGATACCGCTGATGCCTGGGAGGAAGCTTGCGAAACAGGACTGTTTGTTGTAGTTTTCTATTACAAAGCGGTTCTTATTGTCAAACATATTTTTCCCTTTCTAAATCGTAAAGGATAATTGTAATCTACATCTCTACGAATGATGGATATTGCAATTCTACGCAGACGCGCACGGGAAGCATCACATCGCTACGCTCTGTGACAAATCGTCGCCATCCATCCTAAATGGAACTCCGTTCCATGGATGTCTCCTCTCGCTCACTTCCACACGCAGCAGACACTAAACTCCCTGTGTCTTCATTCTTCAGACACAGCTCGTTAAGTGCTGGCGTGTTCCAATGGTCTGCTTAAGAAACTGTAATATTCATTATTCGATATTCATGTTCCCACAATTATCCTGTATTATTTATAAATATCTGTTATCCTTGTATTCAGACGCTTGTTATTACTTTGCCGCGTTTGCCAATTCTACCAGCTGATTCTTGCCGAGTGGCAGGATTGGGGAGTTGTCGTCGCAAGTGTCGCGGTTTTCTACGATCACGACTTCGCCGTCTGTATCCATGATATGGTTATGCCATGTGCCCTTCTTGATGTTGTAGATCTTGTGCGGCTCCATGTGTACGGCTGTAATCTTGCCCGGCTTGTCACCCTCACCTGCAAGGAACAATGTGCAATGTCCCTGTACCAGTACGAATACCTCATCCGTATACAAATGCTTCTGCATTGTCTTTACATTCTCGATCAGCAGGTCGTCACAGAACTTTAAGACTGCGACTCTCCAGCTTTCGTAATCCACAAGTGGTTTGTAGCCTTCCGGCTGAAAATCTATAATTTCAATTCCTTCCATAATTGGTTCCTCCTTAAGCAAGTGTTACTTCGATTGTGTGCTGTGCATCCTTGGAAAGTGCCTCGATATTTGCACGCTTGATCACTGGTGTTCCGGCAAAGTCGTAAGCTGCGCCATCGATTGTGATTGCGCTCACCTTGTAATCAGCCGGCGCCTTCTTCTCTGCATTCTTCATAACGATCTTGACATTTCTGTCTGCAAAGATCATAGAAAGTCCTGCTTCCCCATTTGCATCAAACTGCTCCGGCAGAAGCTGTGGCACAAACGCCAGGTCTCCCATCTGTCCACGCACACCAAACATCTGTGTGATCACCGTTACAAGCAGCCAGCTTGCAGCACCGGTCAGATAGTGGTACACGCCACGTCCCTTGGCATCCACATACTCCGGCACACCCGGATAGATGCGGCTCTTCTCGACATCGTTGCAGTGCTCAAATAATGTATTAAATACTTTATACGCTTCCTTCGCGAAGCCTCTTTGATAAAGTGCATTTCCAAACATCGTTGCCATGTGACAGAACACGGCACCATTTTCCTTGTGGCCATACGCGAATCCAAACATACGTCCAAGATCCATCTTCACCTCATGGAAATCGGTGTTCAAACGGTAACCGCCAACAGAAGCATCGTACAGATACTTATCTGCGGATTTCACGATCTGGGCCACCTGTTCGTTGGTTGCTGTCTTCGACATGATCGTAAATACCTGTGAGGTAAGCATCATACGGACACCGCCATTGATATCGCCCTCAACCGCCTTGCCGGAGTTATCATAATAACCGTTGAAGAAGCCATCGCCCTCTGCAGTCTGTACCCACTCGGTCTTGCGGATGTGCTCACGCATCCAGTCTGCCTTCCCCTTGAGGTTTGCAGCAAGCTCTGATACAGAGATCTCTACCTTCTCACCGGATAATGTATGTCTGCATGTCTCGCAGTAATTCATCAGTACTTCACGCTTCTTCGCTACGTCGTCATACAGATCTGCACCGGATACAAGAAGCTGCTGCATCTCCTTTGCGATCTTCACGGTCTTTTTGCCGGATGCCTCGAATGCTGCAAGCAGTCCTGCGATGTGATCCATATTGTCTGCGTACATCGTTGTAAATGCCACGCTCTCACCACGCTGTGCTGCCATATCGAGTGCATCGTTCCAGTCTGCACCACGCAGGCGGATCTCATTGTGATCTCCGACATCGTAGAAGGAAGACAGATTCTGAATCAGCAGATGCTCTAACAATGTTCCGGAGTATACATTTCCTGCTGCATCCTTCTGCTTTTCACCCTGTGAGATATCCCAGTCTGTATCGCGGTCCTCGCCACGACAGATCAGAAGATCCTTGAAATATGTATTTTCTTCTAACAGGATATCCAAATCTCCTGTCTGATTGATATAAAGCTCGGTTGTCAGATATGGCCATACGCCGTGATCCATCCATACACGCGCGATACCATTACGGTCAGCGATAAATTCGCCCTGCTTGCTTCCAATGATTGTTGCATTTGTACCATCGAGACGCACACCACCGAAGTTGTCGATCAGCATCTGACGCACGCCATCCGGATTCATGATAAGAAGTGCCAGACAATCCTGCCACAGGTCACGCCATCCACGGCCGCCCTTACCATAATCATGATGTGGAAGGAACGAACATCCATAGATCCGACGCAGCATTGGCTGGAAGCTTACCCACTTCATCCACTGGTCGAAATCCTTGTTGCCTGTGTGGTAAGAGACATTGACCTTCTCCTGCCAGTATGCGATTGTCTCATCCCATGCCTTGTCAAACGCCTTGACACTCAGGAACTTATTTGCAGCTGCTGTAAGCTCTTCTGCGCTGTCGCCATAACCCATTGCGATCACATAGGAGATTGTCTCACCGGCAGCCACCTTCTTCTCTGCAAATACAACACCGCCCAATGCTTCGTAGCCGTCGATGCCTTCGCCCTTTGCATATGGCGCAAGTGGATTCTTATAAAGTGCACGTGGGTTCTCCAGATTACCGCCCTCGCCAATGAAATCCTCTACGATTGGATAATAGCCGATCGGTGTCTCGTTCTCATTTCCACCGAACACACCATAGTTGATCTCGTTGCGCTTATGTCCACGCTCGTCAAATGTCATCGTCGGCTTTACAAGGATGCCTGTCTCATTGGTTGTAATGCGATGAAGCAGAGCCGTTACGTGACGGTGGTCACGGATGTTATCTGCGGATCTTGCATAAAGTGGAATCGCAGTCACGACCTGCATTGTCATTTCCTTGTCTGAAATATTTGTAAGCTCTACCTTCAGGAGTTCGAGCTTCTCACCGCTGATTGGTGACACGCTGGATAGCGCTGCCTTCACACCGTTCTTCTCAGATGTACGTGTGATCTTGTGATGCATGAAGCCTGCCTCCAAATAGGTTGGTTCCTTGTCCTCTGTAAAAAGCTCTGCCTGCTGGGCAGCGGAACGCCCAGTCAATGACCAGAGTGTCTTGCCATTGATCTTGCACCATACATTTCTGGATGACTTGTCATTGTGCAGATTCTCACAGCTCACTGGTGGCATAAGGAATGAATTCTGACTCATCTTCGAGTCACCTGCGAGATCGGGTGCAACCGAACTCATAACCCCTGATTCATTTGCGATTGGAAAATAAAGATAACTAAGCATCTCTGGATTCTCCATAGTAAAGTCGCCCTGATTTCCTACATAATTAATCTTCATTTCAACACTCCTTTTTATAAAAATTCTTATATTATTTTCTTGTTTTTGCGGTTGTCTGACAGTCTCTGCAGACAACCAGATGCGCGCAATCACGCACATTACAATTATATCGTATTTTTCCACATAAGAAAAGAGACGTCTATCATTTACGTCTCTTTTTTTAGTAAAATTTTACTCATCATTTTTATTTTCCTGCGGCAGCTTCCAGATATTCCCGCCGAAGAAATCGGCTTCTGCCTGCTCATGTGTCACAAGAAATGTTGTCCTGCCTGCGACTTTTTCCTTCACATACTGCATCACGATCTGCTTCGTCGTGGCATCCAATCCTTTAAATGGTTCATCTAAGATCACACAGTCCGCATCGTACAACAATGCCCGGAGCAGGGCGATCCGCCGCCGCATGCCACCACTTAGTTTCATGACGTTCTGTTTTAAGTCATCCGCCGTGATACCAACCTGTGCTGCCTCCTGTTCTATCCTGCACTTCTGCGCGTCCCTTTGTGCATGCGTCTTCTTACGTTCCAGCACAAGGGCAATATTCTCATAGGCTGAAACATCCTCGCACAACCGGTCTTCCTGAAACAATACAGCTACCCGCTCTGGCATGCCAGTTACTTCGCCGCTGTCCGCCTTTTCTAATCCTAACAGAATCCGAAGCAGGGTTGTCTTGCCACAGCCCGACGCGCCCATGATCACGGTCGTCTCTCCCGATGGGAACTCTTTCGAGATATGGTTTAACACCTGCTTATCACCATACGCTTTCGATATATTTTTTATTCTAATGTCCTGCATCCGTATCCTCCATAAAACGTGAGCACGGATTAAGCAGCCTCGACAGTCCTGCCAGAAATACCTTCTCCGCCACCACGCTGATTACCACAATGATCACCGTCCACGCAAGCAGGTCGTCGGTATCAAGGTATATTTTTGCTGTATAAAGCATCTTGCCGATCGAACCGTTCGGCACGCCGATGATCTCTGCGGCGATACCTGCCTTCCATGCCATACCGGTTGTCACACGGCAGGCAGAAAGAAGAAACGGACGAAGCTTCGGCAGCTCGATATAGCGGAAGCGTTTGCGCCATGGCAGCTGAAAGACTGTTGCGACCTCCTGCATCTCCCGGTTTTCTGCACGTAGTCCCTCTAAGACATTCTGATATATGATCGGAATTACGATCAGGAACGATATGAATACCGACAGATTCCGGGCGGACAGCCAGATCAGACAGATCACGACGAACGATGCCACCGGCACACTTTTGATCGTCGCCATCCACGGCCACAGCAGCGTCTCTACAACCGGGTGCTTCGCCGCCAGATAAGCAAGCAGGCAGCCCAGAATCAACCCAAGCAAAAAACCGCCTGCAATATGATAGAACGAGAACCATATCGCACGCGCAAAGCCCTCCACCCGCCAGATCGTGCAAAGCCGTCTTGCAACTGCAACCGGTGTCACAAGCAGGATCCGCTGGTGGATGAGAAGTGCTGCAATTTCCCAAAAAGTGAGTGCAAGCAACGCTGCACCCACTTTCTTTAATACTTCTTTATAGTTCATATTTACAATCCATAATAAAAATCATCGGCTGGAAGTGTACCGCCAACTGCCTGTGGGTTCTCGTCAAAGAGAATCTGCAGATATCCGCTGACACTGTCCTTCATTTCCTGTCCCTTCAGGAACGTGATATGGCATTTCGGAATCGCTTTCTCTGCGAGCGGTGCCTTCGCCACGATACCATATCCGGCGATCAGCTCTGCCGCATCGGCTGCATTGTCATTTGTATAAGCAACGGAAGCCTCATACTCTGAAAGGAACGTCTCAACTGCCTGCGGATGCTCCTTCACGAAATCTGTCCGGGCAACAACCACACCAGTCACGATATCACAATCCTCGATCTCTGTCCATGCATCATTTAAGTCGATTGCAACGCGCAAGCCGTCAACCTGTCCCATTGCGGCTGTCGCAAATGGCTGTGGTAACATAGCAATCGCTTCAGAATCATTTGCAATATAAGACAGTGCTTCCGTTGTATCTGCACACCACTGGATCGTAAGACCGCTGTCCGGATCAATGCCATTTTCCTTCAGGATATGACGCAGTGTGTACTCCGGTGTTGCACCCTGTCCGGTTGCATATACCTTCTTGCCTGCCAGATCCTTGATGCTCTGTATGCTATCTCCACGCTCCACGATGTTCAGGACTCCCAGTGTGTTGACTGCAAGGATCTGCACGCCACCGTTCGTGTTGTTATAGATTACAGAAGCCAGATTCGATGGAACCGCTGCAATGTCGATGTCACCCTTTGTAAGCGGTGCCACAAATGTAGATGAATCAGTCGATAAATCCGCAAACTCATATGTGCCCTTCGCAGCTCCATCCTCTGCATCCTTCATCAGCTTGACCATACCCATCGCGGTCGGACCGGACATGGCGCCGACACGAACTGTCACATTATCCGTTTCCTCTTTCTTGTCACACCCTGCTAAAAGTGCGCAGAACATAGAAAGAGCCAGCAACAAAGCAAATACTTTCTTCACTGCCGGTCTCTTCTTTGCATTTCGTCTCATCTCGTTCATAGATTTGCTCTCCTTTAAATTAACCTTATAATATTTAGATCTTAGCTGTGTTGCATTTCGCAGTCACACCATCGATCATCCCTAATTTGCCGGAAAGCGCACTGGTACACGACATCGGCGCATCCATAACGACGGATATGATAGAAACACCCTTCTTCTCATACGGAAGTCCCATACGGCCGATGATATAGTCTGCATATTCATGCAGAACCGCATTCACCTTCGCCGCCTGATCTCTCTCATATACGATAATACTGATTACGGAAATTCGCTTATCCATAGTACCCTCTTTTATTACTCGCCTTTCCACGCGGGACGAACCCTTGTGCGTCAGAACGAAATGAAACAACTTTAATCTTCTTCAATATGCTCGCAACCTTGTGCGATAATTGTGCGGACATGTTCATCCGCCAGAGAATAGAAAATGGATTTTCCTTCTCTCCGGTTCTTCACCAGTTTATTCTGCTTCAAGATACGAAGCTGATGTGAGATTGCGGACTGTGTCATGCCGAGCGCCTCAGCCAGATCACACACGCACACCTCTGCCTCAAATAATACGAACAAAATCCGTATTCTCGTTGAATCGCCGAATACCTTGAAGAGCTCTGCCAAATCATACAATTCTGTCTCACTTGGCAGCTTCTCATTCACAATCTTCAGCAGATCCTTGTGCACCTCGTGACTCTCACAACATTCTATCATTTTCTGCGTATGTGCCATAGTATCCTCTTTTCACACTAAAGTTTCTTTACAAACAATGTACGGATTGCATTTAACACTGCCAGTATCATAACTCCGACATCTGCAAAAATGGCAAACCACATATTTGCAATACCAAGTGCGCCGAGTACCAGACAGATTACTTTAATACCAATCGCGAAATAAATATTCTCATATACGATACGAAGGCATTTTCTTGAGATCCGGATTGCCTTCGAGATTTTCAGTGGATCGTCATCCATCAATACGATGTCTGCAGCTTCAATCGCCGCGTCCGAACCAAGCGCGCCCATCGCAATACCGATATCGGCACGCGAGAGAACCGGTGCATCGTTGATGCCGTCACCCACAAATGCAAGTTTATACTTTTCCGGCTTTTTCGTCAAGAGTTCTTCAACCTTTTCCACCTTATCGCCCGGAAGCAGCTCACTGCATACCTCATCGATTCCAAGCTGTGCGGCTACATGATCTGCCACATTCTTAGCATCACCGGTCAGCATAACGGTCTTCTCAATACCGGACTTCTTCAGTGCGGCGATCGCCTCTGCCGCATGCTCCTTGATGACATCGGAGATCAGAATATGTCCGGCGTATTTACCATCAATCGCTACATGGACAATCGTTCCAACATGGCTGCAGTCGTGATACTCGATACCGAGCTTCTTCATAAGCTTTGCATTTCCAGCTGCAACAACCTTTCCGTCCACCTTTGCTGTCAGACCATGACCACCGATCTCCTCCACGTCACTGACGCGGTTCTTATCGATCGGCTTGCCATACGCACGCTGTAAGCTCTTGCTGATTGGATGGGTGGAATAGCTCTCTGCAAGGGCTGCATACTCAAGCAGTTCCTCATCCTTATATGGACTGTGGTGGATACCATTTACCTCAAATACACCCTTCGTCATCGTACCGGTCTTATCAAATACGACGATCTTCGTCTGCGACAATGTCTCTAAGAAGCTTGAGCCTTTGACAAGGACACCTTCCCGGCTCGCGCCACCGATTCCTGCAAAGAAGCTAAGCGGAATACTGATTACCAGTGCACATGGACAACTGATTACAAGGAATGTCAGGGCACGGTATACCCAGTCGCCCCATTCCGGTGCAAGCCCCATAAATGCCATCCGCACGATCGGCGGTAAGATGGCAAGTGCCAGAGCACCATAGCAGACTGCCGGTGTATAGATCTTCGCAAACTTCGAGATAAAGTTCTCGGAACGTGATTTTCTGGAGCTTGCATTCTCTACCAGTTCCAAAATCTTCGATACCGTCGACTCGCCGAATTCCTTCGTCGTACGGATCTTCAAAAGTCCGGTCATGTTGATACATCCACTGATGATCTCATCGTCCACGCTGACTTCCCGCGGTACGCTCTCACCCGTCAGTGCACTTGTATTCAAGGACGATGTTCCCTCGACAACGACACCATCGATTGGCACCTTCTCACCCGGCTGTACAACGATAACCGTACCGATCTCGATCTCATCCGGATCAACCTGCTCAAGCTCTCCATCCTTCTCTACATTTGCATAATCCGGGCGGATATCCATCAGATCACTGATGTTCCGGCGGCTCTTGCCAACAGCGTAGCTCTGAAACAGCTCTCCGATCTGATAGAAGAGCATAACCGCAGTACCTTCCTTGTAATCCCCGAGTGCGATCGCACCGATGGTGGCAACTGCCATCAGGAAATTCTCATCGAAAATCTGTCGGTTCAAAATTCCCTTTCCTGCCTTCTTCAGGATATCATATCCGATTACAAAATACGGAATCATATACAGTCCGAACCGCACGTATCCTTTCACCGGGATAAACTGCAAAGCGATCACCAATACCGCTGCAATAATGATCCGAATCAATACCTTCTTCTGCTTCTTCGTCATAGCCGTCACTTCCTATCTCTGTCTGCTTCTTCTACTTACTTATGCACACCTGCTGCATCTGTGCAGATCTCTTATAAGAAGATCTCGCAGTCATCCTCTACCTTCTTGCAGTTCTTCAGAACGTCCTTCATAACTGCCTTTGCATCTGCACCTTCTTCAAACTCTACGATCATCTTGAGTGCCATAAAGTTTACAGTTGCGTCCTTGACACCAGCTGTATTCTTAGCAGCGTCCTCCATCTTATTTGCACAGTTTGCACAATCAACATCAATTTTGTAAGTTTTCTTCATCATCGTATCTCCTTTTTTCTCGATATCATATGAACAATTATTCATATGTTTTTGTTTATTATAGCATTCCTTTTTCAGATGTCAACTATCAATTTCCATTTTTTCCTGTTTTTTTATCACGCAGATCATTATGACAAGCAGGATCAAAAATGCTGCCAGACTTCCTGCCGCTCCCAGACTGATTCCACGCCCGGATAAATCAAATTTTGCACTCACACCAAGTACAGCCGTCACCGCTAACAGAATTCCGATCAATCCCTCTCCGGCGATCAGTCCGGAAGAAAATAAGATTCCATCCTGCACATACGCCTCATTCTTTTTCCTTTCATAAAACGCGCGCAACAGACCGCCAACCATAATCGCTGTTGACAGATGAATCGGCAGATACAATCCGATAGAAAAAGGAAGCACCGGAATCCCAACGATCTCAACCGCAACTGCGATAAATACGCCGATCAGAATCAGTCCCCATGGCAGATAATCTCCCATCACACCTTCCACAACCAGCTTCATCAATGTTGCCTGCGGTGCCGGAAGCTCCGGATCACCGAAGCTCCATGCTGCCTGCAACAGATACAGCACACCACCGATTGCAAGTCCGGAAACAACCGCCCCGATCAGCTCTCCAACCTGCTGCTTCCACGGTGTTGCCCCGACGATAAAACCAGTTTTCAAATCCTGCGACGTATCCCCTGCCATTGCCGCGACAATACAGATGACCGTTCCCATTGAGATTGCAACTGTCATTCCTTTTAATCCGGTCTGCCCGGTTAATTTCAGCACAAAGGATGCAAGCAGCAATGTCGCGATTGCCATACCAGATACCGGATTGTTCGAAGAACCGACAAGACCAACCATCCGTGCACTGACGGTTGCAAAGAAAAATCCAAACACGGCAATAAAAAGTGCCATCGGCACAGACAGCCGGATCTGTGGCATCACACACAGGAACAACAGGATTGCCACAATTCCAATGATCACATACCGCATCGGAATATCACGTTCTGTCCGTTCCCTTCCCGTATTCCCATAGCCACGCACTGCCTTACGGAAGGTCGTCACGATCAATGGCAACGTCTTTACAAGGCTGATAATTCCGCCTGCCGCAACTGCTCCGGCTCCAATATAGCGGATATAGTTTCCCCACAATTCCCATGTGGTTAAAGTGCCGATTGCTCTCGTCGCTGGAAACAAGATATTATCCCCACCAACCAGCACGAACGCCGGCATCAGCACGAGCCAGCCAAGTACCGCCCCGCTCAACAGATACGAAGACACACGCGCGCCGCAGATATATCCAACACCCACCAATGCCGGCAGCACGTCGATACCAAAGCCTGCCCCACGCAGCTTCCGGCTTTCAAAATCGACTTCACTTGGAAACAGCTTCAATCCGTCTGCTAAAAATTTATAGACAGCTGCCGCGAGCAATCCTTTTAATACCTTCTTTGCTTTCGCGCCACCCTCTTCTCCAGCAAGCAGCACCTTCGAACATGCCGTTCCCTCCGGGTATGGCAGGCGGTCATGTTCTTCCACGATCAGCGCGTGGCGAAGCGGCACCATGAAAAGCACGCCAAGCAGACCGCCGCTTATGGCAAGCATCGCGATCGTAAAAAAAGACGGCATCGCCGTGCCATGCTCCTTCGCCCACATAAACAACGCTGGAAGCGTAAAGATTGCACCTGCCGCCAGCGATTCTCCGGCGGAGCCGATTGTCTGTACCATGTTATTTTCCAGAATCGAATCCCGCTTTAACAACAGCCGCACAATCCCCATCGAGATTACGGCTGCCGGAATGGATGCGGATACCGTCATACCGACACGCAGCCCCAGATAGGCATTGGCACCACCAAATACAACGGCAAGTAAAATTCCTAAAATAAAAGCTGTCGGTGTAAATTCAGTTGTTTTTTTCATTGTCTGTTTCTCCCTGTTTTTATACTTCTTCACAGATACAGTTTTTCCCATTTTTCCTGCATACATACATTGACTTTTTCCGTCCATCTTATGTATAATTGTAAATAAAAAAAGCGCGAATGGCAGACACATTTCACGACAGAAGGGAGCGTATATTTATGAACAAACAGGTCATTATTTCAATCGGACGAGAGTATGGAAGCGGCGGACATGTAATCGCAGAAATGATCGCCAAGCATTACAATATTCCACTTTATGACAGAAATATTCTCGACGAGCTTTCCAAGGAAACTGGAAATTCTTACGATGTCTATAAGAAATACGACGAAAAGCCAGCAAATCCTTTTATCACCAGAACGGTACTCGGACAGTCAAACTCCGTAGAAAAGATTATTGCAGAAATGCAGTTTAATTTCCTGAAGGAAAAGGCAGAAAGCGGAGAATCCTATGTAGTACTCGGTCGTTGTGCCGAGGACATCTTACAGGATAATGATGGACTGATCTCCATCTTCCTTGTCGGCGACACCGATGTGAAGCAGAAGCGAATCATGGAAGTCAAGCATGTATCCGCAGACGAGGCGCTCACAAAAATGAAACGCCACGATAAAAGCCGGAAGCAGTATCACAATTCCTTCTCCTCTGGCAAATGGGGCGATTCCCGGTACTATGATGTCTGCATCAATACCAGCCGCCTTGGTCTGAAAGCTTCAGCAGAAGAACTGATTCGCTATATCGACGCCAGAGTAGCTGCCATGTAATTGAATTCATACATTGATATATTTACATACAAAAAGAGTCCTGCAAATCCGCAGGACTCTTTTTTGATTTCTTATATTATTTGATAATGCTTGCTCTTCCATCGTTCAAAGGCGTTGCACTCGGTGCTTTGCCTCCCTTTGGTACGAGCACGATCTGAATTCCTTCCAGACGCTTTGCATATCCAACTGTTCCAGCTGTCTGCCCATTCTTCGCCCAGTTCAACCAGCCGAAAGTCTGTGCGTGTACACGGTAGTATACATCATATTTCTCAGCAAGTTCACCAGTCAGTTTGATCTCGATTGCCTCCAGACGCTTCGCCTGTCCAGTCGTTCCGCTGACTACTCCATCGCTAACCCAAGGCTGCCATCCCAATTTCTGCACATGCGTATGATAAGTCACACCACCATCTACACCAAGTGCTTCATTGTTGACCTGAATCCGGATTGCCTCCAGCCGCTTTGCTTCTCCATATGTTCCAGAGAAGGAACCGTCTGATACAAATTGCTGGTTGCCATAGGTCTGCACATGCGTTGCATAATTGATCAAGCCCGGCTGATCACTCTTCGATGCAGCCTTTCCGTACTGTACATAAGAAACAGCGCTGGTTCCCGAAGATGGCGTCATCCCCTTCGGTACTACGTAAATCTGGATTGCTTCCAGACGCTTTGCAAATCCTGACGTACCAGCCGTTTCACCATTCTTTGCCCAGCCAAGCCAGCCAAAGGTCTGTGCATGTACACGATAATACACATCGAATTTGTCTGCGTCGTTACCTGTTAATTTGATACGGATTGCTTCCAGACGTTTGGCCTGTCCAGTTGTTCCGCTTAAAGCTCCATCATCGACCCAATTACCCCAGCCTAAGGTCTGTACATGTGTCTGATAGGTAACACCCAAATCATACTCGCCACCGACCTTGATCTTGATTGCCTCCAGGCGCTTGCCAAGTCCGGTCGTTCCGCTTGTCATACCGTTAAATTTATCTGCCTGCCAGCCATAACTCTGTACATGTGTGCTATACGCTACATTCAGGAACGAATTTGCTGTACTGGACGTCTTTTTTACCGTACAGAATTTGTACATATAATCATTTACAATACTATATCCATAATTTGATGCAGTTGCCCAGCCCTTTCCCCAAGGGTTTTCCTGAATACCCAAGTACTCTACAAAAGTTGCACAGCCTCTTGTCACATACTGGAATCTCGGATCAACCACTGCATTTTTCAGATCTTCCTGTGAAGCGTATGCCTTCAGATGCTGTACCTGTGCACGTACTCCCAGACGTACCGAACCAAATGCCTGTCCAGCAGCGCCGCCTCCGGTTGCGCCCAGTCCACAGAAATTATACTGCTCAATCTTTACATCGCCGCCGAATCGCAGGAATCCAGTTTCTTTCATTGCCTGTGCAAATACAACACCCGGATCTACGCCCTCTGCAACTGCCTCGTCGTAAAAGATCTGGCAAAATGTCTGCAATGGATTGGACGATGCTTTGATCTCTGTATCATGCTCCTGATAGTAAGTCGGGAACGTTGCATTGGACTTATAATACGATACCATACGATCAACTGATGTCGTCGGAGTCGTCATGATTGGTGTCAATGCTTCGGACGTACCACCGTCATATGCTGTACGGATCGTATCCGCGATTGTCGCCTTAGAACCGTAATTCCCATTCTTGGACAATCCATAGTATTCTGCAATGGCGGTTGCATCTGCATACCCCATTTCCTTTACTTTATCTTCTCTTGACAAAAAGTTATATACATCGCCATAATTATCAATAAATGCATGCTCGATCAAAACTGCCGGGAAACCAGCTTCCTTAGAACGCTTGATAACGCCTAAGTAATCCGATGGTGAACCATCTGGGTACTGGCTGCCGTCCTCTGTATTCCGGATCTTGATTCCTCTGTTATATAGGCCAAGTGCTACCAGCTTCTGCTGGATTACTTCTGCCAGTTCTTTTCCTTCTGTTCCGATACCCGGTATGTAATTGCCGTTTGGATAATACACCTCGGCACCGCCATGTTGTCCACCAACAGCATTGATATGAATGCTGACAAACACATCTGGATTAAATTTCTTTGCATACGCTACGCGATTAGCAAGATTATTGTCCGTATCTGCAGTTCTTGTCATGTATACTTCAACATGGCTATACTCTTCCAGCTTTGACTTGCAATACTGCGCAATTTTCAACGTCAAATCCGCTTCTCTCAAGCCATATTTACATGCACCCGGATCAGAACCGCCATGTCCCGGATCAAGCACAACAACCAGATTCGGATTGACTGTCGACTGTGTTGCGATTCCGCTGTCTGCAACACTGTCATCGGCTTCCTGTAAAGCTTCGGTCAGAGAATCAAAAGTCATCTCCTGTCCTTCGGCATCCAGCACGGTAATTCCGTCTTCGCCGCAGGCTTCCTCTGCATCCTGCTCTGCCTGTTCATCCACGACATAGGCATCCGCCTCAGAATCAACATCCGTATTGATACCAAATTTGGCTTCAATTCCGGTATCCACCATACGAACAATTCGTTTCTCTCCGTCTGCAACTACCTCAATCGTGGTTACTTCATATTCTCCGCTCGGCTGGGTATCATCAAACTCCATGTTAAACAGCAGGCTTCCCTCATCTACGGTATCCGCAGTCACTTCATAGGAAGTACCAGTCTCCACATTGACGTAAGTCAAAACCGCATCCGAAAGCTTCTCCGTTCCATCTCCGACATCCGCCAGAACAAACTGGCTTCCCGGTGTACATACAACCGGACTTCCGACGACCAGATAATTCAACTGTTCTTCTGTCTGTGCCACCGAAACTGGTTCTGCTGCGCAAATCGGGACTCCATTTCCCGCAAGCAGCATCCCCGCTGTCAAAATGGCTGCAAGAATCTTCTTACTCTTTTTGAAGCGTATCATGTTACTCTCTCCTTCGTTTTCTACTATAATCCAAAAAACACCATTCCGATTATAATATCATTTTCGGCAGATAGCAATGATTACGCATCCCTTTTTCGTCATTTTCTTGTAAATTTCCTGTAATTTTCACTATCGACGTAGTTTTCTCTTCCGTTTATAGCCGGTATACTTCTGTTTTTTCTCGTAACGTGCCCGTAACTTCTCCGCAATCAGAGTCAGATACCGGAAGATGGATTCTGCCGCGAATCCGAACACAACCATCAACAATATACACCGGTTTGACATATCACTTAATGCAAACAGCTTCTTCAGGAAGATTCCGGAGAATACAAGTCCGAATATATTCAGGAAGATCACGCCGTACTTCATCTTATTGAGCGGCTCGCTGATCTTAAATAAAATCATAAATCCAACAACCGACAAAACCAGTGTTGCGGCTGTCGCCACACTCGCATCCGGAAGTCCGAATACCGATCCAAGCATGACAAGGGCTCCGACTGCAATCACATCGGTCAGACCGCCCGGCAGTGCCTTAAGCAGCACATTCGTGATAAACCTGCCTTCGATCCGGTTCTTGTTCGGCTCTAATGCAAGCAGGAATCCCGGTGCGCCGATTGTGAACATACTGATCAAGGATACCTGCGCCGGTTCGAGCGGATATGTGATCATCAAAACCATCGAGAATACTGCCATCAACAGAGAAAATATATTCTTTACAAGGAACAGACTCGCTGACCGCTGTACGTTGTTAACGACACGCCTGCCTTCATACACAACATCCGGCATATGTGCAAAATCCGAATCCAGCAATACAACCTGTGCTGCCTGCGCTGCTGCCTCACTTCCCGATGCCATCGCCACGCTGCAGTCTGCATCCTTCATCGCTAAGATATCATTGACACCATCGCCGGTCATCGCAACTGTATGTCCTTTGATCTGCAATGCCTTCACAAGCTTCTGTTTCTGCTTCGGTGTCACACGTCCAAAGACAGTGTACTGTTCCACTGCATCCCTAAGCTTCGCCGCTGTATCAAGTGTGGTCGCATCCACATAATTCTCTGCACCCGGGATTCCCGCCTGCAGCGCAACCTCAGAAACTGTTCCCGGATTATCACCGGAGATAACCTTGATTGCCACGCCCTGATTGTTAAAATATTCGAATGTCTGCTTTGCATTTTCACGAATCGGGTTCGCAAGTATGACAAATCCAAGCGGAATCACCTCTTCTGTAAGTCCGTGCTTTAAATCTGTTCCTGCGTATTTTGCAAAAAGCAGGACGCGGTCACCATCCTTCGTGAAGGTTGTAATCTCTTCTTCCACCGTCGCATATGCATCTCGCAGGACAAATTCCGGCGCCCCTAATATATAAGTTCCTTCTGTAAATACGATTGCACCGTATTTCGTTGTTGAGGAAAATGGATAGCGCTCCACAACCATCCGATGCGGTGTCGCACCATCATTTTCTGCAAATGTGCGGAGTGCCTGCATCGTCGCATTGTTGTCGTTCGATGCAAGGGTATAATCCACAAGTAATTCCTGCAATTCCTCCGGCGTGTGCAGCAGATTCTTCCCATTCTTACTGCATATGATCTGCTTGACATTCATCGTCGGCTCAGTGATCGTACCGGTCTTATCCACACACAGCACATCGACACGCGCAAGTGCTTCGATACTCTTCATATCATGCAGCAGCACCTTCCGGCTGGCAAGCTTCATGGTGCTGAGAGCCAGTGCGATTGTCGTAAGTAAATATAATCCCTCCGGAATCATACCGATGATCGCCGCAACCGTCGCTGTCACACTCCGGCGAATTGTCTCATGGTTGATAAAATGGCTCTGATAAAACAACAGAAGTCCGATTGGGATGATAACAATACCAACCCATTTGACGATCTGGTTGATCGAGCGGATCATCTCAGACTGCTCGCCGCTTCCCATCGTCTTTGCTTCCTGTGAGAGCTTCGCGATGTAGGATTCATTTCCGACGTGAGTGAGTTCGGCGTGGCATTGTCCGGATACGACAAAGCTTCCGGAGAAAAGTTCGTCGCCGGGATTTTTCTCTACCTCGTCCGCTTCTCCGGTAAGCAGCGATTCATTGACCTGCACGCTTCCTTCCACGACGACTGCATCTGCGCAGATCTGGTTGCCCGCCTCCAAGATGATCTCATCATCCTGTACAAGCTGTTCGGTTTCAATCTTCTGCTTCACGCCATCCCGCACGACGATGGCGTGCGGTGCATTCAGCAGGTTCATCTTGTCAAGTGTCCGCTTCGCGCGGATCTCCTGTATAATTCCAATCAGTGTATTGCCGATGACGATCGGCAGGAAGGTCAGATTCCGGAAAGAACCGACCAGACAGAGTAAGACCGTAATGATCAAAAAGATCAGGTTAAAATATGTGAATGTATTGGAGACGATAATCTCCTTCGTTGTTTTATCGGTAGACAGGTCAGTCTCGTTCGTCAGTCCCTGATCGATCCGCTCCTGTACTTGTTGCTGCGTAAGTCCCATAATCTTCTCCTTTTATGAAAATACCTTTGTTGCATCCTGCAATCTGATTCTGTATCATATATTCCTGCAACTATGTTTGCATATGCGATGTATTGAGACCAAGAAGTTCTAAATGTTCTGTTATACAATATTATCATCGTACGCAACCGCCGCCAATTCGCCATCCGTGGCTCAGTGGCGG
>OHMO01000423.1_pt1 | contig 22798 bp, 15 predicted proteins | sample 1569321 | NCBI WGS metagenome assembly OHMO01 (sample SAMEA3879504, study PRJEB24766) | human gut metagenome | biome: human-associated habitat; feature: feces | place: USA | collected 1985/1987
CGGGACGAGGCTGCTGAAAAATGCCCCGACGCGAGACGCGTCGCCCCCATTAGAGATTGGGATTGTGTTAGGGAAGCAGCATTATATAATGTATTACGGTTGCGATTAGTCGTCTTTTCCCTTCGCTTTAACTCGTATTTCGCTCGCCTTGCACTTTCGCTCACGCGCAAGTTAGGCGGCGGCTCGGAAATAAAAAGCGAAAGTTTTTGGGCATTTTCTTTGTATTTCGCTCGCCTTGCACTTTCGCTCACGCGCAAGTTAGGCAGCGGCTCGGAAATAAAAAGCGAAAGTTTTTGCACTTTCGCTTTGTATTTCGCTCGCCTTGCACTAACTTTGGCCAACAAAAGGACGGGAGGCGCGACAATTGATGTTGTTACGCCTCTAAAGTGTTGCTTAAATTGCTAATCATCACCTATAACAAATATGACAAAAGGAAAAGTTGATGCCCTGCTGGGTATCGTGTTCGGAGACGAAGGTAAAGGTAAGGTTGTAGACTACTTCACACCGCGCTACGATGTTGTGGCCCGCTTTGCAGGTGGCCCCAACGCTGGACATACCATTATATTCGACGGCAAGAAATTCGTACTTCGCTCTATTCCCTCAGGCATTTTCGACGAGGGCAAAATCAATATCATTGGCAACGGCTGCGTGATAGCCCCCGACCTCTTTATGTCCGAGGCCCACGAACTCGAAGCTGCTGGCTATGAATTGACCAAGCGTTTGCACATCAGCCGCCGCGCCCACCTCATTCTGCCTACCCACCGTGTGCTCGACCGTGCCTACGAGGCAGCAAAGGGCAAGAACAAGGTTGGCACTACTGGTAAGGGCATTGGCCCTACTTACAGCGACAAAGCTGCCCGCGTAGGTTTGCGCGTAGGTGATATCTTGCACAACTTCGACGAGAAATACAAGGCGCTCAAAGCACGCCACGAGCAAATTCTGCGCGACCTGCACTACACCGACTACGACATTACCGAGGAGGAGCAAAAGTGGATGCAGGGCATCGAATACATGCGCAAGTTCAACTTGACCGACACCGAATATGAGCTCAACCACGCTTTGGCCGAAGGCAAAAATGTGCTGGCCGAGGGCGCACAAGGCTCATTGCTCGACATCGACCATGGCACCTACCCCTATGTGTCATCATCATCTACCACAAGTGGTGGTGTCTGCACAGGATTGGGCATTGCCCCCAACAGCATTGGCCATGTGTTCGGCATTTTCAAGGCATACAGCACCCGTGTGGGTGGTGGCCCCTTCCCCGTCGAGCTGTTTGACGAAACTGGCGACACCATTCGCCACATTGGCAACGAATATGGTGCTGTAACAGGACGTAACCGCCGTTGCGGCTGGCTTGACCTTGTAGCACTGAAATATGCCATCATGATAAATGGCGTGACAGACCTCGTTATGATGAAGGGCGACGTGCTCGATGGTTTCGACACCATCAAGGTATGTACAGCCTACACCAAGGACGGCGAAACTGTCACCGAAATGCCTTACGACACCGAGGGTTGGCAACCCGTATACGAGGAGTTGCCCGGTTGGAAAACCGACCTCACCGCCGTACGTGCCGAGAAGGATTTCCCCGCTGCCTTTGCAAGCTACATTGCCTATATTGAAAAGGCCACGGGCACACCTATCAAGATTGTGTCTGTAGGACCCGACCGCGAGGCTACCATCATTCGATAACAAAGGAGGCAAGTGACCCCCGCGTCACCCCAACAAGGCCGGCCCCTCACCTTAATCTTCTCTCTTAATAATCAGGGGAGCAGATTAAAGTGTGGGGCCGGCATTGTATACAAACGCTGTTGACGGGGTGACGGGTTAACAGGTAAGTTAGCATAACCCCATACCTTCCACTATAAATAGTACAGCCTTCTCTCCCCCCACGCACTAACACAAAAACAAACACATGAATTCATCAATAAAAGGGCACCTTTCAATGTTAGGTGCCAACACACTGTGGGGATTGATGTCCCCACTCTCAAAATTTGTCATGGCAGCCGGTGTCGTCACCCCCCTCGTGGTGACGGATATGCGCATAGCCGGCGCCATGGTACTGTTTTGGATAGCATCGTTCTTTCAAAAACCCGAACACGTGCCACATGGCGACCTGGCACGCCTGTTTGGCGCAGCCCTCCTGGGCATTGTGCTCAACCAAGGGTGCTTTATATTCGGTGTAAGCCTCACCACCCCCGGCGATGCCTCAATCATCACCACCAGCATGCCATTATGGGCCATGGTGCTGGCTGCCTTCATACTGAAGGAACCCATCACCGGCAAAAAGGTGCTCGGCATAGCCGCTGGCGCCGCTGGCGCACTGCTGCTCATCATGGGCAGCGGCAACCAAGTTAAGGCCACTGCCACAACAGGCGGCAATTATGCCATCTGGGGCGACCTGCTGGTGCTGAGCGCACAGCTTTGCTACGCACTATACATTGTACTCTACAAGAACTTCGTAAACAAATATTCGCTCACCACCATCATGAAGTGGATGTTTACCTACGCCTTTATATGCACCCTGCCCTTCTCGGCCGGCGACCTCATGCGCACCAACTGGGCAGCCTTGCAGCCAAGCCACATTGGCGCGCTGGCCTTTATTGTGATAGGCGCCACCTTCCTTAGCTACATGCTCATTGTTGTAGGTCAAAAATTACTGCGCCCCACAGTGGCCGGCATGTACAATTATGTACAGCCGCTCGTGGCCTGCATTGTGGCCGTGCTTTGGGGCATGGACTCCTTTAACTGGATAAAAGGCGTGGCAGTGATGCTGATTTTTGGCGGTGTCTATTTGGTAACGGCCAGCCGCAGCCGCAAGGAGCTGGATAGCTACAAAGCACACAAAAACGCACAAAAACGCACAAAAAAGCTAAAAACATGCCCCTCCAAGCAAGCCATAAGTTTACAATACGGAAGATAATGCGTATATTAGCGCACGAAATGAGAAACATCATCTAACACAAACAAATAAATTATGAAGCAAATCTACCTTTGGGCCTCGGCTCTGTGCCTGGCACTGACAGCTCCGCTCACCGCCAACGCCCAGTTGCAGTTGGTCAACGAGAGCGTGGTGAATGCCGAAAACGAGCCCGCCCCCGTACACCCCGTGCCTGCCCCTCGTCAGCTTAAGTGGCAGCGCACCGAGTTTTATGCGTTCTTTCATTACGGCATGAACACCTACACCGGCAATGAGTGGGGATATGGCAATGAAGATGAAAACAAATTTGCCCCCACTGCAGCCCCCAACCCCGAGCAATGGCTCACCGCGGTAAAAGCTGCCGGCATGAAGGGCGGCATAGCCGTGGTCAAGCACCACGACGGCTTCTGCCTGTGGCCCACTGCCACCACCACACACAACGTAACCTCGTCGAGCAACGCCTACGCCAAGGCTACTAACATTCCGCGTGACTTTGCGGCTGCCGCCAAAAAGTTGGGCATGAAGTACGGCTTCTACGTATCGCCGTGGGACCGCAACAACGAGCATTATGGCGACGACACTTACGTAAAGGACGTGTTCCTTCGCCAGTGCGCCGAATTGGCAGCATACGGCACCGACCAGTTCGAGATGTGGTTTGACGGCGCCAATGGCGGCGATGGCTACTATGGCGGCAAGGGCGGCAAACGCAACATCGACCGCTCCACCTACTACGATGTGCCTAACCTGCGCGACACCGTGCACAAGGTATGCCCCGACTGCGTGCTTTGGGGTGTAGGCGGCGAGAGCCGTTGGATTGGCAACGAAGAGGGCTGGGCCGGCGAGACCAACTGGAGCCCCGAGGAGTACCTCTATGCACCCGAAAAGAACGGTATGTACGGCAACATGGACGGCTGGTACTGGCAACCGGGCGAAAGCGATGCCAAAATGACCACCGGTGGCTGGTTCTGGCACTCAGGCGAGGGCCAGCTCAGCGCCGAGCGTCTATTCCAGATGTATCTCGAAACCGTGGGCCGCAACGCCACACTCATTCTTAACTGCCCGCCCGACAAATCGGGCTCACTGCCCGCTGCCACTGTCGAACGCTTAAAGGAAATGGGCAAAATGCTCACCGAACGCCTGCAAGGCACTAACTATGCCAAAGAGGCCACCGTCACTGCCAACGAAACCCGCAGTGCAGGCACTGGCCGCAACTTCGAGGCCGAAAACGTGTGCAACGGCGACTCTGCCACCTATTGGGCCACCAACGATGGTGTGAACAAGGGCACTATCACCTTTGCCTGGGACGAGGCCAAACCCATTCGCTATGTAGTGCTTCAAGAGCATATACAGCTCGGCCAGCGCGTCAAGGCATTCAGCATCGAAACCAGCAACGATGGCACTAAATGGACCAAGCGCGGCGGCAACATTGCCACCACTACCATTGGTTACAAGCGCATCATTCCGCTCAACGGCAGCACCTCAAACAGCTACGAGGCTAACCCGCAAAAGGTTAAGTACCTGCGCGTCAACATTCTCGACAGCCGCGCTTGTCCTACTATTGAGAACATTGAACTGCGATAAAACAAAGCATGGTTTAACAAGTGGACTGCCAAACGCACACCTTTTGCAGGTGCGCTTTGAGAAGTCCATCTGACATACATAGATTATTCAATGAAAAAGCATATAATAGCGCTTGCTGCCCTGGGCCTGCCCCTCGCAGCAATGGCACAGACCGTAAAAGTAGACTTTGAGGACGCTTCGGGCTACAAGAGTGTGGGCGTTTACGACACCTGGGAGGAGTCTCCCTTCCGCCTTGGCACCCTCAAGGGCAACTGTGCTGTGGTAGACAACTTTATCTCACCTACCAACGAATTAGGCGAAGTAGTAAACGACTCTAAAAAGATTTTGGGCGTACAGCGTTCACGCTTCGGCAGCAACACCTTTGGTGCGCGCATCGACCTTAACACGCCTTTCGACATTACACCCGACTACAAGTATGTGCACGTCAAAATATACAAGCCCGTCAAAGGCCGTGTCATGCTGGTGGCACTTGGCAAGCGCCCCGACCGTGCAGGCCAGAGCAACAATGTGGAGCAGGCTTGGGCATACTCTACCTCTGTGTCGGTTGCCAACCAATGGTTCGACGCCGTGTTCCCCATCAAGGGCTGCAATGGCGTGCAGGTACACAGTCTTGTGGTAGTGCCCGACGCCTCGTCGCCACAGGAGCTTACCAGCGATTTTGCTGCATACATCGACGATATTGAGGTAAACGACTCACCCGACCCACGTTTCACGGCTGAAGCCTTCTACGGCCTCAACTTTGAAGATAACGCCACCTCGGGCAAACCTGAACGCTACATTGCCAGCGTCAAGCTGAACAGCCCCTCTGCCGGCAATCAGACTATCGAAGTGGGTTCCGTATCGCCGCAACTCATCTATCGCGACTTTTCCGAAAAGGTGTTCAATGCCAAAGCGGGCGAAACGCTCACGCCCTCTATTGACTATAAAAATGGTAACTGGATGAATGGCTACGTGTACGTTGACCAAAACAACAACGGCAAATTCGAAGCCACATTTGACGAAAACACGCACAAGGTTGCCGAAGGGGCGGACTTGATGAGCTACTATTACTACGAAACAGTTGAAGACAAAAGTGGCTACAAGTACGATGGCACTGCCGTTAGCGGTAATGATCGCAACAACTTGTCAACACCGGCATTTACATTGCCTGCCGGCATGACACCTGGTTTCTACCGCATGCGCTACAAGGTGGACTGGGGCAACATCGACCCCGCAGGCCGAATGACCAGCACCAACAGCATTCAGCAGAATGGTGGTTACATTGTCGATGTGCGCCTCAACGTTCATGCCGACCAAGTAAACTTGTCGGCTGGCAGCCGCAACGGTTACATCACATTGAGCGATGGCACCGAACTTGTCAACTATAAAACAGCCTTTGGCAAGTCGGTCAAGCTCAAGGCTACTCCCGCCCCTGGCTTTGTAATCGACTCACTCGTTATCAGCCACGGCTACAACCTCGAAGGCGACCAATACAATGCCTATGGCAACAAGCAGTATGACAAACTGGTAGTGCGTGCGGCCGATTTTGCTGCCGATGGCACCTACACACTCGATGCACGCTATGTTGATGGCGACATAAGCATCGACGGCCAGTTTGCAAGTTCTACAACTACTGCCGTTAAAGATGCTGCCAATAACCGTGCGCTGACTTTTAGCACAGCGGCCGGCACACTGACATTCAACGCTGCCAAAGCAGCCAAGGTGACAGTGGTCGATGCCAATGGCCGCATACTATTCAGCAACAAGGTTAAGGGCACCCGCACCATCGCCCTGCCCAAGGGCGTGTATGTGGTGAACGACACCAAGGTGGTTGTGCCATAACAAGCGATGCACATTAATGTGCTAATATGACAATGAGCTAATATGCTAATGGGCTGACGCCGTAGCGTTGCAAATAGTAACGCTACGGCGTTTGCTATATTTGCACATCTGCACATTATTGCTGTCTGTAAAACCGAACTCAAGCACTAAGCGCTATCACTAAACGCTACCACCAAACGCAAGCTCTAATGGGGGCGACGCGTCCCGCGTCGGGAAAATATGCAGCTTTTATTTAGCAGAACTCGTATTTCCTTCCTTTCTCTACCCCGACGCGAGACGCGTCGCCCCCATTAGTGCTTGCGTTTCTTCAAGCACCAAGCGCTAACACCAAACGCTAACTCTAATGGGAGCGACGCGTCTCGCGTCGGAAAAATATGCAGCTTTTATTTAGCAGAGCGCGTATTTCCTTCCTTTCTCTACCCCGACGCGAGACGCGTCGCCCCCATTAGAGGTTGCGTTGGGTGCTTGCGTTGGGTGCTCGAGTTCGTTCGCATGTTTACGTTCTAACGAACAGCAATATTTGTATATCTGCACATCTGCGATTGCAACTAGCATGGATATGCTCTCACAACACTTTTTGTGCAATTTGTCTACACTCTGCACTTTTTGTCTGCACTAAGCTGATTTTCAAGGCATTACGCAGTGTATATAGGTGCAATAAACCTACACTTTTGTCTGCACTACCTACACTATCTACACTTTTGTCTGCACTACCTGCACGCGTAGCAACATGACCTAACAGCATAAGGGACGCGTTTGCCGGACATAGGGAGAGCAGATTTTCAGTTACTCCAACAAGTTTTACGCCCTCTCTATACCCGCATTCCTTGCCGGCACATTATATAATATGCTTGTATATGTAAGACAATGCAGACGAAGTGCAGGTAGTGCAGGTAGTGCAGACAAAAGTGTAGGTACATTGCACCTACATACACTGCGTAACGCACTGAAAATCAACTGAGTGCAGACAAAAAGTGCAGAGTGCAGACAATTTTACAAAAACAAATAATATGGGGGGATAAGCCAATTGACTCAAGTTTCGAATTTAGACGGGTACGGCCTGAAAGGCCAACAGCACTTAGCCCAGGGCAAGCGAAGCGACACCCTGGGTATCGCGTGTTGAAGCAGTCGCGCCCTGTAAGGGCAAAAGCTTTAAGACACGGCGCAGGTATTGAACAAAATATACATACGTTGTTCTACTTTAAGACCGCTAAATCAGCTATCAAGCAAGAATAACAACATAAAGGATTAAGGCTTTTGCCCTTACAGGGCGTGACTGCTCCAACACACGATACCCAGGGTGACGCTTCGCTTGCCCTGGGCTAAGTGCTGTTGGCCTTTCAGGCCGTGCGAACCTAAATCCGAAACTTCAGTCAACTGCCACTTACACCACCCTACCGTCATCACCTTTCTGAGGCAAACCAAGTTCCTATTTCCCCTGGTTCCATCACCTTGTAGCCAAAAAAGTGCAGCACTTTATCGCAAAGCACTGCACCCACATAATGGTTATATATCAACTGATAAACAAAAAGTCAATTTTATTTTGCCCCATACGCTTCAGACACCACACGTATGCGCAACACCTTTATTTTGTCGGCACCCACAGGCAGTGTGCCAGCAAAGCCATAGGTCAGCTTGCCACCAGCATGGTCAAACGACGGGGTACGCTGCAAGTTCCACTCACCGGCATCATCAGCCTGCATGGTATGCCATTGCAAGGGCGTTACGCTGTCGGTGAAAAGTCCGAGTTTTGCCACACTGTCGTAAGGCATGGTGCTCATGTTGCCAAAGCCCGAGCTCAAACGCGGCAAAACTGGCGTGACGATGCGCCGGCCACGCTCGGTATAGAACAGATTGATGCCAGGACCATCGGCAGCCGTAATGGCCTCGATGTGGTAACGCCCGGCGGACAAGGTTTCACTACGCTCCATGTCAAGCGACATAGGCTTAGTGTCTATTTCCTTTTCAAACTTGTAGTACGGCAATTCTACACTGCTGCCAAAGTCGGTAGTAGACACACATCTGTCGCCGGCATTGATGTTGACAGCCGTGTTCAGTTTCCACCCATCGCGCGCCAACAGGTTGACCGAACGTGGTATGGTTGACAAATTGTAGATGTTGGGGTTCGTCTCCTTCACCCATTCTACTTTGTAAGCAAACAGGCTGCCAAAGGCTATTGACGAAATGAGCGTGACAAGGCACACAAGAGCCAAAGCCCATCGTGTAGCGGCCGACAGCGGACGCGTGCTTGACGACTTGAACAACGAGCGCACCAACAAATAGAAAAGTGTGCCTAAGAACACCAGTGACGATATTACACCCAACCAGCCCAGCACACCTATCATGGCATCGTGGGCTATGAGCCACCCCAGACTGTCGTTCATGGCATTGCCAATGTGACTGCTCTCACCATAGGCTATGGCAAGGAATACGGCACACGCCAAAACCGATGCGATGAAGGTGCCAATAATCAGCAGTACTAACAGTTTGACACAGAACACAAAGATGCTTAGCAATGTGCCCCAAAAACTGCGTGCGGCACTGCGAAACTCTGGCGACTGCACATAGTTGGCCGCCCGGTTGGCTTCGCGCATAACCTCCTCGCTGATGCTTTGTGCATTGACGGGTTTGCCCTGCATGCGCAAGCGATCTTCGGGGGTGTTGGCTGCTGGTATGAGTGCCCACGCCACAAGGTAAATTATGCCGATGGTTGAAAAGCTAACCAATGCCAGCAGCACCATGAGTATGCGCCACGGCAGGGGGTCGTCGCAGCCAAAATAGCGGCACAAGCCCGACATGACGCCACCCAGCATTTTGTCCTGCGGGTCGCGGTAAAGTTTGCGGGCACCCATACCGTTCTTTTCCTGGCCGGCCGACGTGTCTTCGGCACTGGTCTGTGTCTGACTTTCGGAAGCTTCACCGTCATGGCTGGCAGATTCGGCATCATCGGCCGTTTCGTCCATTTGCTCGGGGTTGCCAATGCGCTTTATTATTTGCTGCACGTGCTCAATGCTGACGGCCTCCACTCCTTGGTCTTTAAGTTCGCTCAGCAATTCGGCCACACGGTGCTCTATGTCGTCGGCTATCTCTGCCCCACCCTCGCGTTTGTCGAAGTAGCGGTGCATATTGTCAATGTATTGTTCGAGCAGTTGGCAGGCATCGTCGTCGATGGCATACAGCACGCCAAACATGTTGATGGTAATATTCTTTTTCATAATGCGGGTTTCTGATTTGTTTGTTTAATAATAAAGTGCTACGCCTTTAGCGGCAACTGTGGCGTCATATTCTTGAGCAACGACACCGTGCGTGCCAGTTCGTTCCAGGCATTGTCGAGTTCGCACAAAAAGTTTCGCCCTTCGGGGGTCAGACTGTAGTATTTGCGTGGAGGTCCTTGTGTTGACTCCCGCCACTCGTATTGTAGCAGTCCGTCCTTTTTTAGTCGGGTGAGCAGCGGGTAGAGCGTGCCTTCTACTACTATCAGTTCGGCCTCTTTCAAACGTGCGATGATGTCGTTTGCATAACTCTCCTCACGACTCAGCAACAGCAATACACAGTACTCGAGCATGCCTTTGCGCATCTGCTGTTTGGCATTGTCTACATTCATAAGCAGTATTCCTTAATTGTTTGATGGTGCAAATATAGGCTATAACTTGGTACTATGCAATACATAGTACCATAAAATCGCAAAGATTTAAGGTTTATTATACGTGGCGATGGGGGAATGCGGTAATGGGGGCAACGCGTCTCGCGTCGGGGATAGTGCAGCTGTTGTTTAGTGGGTTTTGTATGTCTTTTCTTTTTATTTTCCCGACGCGAGACGCGTCGCCCCCATTAGAGGTAACGTTTGGTGCTTGAGTACGGTTTTACTGGCAATAATATGCAAACGTACAAATACAGCTGACGCCGCAGCGTTGCTATTTACAACGCTGCGGCGTCAGCCCATTAGCATATTAGCATATTGCCATATTAGCACATTACCATGCTCGCATCACTTTGCATTAAGCTTGAGCGCGTCCTGGTCGTCATACTGCTTTTGCAGGCGGACAAGCTCCTTCATCAAGCGGGCAGTGATTTTCTCAGTACCCGGCTGGCCATAGATGTTGTGCATTTCGTGCGGGTCGGTGTTGAGATTATAAAGTTCCCACTTATTGATGTCGTTGTAGAAGTGAATGAGCTTGTAACCATCAGAACTGCGTACACCATAATGACGCTTTACAGCATGTTCGGCCGGATATTCATAATAGTGGTAGTAGATGCTCTTGCGCCAGTTTTTGGGGTGTTTGCCTTGCAACAGCGGCAGGAGCGACACGCCCTGAATGTCGGCTGGCACGGGGGCACCCGACAGTTGCAGGAATGTGGGTGCATAGTCAATGTTCTGCACCATCTCGCTGATGTCGCCACGGGCATTGAGGCCCTTTGGCAGACGCATTACCAACGGCGTGTTGAGCGACTCCTCATACATAAAGCGCTTGTCAAACCACCCGTGCTCACCCATATAGAAACCTTGGTCGGAGGTGTAAACCACGAGCGTGGAGTCGAGCAATCCCGACTGCTTGAGGTAGTCAAGCATGCGGCCGACGTTGTCGTCAAGGCTCTTCACCACCTTGGCATAGTCGCGCATGTAGCGCTGGTACTTGAACTCGTCCAAAGCCTTGCCCGTGAGGTGACGGCTGTTAAAGTCTAAGGCCAGTGAATCGTAGAAGTAGTCATACTCGGCACGCGACCTTGAGTCGAGACGGCCAATCATGTTGAGGTAATTGTCGGTCAGGAATGTCTTTGAGCCCGGAGTGTACATCTTGGTGTCGTACACAATGTCCATGTGCTTGCCAATCTGCATCTCGGCCGTTTTGGCAGCATCGCGGCCCTCATAGTCATCGTAGAAGTTTTCGGGCAGGGCAAATGTCTTGTCCTCATATTCGCGCAGATATTTGAGTTCGGGCAACCAGGCACGGTGGCAAGCCTTGTGGTGCACAAAGAGTATGAAGGGCTTGCTCCTGTCGCGCTTGTGCTCCATCCAGTCAATGGCCTTGTCGGTCACAATGTTGGTCACATAGCCCTTTTCGCGTGTTTCGGTGCCGTCCATGTTGATAAAGTTGGGGTTGTAGTAGTCACCCTGTGCCGGCAAAATGTTGTAGTAGTCAAAGCCCGTGGGGGTGCTCACCAAGTGCCACTTGCCAATGATGGCGGTTTGGTAGCCAGCCTTTTGCATGAGTTTGGGCATGGTTTGCTGCGAACCGTCAAACACGCCGTGCTCATTATTAGTAAAGCCATTCTTGTGTGAGTGTTTGCCAGTAAGCATACAAGCGCGGCTGGGGCCCGACAGCGAGTTGGCCACATAAGAGTTAACAAACTTCACGCCATCGGCCGCAATGCGGTCGAGGTTGGGTGTCTCGACAAAACGGTTGTCGTAGCAACTCATCATTTGCGCCGTGTGGTCGTCGGTCATGATGTACACTATGTTGTAGTGCCCTTGCGCTGCTGCAGCGGCGGGGAACAGCATTGGTGCTAAAAGCAGGAGATTCTTCTTCATAAGAGAGGTTGGAAAAAAGAAAGTTGACGAGCCGGCTATTATAGCGACAGCTCGTCAACTTGCGTTATTTATTGAAGAGCAACTATGCCATTACTTCTTCTGTGTCATGTTATAAACGATGTCCATGATTTGCTTGCCAAGGGCATCGGCTTCCTCCATAGTGTGTGCCTCAGAGTATACACGAATGATAGGTTCGGTGTTGCTCTTGCGCAGGTGTACCCACTTGTCGGCAAAGTCAATCTTCACACCATCGATGTCGGTAACTTGCTCGTTCTTGTAGAGGTCCTTAACCTTCTGCAGAATGCCAAAGATGTCGGTAGTCGGATCGAGGTCGATGCGGTTCTTGGCAATGTAGTACTGCGGCAGAGAGTTGCGGAGTTCGGTAGCGCGCATGCCAGTCTTGGCCAGATAGGTAAGGATAAGGGCGATACCTACCAATGCGTCGCGGCCAGAGTGGGCAGCGGGGTAAATCACACCGCCATTGCCTTCACCACCAATTACGGCGCCAGTTTCCTTCATCTTGGTTACCACGTTTACTTCGCCCACAGCAGCTGCTGCGTAGTTGCAGCCGTACTTTTCGGTTACATCGCGCAAGCCGCGGCTTGACGAGAGGTTTGACACCGTGGGGCCAGGTGTGTGGCGCAATACGTAGTCGGCGCAGGCCACGAGCGTGTTTTCCTCGCCAAACATGCTGCCGTCCTCGCATACAAGTGCCAAGCGGTCAACATCGGGGTCAACCACAATGCCCAGGTCGTGACGTCCCTTACGCAGCAGGTTGCGTATTTCGCTCAAATTCTGCTTCAAGGGCTCGGGGTTGTGGGAGAAGTTGCCGGTAGGCTCAGTGTTCAAGCCAGTAACCTCTGTCACACCAAGCTGGCCCAGCAATTTGGGTATGATGATACCACCAACCGAGTTGACTGTATCGATGGCCACCTTGAAGTGTGCACGGCGGATAGCTTCGATGTCAACCAGTTCGAGATCCTTAACCAGCTCAATGTGGCGCTGGTCATAGCTGAAGTTTTTGGTGTAGCAACCGAGGCTGTCGACATCGGCAAACTCGAAGTTGCAGTTGTTGGCCAAACGTACCACTTCAGATGCCTCTGCGGGCGGCAGGAATTCGCCTTTTTCGTTCAAGAACTTCAAGGCGTTCCACTGGCGCGGGTTGTGACTTGCAGTGATGATGATACCGCCACAAGCGTGTTCCATGGTCACAGCCAGTTCGGTGGTAGGTGTTGAGGCCAGGCCGATGTTGACTACATCAAAGCCCATACCCATGAGTGTACCGCATACCACGTGGCTTACCATCTCGCCCGAGATACGGGCATCGCGGCCGACAACAATCTTACGACGGAAGGCACGGCTTACCACATTTTCGCGCAGTGCAGCGAATGCAGAAACAGACTTGGCAATATCGACAGGATTGAGCGTATCGCCTGTTTTACCGCCAATAGTACCACGGAAACCTGAAATGGATTTAATCAGTGTCATAGTATCTTTATTGTTTTATTATGTGTTTTATTGTTTGAGATAGCAAAGTTAGTGCAAGGCGAGCGAAATACAAAACGAAAGTCCTAAAACTTTCGTTTTTATTTCCGAGCCGCAGCCTAACTTGCGCGTGAGCGAAAGTGCAAGGGGGCAAAACGCTACCTCTAATGGGGGCGACGCGTCTCGCGTCGGAAAAATAAAAAGAAAAGACACACAAAACCCACTAAACATCAGCTGCACTATCCCCGACGCGAGACGCGTCGCCCCCATTAGAGCTTGCGTTTCTTCAAGCACAAAGCGCCACCAACAAACGCTACTAACAAACGCTATATCTAAAAAGCCGCCCGGAAAAGCATTCCGGGCGGCTCACCAAATGAAAGAAATTACGATTGATAATTTCTTACCTGCAAGGCTACCTACTTCCTTGCAAGTGGATTAAAAGCGGGAAACATCTCCGCCTTAAAGCGTATTATGCCATGTGGATTAGTCCTCGTCGGCAGACCAGCTGTCGCTGCTCCAACCCTTTTGGTCAGACATTATCACGTTAGTTTCCTTGGTCTTGTCAACGTCATATGAAACGTTTCCTGACCCAGCCACCATAATGTCCTCGCCATAGAGGTTGATAACCTGAGCTTGAGGCTTGCTATATGTCATTTTCATAATTGTGTAACTTGTTTGGTTAAATGTTGATGATTGGGTATTGCTTACTTGACGAGCTTCTTGCCATTCTGAATGTAGAGACCACCCTTAACAGGAGCCCATACACGGCGACCGCTGAGATCGTAGATGGGGGCATTGTTCTCACCATTGTTGATAGTTGCAGCGTTGATGCCAGTTACAGTATTGCCAAAGTTGAGGGCAATAGCTTGGTTAGAGATTTCGCTTGCGTTGATGTAAGCCTTGTTGGCAGGAATAGCGGTTACATTGCCTGGAGTGTAGAAACCTACAGTACCATTGTTCACACCAAATACGAGGTAGTTGGCCTTGGGTGTAGCCTCAGCAAATGCGATACCAGTGTTAGTACCAGTCAGTGCATTAGTGCCGCTGATGGCATCAGCAGTACCGATAGTAAGAGTAGCCTTGTCTTCAGTACCAACGAGTACGAAACCAGTGTTGGCAGGTACAGCAGTAGTAGCAGTCATGTCGATGGCATTCTTATCTGCGTTGAGAGCACCAGTGTAGGCAGTAGCACCAGCTACATTGCTTACACCGAAGGGCAAGTAAGCCGAAGCATACTTCTTGCCACCCTGGGCAGTCATGGCAATTTCTACATCGGTAGCGGGGACAACGTACCACTGGCTGGCAGGATTATTAGCTTCCCAACCTACCATGCATGTACCACTTTCACCACCGTGTATATAGCTGTAATTAGAACCTGTTGCTTGATCAAAGAACAAGAATGTTTTACCTACGTGCGAGATAGCATAACTACCTTTGCTTCCGTAATTGTCATCGCCAAGCTCTATGTTGGCACCAGAACCGCCCCCGGCGTTTAACTTTGCCTTACCGAGAGTGAGGCCCTCCACCTTGATGCGGTAGCGACCAGATCCAGCTTCTGCGTTTTCAATATAAAAAACAGATGATGCACCCTTGCCGTTAACTGTACCGCTAAGTTTGCTTGTTACTTGTGCGGGATTGTCATTGAGGCAAGCGTATTTGTGGTGCTGCTTATTATACAAACGATAATACTTACCTACCTCCATTGTAGAGGTGTTACCAGCAGCCACCTTGGCATTCTGCTCTTCGAGTGTCTTAATTTGCTCGGCAGTGGCATTCTCTGCACTTGCAGCAGCATATGCAGCCTTGAAAGCATTCAAGTTCTCAGCAACACTCAAGTAAGAGTTTGCACCGATGGCGCCCTCGGGTGCACCTTCGTCGCTATAGTTAACGTATGTCTGTGCGTAGGCCAAAGAATAGCTCTCAGGTGCTTGTACGTGCATGGTTGAGCCTTCGTCGGCACTTGTCCATGTCAAGACACTTGAACCCTGGTGGTTAAGGTAATTGCCTTCAGTCTTGTAGAAACAGAAACCGTTAGCTTTGTTTGACCCTGTAGAGGCTGCAATTTTGAACACATCACCAGTCTCGCTAAGAGCCAAAGAACTTCCACTAAAAGCAGCAGCCTTGTTGGTGGCTTTGTTGTAGAGTCTATAGCCTTCGGTATAGTTGCCTACAATAGTCCATTGGTAGTTATCTGACAATGACGGAGTCGTAGTCTTACCTATGGCTTCAATAGCGATGCTGTTGTCATCGTTGCCCTTCCACAAAAAGTTTGCCTGGTTGTTGTGCATATCAATGGCATACCACTTGGCTGTTGCTGCATCGTAGCTTTCTGCGGCAGTGAACGGCAAGGTACAAGTTACTTCGTAATTGCTATCGTCAGTTTTGGTCACTGTACCATTAATGAAGAGAGCAACTTCTGGTGTCACTGGTTCTTCAGAAGAAGGACATCCAACCGTTTTAGTAGCGACTTCCTTGCCATCTAACATATAGTGGTACGTAACGTTCTTAAATAATTCAGTAGACAAATAAAACTCAGCACATGAGGCATGACTACCGTTATTGCTTCCTGTGACAACAAACATCACGTAACGACCTTTTAACTCTGTTGTAGAACCAGCCTTTTTAATAGTTTGTCCTTCGCCATTAGCATAGGTAAATGTACCAGAAATGGCAGGTTCACCCAGTGCATTGACAATACTGGCAGCACTCTTGCTGTCGCTTACGCTCTCAAATGGCGTATTGCTTACATAGAGTTTGAAAGAGGTAGCTGCACCATTTCCGGAATTAGGACGAGCGACATAGCCAATGGATCCGAAAGAAGTTTCTTGGCCCAAATCTATTACAAAGAACTGAGGAAGAGTTTGGGTGGCATCACCTGTACCACTGTTATTATAGCGTGAATGCCAATAAGTGGAATTATTGCCATCAATAATAGCGTCTTTTCCACCGCCATCGTTAGCATTCTCGCCAGACACGGTTACTGTCCACCCCGTACGCGAAAGTACTTGGGCAGAAGTTGTCATTGCTCCCATAGACATGAGCAACGACAGCATGAAAGTAATTTTCTTCATGTTAGATAAAATATTAAGTTAAAGTAATTTTTAGTCAGTCGGAACTGTGTGTAACGTGCTGAGACGTCAAGTTGTTAAATATTAGGTAGCAAAACTTAAATACATCTCTCGTTCACGTGGCAAATATACGCCCGTAAAGTGAATATTCCAAACGGGGGGGGTAAAACTTTGTTAATATATTCAGAAAAGTGACTTTAGTGTTAATAATTCGTGGAAAATGGGGGACAGAAAGGGCCTTTTCATGACACTGAAACGATATTTAGGTAACAAAATAAACGGAGAGGACAGGTAAGACGAGGGAACAAGAGGACAGACAGACAAGTTAACAGAGAGGCGGGAGGACGGGGGTGACAAGGGGCACAGGCAAGTGTGGCCCATGTGCCTGCCTGAACAAACAAAAAAGCCTCGCGAATGTGCAAGCTGCTAAAGCATTTGCACATTCGCGAGGCGTGTCACCAACTCGAGGCACTATTATCTGTTGCACTACACGATTATATATACTAAGTCTGAATTGTTTTTTATTGTAGCCTGGGTTGATGGGGCACAGGATTATTCAACTGGGGCGGTTTCCTGCTTGACGGGAGTCTCCTCCTTGACGGGGGTGTCCTGCTTGGCAGGTTCGTCATTCTTTGCCGGAGTGAGGGTGTCGGCAGGCACTACGGTGTCGACCAGGCTGAACAGGACGGGAGCCTCCTGCTTGGCAGTGGTGTCCTTCTGTTCGGGAGTTTGGTTTTCGGGCACTACGGTGTCGGTGGGTACCACGGTGTCGGCCGATGATGAGTTAGACACAAAGCCACGGCTGTTGTAGCTTGTTGTACCAGCGAATGCTGCGCTGCTGAGCACTACGGCTCCCATTGCCACGATGGCAGAAACTGTGAACTTTTTCATAACTTGTTCGTTTTTGTTGTTGTGAGTAATGTTGTTTCTGCCCATATAAAGCGCAAGGTGTGTGCCAAAAACTCACAAGTGGCATAAAAGCACTGATTATCACATATTATTGCACACGTGCCAAAATAAGTGGTAGTGTAGAAAGTGGGGAAATGTGTGTGGAATGTGTGGAAACTTTCCACACTTATTGTGTAGAATGACATGCCACACATGGGGGCATTTACCCGAGAATGGAGGGCGTTCTGAATCAGTATCAAAGACGAGAGCCAACGCTAACACTAAACGCTAGCACCAAACGCTACCTCTAATGGGGGCGACGCGTCTCGCGTCGGGGATAGTGCAGTTGTTATTTAGTGGGGGTGCCTTTCCTTTTTATTTTCCCGACGCGAGACGCGTCGCCCCCATTAGAGCTTGCGTTTGGTGCTTGCGTTTAGAGCTTGCGTTTGATGCTTGCGTTATTTGATCAACTACCTATTCCCCTTCAGCTTGTTGTAAAGCGTTTTGCGGTCAATGCCCAACAGTTGTGCAGCCCGGCTTTTGTTGCCGCCCGTTTGCTGCAAGGCCTGGTTAATACGTGCCAACTCCTCGTCGGGCGAGGGTTTGATGGCCAACGAGGCGCCTGGTGTGGCAGCTTGGGGGGCACCGGCCCCCGGCAGATTAAGCAGCAAGGGCGTGATGACCGACGATTGCTCGGCCAACAGTGCGGCACGCACAATGACATTGCGCATCTCGCGCAGATTGCCCGGCCAGTGGTATGCCATCAGGGCAGCCTCAGCCTCGGGCGTGAACCCCGTGATGTGGCGGTGCAACTCCGTGTTGGCCTGTGCCAAAAAGTAGTTGGCAAACTCTACAATGTCGGTGCCGCGCTCACGCAGCAGCGGAATGTGCAGCGTAAACTCGTTGATGCGGTGGTAGAGGTCCTCACGAAACAGCCCTTCGGCAATGGCCTTTGGCAGATTTTCGTTGGTGGCGCACACCAGTCTGATGTCGATGGGGCGCTCTTCGTTGCCGCCCACAGCACGTATGCGCCTTTCTTGCAGGGCGCGCAACAGCTGCACCTGTACGTCGTAGCTGAGATTACCTATTTCGTCGAGAAAGAGCGTGCCGCCCGAAGCCTGCTCGAACGCTCCCACCTTGTCGGCCGTGGCACCGGTAAAAGCACCTTTTTTATGTCCAAAAAGTTCGGAGGCAGCCAGTTCCTTGGTGAGTGACCCGCAGTCGAGCGCCACGAATGGGGCATTGGCACGGTTGCTCAACTCGTGAATGCGGTGTGCCACATGCTCCTTGCCCGTGCCGCTGGCACCGATAATGAGCACCGACATGGGAGTGGGCGCCACGAGTGCTGCCAAACGGTATAGCTCGCGGGCGGACGACGAATGTCCCTCAATGCCCGGGTGCCTTGGCGGTGTGGCGGTGGGACCAGCGGCGTGGGGAGCCGGGTGTGAAGAAACGGCAGGGGCACTTGCCAGACCCACCACCGGGGGCTGTGGCGCTGCGCCCTCGGTGTGGCATTGCTGACGGGCTGAAAGCGCATCACCTATCTTTTGCAACAGCAAGTCGGGCTGCACCGGTTTGCTAATGTAGTCGTTTGCCCCCAACTTCATGGCCTCAACAGCATTTTGCACATCGGCATAACTTGTCATGATGATAAAGGGCGTGTTCATGCCCTGTGTGCGCAACCACCGCAACAAATAAAGTCCGTCGTGGTCGGGCATGCGCAGGTCCGACAGCACCAGTTGCGGTGCATTACCCTCGGGCTGCCGCAACAGTTTGATGGCCGCCCCCACACTCGATGCGGTGCGCACCTCAAAACCTTTTTTGCGCAGCCATGTTGACAGCATGGTGCTGAAGGTGAGGTCGTCCTCAACCATCAGCAGCGATATGTTAGCTAAATCAGATTTATTCATTTCAAAAAAAGCGTCGTTCTTCTGTTAACCCTCAAGGGCGTCAATCAGCCGCTGCAGTTCCGTCATCATCTGTGTGGCGGCCTCTGAGTCGTCGGGCTGCCATGCGGGTTGTGCGCGCTGCGTGTCAAGTTTGTGCAGCAAAGTTACAACAGGCGAGCCAATGAGCGTGAATGTGGGCAGCATTTTGTGCGCCACCTGGCACAAAGCAGCCTTGTCGTGCTGTGCGTTGGCTGCCGCAATGCGCTCAAGGTGTGTGTGGCAGTCGGTGCTGAATTGCTTGACGATGGCTGCTTCGGCCTCAGCATCGCCCTCGGCAAAGGCCAGGAGCGGGGCTACAAAGGCCGGCCATTGCGACGACGGAACTGCCGGAGTTGCCAGCGCATCAGTCGGCACGGTGCTTTCATGGCCGTCCGCGTTGTCGTGATGGGGTGACAATGCTGACGGCTGTGCCGCTGGCTGCGCACCGAACACACGCTGCAGGTCGTTCTGGTTGAAGGGTTTGAACAGCACATCGGCAAAGCCCTTTTGCTTGAAATGGCTCACAGGCAGCATGATGTGCGACGTCATGGCCACTATGGGCGTGTGCCATTGCGGCAGTTGGGTGCGCAGGTGCCCGACCAGTTCGTAGCCCGTCATACCCGGCATTTCGATGTCGGTAAACAGCCATTGCGGCTGATGGCCCTCGTCGAGCCAGGCAAAGAGTGCGTCGGGGGTGGTAAAAGCCTTGATGCTGCCGCCGGGCAACACGTTGTGCAACATGGCTTCGGCCAGTTGCAGCTGCAGGGTGTCGTCGTCGATGATGGCCACCAGAGCCTTGTCACTGGCAGCAGACACCGTGGCCGGTGCAGCGTCAGACTGCGGGGCAGCCGCCACTGGCGCCACCTCGCTACAAGGCAGAGTGAGCGTAAAGCGCGATCCTTGTCCCACGTGGCTGGCTACGCCAAGGTGGGCATTGAGCAAGGCTACAAGGCGCTGCGTGATGCTGAGTCCGAGTCCTGTGCCCTCTTGTCCCTCACTCCCCTTTACACGTGTGAAGGGCTCGAATATGCGGTCAAGGTCGTACTGCGTCATGCCGCAGCCCGTGTCGCTCACGCTGAAGGTGAGCTGGTGGGCGGTTGCGTTGTAATGTGCATCAAGGCTCACACTGCCCTGTTGGGTGTATTTAATGGCATTGCTCAGCAAGTTCTCAACAATTTGCCGCAGGCGGTAGGCATCGGCGCTGATGCTGAGTGTGGACGGCACTTGCACATTGGCATTGAAAGCGAGCTGCTTAGCTTGTGCCAGCGGGGCGAAAGCGCGCACTATATTATCTATATAGGTGTACACATTGATGGTGTCGCACGTCAGCGCAATGCCCCCCGCCTCGAGTTTGTGATAGTCGAGCAGGTCGGTCACAAGACGCTTCAGGTGCGTGGCCGATGCGCCGATGGCCTCGTAGGATCGCGCATTAGCTGCCGCCGGGGTGAGCATGTGCAGATAGCCCAATATGGTGTTGATGGGGGCCTTGATGTCGTGCGATATGGTGAGCAGCAGCTGCTCGCGCCGCTGCATCAGCGTTTCGGCCTTTGTTTTGGCCACCTCGAGGGCCTTGCGATAGCGGTTGGCCCGCTTCATGTCGCGCCACAGCCACACAAAGAGTATGGCCGACAGCAAGGTGGTGGCAAGGGCCAGCATGCCCAACTGCCACGCGGCCCCGGTGCGGCGTGCCTGTTCGTGCAGCGTGGCTTGCTTGAGCTGTTGCTGCTGGCTGGCGGTAAAATTGTCGATGGTGCGCGATATCTGTGCCGACAGTTGGGCCGATGCGTTGCGCAGTTTGTCAGACTTTTTGTAGATGCGGTGCTGCTGCGCAGCCGACTTGTTGGCCATGTCGTTGTGCAGGGTGCTGAGTATGCCAGCCAGGGTATCGCCCAGATTGACGTTGGTGCGTGTGGTGTCGTGGCGCACGTGTTCGTTCTGCGTAACGGACGTGTGCACCGTATCGTCCTTGGCACGGCGGAAGGCATCGCCCAAACGACGGAAGAAGCCTTTTTTGCGACGCTCTATCACGATTTGCTCCCCCCGTTCAACCACGGGCACCTCCACCTGCATCTGCACGGGCTTGTCGCTGTGTTTCAGTGCCTTGATTTGCTGTTGCAGTGGGGAACCTTGCTTATTTTCCTTGCGCAGGGCATCTATCAGGTCGAGCGTACCGCTGCAGCGATAGTTTATCAGCGCCTGCAGTGTGTCAAGCCGCAGCCGTTGGGTGGTGTCGGTGCAGAGCCGCTTTACGCGCAGCAGCGCCGAGTCGGTTTCGGCATTGGCTTGCAAGTAGCGTTTGAGCTCACGGTTGTCGGCATACTGCAAGGTGGCGGTTTCGGCTTGCGTGCCAGCGTTGAGCAGACTGGTGAGCAGGTGGTCGGTGGCCCGGCGCTGCAACATGACGGTTTGCTCGGCGTGTGAAATGTCATACACCGAGCGTGCCGATTTTACAACAAAGCCCACCGTAGCACAGAGCGCTGCGGTGAGCATGATGTAGCCTATGATTATTTTAAGTCCGTTGGACATGGGCAATATAAATTCTTGGGTAACGCGGTAACGGGTTAACGGGTTGACAGGTTGACAATTAAGTATGCTCTGCACTATTAAGGACTGAAAGATGAGATACTTAATAACTTAACTAACTTACCTGTCAACTTGTCAACCCGTTTACCAATTCCGCCAACGCGTACATTTATGCCTTGCCGGCCAATGGGGCTGCCTGTGTATAGACGCGGGCGGCCAAATCTTTGTCCATCATAAAGAGGCCATAGCCATTGCCGTTGAGCATCTTGAGGTTGTCGATGATGTTGGTGGCATTTTCCTCCTCTTCCACTTGTTCGTCTACAAACCACTTGAGCATGCTCTGTGTGGCATAGTCATTCTCCTGGTGAGTGAGGGCGTATAGGTTATTGATAAGACTTGTCACGTGCTGCTCGTGCTTGAGTGTGGCCTCGAACACGTCGAGTTCCGACTGCCATTGGGTTGGCACCTCGGCAATGGGTTGGAGCTCTACCCTACCGCCACGTTGCAGCACATAGTTGAACAAGATGCGGGCGTGGTCCTGCTCCTCCTGGAATTGTACTTCAAACCAATGTGCCATGCCGGGTTTCCCTTCGCGTGCACACCAGGCTGACATTGACAGGTAAAGGTATGCCGACCAAAACTCTGCGTTGATTTGCGCATTGAGCGCTTCTTCCATTTTATTGCTTAGCATAATACTTAATGTTTAATTGGTTATACGTTTAACTATTACAAAGGTAAGCAATAGTTGTGCCCTGGCATGATTCATCGTGTTAAAAAACACTTGGTTGCCAAAGTTGACGGGCGAGGGGGGGGGACGGCTGCCAATTTGGTTTGGTACAAAAGTAAAGTGTTGCAAAGGTAACACTCAGGAATTGCCCCATCAAAAAAAAGTGTACAACTTGTACACAAATATTTGTTCTTTCCCCGTCACCCCTCTTATAAAAGAGTGCGTGTGTTTTTACTGCCATCTTACACTTTTTGCACGTAACAAGTTGATATACAAAGGTTTCAAGAGTGTAAGATGATTTCAAAGTATCTTACACTCCCTTGCATA
>OHMO01000424.1_pt1 | contig 22730 bp, 9 predicted proteins | sample 1569321 | NCBI WGS metagenome assembly OHMO01 (sample SAMEA3879504, study PRJEB24766) | human gut metagenome | biome: human-associated habitat; feature: feces | place: USA | collected 1985/1987
CCGGTACGGAAGTAATACTACCTAAATCGGTACTTGTAATAGAAGTTGTTGTAAGTTGACCATCATCACCAATAAACTGTTCTCCGACAGAATAGGTACCTTGTGCATTAACTGTAAAAGTTGCGGCTACGAAAGCCATCACGAGAAGTAATTGTTTCTTCATAATAATAATTTTTAAGTTGTACAATATGTTTTTATTCTATTTTACTGCACAAAATTACGAAGCACATCCTCCCGCGATGGGTAATAATTGTCTAATAGAGTGGATAAATTGTTTTATTGTTTGATTGTAATGACAAAAGGATGTTCCAGTCCTTCTTTCCACTCACGTATATAGGCAAACCATGCTTCCGGTGTTTTATAGCCGAAAGTTTCCTTCATCGAAGTAAATGTAGTATGATAAGAAAAATAGTTGTCTCCTTTGGCTGTCAGCGTATAGAGATAATTGGGTTTGTCTTTCACTTCTGCTACTACATATTTTTGAGGAATACAGGTTGCGAGCCCTACGGTTTCTTTGGCATATTTTACCGTATCGTTCACTGGCCAGTCTGTCCCCCAGCAGCTGATAAGTCCTTTATGATCAGAATAAGAAACCGATCCTTTAATGTCCTGTACACCGGTACAGAAGATTTCATTGTTGAGCGGTTCCTCGAAGAATGCTTCTATTTGTAAGTCGCGATGTCCGGCATAAAGTGTATAGCGGGTGGTCATATTCAGTTCCGAACCTTGATACTTCCAATCGGTTACTTTGATTTCTGCGATAGTGCGGACAGGTCCATAAGCAATGATACTCTCTGTCAATGTGCTTACCGGTTCTATGTGCATAGCTTTCTTGCCGTTCCAGCCTTTTAGTGCACCCACACCACAACTGCCGCTTACACGCAATACATCGTCACCGAAACCGCGTGCCAATTGTTCGTCGGTAGGATAGAACTGTGACTCTTTGATTTCAAAACCCTTATTGAATTTTCCGTAGATATCTACTGTCTGCTTATGATCGAAATAGAGACGGTAGGCCACCAGTTCCGATTCGAAAGCCGGGCCGTGATGATGCATTTGGTTGTAGATGTTGACATTGCCGGGGATGGTGACCGAATGTACCGGTACATGTTTCCCCTTTTTGTCGCTTACTAACATCTCTGCATATACTCGGGGCTCGTATTTTTTATCGCTTTTCTCCGATGACAGATTGATTTTTAGCGTTTTCTTTCCTTGAGCGGGCAGGTTGATGACAAATGCCAGTTCGTCTGCGCGGCGATCTCCGTTCAGGTCGTCGAGTTGTGAAGGGATTTCCGTATTGCCGTCCATAACAGTAGCGGATTTGATACGGAATCCGGCATTGAGTTCATTCAACTTGATAACTACGGGTTCATCGCTTTTTGCCCGGTTCCAAGGATTGCTGACTTCTACAGTAAGCGTCTTTTCATTTGCCTGTGCCAGTGTCGCTAACGGGCATGAGCAAAGGAAAAACAGGGGGATAAAAAGGTTTCTTTTCATATCTTTCTCTATTGTTTTATGATGAGTAAATATTCTTTCTTGTTTATTTCTCCGCAAATGTAATCTAAAAAAAGCAGACAGTCCTGTCAATAATGATCAAAGGACTGCCTGCTTTGCTGTTATAATATGAAAATGTGGTTTATTTGAAGTTCAGATTCGTCCCTTTGGCATCTGCCTCTTTATAGGTCTTACCGTCAACTTTGATCTTTTTAGCGTTCTTCATTTGGAGTGTATGTCCGCCTTTCTTCTTCGTTTCGATACGGATGTTTTCCAATTGCACATCTTCGGCCTGGCTGATGACGGCACCTTCAGCAGCCTCGGTAATGACTACATTCTTTACAGTTACATTCCGGATAGGCATTTCCGGCAATCCATTGAAGAACATGGCGCGTCCGGAACCTTTGCAATAAACATTCGAGATGTGAATGTCTCTGAATGCCGGAGTCTCTTCTGTCACAGGAGGAACATCGGTTTTGGTATTGGCAGCACGCTCTTCTTCAGTCTCTTCACCCGGACCTTTACCGCCGTAGAACAGGTCGAACAATAACGGTTCGTTCGGGATATTGATCATGTTGATGTTGTTGATATAAATACCTTCTACCACGCCACCACGCCCGCGAGTGCTTTTAAAGCGTAAGCCGACATCGGTTCCCATAAAGGTACAATCGGTCACATAGATGTTTTTTACACCACCGGACATTTCACTTCCTATAACAACTCCACCATGTCCGGAAAGCATAATACAGTTAGTAATCGCAATATTTTCACAAGGTTTTCCATACTTGCGTCCATCGGCATCACGTCCTGATTTTATCGTAATGCAATCATCCCCGACACTAATAAAACAATCCGAGATACGCACATTCCGACACGAAGTCGGATTAATTCCGTCTGTATTAGGCCCTTTCGGATTCTCTGACGGATTATGTATCGTCACCCCATGTACGACCACATCATCACAAAAGGCCGGATTTATCGTCCAGAAAGGGGAGTTTACAATTTTCACATTCTCTATCAGTACATTCGTACATTCATAAAACTGAATAAAAGGCGGACGGAACATACGACGTTCCAACGAAGGCTTATAATATTCAGATATCTCCAGATCTTTATTAGCATCCACCCACATCTGTTGCAGTTTATTCAAAGAAGGAAGTTTTCCACCATTCGCCTTTATTAATTCACGAGTTTCCCTCTCCCAATTCCACCACTTATATCCATTTCCATCTAAAGTTCCCCGTCCCGTGATAGCCAAATTATCCGCATGCTTTGCATAAATCAGAGGAGAAAGTGTATTCATAACAGTCCCTTCCCAACGGATTCTTACAAAAGGCAGATAGTCCTCAAAACGATCAGAGAAACGTAATACTGCACCTGATTCCAAATTAAGGGTTATATTACTCTTCATGTGAATAGCAGCAGTTAAATAAGTTCCGGCTGGAAAATACAGAGTACCTCCACCTTCATTTGCCGCTTTCTCAATTGTACGATTAATCAAAGAAGTACAAAGTACTTTTCCTTTACTATCTGCTCCCAATTCTTTCATGTTAAAAGTACGAGCACATACGGATAATGCCATACCCAATCCTATTACACCAATAAATATACGTTTCATTGAATATCAAAATTAATTAATACTGCAGCAAAAATAGCAACTATATCCAAGTTCAACGGGGAATATCTGTGTACTATAGAGTAAATAGAGGTGGAAAAACAGGGCGTTTTTTCGTATTTACTATTCAATCCCCTCCGAACGTTTCCTAATCCACATTGTTTTAAGTATTTTTGTTCTCAAATTCATTAGTACAACACCATGAAACGACATTGTCTAATCCTTGCATTCTTAAGTGCCACTGTTACCATCCTGACAGCACAACCTCTTTGTCAAATCAACAGTTTCACTGTAAATAACGGGCTTTCCCAAGGAACCGTTGTCAGTATCCAACAAGACAAAAAGGGATATATATGGTTGGGAACCTGGAATGGTTTGAACCGGTTTGACGGATATACCTTCAAACATTACAAAGCATTCCCCGGAGATGGGTGTACGTTGACTACCAATCGTCTCATTCAAACAGTATTAAACTCCTCCGGTGATATCTGGTGTAAAAACTATGATAATAAGCTTTATCTTTTCGACACATCTGCAGAAAAATTCATTGAGATTCAACTTCCGGTTGACCCTTCCTTTCAACAAGGGAATACCGTAGCACAAATCTACCCATTAGAGAAAGGCATTACCTGGATTACCTATCAAAACGGATATACTTTCCGAATTGATGAACAAATGTGTAAAGAAGGCAAAGGAATGATCCTATACAGTAACTTCAACCGGACATTAAAAGGAGATAAAATATTAAATATATATCAAGACACAGATGGAGACGAATGGGTGATGACTAATAAAGGAATTAATATTATTGGAAAAAAGCAGATAGAAAGTGATTTCCCTTTCAGAAAGGTCATAGAATCCAACAAGCATATTTATCTAATCTCTACATCGGGAAGGCTTGCCACCTATACAGCATCAAATGGCAAGATCAAATTTATGGAAATCCCTTACCAGATAGATGATATTTACTCAATGTACTCTACCAATCCGGCTAATGATTCAATTTATATAAGCACATCCAATGGAGTACTGTTATTCCAGCCCAAAGAACCGAGCTTCAAGCTATTTGACATAACCTGTTCTTCACAAACATCTAATAAAGTACGCGAATTATACAGAGACAAAACAGGAAATATCTGGATATTCACAGATCAACCGGGTATCACACGATTAAACATGCAAACAGGAGAAAAACGTCATTACCTGTCTCCTTCACAAAGCAGTTATCAATATGAATTTAAAAACCACCGTTTTATCGGTGAAAGTAAAGAGGGAACACTGTGGACAGTCCCTGTAGATGGAGAATTTTGTTATTATGACCGACATAGCGACCAATTGAAACTTTTCTATACAGATCCGGAACGTCCTGGTTCATTATTCGCCCCATACGTCCGCAACTGCTATATAGACCATCAAGGAAATTTCTGGATTACTAATAACTGGGGGATAGATAAAATATCATTCTTTCCACAAAACTATCATCTGCTTCCGATAGACAACAGCCTGGAAATACGTGCCCTTTTAGTAGACAAGCAACAACGATTATGGGTAGCAGACAAAAAAGGATATATACGTATATATAATGATAATAAAGAATTAATAGGATATTTGTCTCCTAATGGAAAAATCAGCAAAAATAAAACTTCATTTTCGGGAAATGTATATTGTTTCTTAGAAAATGAAAAGGGGGAAATATGGATCGGAACCAAAAGGACAGGCCTCTTCCTGTTAAGAAAGAAAGATGAAAATTCCTATATCATACAGCAATATTCCCATCATCCCGAAAATGAATACAGTTTAAGCAATAACAGTGTCTATTCAATCTATCAGGACAAACGGGGACATATCTGGGTAGGTTGTTTCGGTGGTGGTCTTAATTTGCTCTCTCCAACAAAGGATAACGGAATCCGGTTCATTCATAGCGGCAACCAACTAAAAAATTACCCTATGAATGCTTCCAAAATACGCCATATCAGCGAAACTTCCAATGGAGTAATCCTGATAGGAAGCACCAATGGTCTGCTCACTTTCTCCAGCACATTTGATCAGCCTGAAGAAATCAAGTTTTATCAAAACATACGAATTCCGGACATTGCTTCCAGTTTAAGCAGTAACGATGTGATGGATATCTATACAGATAGCCGGAAAAACATGTATGTACTAACATTCACAGGAGGAGTAAATCAGATCATATCTGACGACCTGCTCAATGAAAATATCAGATTTAAAACCTATACTACCAAAAATGGCCTGGCTTCCGACTTGGTACTCTCCATGACAGAAGATTCCCAAAAGAATCTATGGATAATCTCTGAAAACATGTTATCCATATTCAATGCGGAACAAGGAACATTCAACCATTTCGGCAACAAGTTCTTACAACAAGAGTTTAAATTTTCTGAAGCCGCCCCCGTATTAGATACTAAACAGCATCTTTTATTGGGAACCAATAAAGGAATAATGGGTATCGCTCCGGGACAAATGAAAAAAAGTCCGTATATCCCCCGAATCGTTTTTAATGGCTTAAAAATACAGGGCAACCCTAAACTTATTTCCATTGATGATCTAAACGAACTTCAGCTAAGACCTTCCGAGCGAAATATCACCTTCCAATTTGCTGCAATAGATTATGTAAATCCGGAAGAAATTAATTATGCCTACCGTCTGGAAGGATTGGAAGAAGAATGGAATGATGCAGACAAAAGCCGTTCGGCAACATACATCAACCTTCCTCCAGGAGAGTACCAATTCCAGATCCGTTCAACGAATAGTGACGGAATATGGACTGACAATACCCGTACTCTCGCAATTAAAGTACTTCCTACATTCTGGGAAACTTATTGGGCATGGCTATTTTATCTCATTCTATTCATCATACTTACCTCTACTATCGTATATATTCTTTTTTATATTTACCGCTTACGCCATCAGGTAGACATAGAGCAACAAGTATCCAATATCAAACTACGTTTTTTTACCGACATATCTCATGAGCTGCGTACTCCATTGACACTTATAACCAGCCCTGTTACAGAAGTTCTGGAACATGAGTCTCTATCTCACATCGGCCGCGAGAATCTGATATTAGTCCGCAAAAATACAGAAAGGATGTTGAGACTAGTCAACCAAATTCTTGATTTCCGTAAAATACAGAATCAGAAGATGAAAGTATTAGTCGAGCAAACTGATGTCAATGCCTATTTGCAAAAGATTACGGAAAATTTCCGACAAATAGCTCATGAAAAAAGAATCGATTTTCATCTCAAAACCAATAACACTCCCCTGTTTGCATGGATAGACCGAGATAAATTCGAGAAAATATTCTTCAACTTATTATCCAATGCATTTAAATACACTCCATCGGGAAAAGCCATAACAATAACTGTCGATAAGTCAGCCAACTCTTTTACTGTGTCTGTAAAAGATGAAGGAGTCGGTATTGATCCCAAAAAGTTACAGGTCTTATTTCAACGTTTTGAAACGCTGGCACAATCCAATATGTTACAGCCTTCATCTGGTATCGGACTTTCATTAGTCCACGAGCTTATAGAATTGCATCATGGCAATATAGAAGTGAAAAGTGAACTGCATAAAGGGAGCGAATTTATAGTGACCTTACCTTTAGAAAAGAAAATATATCAAGAAGATAAACATACCGAATTCATATTGTCAGATGAGAATGCTACAACTCCAGCAACTGCCGCTTCAGTCCAAAAGCACTTTCCTGTCGAAGAAGAAATTCCTGCTTATTATGACGACAATACACTTACCATCCTCATCGTTGAAGACAATCAGGAATTGCGAAAATTCCTGTTCAATACAATGTCAACAACTTATCGCATATTAGAAGCAACAAACGGACAGGAAGGATTGGAACTCGCCCAAAGTGAAATCCCAGACTTGATCATCAGTGATGTCATGATGCCGGTCATGGATGGCTTAGATATGGTGAAAGAAATCAAGAACAATAACAATACCTGTCATATCCCCATCATCATACTGTCAGCCAAATCTTCTTTGGACGACCGTATCGCAGGATTAGAACAAGGCATTGATGATTATATAACCAAGCCATTTAGTTCCACTTATCTGAAAGCACGTATATTGTCATTATTTCGCCAACGGGCAAAATTACAAGAATTGTACCTGTCACAACTATCGATAAAAAAAGAAAAGAAAACAGACACAAAGACCTTTGCACCATCACTACCGCAAATAACTCCATATGACAACCTGTTTATGGAACAAGTGATGGCCTTTATGGAAGAGCAAATGAGCAACTCGGAATTAACTGTGGATGATTTTGCCAACAAACTATTCTTAAGCCGTTCAATCTTCTATCGTAAACTAAAATCCATTGTCGGAGTAGCTCCCATAGACTTTATCCGTGATATGCGTATCAAACGGGCCGGACAGCTAATTGAGAGCGGTGAATATAACTTCTCACAAGTAGCCTATATGACAGGATTTACTGATCCGAAATATTTTAGTAAATCCTTTAAAAAACAAATGGGAATGACACCTACCGAGTATAAAGAACAGCATGACAGGTCACAATAAAAGCTATAACACAAAAAGAGGGTGTGTCCCACAAGAGACGCACCCTCAAAAATCTTAAAGATCCCGGATAAACCGAACCCGATAGCCGTTATTTTTATCATAGCTACCCATGACGCCTCCGTTGAAGTTCACGTACCAGCCTTTCTTTGAGGAATCTTCCGAACTCGCCCAGTAGATATCGGAAGCCAACATTTGACCGCCAATATCAGCTAATGCTGTATTAATCTTATTCATGTTTCTGTACATCAAAGCCAATTGCCCGCAGGATGGGATATACCATTCTTCATAACCTTTTGCATCACTACTTGCCAGGAAGGTGTTTAATACCTGACCTATTGTTGCATTGGAAGTATTACTACCGCCACCGCTTGTCACTTTCTTCAGAACTTCGGAATTTGCTTTTCCTTCCCAGTCGGCCAGTGCATAATTACCAACCCAAGTAGACAGATCCCCTGGTATTTTCGGGTCTCCTCCATAATTTCCATCTTCATCGGGAATATATCCCCATCCACTTGAACTATGTGCATTTGTATAGTTGGGAATATCGGATTGGTCAGTGTCGTATTCACCCCAATAAAAATAGCTACTACTTATCTTGTCCGTTCCAGCTGCAGTGTAACTTTTATTCTTATCCTCGTTCTTCTCAATCATAAACTTGTGCCCATTAGCTACCAAAACGATACCGATACAAGAAGTGGAAGCGGAAAATACTATTGAACCGTTTTCTGCCACGTAATATATGCCGTCTTCGGTAATATCCTGCCATGAATCAAAACCATTGAATGTTAAAGTGACATTGCTCTTCAAGTTAACAACTTCGATGGTAAGCACACCAGTAACCTTATCAACCGATTGTTTGATCTCAGCGTCCCCCGCAGTACTTACTTTTGCAATTCGTCTGCCATATTCAACAGGTACCGCCTTCATGATAAGTGTACCGTCAGATACTGTGTTGCTGAAAGCAATACCGGAAGTTTCACCTTTTACGGAAACTCTCCAGCCAAGATCGATGAACATATCACCTGTATTGGTATAGTTCCAATTATCGATAGCTACACCAGATACTGACAAACTTGAATCATTGATTGTTAATGTGTAACAATAAATATTACCTTTCTGCAAAGTAATCGGTGCTTCCTCACAGTCGTATTCCTTGTTGTCAATAGTCAGTGTAAATGTGATTTTTGAAGACTCACCGGAAGGAACTACAATAACATCCACGTTCCGGGCCGTATTGCCTGCCGCGAAATTCTGCGGCAGGGATATAGCTGTATTTTTTCCGCTTATATTGCTCAATTTTCCAGTTTCTGCATTCAGTGTTGCATCAGTAGCAACAGCATTACTTTTTACCGATATGGATGTAACATTACATTCACCCGTATAATTCCCTTTCCTGATAGACAGTCGCACTGCGGCTAAGGCATGGTTCATGGTAAGTTGTGCCGTATTCTCTCCATAGCATATTCCAGCCGTCGGTTTGGCATACATATAATCGACCTGCGAAGAAGTGGTAACCGGCACTGCATCCATGGATGTTACACTGGAGTTGTAGGGATAATAAGCATACGCCTTCCCCTTTGTTGCGGATAGCAGAATGTCGGACGTAGAAATCCATGTCTGTGCCCCCCCCGTTCCGCTTGCCGTCCATTCAATGTTGTTATATTGCCCGTCATCATAATCTCCCCCGTCTAAATTCTTTAGGGAAACTCCTATTTTACTTCCTTCGGGTAGTGTAGTTTCTTCAATCAAAGCCTTTGTTTTAGGCATTTCTGCCGTATTGACCGAAATACTTAATCTGGCGTCCCGCTCCTCATAACCTTCATTGTCTTTTGAACAACTTACGAACGTTATTCCGATGGTTGCCAATGCAGTCAATGCTGTAACTACAATTTTGTGTTTCATAATAAACTTATATTTTAGAAAGGTTCTATAATTTACATTCCGAAGAACCGGGAGACCCTCTTACCCGGTCAGAACGGATTTATCAGTTAATACTGTGAAGAGGTTATTTCCTCTACCAGACTATTTATATAAACTTCTATATTATCATAAGCTGTACTCAAGTTCCTATCATTCGCATCATATTTGTTCGGATTCAACCCGTTAGCAACCTCCCACTCATCAGGCATACCATCACCATCCGTATCGGTTAACGCAGGCAATGAATCAAGTACAGGCCAGGCAGTCCAACTACCGGATGCACCTGACGGCATTAAATCATTCTGACTATCAATCAACCCTTTTTTAGGATACGTCTGACTTTTCCAATGAATAATACCTTTATCACAATGTTCACAAGGTCCATCCGGACAAGGTTCGTCTCCGAGCCCATTGTGTTCATTCTTTCCTATAAACATTGCCCTTCCGGTGCGTGTCTCCTCTACTACACGAGTGTCTACCTCATCTCTGTACAGACTACATCCGGCATATTTCAAAACAAGCTCATAAGCCTTTTCCGCACTATGTGTTGTCACCTCGTCGACTTCCACCGGAGAATCCAGTTTTATTTTAGAAATATCTGCTCCCGTATTATTGCGAACTCCCGTCCAGTTATCTTGAGTTACAGCTTTTGCAGCTGCATCTGTCAATAGATTACTTGCCGGAAAAACATTTCCTGTAATATAATACTTGCCTAATTTACCTTTAATAGGGGCAAAATCTCCATCCGAATTACTAACGTCGATAGACATTACACGATTGGCAACCTTTTTGTCTGTTGCAGGTCCGGGTTTGTAATAGTTGTTGACAATATTAATGCCCATGCCAGCTCCACCATAACACCCATTACCGCTCCAGTTATAAATAACATTATTACGCATATCCGTACGTTCCGTACCCTGATACAGAACTCCTGCACCGAAACGAGGAGTTCGACTATCATGATGTGCCATCAGATTATGATGAAAAGAAGCATTCACTCCTCCCCAGATACCCCCATATCCATGAGGTCCTTTGGAATGGCCGGACAAACGAAGGCTTTCTGATATAATACACCATTGCATTGTGAAATTCATATTATCATAAAAAGAGGCACATTCATCTGTACACCAACTTATGGAACAATGATCCACTATAATATTTTTTCTCTTACGCCCTCCTAATGTATCAGCCCCATCTGCATTCGAGCCAAGTATAGCTGTATCTCCCATACGCAAACGTAAATAACGCAAAACAACATTATCAGCAGAAATAGAAACAGGATAATGTGCTATACAAATACCTTCTCCTGGAGCTGTTTGCCCGGCAATCGTCAAGTTGCCCTCTCTGATATTAAGATCTGACTTTAAATATATAGTACCTGAAATATTAAAGACTATAATTCGAGCACCTTTTTGTTCGACAGCATACCGTAGAGTTCCCGGTACACGAGAATCTTCTAAAGAATTTACGATGTATACCTTGCCTCCACGTCCACCTGTAGCATGCATACCTCCCCCTTGTGCTCCGGGAAAAGCATAAGCAATTTCTTCTACAGGTTCTACAGGCGCCGGCACTTCTGTATCAGGTTCTATCCCTTTCGTTTCCGAATCGGAACAAGCCAATATCCCCATCTGTACAAAAAATAGGAATACTAGAAACAAATAAATTGATTTATCTACCTTCATATTTATTAGGTGTCAATTAAAACGAATACTTCATTGGCTGGCCAGCCTTTAATTTAATCTCTTTCACCTGCTTCCCTCTTAAAGAAACCTTCACACTCTGATCTGTCTTAGAAAAGAAAATAGCCTTTACACCTTGAGGAGTCCAACTTAATTCCTTCATTAAAATTCCTCCCCGCAAAGCAACTCCTCTAATCATCCCTTCAGTCCAGTCTTGTGGTTTACAAGGAAGCAAAGAAACCACGCCCGGTTCTGAATACACCAACATTTTCATTACCAGTGACGGGTATCCTCCGCAAATATCTACATTAAATGTCTTTTTAGGATCATGAGTAGAAACCATATTATTATTCCAATAACTGTTTCCTAACCATTTCAGCATATCGTAAGCTGTTTCTGTTTCTCCCAAAGCGCTAGCAGCAAAAGCCAGTTGTATCATACCGAAAGCCATTATTCCGCCATTATCCTCCCGTCGGATTTCCATTCTTCGGTCAATGGCTTTTTTACATCCGGATCTAAACTTATCATTTTCCATAATCAGTGGATCATGAAGATCATAAAGCCCGAACAGTTGCGAGGCATGTCGATGTTTATGATTATCCAGCAAATCTTTCCACATCCACTCCCGTATTTCGCCATTCTCATTAAGTTCATATGAAGGCATTTTCGCCAACATCGATTTCCATTTGGATATTTTATCCTGATTTACTCCCAATACCTGGCTGGCTTCTATAATTGTACGTAACAACCCATTAACACCCATCACCTCCATTGTTGCATTGATACATGCCTGGCTTTTGCTATTTACAGGATGGTTTTCCGGCGAATATGACGGATTAAACACATATTTTCCATCTTCACCTTCTATTAAGAAATCCTCATAAAATAAAGCCGACTGTTCCATAAATGGTAACGCACGATTTTGCAAAAAGTCTTTATCCTGAGTATATAAATAATAATCATAATAAAAAAGAGAATACCAGGCAGCACCTACCGTCCAAAAAGTCATAGGCCAAGTGGCATCAAAGTGATTATTTAACCCGTGAGTACTGAAACGGGACGGCACATATATACCCCGACAATTGAATAATTCGCGAGCATTCACCTTAAAATCAGCCATATATGATTCCAGTTTGTTAAAAAGAGGCAGCATAAGTTCCGGAGTATTTGCCTGCAAGTAGTGAGAAATGACCACTGGAAGATTTCCATTTGTCGTATAATCACCAGACCACGGTGCAGTCATTGTCGCCCCCCATATTCCCTGAAGATTAGGCGGATTTATTCCGGTGGCACACAATACATTATAACGAGCAGCATCAAATAATTTCTCAATTAAGGCCGGATTTCCTCCACCGGCTTCAAGCAGCTCTTCCGAAGATTTAGTACGATCCGCAGCCGTAGCGTTCAAATCCAATGATACACGTTGGAACAATTCCTTGTGTATTTTCTCATGGGGTTGAAGTAATTTCTGATAATCTGACGGAAGAGTACTTATCTCATCCAACATATCATTAATCTTTGAATTATTCATATCGGAAGAAGGCTCTACACGAGCTAACAACAGAACATCCGTAGCACCACTAATAGTCAGTTTATCCAAGTCAGCTTGCACTTGTCCATCAGACCGGACAACTTTCACAACCCCCTCATATCCTTTAAAACTCCCTTCCCAAGGCCTTTCATACCAAGCTCTGAAACACAATCCTTTTTCTATACTCGTAGACTCCACCTTTTCAATGCCAAGTTTATCATTCAGACTGAATTTTTTCACTCTTCCCGCATCATGCGTTGTCACCTGTGAAAGATTCAAGGTAGTATTAATTTTCCCGTTCCCTTTTGAATACAGTCTGATTACAACAACATTGTCAGGTCTTGAAATGAATACTTTTCTACAAAAAGTTCCATTATCATTTTTCCATTTGACCGCCACTTCACCTGTTGAGAAATCAACAGTGCGGGCATAATTCCTAACTGTTGTAGAATCACTCTGTATATTCATCCTGAAAGCAGGGATGAAAGGATCGGTGGCATGCTTCCCGCTATATCCTTCTGAATTAGCTAAATCAACAATAAAACGTGAAGCTTCAGTATACTTTCCTTCCAACATCATTTTTCGCACTTTCTCCAGATATTTCCCCTGACTCACCGGTTTGAGCGGCTTGTGAATAGGGAGATAAAGAAGTGCATGATTAAACACGACAGATTCCTTATATGGATTTCCTTCTATCATAGCTCCCATTATTCCATTTCCGGTAACAAGAGATTCCTCCCAATATGTAGCTGGACGAGTACTATAAAATCCACGTTCCGGAACTTCAGACATTTCTATCTTTTCTGCTTTACAACCCACAGAAAGAAGCAACATCATAACTAAAACCAAGTTCTTATTCATCTTACCTTTATTATTTATCATATATATCACTTTTTTATTCTTACTTCTTCCACCATCTTGGATCTCCCGCATTCCCTTCTCCTGCAAATCCGGCTCCCGGTTTTATATGAAAATCTCCATTTGCAGGATCAACAAATATATCATCCGAAGTTTGTTCCAACTGCACTATCTCGGCAAATTTCTTATTGCCAATCTTCATATCTGAAGTAATATAGTTGTTGTTCGAGAAATTCAAATATTTATAATCACCATATCCGGGAGTAATTGTCTTGTTCTTATTCGGACCAGCAAATATATTATTGCGAATCTCCACAGACTGCGGATCGCTATTAAATCGGAATAACCTGTTCAAATCCCGTGTAGCATCAACTCCACTATATATTGTACAGTTTTCCAAAAGAACCTGATTACGACATGCTGCCCCACGCAATTCCATCAGCTGTTCTCCCATATCAATCAATGTACAGTTACTTATCGTCACCTGGTCCAGCGCACTTGGATCTTGATTAACAACAAGCAGCCCATAACCATTCGTACCAATTCGGGATAGCACACTATTATTAAATGTAATGTTTGAAATAAAGAAGCCAGCTTTAGTCAGACGTATGACACTTCGTTTCATATTCTGAATGGTACATCCTTCAAAGTTTATAGAATTAAAGCATACCGAACCTAATCCCATAAGATAGACAGCCTCATCTCTGCCATCCAAAGAAATATACTCAAAAGACATAGACTCAAGCGGAGATGTCAAAGAAATCTCTTTAATAAGAATCCGAGGCTTATTTTCTTCATCTGTAGAAGAACTGGTAAACAAAATATTATCAACAGCAGGAATCTTAACCGATCCTATATTATATAACTTACCTGCTTCAAATTCCAAAGTCAGATTACTTGCTGTTACATTTTTCATCAACGATGTCAAATCTATCAAATCATTTTCATCCTTACTTGCCGGAACTGAAATAACCTCACCATCACCTAATCCTAATGTCTTGAACATATACTCACCACGAACTACATCATTCTTACAAATCTGTACTTTATAACTCGTACCACTGGGCAAGTCTGATATTGTTTTTGAATGATTTTCAATATCTTCGGCAGTCAGTTCAATAGTTTCCGGATCACCATAAGTCCCTTTGGAAGCATCTTTCAATGGAAACAATAATAAATGAGTCACATCAGGAGTTTCTTTCCAAGATAAAATAACCGAATTTATAGTCGTTTCAATATTTTCGAATAGTTGTTCAGCAGTAGTCATAAAAGCTAAATCCAAATAGCGACTAGTTAAACCACTATCACTTAGTCCTTTCATTCGAACACTATACTGCGTAGATCCATCCAGTTTCTTGAAGATAGTCCGATACTCAACACGCATGGGAGTACTGCTATTAGCAAATATTGTCAATGTATCAGCCAGAATAGTGTCCGTACGGACATAATTCTCCTCTTTAAACTCTAACTCACCTTTATAAAACTCGAATATATATTTATTGGCATTCACTATTTTCGAATACCGCAATGTAACCGTAGTAGCATCATTTACAACTTTTTCGAAAGTCAAAGGTCTGAACAAACCTTTTGTACTTTCGTCAACATCCCAATCGTTTATGCTATCATCACAAGACAGCCATCCTACGCTCAACATAATCAAGCAGATATATCGGCATATTGTTATATTAAATAGTCTTTTCATACCATTATCAAATTAATTATTTAAACCCATAAGCGTTACTCAAATTCCCTTGTGATTCAAAAATATCCTCGTAATAAATTGCATAAAAATGACGATAATCGCATACACCATTACCTACAGGATATTTAATAAACTCCGCCTGTGCCTCGGTTCCCCAATGTAATTTTCCAAATAAGGCAGAATAATCATAAGACGCATTCAAACCCGATCCGCAAACCAGAATATTCGCAATAGTAGGAGCATAATTCTTGTTTATTTCCTCATTCAAATTACCGTCTTTATTTATTGCCACCAACATAGGTATCCAATTACACGAATAATAATCAGTCGGAGGATCATTAACCCCCTGGTCTTCATAGAAGTTAATAGAAGTCATATCAATATATTCCTCATTCTTCGGATCTTTATATTTATAATACAACTTCTTCGGGAAATCACCCGGCTGATATATTTTGCCAAAAATATTCACTGGCTGTGTATTGTCATACATTAAACAAAGCGCTTCTTTCATTGCTTCAATCTTCTTACCCAGCAATCCCCAACGAACTAAATCTTGTCGTCTGACATTTTCGCAAGCAAACTCCCATGCTCTTTCGTTCACAATAGCAGTAAAAAAGTCAGAGTCATAGTTCTTAATTTCCGAAGAACCAGTTCCAAAAGCCCTTTCACGAACCTTCTCCAAAGCTTGGCGAGGAGACATATTAGCTTTTTCATTTAATACATCAGGCCCCGTCAATGCATTCTGGGCTTCAGCAAACATAAGATAAATATCAGAATAACGCATTAAAATCCAATTTATCCCCGTTGCAATACGAGAAGTGGCTTGCGGGAAACGCACTTTCATATAATTATCAGTCATCCAATACCATCTCCATTTACCACAAGGAACCCCTAATGGATTGCATGACATCACTTCTTTATTCTTTCCTTCCACATTTCTGTAATCTTGAAATACACAAGTTACATCCCGACGTGTATCAGCCGGATTAAATGAATAAAAGTAATACATAGTAGTAGCCGCATAACCCGATCCACCCATTCCGCGATTTGTATTAAACGTGCCGCTATAAAGACTATATCCTGCAATCGAACCTATATCCCCATTCTGTCCTTCTCCAAAAGCTACTTCAAACAAATTCTCATTATAAGTATTATAATCCAGATGATTGACTGTTTTCCAAATATTCTCATAACTAGGATCCAGACTATGAGGATTATCAGGGTCACCAATTATCTCCGCACATTGGTCTGCCGCCAGTTTATAATATTCCTCCCATTGCTTGGAGCGCCCTACAAAATATCCACCCTTCTCCTCGATATCGGGATGATGTTCCAAATCCGATTCAGGAAAAGTATTACTATCACGCAATGACCATCCTCCTGCAAACAAGGCTACTTTTGCCAATAACCCCTTGGCAAATCCTTTATTTATTCTTTCCACAGTACATGAACCTTCTCCTATCCAAGGCAAATAAGTTATAGCTTCTTTCAAGTCCTCTATAATATGCTCATAAATAATATCACGATCAACTTTACCTTTGTATACATTTGAAAGATCACTATTTGCAGCCTCCGTTTTAAAAGGAACATCTCCCCAGTAACGAACCAGTTCAAAATATCCCAATGCTTTTAAGACCAAAGCCTCTCCCAAATAAGTGCGCATCTCCTCTTTTTCTTCCGGAGAATCCAACAACGAAGAGTTACGTATCCCGTCTATTACAGCAGTGGCCGATTCGACAAAATTATATAATGTCTCCCACTTTGTTGTTGTATTGTAACTGTTATCATAAAAATTTTCGGCGGCATGATCGCTATTAATAGCTCTATATTCAGATGTTTTAAAGGCATATGATCCGACCTCAACATCCGAAACACCCTGCCAGTTTACACACAATTTCTGACCATACATATAAGTTTCCGTCATCGTTGCATAGACACCCATCAAAGCCGCCTTAGCCAAAGCAGTCGATTCAAACAAGTTGTCATTACTAGGCACCGACGGGCTCTGCGTATCCAGAAAGTTATCCATACATGATGCGCATAAGATAGCAATGGATAAAACCAATAAATATATTTTCTTCATCATAACTAATTCATATTAAAAGGTTAAATTAAGGCCGAATATATAAGAATGCGCTTTGGGATAAGCAGACCAGTCTACCCCCGGAGTCAAAGTGGAACGTTGTGTATCCACTTCCGGATCTTGTCCCGAATACGCTGTCCAACAAAACAGATTATTGGCAGTAGCATAAAAACGTAAACTTTTCACTCCAAATTTCCTGGATATACTATTAGGAAGTGTATACCCCAGCGTCAAATTGCTGAATCGCAGATAAGATCCATCTTCAACCGCCCAGTTCGTCAAAACAGTCCGTCCCATTATGGGTGACCAGATAGAAGCATTAGCATTCAGTTCACAAAAACGGTCAGGATTTGCCTCGCTACCATACATTACATTATATCCGGTTTCCGGATCAATAATCGTCCAACGATTACCCAAGTTCATAAATTCACTCAAGTTGTTATATTTCCGGTTAGTATGGGTAGATGCCATAATCTTAGTAGCATTGTAAATCTTATTACCATATGACCAGTTAAACATTGCCGATAAGTCAAAGCCGTTCCATGAAGCATTCAAACCGAAGCCACCGATATGTTTCGGTTGCGCATTACCCAACACTTTACGGTCATGGTCAGCATCAATCACTTTATCATTATTCTGGTCCTTCAGTTTAATAAAGCCCGGTCCGAAATTCTCCGGAGAAGAGAATAAATTCCGGCAATCCGGCACTCCTTCATTCAGTACCCACTTTTGGGTAGTTGGGTCAAAAGTAAAATCATCAACAGAATAAAAGCCCTCTACTTCAAAACCATAAATCTGTCCGACAGCTTCACCCACAATAACACGGTAGTCATCAGCACCGATATCAGCTTTCCAACCGGACTGCGCTATCAACTCTGTTGCTGTACCATCGAGCTTATTCACTATATTCTTATTAAATGCAATATTGAAGTTTGCTCCCAGATAGAAACGCTTATTATCAATGATAGTTCCATTTATAGTAAGTTCCACTCCCCGGTTCGTACTCCGTCCCACATTCTGATACTGGAACCGATAGCCCGAATTTGACGGTAAATCCATACGTAAGATCAAATCCTTGGTAACATCATTGTAAACATCAAGAGTTACATTCAAACGGCTGTTAAAAAAGTCGGCATCTACTCCGACATTAGCCGACAATTTTGTTTCCCAGGTTAAATTTTCGTTACGCATCGTATCCTGAAGCTTCAGGGCACTCTGCACAGTCTCATTCGGATAATATTGCATATTAGGTCTGGATTCTATCGTATAATCTTGTCTCCAATAAGATTTGACACGAGCATTACCTACCGAACCATAGCTGACACGAAGTTTTAAGTTATCCATCCAGTTTCTGAAAGGTTTCATAAACTTTTCCTGTGAGATGCGCCATGCAAGTGCCATACCGGGGAAAAATCCCCAGCGATTGTCCGGAGCAAAAACGTTTGTACCATCGGCGCGTGCAGTCAGAGTAAGAAAATAACGGTCGTCAAATGAATAATTGACACGTCCAAAATAAGAAGCCGTACGTGAAGGTTCTCCTATTGTCGTATAGGTAGGTTGTGCCTCACCATAGTTCCACATGGACAGGACATCATCAGCAGTGAAATCAATAGGATAATATTTTGATAAAGATACCATATTGTTAGTACGGTTACTATTCATTTCATGTCCGCCCATCAAATCAAAACGATGTTTATCCAGCTTAAACTTATAAGTCAGAATATTCTGTACACCCCAACGTTCTCCTTTTTCATCCGTACGTTTTGCAACCGGCTGTCCACCATTAGAACTAGCCTCACCTGTTTTATTCAGCCAAATATTGTCGGTATAATTAAAATCAAATCCATAGCTTCCCTTCAGTTGATAAGTCAGTCCTTTTAAAACTTCCCAGGTCAACCCCACATTATTAATGATTGAAAAACGATTCTGTTTTTTATATTCATTTACCGTATTATAATATGGATCATTCAATGATGACAACTGCGCAGCATCCGTATGGTCCGCATCCGTTCCCAAATCACCTTCGTCCATACTAGCCAAACTATTAATCGGAGCGAAACGAATCGCATCTCTCAATTTTCCTCCATTTGTACCCGCACCATTAATCACAGTCTTCGTCAGGCGGCTGGATAATTCAAACTTCAATTTCTTACTAAAATCTTTGTTCAGTTTGATACTCAAATTATCACGGATAAAGTCAGAGTTTACCATGACATAATCTTCGTCGTCATGTGTGTAGCTGATATTGTAACGTACAGATTCCGCACCTCCGGTTATACTCACATTATAGTTCTGTTTAAAACCTGTGTTACCATACATAATGTCCTGCCAGTCCGTACCCGGCGTAGACTTGTAGATATCACGATCATCCCAACGACCATACATAGAGTTAATGCCACTAGTCAAAGAAGTTCCATAATCAAGTTCCTTTTGGAAACAATAATATTCGTAAGGAGACAGCACTTTTGTCATATTATATGTCTTACTTAATCCCCAATGTGCATTGAACGAGACTTCAGTCTTACCGGCTTTTCCCCCTTTTGTTGTAATAAGAATTACTCCGTTAGCTCCTTTGGCTCCATAAATAGCAGTCGAAGAAGCATCTTTCAGGACTGTAATATCTGCAATATCCCCAGGAGGTATATCATTAATACTACTCACCTGAAAACCATCTACAATATATAAAGGAGAATTATCCTGTGTAATGGAACCACCGCCACGCACAGTAATCCGAATCTGTGCATCCGGAGAACCATCTGTTGTCACCACATTTACACCAGCCAGTTTACCTGTTATGGCTGTAGCAGCCGATGTCACAGGAATATCTTTCAATGTTTTCTCACCAACAGAAGAAATCGCACCTGTCAAATCGCCGCGACGAGAAGTACCATAACCAACCACAACAACTTCATCCAGCATTTTATTATCTTCTTCCAGCACTACCGCCATAGTTTTCCCTACAGTCACCGGCATAACGACAGCCCTCATGCCGATATAACTAATCTCCAATTTTGCAGACTTGCCAGAAACATTCAGAGAAAAGCCTCCATTCAAATCTGTTATAACGCCTGCATTTCTATTCTTTTCTTTAACGGTAGCACCAATAATCGGTTCGCCTTGCGAATCCAGAACTGTGCCTTTCACCGTAATACTTTGAGCAAATATTCCTATCGGCATCATCAACAGCAATGCCAGTAGTAAAAGTAACCTACCTTTCATTTCTCTAATCTTTATCTTCATAATAGTATGATTTGGTTTAACAAACTTATTTTATTTTCCTCCTGATTCATGTTTTCCATACGATACCGAATTAATTTCTTTTGTACTAATCATAGCAGGTACCGGAATTCTTATTGCAAAGATGAAAAAAAGCCCAAATAACAAGAGGGTAAAAACTAATATAATAGGTGGAATTCTCATTATTTCCCCTCAAAAACCAAGACTTCCCCCACCTTCGTCTGCCGATCATACAGATAAGTCTTTCTTAAGTCAATACCTTTTAAAGGAGCCTTCTCGCTGATCATGGGGCGGTTTATCCGTTGAAGCACAAACAAGGGATTCGCATTATCCGTATCTTTTTTCACTTCCTCGCAAAAGCAATCTGTCATATGAACGCAAGCGCAAGTTTCCACCGATAGTAGATCTGATAACAGCCTTTACTAAACGGTTATTTTTCCAGGTTATCTCTTCAACCACAAAACCACCACGTGCACGTAACCCTTTTATAGTCCCTTCTTTCCATTCATGTGGTAATGCCGGTAACAGTTGTACCGCCCCGTCGTGACTCTGTAGCAACATCTCTGCAATACCCGCTGTACAGCCGAAGTTTCCGTCAATCTGAAAAGGAGGATGTGCGTCGAAAAGATTAGGGTAAGTACCTCCCCCCTGTCCTTTTTGCACAAGCGGGCTTACATAGTTCAATTGATTTTTTATCAACTTATAAGCATGGTCGCCATCAAGCATACGCGCCCAAAAACACACTTTCCATCCCATAGACCAACCGGTGGAAGGATCTCCACGCTGTATAAGCGTATTACGTGCAGCTTCAAAAAGTATCGGAGAACGATAAGGTGAAATCTGATAGCCCGGATACAGCCCCCATAAGTGGGAAATATGACGGTGATGGTCCTGCGGATGATCCCAATCTTCAAACCATTCCTGAAGCTGCCCATATTGTCCCACTTGCATAGGGGGCAATTGTCTCCGCATACTTATCAGTGTGTCACAAAACAAAACATCTTCCCCTAACACTTTGGCTGCTTCACATGTATTGGAAAACAAATCAAAAACCAATTGATTATCCATCGTAATCCCTGCAAACAGGTTCCCTTTTTTCTTTATCCAACGTGGCGCATTTTCGGGAGAATTGGAAGGGACCACGACCAAATATCCCGTATTAGGATCTTCAACTAAAAAATCCACAAAAAATTGAGAAGCGCTTTTCATGATAGGATATGCCTTCTTCAAATACTCTTTATTACCGGAAAACAAATAACGATCCCACAGATGCTGACAAAGCCACGCACTTGCCACCGGCCATATGCCACAATAAGCACGATCCACCGCACCCGTCATACGCCAAAGGTCTGTATTATGATGCAATACCCATCCTCTACATCCATACATCTCACGCGCTGCTTCCCGCCCATTTTCACTCAGTTCTCTCACCATTTCAAGAAACGGCTTATGCAACTCTTCCAGATTTGTCACTTCTGCCGGCCAATAATTCATTTCCGCATTAATATTCGTAGTGTAATTACATGCCCATGCAGGATGAGTGGATGCATTCCATATTCCTTGAAGATTGGCAGGCTGACAGCCAGGTTGTGAACATGAAATCAACAAATAACGCCCGAATTGAAAATAGAGAGCCAACAAATGAGGATCATAGATAAACGAGCTTTCTTTAATACGCACGTCCATTGGTTTCTTTGCCTGCGGAGTCCATCCCAAATCCAGTTTCACCCGATCATATTGCTTTTTATATGCCATCATATGAGCCTCTTTGGCTTTCCGGTAATCTGTATCAGCGTTTTTCAGATAAAGGGTATTGCGCTGATAAGGATCGGCTGATATATCCTTGTAGTTCACAAAGTTTGTAGCCATAGAAATATACAAGGTCAGTTCCGTTGCCCCTTTAACAGAGAGTAATGTATCATTCGCAGATACATTCCCCCCCTTATTCTTCAACTTCAGGTCTGCACAGTAATGCACCTTTCCCGGAACAAAATTGGTTCCTTCTGTCGTACCTTCCAAACGCAGATTACGTTTACCCGGAATACTGT
>OHMO01000449.1_pt1 | contig 21648 bp, 14 predicted proteins | sample 1569321 | NCBI WGS metagenome assembly OHMO01 (sample SAMEA3879504, study PRJEB24766) | human gut metagenome | biome: human-associated habitat; feature: feces | place: USA | collected 1985/1987
CCATCGTCTGAAAATCAGGTGACGGAAAAACCATACACGGTATTCCCGTTATGGTGGAATTTCGTCTCTCTGGCTTTGTTTCAGCAGCTGCCAGATCTCGGCTTGTTTGGCTTTCAGCTCGGCAACATCGTCTGCATAGAATCGCCCGTTCTGATTGATACGGCGGCAGATTTGATTGATGTTAGCAGCCGCATTGCTGACGGCAGCGGCCAGCTTTTTCTGCTCGGTGTAATCGACCTTGATGATGTACCCGTCGATCAGCATCTTGCGGGCGTAAGCGCCGAAGTTGTGCGTCCCCAACTGGCGCATTTTGTGCTGGATGAGATTCAGTTCCTGCTCGTTCAGGCAGATTTCCTTGCGGATGGGTCGTGTGCGATCCGGCATGAGGCTCACCCCTTCAGGTGCAGCCCGAATGCACCGTTTTCTTCCAGAATTTCCAGATAGCCGTTGCCGGTGAGTTCAGCAAAAACCGGAGCAACTTTTTCGGGCGGAAGGCCTAGAACATCTGCAAGTTCCTGCGCACTCAGACCGCCGTCCTCGAAGGTATACAAGAGCGCGCCGGTGAGCTTGGCTTCTGCGGAGAGGTTCGTATCCAGCAGGAGGCGGGTGGGTACAGCGGTCATGTGGGGGTGGTTGTAGTAAGTGGTCATAGTGTTTCTCCTTTCAATTTTGAAAAACTTTGTTTGAAGGGCGGCTTGGAAGCGAAGCTGTTTGCCTTTCACTTTACAACGGACAATTTTCAAGAGAAAAACAGGGGTCGAGAGAAAATTATTTTCCCCTTCTATATAACCAACGGACAAAATAAATCAGAGTGTCACGATTTTGTCTCGCAGACGTTTCTCTCTCACTTTACAACGGACATTTTCCTCAAAAACTTGGCACCTCCTTTCAAAAAACTTTTCTTGCTCCTGATTCCCCCTCTACTTAGCTAAGTGAATCAGAGACCGGTTTTGTCCCAGATTTTTCAAAAAAGTTTCGGAGACGGAGAGACAAGCCCTGCGTTCTGCTTCAAATTGCCCTTTCTACTTTCCAACGGACAAAATGATGCTGGGCGTCACGGTTTTGTCACAACGAGGGCAAAAAAAGAAGCGCCTGCCACTACGACAAGCGCTTGGATTTGCATCAATTATTCGAGCAAATCCTCTATATCCCTTTGATCGTATTCAGTTTTTTGCATCAGCCGACAGACACCGTCTGCCTCGTCCCGCTGCTGCAAAAGCTGGGCGAACGCCCGATAGAGTGCGGCCTGCCGCCGCTCGATCACGCCGCGATTCTGCTGCATGGCATCCGCTGCTTTGCGGATGGACAGCCCCTCGGAAAAGCGTTTCCGGAAAAGAGCGGCGTAGTCGTTGAGCACCGTTTTGAGCGACTGCTGGGCAAACGCAAGATCCTCGCACATGGCCTGATATGCCTTGCGGTTGGATATGCCGATGTACTGCTTCCGCTCCCGGATGAGCTTGTATCGCTGCAGATCCATCCGGTAGTTTTCGCAGATGTCCTTGGCGTATTCATAGTAGGTTCTGCTGCAACGGATGGCGCGCTCCGCGTACTCGTCATCAACATAAGTGAAGGGCTTGCTCTTGGGCTCCGGAAAGCCGTCCTCATACACTTCGCGGACGGTGCCTTCGTCAATCTCGCGCCGGGTCTGGCGGACGTATTTATCCCGCAGCACACCATCCACCTCGACCTGCTCGCAGAAGGAGGTGTACCGGATGAGGTAGTAATGCTCGTTGTCTTCTTTGGAAAAGCTGGCATCCTTGCAGACCACGATGGACTCGCCGGTGTCGATGTCCTTGAGCACCCGGACAACGAAGATGGGCTTTCCGTCGTACCGCGTGTAAAACCCGGAAAATACCCGTTTGAGTGCCATAAGAAAGCCCTCCTTCCGCTGATTTTCTTACAGTATAGCACAGATTTCGGCGGAGAGAAAGAGCGGCGTTGGGACGGAGAAAACTGGGATTTGAGAGAATAGCAAGCACAGCCGCTGTCCGGACACGCGGCAATTTTGGGAGTATCCCAAGCCCTTATTCCCGACCGGAAAGATATGTCAAACCGTGCAGAAAACTCCTTACCTATTTATACTTTTAACCATTCATCATACCAAGTTCATTGCCGACATCACCATTTCCCTGTATTGCTTTTTAACGCTTTCAGGCCCCTTGATTCGTACTTTCCCTTCAAAACCAAATATCCAGTTGAAAAAGACTTTTCCCACAGCAATTTCCTCGATCACGCGGAAGTTTTGAAGATCCCCGGCATAGGTTTGAACATCTGGACCGAATCGGTCTATAATTGCATCCATTACGCTGTTATCGCAAAGCAACTCAACTTCAGCACGAGGAGCATTGTACATTCTGAATGTCGTTTTAATATATTTACTCACATCAAAGCCAACCGGTTGCGGAACTGCTGATTCGTCCAAGATGTATGGGCACGCTGCAATTCGATCTACTCTATGGCTGCCAATAGTCTGGTACTTGTCAGAATAGCCTACAACATAATAGTTATCTCCATCCCATACAAGTGAGTATGGACTAAATGTATATCGCTCTCCACCATGGTGTAGGACTCGTTCTTTCTTAATGTTATACTCAATCTTTTGGAAGGAAATCTTTTTTCGCTGGTTAATTGCATCATTTATTGCGTCAATAATGTATAGTATTTGCTTGTTCTCAATCTTGCCTCGCCCATCTACGATCACATTTCTCTTCAGCTCTCTCGCTTTGTGGCTGCCAGCAAGGGATGTGAGTTTTTTGATAAGTTCATTGCTTTTTCCTTCTGCAATAAACTTCGATGACGCAACAGCATCAATTATCGTTTTCAGCTCTGCGACTTCAAACTCCCTCTCAGTAAAGCGATACTGGTTCTGTGTAGACCGGCGTTCATCGATAGAGTAACCAGCCCGCTGCAGAACTTCGATGTCACTTTTTAGCGTTGTGCGATGGGTATCAAGACCATACTCCCGCTTTAAGATATCACAAAGCTGAGTGGTGGTCAGATAGTTGTCTTCATCTGTACGCTCTTTTAGAATTTGAAGAAGAAATAAAGGTCTGAGCTTTGCGTCTATATCCATATTTTCCCTTTCATTTTTTCAGAATTCTAATCAAAGATTCTGCAATTATATTCGCTTCTTCAAAAGTGTTTTCTTTGCCAAATGAAATCCGAATCGTTCCCCTAGCATAATTATCTTTCAGTTTGATTGCCTTTAAGACATGGGAAATTTGCGTACTAACACTATCGCATGCAGAACCAGTCGATACACATATTCCCATCAAGTCCAAACGATGAAGAATTGCTTCTCCGTCTGCATCTTTGAATGACACGCTGATATTCCCAGGAATGTGATTCCGGGCACCGTTTCTCACAAAATCGAGCCCTGATTCCTTTAAGCGTTCAAGCAGGGCATTTTCAAGTTTTAGTATATGCTCAGCATTTTCATTCAAAGCGGAGCAGCTGATTTCAAGTGCTTTTGCCATACCCACGATAGAAGCAACATTTTCAGTACCGGCACGCATTCCGAATTCTTGGGCCCCGCCATCGTTAAGAGGCCTCAATTCAACGCCTTTTCGGACATAAAGAAATCCAATACCTTTAGGACCATTAAATTTGTGTGCTGATGCTGAGAGCATATCAATACCCATTGCCTTCACATCTATGGGAGTATGCGCAATTGCTTGAACCGCATCAGTATGAAAAATTGCACCATGGGAATGGGCGATCCGAGCCAATTCTGCAATCGGCTCGATCGTTCCTATCTCATTGTTTGAGAACATGATAGAAACAAGCCTTGTTCTATCGATAATTGCGGCGCTTAGCTGTTCCGGATCCACCATTCCTTCCAAATCAGGGGATAAGTAAGTTACAGGATAACCCTGCCGTTCTATTGATGCGCAAGCATTTAAGAGAGCATGATGTTCTATTGCCGAAGTAATAGTTGCAAGTTTATCTGGGTCCGAAGATGCAGATCCTTTTATAGCCCAATTGTCACTTTCCGTTCCCCCAGAGGTGAAGTAAATCTCCTCCGGGAGAGCGTTGATGCACTTAGCAATTATTTTTCGTGATTCAGCAAGTGCTTTTTTTGGTTTTCGCGCAAATGCATATGGCTGTGAAGCATTACCATACTCATCGGTCAGCCACGGGATCATCGCGTTGAAAGCTTCTTTATTCAGTTTTGTTGTGGCCGCATTATCGGCATAGATAAATTGCTTCATAGGTATTTCCTCACTTGAAGAGGGTGCAGCCTTCTTCTTTAAACTCTTCAATTTTTTCCAATAGTTCGTCCACTGTGCAGCCTAAGTAGTCTGCGAGGCAGTCAATACAAAAGAACTCTTTTGCATCTTTATCGATTAGTTTTCTCGTAGCTCCGATTTCATCCTTGGTCAGATTTTCTTTGAAACATATTTTACAAGAGTGTGATTTTGCCATTAGTTTATCTCCGCTACTTTGAAGGCAGGAATATCTTTTCCGCGATATTCGCTGTCCATTATTCCAAGCTGCATTTTTATCGTTGCTCGCATATTACAAGCTCTGCGAAGGCAATACCTGTTGAAATCGCGGCTATCAATGTCTTCCGGCTTTTTGACATTAGGGAATAGAAGCTTCAAATATGCTGTAGCAATTCTCTTTACAGCTTCCGTATCTCTTGTATCTGCTCCGGCTGGGACAACAACTAAGGCATCGACGATAGATCTGTAGGTTGTATCATCCCTTAATTCGTGAAGAATCGAGCAGAAATATTCGGAGTTAAGCGCCCACCCGGATATTTTCAAATCATCGTTCATCCTCGGAATATTCCAGCCTTTGATGAATCCGTGAAATCTTTCTATAAGTGCTGATTCATGGAATACTGCCGGGAGTTCGCAGAACATATCCGTAGTTCCGTCATTATCCATGGTTTCCTTTGAAATGTTGCCACATAGAATGACGCCGGATGATGCTGTGCCCTCATAATTATCAACTGTGAATACACCGGATTCCAAGTACCCCTTAAGAGCTGCACGCATTTCATCCACGTCGGTAAACGAAATCGTTTGAACTTCATCGAGCGTTATGAAGTCATGTCCGGAAACAAGGCCCTCAGTGCGTTTAGAAATGTCATAGAACATCTTGGCGCGAGACATTACACCGCCACTTGAAAGCCAACCATAACGACTTACCCTGCCAAAAAGATACGATTTTCCAGTACCTTTAGGTGCAAGTTCAATCAAGTTAAGTCTCTTCTCAACAAAAGGAAGAAGGCGTGTCAGCATTGTAAGCTTTTCTTCGAAGCTGTTATATCCTGCCGCATTGTAATCGACTGCACCGAGCAAAATATCAATCCACTCTTTAATATCAAATTTAGAACGGACAGTTTTGTAGTACTCGGTATTGATTTCATATGGGCAAAAATTTCTAAAGCTAATAAGTCTGATTTTTCCGGGAATATGCGGTATTACAGAATCATCAGGCAGCCGATATCCCAGTTCAATCATGCCCCAAACTTCGTGCCCACTTATCAGCTCTTCTTTATAATCAAACCATACATCATCCTCAATTATGGTTTCTTTTGTAGAAAGTCCAAAGTCTGGAAGTGTAAAAGAGACCTGACCGGTACGAACATCAACCTCAACTGAAATCTTGGCCAGCATTCTTACATGTTCATTGTCCTTTACGATACGACTTTTGATTGCTGTCCAATCACTCTTCTTGGGTATATATTTTTTTACAAACTCCGCGAGTTGTTCATTGTCAAAATGCCCCTCTTCATCAGCAAATTTTCTGAGAAGCCAGTCTCTTGTGAAGGATGGCAGACTGAGAGCAGAGAAAAAATTGCTGTTTTTAAGGTCTTTATAGACAACCATCTCATCGAAGTAATTTCTTAATTTCCTTGTGGTTTCGTCCATAGCTATTCCCCTTTAAATAAAGAAATCATCTTCAACTTTGCTATTCTTTTCGCCACTACGTTTCTGGATATCAAAGCTTATCTTTCCGATTATGGAATCGGAATCCAACACTTCGGCCGTATATGGTCCGGATATCTTATGCTTATCAAGAACGAAACGATATTTAACGTTGCTGACCTTTTCCGCTTCATAAGTCACATCCCCAACACGCAGTCTCATCTTGTTAACATTTGCTGCACAGAATAACTCTAGAACAGGATTTTCGTTATAGCTGGACCAGACTGTTGGGGTCAAGTTTTCCATCGTAATCGAAGAATCAAGCAATGTAAGCTCTATGACAGGCACAATGACTTCTTCAAGTGTAGCCCCACCATGAACTTCGACACTTGCCTTTCTGCCTCCACCAAAGCGATCATAATTTGCCAGTACCCAGAATCCGTTTTCTGAAGTTGCAGAATCCGGTCTTTCATCTGTTTCGCTTAGTGGACAACATCTGCCAGAATGTTGTCCGGTTGTATCCGACATCGTATGTTTACTTTGGTGTTCGTTAATTACAGCTAAGCGGCTTGCACCATGATCTGAAGCAATGATAACTTTTCTGACTTCTTCTTGCAGTAGCAAGCTCTTGGCTCTATAAAGTGCGTCTTTTATGACTTTTAACTCAGCCACTATGTGAAGCGGTAGCTTACCATCACCGTCGCTTTCGTAATTAAAACGATCTTCACCTTTGTGTTTGATGTCATCCAAACGCTTTGTCTGCTGCTTTGGCCCTTTCCACTCATCATAGAAAGACTTGTTTTTACTTGTCAAAGTGGGGAGAACGGCACGGCCAATCTGAACATCCATCTTCAATCCGATTTTAGCGCAGATGCGCTGAATGTAGCCTAGAAATTCAACACCCAAAGCATCAATCCAAATCATGCCGTTTTTACCGTCATTGTACTGTTCAACAAGTGAGCCACGTGTTGGCAACACGTTGTACTTTCTGTTGCCGTCTAAGGAATATTCCTTTACCGTTTCAAGAAACGTATTCGGAATCCTATTTAACAGTTTGTTGGTCTTGTATTCCTGAAAATATTCAGTCAAAAGTTCTCCATTTTTGCAACCGAAGGCATACTTACATAAGTAATCATTCAACTCAGGGAAAATAGTGACTATTTCTTTGGGAACAGCGCCCAGCGAAACGATTTCCTTTATTATCTCGTACTGTTCCTCTTCTGTGTTATCTGTAAGGTAATATATTCTCTGCGACTCGCGTTGCTTTGACTTTGCAAGATACGAATTGATTCCCATGTCTTGTGCAGCCTTTAGCAGTTCTTTTCTCTGAGGATAAAAAACGCCGTATTCCTTGCTCTTCGGAGAATATGAGAGAATCAAATCGAACAGATTCTTCTTGTATGCTGAATAATTCACAGAAGTTGCCACAACTGCCCGCAGGTAATCATTAGCTTCTGATGGGTTCAATTTGAGATTGAGATATTCCCTCCAACTTGTGAGCTCATAAGAACCGGAAATGTCTGGATTCTCCAAAAACTCACTCCAATGCTCGTCATCCAAGCAATTTTCCGGAAGTTCAAAATGGAGATCTTGTTCACGTATTGCATCGTAAGCAGAGGAAATCTTCCTTGTCGGATCAACATTCAAGCTGGTTTTTACATATACATTGCCGTTAGCACCGTCCTCGAGCACAGAAATAAGATTCCTATACCCTTCGCACAATTGTAGTCCGATAGGAAATTCGACTGAAATTACAGAAAAGTCAAGCTCGGAATCCACGCAGCAGAAACGTCTTGCGTTGAATTTACGATCTGCATTGTTGAGTTTTGAAAGTTCCTGTTTTATTCCTCTGCATAATACAACGGTCTTAGGTGAGGGGAGATTTTTCAAACTGCATAGAATGTCAATATTGCCTCCGCAGGTAATATATTCCCCGACACCGAGAATCAGCTTTTCATTATGTTCTTCCTTAACCGCGTCAAGAAAACCGTCGAGATCCGGATATGCGTCTGCACTGCAAAATTCACTGACCTTGACCTTCTTTAATGATGCGAAACGATGCAGAAGAAGCCGATACTCATTGCTCCCGCTTACAGAGACAAAATACGGATATATGTTATCACTGCCTAAGTATTCGCTGATATTCTCTATGGCCTCATTAACGGCAATTGATTTCATATCAAATACCTTCCTTGCTGATAATTGATATACCTACTTCAACATCCTCCTGGACAAGTTTACGCAAGTATTTTTTTGCCTCTTCAGCATCCATTTTATCAATCCGTTGCATGACAACAGAGTTACCACCGGTTCTGTATTTGGAATTAGCAAGCTTTTCGATTTCGGCAGATACAGCGGGATCACCATACCATGAATAAGGTGCCTTCGGTATAACCTTTTCCAAATGGTCTCTTACTGCGTCCAAATCAGTCAGTATTGCATAGTACTTCTTTACGATTACGCGAATAAATGCTGTATCGATTTTGGATTTATCCGTAAGTGAAGCTATGAATCCCGGATTACTCTTCAGATAACTCAATGCGTCGGACACCTTAGAAGCTTCTGTGTTGGGGTAATTTATGGCATCAAACAGTTTAAATGCATTTACTTGCTCATCTACCGAAACCATGGCCTTTATAGGTGTACGGTTCTTTTCACTCCATTCATAGGCGTTCTTGGTGCCTGTTTTTTCTTCCCAAAGCTCAAGCAATCTGAATCGTTCCTGTTCGCTTCGAATTTCATCTGAAATTGCGGAAACATTCTTTTCAAATGTAGACTTATCGTCGGTAAACGAAGAGGCAGGCAACGTATTGTATACTTTTCTAACTTCTGCATCGTTGAAGCCGACTAAGTACAGAGAATAAGTCTCTTTAAAAATTGCAATTTTTTCTTCCTTCAATGCGGAAATGATAGAAGCTTTTTCAGTGAGTTCTGCAAGGAATTTCTCATGTTTTTCATGAGAAATCTCTCCATTTTCGGCAATGTCTTTCAGACAGCCAATGAAATACATGAGCTCAGGACATTTGGCGGTGATCACACTCGCCGGAGACTTAATATAACGCGTATATTCCTTCCATGCCTGCATGCAAGAAAAGAAGGATGCCGACTTTATTCCCAACTGAGTGCTTTGGAGAATAATCTTGTAGTCGACGAGTAACTTCCGCAATTCCTCTAATCCGGTATCCATATTCCAAAGCCATGTTGCTTCGCCAGAACCTATTTGCTTTTTAACATCGGCCATAACATCGGGGATCCCTATGGCCTCTGCACAGGTTAATAGCTGGCCTTCTTCAAAATCATGAAGAAATTCTCCCATTGCTTTATATCCATTTTCGGATGTTAAGAGCTGAGCTAAATTGTCAATGGAAGAAGGTACTGCAAGAAGCATTTTACCCATTTGACCGGCAAGAGTAGGGACATTCCCGCCGTTTTGCGAATTCGATATTTCCGCAAGTTTGTCAATAAATCCTTCCAAGCTGTTTGTGTCAATAGCCTTGAAGCACCAGATGGGATAGCCGATATCTCTCAGCTTGATTCTGACTTTTGACGCGGCCTGTTCTACGGAAAGATTTTCCGCAATGCCGAACGCCTTGGCTGCAAAATCAACAAAGGCCTTCTGGTCGGGCGTCATTATTTCAATATACTTCTCTTTGTAGTTTTTAATCGGAGAAACCTTATTCTTAACATACTCTCCGATGTCATTCCCGAGTTCTTCGGCAGTCATTTTGCCACCGTCATCACCCGCAGAACCGACACCATATCTGTAGGGCTCATCGGAATAATCACTCAGAAGGAACCCCGCAAGGTATGCATACATTGAGCAAGGCATAAAGCCTTCCTTCATCAAATAATCAAAGATGTCACTGATAGCAATACGAACATCCTTCTCAAAAACTCCATCTATAAGGGTTTTTACCTTCAGTTTGAGCTTGGAAATGCTCAGATGCGGCTTGACTTCCTCAAAATGCTCAATTCCAAGCGCATCTCCGAGCATAGCCTTTACATACTTCTCTTGGAAAATGCCGGGTCTTGTGAAGTCGACGGTCTTTGCCATAGCAATGCCTTTTTTGGCAGCATCAGCATACTTTGCATCTGTAAAGAACTGATCAGAAACATTGCAATTGTCAAAAGACAGAGGGTAAACTTTTAGTACGACTGCTGCAAGCTTTTCTTTGAGAAGAGTCATACTGGAAGCATTTTCTTTAAAGTCAGTCCCAAAGTAAACTGTGAATTTTCCTCCCGTAATATCATTCTTCCAGTCTGCAAGAGTACGTTTAACATCTGTTTGTTTATTGTCGGCAAGACGGGGGTCTTTCGGCCTCCAGTACTCCGTTTGCGCGGCAACACCAATCCACTGTTCAAAACGATCTGCACCCATAATATTGGATGTGGCATCAATGAAAATGATATCCGCATAAGCAGAATCCCGTACCGCTTCGGCTATCTTTAGACGAAGGGTTGTTTGCTCTTCCTCGGTTCTGGCGATGCAAATTACCGCATTGAACTTGTAGGATTTCGGCATATTATTTATCCTGTTGACTGTAACTTTGAAATTATCTACCGTTGCATATTGGAAATTGTATCTTGCACGCAAAGCGGAATTAAAGGTAAACGCTGACATCAAATCGCCGTCATCGATGAGCTTTGCAGTTTTGGTTTCTTTACGCAAACGATCCTTAATTGCATCAATCTGCACCTGATCTCCGGCAATGGCAGAAGCGGCAAATTCTTCAACAGAGCCATTAGTGTCGATATAAAGAATCTTCTTCTGAACGAGCTGATTTCTCGCAATATTGATAGCACGGTTGTTCTCCATGGAATCGTCGCCTTCAAAAGCAAGTCCAAGGTTCTGCACTGTCGGACGCAACAGTTCCACACCGTTATTCATCTTTTTGCTGATTGCCTGCATCATAAGGACAGTTTTAAGAACACGCTGTTCTTCACGGTTCAGCTTGGCGGCGTTACTGGGGTATGTATCAAGGATTGTTGCAATAGCAATATCTAGGTTGCTCTTGCCCTGCGTATCGGAGTTTTCATCTCCGCCTTTTTCGTAGAAGAAATCCCAAAGGTAATCAATTGTAAGGATTTCGTTATCCTCAGGCGAATGGTTCTCAATGAACCACTGAAATGCGTGCAAATCATTAGACTGGCTATTCTTAATAAAGTTAAACATGCTTCTCTGGTTAGAAGCAAAGTTCTTTGCAAAATGCTTCAGCAAAAGAGCGGCCATGGGATGAATGGGGAAGATACCCTTCATCACATCGTCGTCTACCTTTACAGCTTCACATACCGCCTTTCTGGAGAAAGGCATGTAGCTTGTTAGCTCGTCGGCGAAATCTTCGTATTCATCTTTTGCGACATCTTTTATTTTCATTGCGTGTTTAATAAGCCTGAACGCAATGTTATCAGGCATTTCAATTGTTTTATGTACAAAACGGTCATAGACAATGTTGAAAGCATCTTTTGTCCTCTTGTCCGAATCCGAGAAGAAAGAGCCCGCCATATGCGTTACAATAACCATATAAAATGGCTTGTCGTTTGCAAGCTCTGCTAAAGACTGGAATACATCCAAAGCAGTCGGGTTATTCTTGAAAAAGGAAGAAAACTCGTCCCACAGAAAAACGATTGCTTTTAACTGGTTGCTCTCAATAATGTCTGTGAGCCAGTCCTTCAAATCCTGCATTTCAATATTGAACGGTTTAATACCTTTCTCTTCACCTATACGCAGAATATCAGTGAGGAGCGCATCCGAACTGGCAGAAGGATTGTTTAACTGTGCTATAATGTCATCAGCGTTTTTGCCGCTTAAGCTGCCCAGAGAGCGATACTGCGGCATCGAAATAATAGCGTTGAAATATGCTTTGTTAGCATCATCTGAAAGCCACTGGACAACTTTACCACGCAGTGTCTTGTTGCCGTTATATGCAATGCCTGCCTTATCAAGCGCATCGGAAACGCTGTCAAATACGGCAGTGATAAACTTCTTAATTGTGGTAATTTCACCGCTGTTGTAGCGGAACACAGTGACAATTTTCCCCGACCTTTGTGCGAAAAGTTTGTCCTCTAAGTCCGGGGCTTTTTTGAATTCATCGTGATTTTTTTCAAAGTAGTCACGAAACTCCTTTTCGGAGCATTCCAATAAATTCTTCAGTGCCCACACAACTCTGGACTTACCGGTGCCGTATGAGCCCTCAATCCAAATACCTTTTCTGAGCTCAGTGTTTTCCCTGCTGAGCATAAGCTCGACAGAAGAAAGCAGCTCGACAAAGGTTTCATGAGGATAGGTATATTGCCACTCATTGCCCGGATTTTTCACGGAGTCCGGGTTAATTTCCGGATAGTAGTTTTTGTCTATTTCAAAATATTCGCTATATTTCATTCTCCTTCACCTCTTAAAACAGATCGAGCACATCTGCGGATGTGTGATAGTCTCTCAGTGCTATCTTCTCCAAATCGTGTGTAAAGTCTGCATCAATGAAGTCATTGTATTTTGCGGAAAGGCCTCTGAGCATTGCTTCCATCTCATCTCGCTCAAAGCCGAATATCTTAACCGGGCTGATGCCGACGGAATCTATGGCTACATCCATCAGCGTGCTCAGGTTAAACTGATAGTATCCCTCGCAAGCCTCAGCATATCTATACAGAGCATAGAGAAGAACGAGCTTACTCGATAAAGTGCTCTTGCAGCGTCGCAAAGAGGATATTTGACGCCCAGAATTCTCCGTTATTCCAAAGTTGATGACATATCCTAATGGAATTTCAGCCAGTCTCTTAAATGCCTTGAGAATAGATTTTGCATCCTTCGGACTGATTTCAGCTTCAACAAGTTTATCCTCAAGGTACTGACGCGGAAATGTCTCATTAATTGGCATATTATCAATATACCACTTTATTTGCGGATTTTGATAAGCCAGTTGGACAAGTATCAATCCCCACGCTTCCTCCGACTCCCACCCTAATCGCGTTACAACATCGTAAAACTGGGTTGTTTTGTTTTTCTCAGCCAGTTTTGCATCTGATAAAAACCGTTTAAACATACTAATTTGCATAGGACCAAGCGTATTATCTGTAAAAAACTCATTTCCTTTTTCAAAGAAATTTTGGATCCACTCAATTTTGGGGGCATGGTCTGCAAACGTGTTTATACTCTTCATTACTCTCCCTCCGTTTTTTGGTAACTGCATAGAGTGATAAGCTAAACAGCCATCATCTATATTATGACATTGCTTACAGTGCAAGCAATTGGTAATCACCAATCCATCTTTAAAGGAAATACACCCGTTTCTACAATTTGCTTCGCAAACCCCACACTTTACACAGTATGCTGCTTTGTGAAATACCTGTTTGAAGAGCTTGCATTCGCTACTTTTATCGTATTGCTTTGGGACGGTAATTCTAAATCCGTTACTTATCTGCTCGACATCATATTCAAAGCTAACTTCGCCAAGCGTCTTTATCCATTCATGCCAATCAGTTGATGGATTCTTAATTGTGATAACAAGATTGTCTCCAATTATCTCTTCAGTGTACTTCGTTTCATTGCCAATAATATCTCTTCCGTTTTTACGTTCGATCCAGCCTCCATTTGTTATGTATGTGTTTATATTTTTATCAGCAATGGTATCTCTAATAATATCAGTATACTTATCTATCTCATTCTTATAGCAAAGATATCTAAAGCTATCTGATTTACCGCCACCCATCGGGCAAAACAGGCAGCCTGCTCTGGAGTTTCCTTTTTTGTAGGTGTTATTAATCGGAAGGTTATGCGAAAAGATGTACAGCCAAATTTCCGCAGATGTCCATTCCAATATCGGGTTATGGGAATACTGTCCTTTTTGCTTCTTCCCGAAATTTTCCTCGTCATAAGTGGCACGAGTGGCACTTTCATGCGCTCTTACACCGACAAAGTCCATTCCCACATAGTCGTTCTTTCCCAAAACCTCACGGATTTTCAGCGTCTGAGGTGCGGCCTTGTGAACAGTACAGCACCAGCGAAGAACCCTGGAGGGAGGTCCGAACAGACGCCAACTTTCTTCCGGTTCGAAATGCGATGCCGCACGGTAGAAGTTTATACCCTCCTCTTTGCATTGCTTCTCGACAATATCAACCAGTTCATATGTATCCGGAAATTCCATCTTTGTATCACCGAATACAACCATATAGCTGCTTCTCGGCAATGCTTTTTTCACAAGCTCAAGAAGTACTATACTGTCTTTGCCGCCGGAAAAGGCAACATGGAAACAATCAAGTGATTTCTGCCGACGCTTATACACATCATAGATTTTTTTGACTGTTATCTGTTCTATAATTGCAAGCGAGTCTCTGTTCGCTTCTACCATAGCGGAGATGTCGATTTTCTCAAGAACTGTACCGTTTGGAATTACACGAACCTTCTCACCGCTTTCTTCTTTCATTGCGAATTCCAGCGTAGGCTTTTCGTAAAGCGAGCCGCCCTTTGTATTGAAAATGACTTCTCCCTTGTAGATATACCGCGCGGCCTCAGCCCACATATAAGGGACATCCTGCTGCTTCTCGTATATCAGATAATCATCAACGCCCAGATAATCAAGCTCCTGAGCATAGACCGGTCTCGGCTCTTTTGATACAAGTGAAGTAGTATCTGTAAGTATTATGCCGCCAGTTTCGGCATCGTATTTATATTCGTACAAGGGATTATTCCTCCTTGAGTCTCATTTCCTGAGCTGTCGCTAAAACCTCATTGAGCTTACTCCTTCTCAACCAGTATTTATGGGCAGAAAAGAAGTCTCCAATCGTTTTCTCCGTCAGCTCCAATCCGCTACCTGCGGCGGCTTTTGCCAGAAGAGATGTGTAGTTGTCAAAAGTCATATGAATCGGGTATATTGCGCCGATAATATCCTGCTTTGCAGGACCGCCCATTGAACGAAATTCTTTGCTGTAATGACTGCAAAAACTGTCTAGTAGAAAAGAGTTCCATGGGAAGTCCTCAACATAGGGAAAGGAAGTAAAACTTTTAATGTCAGCCAAAGGAACCACGCTATTTTGAACATACATCGAGATTGCGTAGTCGATTGCTTCGACATCAAAAGACACCATATCGTTATGCACAAATGTTTCTTTGTCAACTCTGATCATGTTGTCAAAAGCGGCGCTTAATCCGTATGTGAAGCGACCACTGATATCCCGTTCATATGCTTCTATCTCATTAACGGATATCTGCTCGTGTTCAAGGCAAAACTCCTTCATCACATCGTACACTCGGACTTCTGCGCCTTTTCTTGTGATGATTGAGCGCTTCCTGTCGTAATCTTCCGATAGATACCTATCAAACAGGAGCGTCTGCAATGCAGAAGCATTGATGCCGGGATTCATGCATTCACTTTCATAAACATCAATGCTTCCAAGCTTGGAAAAGTTATTTTCGGTTATATCTTCTTCTATACTTCTCCTTGCGGCTTCAACATCGTTTTTCGACAAATATATTTTCCCAGAAAGAGCATATACTTCGTCGCCCATAGAGACGAACTCAGGGCTTCTGGAACAGGTCAAACGAATCTGATAAAGGTCAACATACGGCAGGCGACTTTTTATCTCATGGTAGTCGATATATATATCATTCCCGTAAGCACGTATTATGTCATCAACCAAAGAGTCGTTCTTTGAAAAGCACGCATATGCCTTATAGAAAACCATTTCAGGCGCAACAGCCTCAAGTACCGTTTTTAACATCTCTGCCGAGAAAATCTTATCCGCAGAAAGCTGTTCTGAAAAAGCGTTGTACAGTTCTTCGTAATACACTAAACGATATTCTTGTTCCCGAATATTATCGATTAACTTCTTGAGAAATTCCTTCGTTTCCTTAGAAGGAACATATATCTTGTCTTCATACTCCAATCCAACCTGAAGAGCAAGTGCATCAAGATCTATATTGTCTTGGAAGTCTCTGCCTGTAGTATTTTTATAAGCAGCTGCAAATTTCTTTCTCGCAATTTGCGATGACTTGCGAAGGCCATTCGGAAAGATATCAGAAATAATCGTTCCCGCAATTGAAAGCAACTCGGCTGAAAAAACTGTCCGAATATTTTGAACCTTTAAAAGTGCTTCCATTTGGTCCTTATTGCCCTTGGTGTAAGTGATGTTGACATCCTCGTAACTTGTACCGCAGATATCTAGCATAGTTTTTATATTTACAATGACTGTCGTTGCGGATATGTTTAGTTCTACATATCTGTCAGGAGCGAATTCACCCGGAGAACGCATTAAAGAAATAGAATGACAGTTTCCAACAAACGGAGCTGACGCTCTTCCATACACTTTTCCAACTACACTATCAATTTCATTTGAATAATCAGCATAGAGTTTTTTCAGAAGCGCTATATAAAGGTCACGCCATTTAGGACGGATCAGTATTGCCTGCCCTCTATATGTGAGACTGTTTACACGCGCAAACGACATGTCCGGGCAGTCGTTAAAATCTACGACAAATACATCCGTATCATTCAGGGCGGGGTGTGCAATGACATGTTCAATCATATATCTTGCTTCCTTGAGCAATTCCTGAAATCTGCTGTTTTGATTTCTATACAAGCTTACCGTTTCTTGAAACAGCTTAGTTGCAGGAACATAAATTTTTCGGCCTTTATAGGCAGAATCCATGCTTTGCATTTGATAAGATATACCGTTTTCATTTCGAAAAATCTCATCAATCTTCCGCCCTCGATGTATGGCCATGGCTCGTAAGTCCGCCGAAACACGCCTGATAATATAGGCTCTTGGTTCACTCTTTTTACAAGCTAAGAGGTAACCGTTTAAAAGTACTACGGATTCGTATATATCCCATTTAGGCTGACTATTCATACAGCTAGTCCTCGATTATCTCAACAACATCCCCAATATCACAATGGAAGATACCACAAAGAGTCGCAATCTCTTTTAGGGAAACATACTCGTTTTTGGTAAATTGCCCCATCATGTATTGACTGAATCCGGCAGCTTGAGCAAGATCGCGTTTTGTCATTTTATTGTTCTTCATCAGTTTCCAAAGTCTGTCATAGCTCACGCGCATAGCCGATCGTCCTTTCTCATTTATCCCAATCAGGGCGCAATACACCCATTTTTACAGGTATCAATGGATATTTTATCACAAGGTCTCGAATAATTCAAGGATATCGGGGTATTTCCGCGATATTTTTCAGAAGTTGTCGGTTTTAGTTGACATTTAAACGCGACCAAAAATTAGGGTGGACCGAACTCGTATCTCTGAACCCGGCTTACGGATTCAGCACACCGTAGCCGAGAATTTCATAATGCCAACTGGGTGCTGATTCACGCGGAAGCTATCGTCAGAGTTGTGCGCTGCGCTTACGGAACTGCCGTCGTGCAGAGTTGACGAACTGTGCCGCGAACTCATTCACAAATACCACATGGAACTCGTCAATAAAGACGTGGGTATGCTTGCCCTTCTTCCCGTTGAGGGGCACACGGTTGAGCATGCATGTTGTCGTTCGTTTTCACTGATATAGGCTTGATGATGGTTATGCCAAAGGCACCATTTGTATTTCACTTGGGAAAGTATAATACCAAGGAAGACGCTGAGGAAAGTGCTTTGAATATTAGTAGCTAAGCAGCTCGGAGAAAATAATTATACCCAACTATACCCTTGACTTTGAGGGTATAGTAGGGTATAATTCTGCATAGAATAGTATCTCACAGGAGGTGCGCTATGGAATTATCCGATATGCAGGCACGGGTGACAGAGTTGGAGCAGCAGATTTCTGCTTTGCCCGCTGGCTCTGTTACGAAGAAAACCGTCAGCGGCAAGGACTATTTCTACCACCGTTGGACGGAGAACAAGAAGCGGCGGGAGAAGTATATTCCTGCTGACGAATTGGAGAATTTCCGTGCGCAGATCGAGCGGCGGAAGGAACTGGAGCAGGAGCTGAAGGCGCTGAAAAAGCAGCTGCCCAAGGCGAAATCTGCGAACCCTTCCGCGTTTACCACCAATGTCCGCACCGGCGAGGCGCTGCGTTCCTTTGCGGCGTCTGTTCGCGGCTATCGCAGGCGCGAGTGCTTCCGGCAGCTGCACGACTTTGTCTGCGGCGAGCCGCAGGACAAGGTGTTCATTCTCTACGGCCTGCGCCGGACGGGGAAAACCACCATGATCCGCCAGATTTTTGCGGAGATGAACGACGCAGAGCTTGCCAAGGCAGCGTTCATCCAGATCACTGCAAAAGACACGCTGGCAGATGTAAACCGCGACCTCAAGCAGTTGGAAGCGCAGGGCTTTCGCTATGTGTTCCTCGACGAGGTGACGCTGATGGAGGATTTCATCGAGGGCGCAGCGCTGTTTTCTGATGTGTTTGCGGCCTGCGGTATGAAGATCGTGCTCTCCGGCACGGACTCGCTGGGCTTCCTCTTTACAGAGGACGAGCAGCTTTACGACCGCTGCATCCTGCTGCACACCACATTCATCCCTTACCGCGAGTTTGAATCTGTCCTCGGCATCCACGGCATCGACGAGTATATCCGCTACGGCGGCACCATGAGTCTCGGTGGCGTCCACTACAACGAGGCCTCCACCTTTGCCAGCAAGGAAAGCACCGACGAATACGTGGATACCGCTATTGCCCGCAACATCCAGCACTCTCTGCGCTGCTATCAGTACGAGGGACATTTTCGCCATCTGCGGGATTTATACGAGAAGGGCGAGCTGACCAGCGCCATCAACCGGGTCGTGGAGGACATCAACCACCGCTTCACGCTGGAGGTGCTGTCGCAGGATTGGAAGTCCCACGACCTTGGCATTTCCGCCAGCAACCTGCGCCGGGATCGGAAGAACCCGACGGACATCCTCGACCGCATCGACCTTGCGCTTGTCACCGACAGCCTGCGGAAGCTGCTGGAGATCCGCAACAGGGCAGAGCAGACCGTAGCGCTGGACGATGTTCACGCGGCGGAGATCAAGGAGTATCTGGACTTGCTGGACTTAACGCGGGAGATCGACGTGCTGCACCTGCCGGATGTCAGCACGAAATCCAGCCGCACGGTGATCGCGCAGCCGGGTCTCCGCTATGCGCAGGCGGATGCACTGATCCGCAGTCTGCTGCTGGATGAAACGTTCAGCGCGCTGTCTCTGGCGGAGCGCACCGCCGTGCAGCAGCGCGTCCTGACCGAGATCAAGGGGCGGATGCTGGAGGACATCGTCCTGCTGGAAACCAAGCTGGCAAACCCCAAGAAGCAGGTATTTGTCCTGCAATTCCCCGTGGGCGAATTTGACATGGTGGTGTTTGACCCGGAGGCAGGCTCCTGCCGGATTTTCGAGATCAAGCACAGCGAAGAAGCTGCGTCGCAGCAGTATCGCCATCTGATCGACGAGCAAAAATGCGCCCAGACCGAGCACCGCTACGGCCCGATCACCGGAAAGTTCGTCCTCTATCGCGGGGAAAGCCAAGTGATAGACGGCATTCAGTATCAGAACGTGGAAGAATATCTGAGAAGCCTTGCATAACAGAACCGCCGTCCCGATTTTTCATTCGGGGCGGCGGTTTTTATGATGCAGCTTGTCATATGACAAGCTGTGACGCAAAATGAACTTGACGTATGACAAGTAGCAATGCGCAAAGATCGTGCGGCGAGACTGCAAGAATGCAGTCGATGATGAAAACAATAATGTTCTAAATAGCGTGCATCGCTCATTCCATCAATCATTTTCTCGACGCACATGAGTGATGCCCTCCGAACGGGCACGATCAGCGCGCGAAAACCTCTGCCTCCCGCAGAAATTTTCAGATTCTTCTCTTGGGTACCTTTTCAAATGGATTCCAATCCGTTATAATATATCTACCAACCTAACGATACAACATCATGCGAGGTGCCGCCATGAAAACGAAAGATACGCCGAAGCAATATGTCATCTACTCCCGTAAGTCCAAATTCACCGGCAAGGGCGAGAGTATCGAGAACCAGGTCGAGCTTTGCCGCCAGTACATCGCCATACACTTTGGTGAGGAAGCGGCGGAAAATGTGTTGGTCTACGAGGACGAGGGCTTTTCCGGCGGCAACCTGAACCGCCCGGATTTCAAAAAGATGATGACTGCGGCCAAAGAGCGGAAGATCCGTGCCATCGTGGTCTATCGTCTGGACCGCATCAGCCGCAACATCAGCGATTTTTCCAGCCTGATTGAAGAGCTTGGACGGCTGGGCATCGACTTTGTGTCCATCCGGGAAAGCTTTGATACCTCCAGCCCCATGGGACGTGCCATGATGTACATCGCATCGGTATTCAGTCAACTGGAGCGGGAGACCATTGCAGAGCGCATCCGGGATAATATGCACGAACTGGCAAAGACCGGGCGCTGGCTGGGCGGCACGACCCCCACGGGCTACGCTTCCGAGAGCGTCAAGAGCATCACGGTGGACGGCAAGACCAAAAAGGCTTGCAAGCTGAAGCTGCTGCCGGATGAGGCAGAGATCATCTACAAAATTTTCGACCTCTACGAGCAGTACGATTCCCTGACCATGACCGAGACCGAACTGCTGCGGCAGGGCATCAAAACAAAAACCGGGCGTTCGTTCACCCGGTTTTCCATCAAGTCGATTTTGCAGAATCCTGTCTACCTGATTGCAGACAAGGACGCCTATCAGTATTTTGTGGACAACGAGGCAGAGCTGTTCGCTCCGGAGTCCGATTTTGACGGCATTCCCGCCCAAAGTCAGGAAAAAGGGCAAGCCATCCTTCATAAATTAAAGTAACAGTTTATGATGCTTCGGGGAGGAACTCGGCATGTTTTTATCTCTTTTACAATTTTTCGCCACAAAATTTCTGTTTCTGGCGCTTCATCTGGAAGCGGGCAGTTTCCCCCGCCCGCTGAGCCCGCAGGAAGAGATCCGGACCTTTGCCGCCCTGCGGACTGGTGATTCGTCCGCCCGGGAAAAGCTCATCCGCCACAATCTGCGCTTAGTGGCGCACATCGCAAAGAAATACTATGCTCTCCCCTCTGAGCAGGACGATTTGATTTCCATCGGCACCATTGGCCTGATGAAAGCCGTGGACACCTTCGACTCCACCCGCCGGGCGCGCTTCTCCACTTATGCCAGCCGGTGCATCGAAAACGAGCTCCGGATGCACTTCCGGCGGGAGCGGAAGAACGCCCCCACCCTCTCGCTTCAGGAGACTCTTGATGCCGGAAAGGAAGACTCTGCCCTCACCCTTGCCGATGTGCTGCAGGACGGCTTCTGCATGGAGGACAGCTGCGAAAAACAGGACGATGCCCAGCGCCTGCGCCGCCTCATCGAGGTACGGTCTGGCGGGCCAGCCGCCGCTGACCCAGCTGGAAACGGCAAAGCTGCTCCAAATAAGCCGGAGTTACGTTTCCCGGCTTGAAACACACGCACTGGAGCTTCTGCGGGCCGGATGGGAGCAGCCTTAGCTTCCTCTTGCATTCCTCACCGAACTGTGGTACAATATTAAGGCACACGAATCGTGTGCCTTGTCGGACAGCGCCTGCTGCGTGGTTCGGCATACGGATGCGGGCCCTGTACGATGGGGCCGCTGTGAACCAGGTCAGGTGGGGAACCAAGCAGCCTTAAGCGGCGCGCCCCGTGCGTTTCAGTCAGCCTGCATCCGTATGCCGAGTTACGCAAGGCGGGGGTCAAACCCCGTCAGCGCTGCCCGGTTTTTTTGTTGAAAGGGGAGAAGCGGATGTATCGAGCCCTGTACCGCAAGTGGCGGCCCAAAACCTTCTCCGACGTGGTCGGGCAGGAGCACGTCACCGAAACGCTGCAGCGG
>OHMO01000458.1_pt1 | contig 21413 bp, 27 predicted proteins | sample 1569321 | NCBI WGS metagenome assembly OHMO01 (sample SAMEA3879504, study PRJEB24766) | human gut metagenome | biome: human-associated habitat; feature: feces | place: USA | collected 1985/1987
TCGCCGTCCATGGCTCAGCGGCGGCTTGTTTGAACATCGTGTTCAAACATTGCTGGATATTTACAGAACATCAAGTACTTCTAAGTTCCAAACATATCTATATTCCACAAATCTGATATGTTTATATACGTACGATATTTACAAATAGGTTTCGTAATAACAAATTTTTGACTTTGGAAGGAGATACAGGATGTGTACAGCAGCAACGTATAAGACGAAGCATTTTTATTTTGGACGGACGCTCGATTACGAGTTTTCGTATGGCGATGAGGTGACGGTGACACCGCGGAATTTCTGTTTCCGGTTCCGGCACATGAGTGAAGTGAAGACACATTATGCTATGATCGGTATGGCGTATGTGGCAGACGATTATCCGCTCTACTATGATGCAGTAAATGAGAAGGGACTTGGTATGGCGGGCTTGAATTTCGTTGAGAATGCGAAGTATCAGGACGTGCAGGCAGGGCGTGAGAATGTGGCACAGTTTGAGTTTATCCCATGGATTTTAAGTCAGTGTGCAACGGTGCTCGAAGCACGCAAAGTGTTGGAGAAGATGAATCTCGTTGGAACGCCGTATAGTGAGAAGCTGCCATGTGCATCGCTGCATTGGATGATTGCAGATAAGGATGCCGCAATTGTGGTAGAATGTGTGGAAGATGGCTTGCATGTCTATGACAATCCGGTTGGAGTGCTGACCAACAATCCGCCATTTCCGGTGCAGATGTTCATGCTGAACAATTACATGCATGTATCACCAAGCCAGCCGGAAAATCACTTTGCGAAGGAGCTGCCGCTTGCGACATATAGTCGAGGCATGGGTGGACTTGGACTTCCGGGCGATCTTTCGTCGGCGTCGCGGTTTGCGAAGGTCGCATTTACGAAGATGCATGCAATCTCCGGAGAGTCAGAGGCGGAGAGCGTGAGCCAGTTCTTCCATATCTTAGGTTCGGTAGAGCAGCAGCGTGGCTGTTGTGAGGTGGAACCTGGGAAGTATGAGATTACGATTTATACGTCCTGTGTCAATGCGGACAAGGGAATCTATTATTATACAACTTATGAGAATCATCAGATTCAGGCGGTGGATATGCACCGGGAGAATCTGGATGGAGATACACTTCGACGGTATCCGCTGATCAACGAAGAGCAGATTCGTGTGGTGAATTAGTAGTCAATAGCCATGGTTATAGAAATAATCTAATTTTTGTGGAAGTTAGAGTTTTAGGCAGTCGATGAAAGTCGGCTGCCTTTTTTCGTTGGTTTGAGTGGTAAGATGGGGGAAAAGTTGAGAAATCGGGAAAATCCCCCAACCGGAAGCTAAAGGGAAACAAGTGGGTTGGGGGAAAAGTTGAGAAATCGGGAAAATCCCCCAACCGGAAGCTGTTGGGAAGCAAGTGGGTTGGGGGAAAAGTTGGAAAATCAGGAAAATCCCCCAAATTAAAAAATAAGGGTTGACAGTTGGCGCAATATACGTTAACATAACGGTGTTATGTAAGGAGCCTCCTACAGGCGAAGCCTGTATTAAGATGGAGGCGACGACCTGCCGCATCACGAAGTGATGGGGCGATACCCGAGGAGCCTCCTACAGGCGAAGCCTGTATTAGGATGGAGCGAAAAGGAGCTAGAAAAGTGGAAAAGGAAACACGGGAGATGCTGCTGGCGAGTGCCAAGCAGGAATTCTTGGAAAAAGGATATCAGGGAGCCTCGCTTCGATCAATTTGTAAGAATGCCGGGGTGACAACAGGTGCATTATATTTCTTCTTTCAGGATAAGGAAGATTTGTTTGCGGCAATTGTGGAGCCCGTTTTGGAGAAACTAAAGCACATGCTGCAACAGCATATGCGTCAGGAACTCATGGAACTGCAACAGCTTCCGGATGCAAAGGAAGATAACATGCAGGATGATATGTTTGCAAGTGCGCAGATAATCCATCTTCTATATGCGAACTATGATATGTTTACCTTGATTTTGACGAAGAGCCAGGGGTCGCGGTTTGAAAATTGCATCGATGAATTCGTGGCAATTATGGAGAATGGATATCAGGTCTTTGCAGCAGAACAGGCGAAAGTGTTGGGCGTGGAATCACCGGATGAATATACGTTGCATTGGGTGGCACATGTACAGATCAATGCATTTTCTCACTTACTGCTGCATGAGAAGGACGAGCAGAAGGCGTTGAAGCATATGGAACAGGTTATGAACTATCTGCTGGGGGGATGGAACGCCATGTTCCAAAAGCAATAAAGAAAATCAGCTATGTATGCATTAATATGTTGCATAGCTTTTTATAAGACGACGACATAACGATGTTATGTCGTTAGCAATCTTAGGTAAAAAATCTTTCAGCTTAATGCAATCAAAACATAACACTGTTATGCGACAAAGAAGATACAAATAAAATAAAAAGAAAACACAAGGAGGATCAATAGGATGTATGTTGAGGTATCAGATGTAAAGAAAAGCTACGGAGAGGGTGGCAGCTATATGCAGGTATTGAAAGGCGTGTCGGTCGGTATCGAGAAGGGAAAGATGTGTGTCATTCAGGGAACGAGTGGTTCCGGTAAATCCACATTGTTAAACTGTATCGGTGGACTGGATGTGGTAGATTCCGGTTCGATTCAGGTCGACGGACAGGAGATGGTAGGACTTAAAATGGATGCGCTCTCTGATTATCGTAGAGATTATCTTGGATTTATCTTTCAGTTTTACAATCTGGTTCCGAACCTTACCGTGCGCGAGAATATTCAGGTATGCGAATATCTGACTGATCAGCCGTTAGATATGGATGAGCTTCTGGATGTGCTTGGACTCACCGAGCATCAGAACAAATTCCCATCGCAGTTGTCCGGTGGACAGCAGCAGCGTTGCGCGATTGCCCGTGCACTCATCAAGAATCCGAAGCTTCTGCTCTGCGATGAGCCAACTGGAGCACTGGATTCAAGAACTTCCCGGGATATCCTCATTTTGTTAGAGAAGATCAATGCGCAGTATGGCACAACGATGATCATCGTCACACATAACAACGCAATCAAGGATATGGTTGATCAGGTAATCGTCCTGAAGGACGGACAGATCAAGAAAAATTATAACAATGAAACGAAGGTGCCGGCAGCAGAATTGGAGAATTTGTAAGATGCAGAAAGTATTACGCAAAAGAATTTTCAGAGATTTCAAAGAGAACCTGCCGCGTTATCTGGCACTCGCATTTTTGTTGATTCTCAGCATGTACATGGTTGTGAGTGTTGTTGGAGCAGCAGAGACGGTTATGCGTGGCACAACAACCGAGGCGGAGAAGCAGAACGTCGAAGATGGTCAGTTTTCGCTCTTTGTTCCGATGAAGGAGAGCGAGTGGGACGCACTGACGGATAAGGGAATTACATTGGAGAAAATGTTTTTCTTAGATTATGCTGTCGATGGGGATAAGACAATTCGAGTATTCCGCAATCGTACCGAAATCAATACGATTGCGATTTGCGCGGGTAAGCTCGCACAGGCAGACGATGAGCTTGTTCTTGAGCGGCAATATGCGGAGAAAAATGCTATACACGTGGGAGATACAATTGTTCTTGGTGACCGCACATATAAAGTATGCGGTATCGGCACGGTGCCGGATTACGACAGCCCATTGAAATCACTCAGCGACACAAGCTGTGACAGCCTGAATTTCGGCTTGGCATTTGTGACAGATGAGGCGTACACGATACTTCAGAAGGAAGGCAAGAGTGAGAAGTCCGAGGAATATTATTATGCATACAAGTTAAATGATGCGATGACCGATGACGAATTAAAGGCAGAGTTAAAGCAGCTTTCCTTCTCCTCCGACGATGTGGATGATGCGTATTTTCAGGAGTATTGGGACCGGACGCTCGGCAGGGAAGAGGAATTTCGCGATGGAATTAATGAGCTTGCTGACGGTGTAAATGAGCTTGCTGAAGGACTTTCTTAGCTGACAGACAATAACCCCGCTCTTCAGAACGCAGCCGACGGTGCATCTGATGTACAGGATGGCATGCAGGAATTGAAGGATGAGACAGAGGATATGCTTGACGAAATCTTCACTGCCGATGCCGATAACCTGCTTTCCTTTGTAGCTGCAGAGGACAATGTACGTATCCATGCAGCGGGCGATGATGTAGCGATGAACAAGACAATCGGTATGATCGCGGGCGTTCTGCTCCTTGTGTTGATCGCTTATGTACTTTCTGTATTCGTGGTACATTCTATCGATCAGGAGAGTGCCGTGATCGGAGCCCTCTATGCACTCGGTGTAAAGCGAAAGGATCTGATGAAGCATTATATCCTGCTTCCGACTTTGATTTCCCTAATCGGAGGTGCGATTGGAACAGCACTTGCTTACACAAGGATTGGCGTGTGGTATCAGATGCAGGATGCATATAATTATTATTCTCTGCCGGATATAGCGGTGCAGGTACTGCCATATACAATCATATATGGTGTTGTGATTCCGCCAATCATATGTCTGATCGTGACGAGCCTGGTTATCCGTAAGCGCCTGTCTCGTCCGGTGCTTATCCTGCTGAAAAATGAACAGAAGGCTGCTACGGGCAAGGATGTGAAGCTCGGCAACATGAAGTTCATGAAGTTGTTCCGTATCCGTCAGATCCTGCGTGAGAGACGGACGGCACTTACCGTTGTATTTGGTATGTTTGTAAGTATCCTGCTTTTGGTAATGTCCATGGAGATTTATACATATTGTCATGCTGTACAGGACGATTATGTCGCAGATACGAAATTTGAATATATGTATACCTATAAATATCCAGCCGAACAAGTGCCGGATGGCGGCTATGAAGCTTATGCCACGACGTTGAAGAAGGAAATCTATGGATATAACTTCGATGTAACAGTGCTTGGCATCAAGGAGAACAATCCGTTCTTTGATGTGATACTATCTGATTCTGCAGATAAGGTAACAATCAGCTCATCCATTTCCTATAAATATGGACTGAAAAAGGGGGATGTGATCACCCTGAAGGATGAGGAAAACGGAAAGATCTACGCATTTGAGATTGAGGCAGTGACACAGTATGCCCCAAGCTTCATGGTGTTCCTTCCATATGATAAGGCACTTGATCTGTTCGGCGAGCAGGAGGATTATTACAATGTCGTATTTGCAGATCATGATCTGGGTGTCGAGGGTGGACGTCTGTATTCGACGCTGACACGTGACGACGTGAAGAAAGCAGCCGGAATCTTCTCCGACCAGATGCGGTCGATGATCATTACGATCGGTGCTGTATCTGCCTTGATCTTTGCCATTGTCCTGTACCTGATGATGAAGGTTATGATCGATCGTTCTTCGTTCAGCATTGCGCTGATCAAGATCTTCGGTTACCGGAACAAGGAAGTGAAAAAGATGTATCTGGATGGAAACTTCTATATCGTTTTGATCGGTGCGCTTGTTTCGATTCCGCTTGCGAAGGTACTGCTTGATGCGACGTACGAGCCGCAGTTCGTGCCGAACATTGCGTGTGGTGTCGACAAGTCCTTTCCGGCATGGCTGTATCTGGCGATGTTCGCAGGTGTACTTGTATTGTATTTCATTATCAATCATTTACTTGTGCGGAAAATCAAGCAGATGCTACCGGCCGAAGTGCTGAAGAATCGCGAGTAAAATGAGAAAAAAACGCATGTATCCTCATTGAGAAGCATGCGTTTTTTTGGTACAATATACATATCTGAATTATGATACGAAAGGGGATTATGACATGGGATTTTTAGAAGGTAAAGTAGCAATTATCACAGGTGGCGGACGCGCGGTTTTGAGCGACGGAAGCTGCGGTTCGATTGGATATGGAATCGCAACTGCCTATGCGAAGGAAGGGGCAAACCTTGTCCTGACCGGACGGAACGTGCAGAAACTTGACGATGCAAAAGAAGAAATCGAACGCAAATATGGCGTGAAGGTGCTTCCGGTACAGGCGGATGTAAGCGCCGGCTCTGACAATGAGGCAGTCGTAGCAAATGTTGTAAAGCAGACGATCGATACATTTGGAAGAATCGATGTGCTGATCAACAACGCGCAGGCTTCTGCTTCCGGTGTGACGATCGCCGATCATACAACCGCACAGTTTGACCTTGCAATTTATTCCGGATTGTATGCGGCATTTTATTATATGAAAGCATGCTATCCATATCTGAAGGAGACGAAGGGCTCCGTGATCAATTTCGCATCGGGCGCCGGCTTGTTCGGAAACTTCGGACAGTGCGCTTACGCTGCAGCGAAGGAAGGCATCCGTGGATTGACGAGAGTCGCAGCAACCGAGTGGGCTGCCGATGGCATCAATGCGAATGTGGTATGTCCGCTTGCATGGACTGCACAGCTTGAGAATTTCGAGAAAGCATATCCGGATGCATTTAAGGCAAATGTCCACACACCGCCGATGGGACATTTTGGGGATGTAGAAAAGGAAATCGGACGTGTCTGTGTACAGCTTGCGTCACCGGATTTCAAGTATATGAGCGGTGAGACACTGACATTAGAGGGAGCGCTTGGTCAGAGACCATAAACGGTTAAAAAAAGTAAAATAGAAATTAACAGTTGCCACATAATTCGCTATGATTTGCCATTGAAGAAACGAGTTCCAACGAGGAGTTAAGTATGAGACGATGTGCAGATTACAAGCGAATCATTGTGGCAATTTTAATTGTAGCCTTAAGTATTCTGTGCGCATTTCACGGAAATGACAGCATTTCCGAAGTGCATCATACAGAACAGGCCTGCCTGCAGAAGTCCCGGATGGCAATCCTGACCGGTATCTATATTACGTTACTTAGTTAAATCAAAATCCCCTTCTGTGCCGGAGGCAAGCGAAACATGCTCTGGTGCGGAGGGGATTATTTGGTTGAGACAGAGTTTTGTTTGACATAAAATATGATACATAATAGAATTGGTTTAAGAGATAAAAAGAGGTTAACAAATCGGAATTTAAGGAGGTGCTGACTATGAAAAAGAAGATAGCGACCGTGTTATGCCTCATGTTTTTGATTTCAGCAACAGGATGCGGAGAGCAAAGTAATGAATCCAAAGATGACACTTCATTTGGTGCTGTTAAATGGTTTGACACATTACAAGACGATGAAATGATAATTGACGGAATACGGGAAATTACTCTCAACGAGTATCTCGATGTTACTTTCCGATGTCATTTTGAAAAGATTGAAGCTGTAACAGAAAATGAAACCATTCCTTTGTATTCGGGTATGCCGATTTTGAGCGTCTATTTCAGTGATTTAACAGGCGACGGAAAGCCTGAACTTTGTTCAACAATAAGCATGGGGTCAGGTTTTGTTGACAACCGCATAATTGTATATGATTATGCCGAAGGAAAAAAATATGAAATGTCCGACAGAGGCAATTATGATTTCAGGCTGAACCTGAAGGATAACAAGCTAATTGTCGAGAAATATCAATTTATGCAGAACGAAATCCTTTCTGTAGGAGAATTGGTAATTAACGACTCCGGCATTCAAATTGCTGATATGGAATAATGACAACTTCCAGTTTATAGAGTTAAAAAATATAAGTTAAGGAGGCATGTATTATGAAAAAAGTAATCTATCTGCTTGTATTATGTATGGTGCTGGGAATGGCTGGATGTGGAACGAATCAAGAAAATAAAGAACCTGTGTCTGGAAATGTGTCCGTAGAAACAGAAAATAAAGAAAATGATGATGTAGTACAAAATGAGCAAATAGCAGATACTGGCTCATATCCTCCATGTGTTATGGTTGATGGTGTTATATATAAAGACACAGGATATGTAGCGTCAATGCCTGGTTGTGGAACAATGGATGGAGAAATTGTGTCAACAGTGGCAGGGACAGAGTTACCATCTGAAAATAATCAATCAAATTTCGGAAGCGGATATCATTATCAAAGGAGTTCTGAAGGTCAGCTCATAGTAGTCATTGATGACGAACGAATCATATTTAGAGATATTGAAAAAGATGATACGTCTATTCCAATAGAGGTTATCAATTTTAATGCAAAAGTAAAAGAAATTATCGATGATGGAGAACTTCTTGTAACGCATGTGAGTACAGCTGAAGGCTTTTGTCAGATGAATGATGGAGAGTATTATGTATCGGCAGAAAATTTAGCGGAAGATGTTCAGGTGGGAGATATCGTTACAATATGGTTTAATGGAATGATTAAAGAAACATACCCTGCTCAATTGGGGGTAGTTTATAGAATCATTAAAACACAATAATTAGTCAGATTCCAGTTTGTTGAACTGAATCCGAAAAGCATTAGGGCGCAGAGGAGATAGAATCCTTTGCGTAAAAGACTAACGAACATATTTAATGAAACATCGGAACCATCTTCTTTTTGTTGTCTACCTATAATAACGATTGGAGTAATCGATTATAGACACTGCAATCAAAAAAATCTGAAAATATATTTATCAACATTACATAAAAGTGTGTAGATGCACATAAAATGGGAATGCATATTGAAATTCACGTCGCTCTGTGATAGCATTACTAAAAAGTGTGCAGATGCACGGAAAGGGGGAGCGTAACGATGGAGATTAAAAGAGACGCTTACCTACAGCAGCTGACCCTGCGAAAAGATAATGGAATGATAAAGGTGATTACCGGCATTCGTAGATGTGGCAAATCCTTTTTGCTGTTTACCATCTTTAAGAGATACTTACTGGAGAACGGCATTGATGTTGATCATATTATTGAGATTGCATTGGACGGTATTGAAAATGAGGAACTAAGAGATCCTAAGGTGTGTTTCAAGTACATCAAAGATGCCATGAAAGACGATGGCAAATACTATCTGCTTCTTGATGAAGTGCAGTTTATGTCACAATTTGAGGAAGTGCTGAACAGCCTGCTCCGCATGAGCAATATTGATGTGTATGTCACCGGAAGTAATTCCAAGTTCCTGTCCAGCGACATTGTGACCGAATTCCGTGGCAGAGGTGATGAGATTAGAATCTACCCTCTCTCCTTTGCAGAGTTTTATTCTGTCTATGACGGCGATTATGATGATGCATGGGATGACTACATGATCTACGGAGGATTGCCGCAGATCGTAAGTTTCCAGAGCGAACGACAGAAAGCGGACTATCTGAAGAACATCTTTGCAAATGTCTATCTGAAGGATGTTATTGAAAGAAATAAGATTCAGAACGTGGATGAGATTGGGATTCTGGTTGATGTGCTTGCATCTGCAATCGGCGCACCGACCAACCCTTCAAAGATTGCCAATACCTTTGCCAGTGAGCGTCAGATGACTTATGCTAATAAAACCATCTCCAAGCATATCGACTATTTGACAGATGCCTTTTTGATTTCCAAGGCAAGCCGATACGATATTAAGGGCAGAAAGTATATCGGTGCAAATCTGAAATACTACTTTACGGATCTGGGACTGAGAAATGCACGTCTGAATTTCAGACAGCAGGAGCCTACTCATATCATGGAGAACATTGTTTATAACGAGCTGTTGATCCGTGGCTACAATGTCGATGTGGGTGTCGTGGATATCTTCGATAAGGATAAAGAGGGCAAACGTGTTCGCAAGCAGTTGGAGGTTGACTTTGTGGTGAATCAAGGAAACCAGAGATACTATATCCAGGTTGCATATGACATGACTTCGGAAGAAAAACGGACGCAGGAGTTCAATTCTCTGCGTAATATCCCGGACTCTTTCAAGAAGATCGTCATTGTAAATGGCAGCAAAAAGCCTTGGAGAAATGATGAAGGTTTTGTCATCATGGGAATGAAGTATTTCTTGCTGAATGCGAATAGTCTGGAATTTTAAGTCGATTTGAGTTGTTGCTGTGTTGTTGTTCTATTTCAAAAAAGAGTGAACACGCTGGGAGAATGTCGTGATGTGACAGACCAATATCAAACCGGACGAAGTGCATATTTGCGACTGGGACAATTATTTATGAGATTATTTGCTGGATTGCTATAAGAATCTGATGAAACGACCTTTCAAAAAACAGTTGATTTAGAAGTTAACTGTTTTTGAACCTCTTCTCAGACACAAGAACAGCAGATTGCGGGTCTCGAAGCAACCCAAAGAGAAGTCGATGAGTTTATTAACTTGACGGTAGATCGTGATAATTCGGCATCATCCGAAATCTCACGTGCTAAGAAGGACTTTTACAAACAATACTCTTATCTTAAGCCTGACTGCGAAAAGACCGACTGGGAAAAATTTTGCGAAGGTTTGAAAAAGGTCGGTCAGTGGTGTAAAGATCACTGGAAAGAGATCGTTCTGGTAATTGAAATCGTAGTGGCTATTGTCTGCATTTGTGTTCCTGGCTTACAGGGTATAGGCACTGGCATTCTTATCGGAGCTTTAAAAGGTGCTTTGACCGGTGGCTTGATTGGCGGAATTACCAGTATGCTAACAGGAGGCTCATTCCTAGAAGGATTTGCCCAAGGTGCATTAGATGGTGCCATAATGGGTGGTGCCTTGGGCGGCGTAGGCGGAATCGCCGGCAAATTCATAACCTGCGGTTCTAAATTAGGAAACGCAATCCAGACAACCTCTAAAATCAGCGGGGCCATTTCTAATAGTATGGATGGTTTTGACATGGTATCATTAGGATTGGGGATGATTGATCCTAATAACCCAATCACGGAACTTAACAACAAAATGCATCAGAGCGATGTATACAACAAGTTCCAGATGGGGGTAAGCTTGGTATCTTCGTTCTCAGGTGCTGCTTCTCAGAATATGGCGTGCTTTGTTGCTGGTACATTGGTACTTACAACTGCTGGTCTGCTCGCTATTGAAAAGATAAATCCTGGTGAAGGCGAAGGTCCAGATGATCCTGGGCACGGTCCAAATCGCGGATTTGGCAATAGTGCTTTTCCAGATACTTGGTCCGATGATAATGCTATTAAGGCTGTCGGAGATGTTGCGAATAGTCCAAAATCAATTTGGCAACAAGCTACAGGTCCAGGAAGTGGTCGAAATGCACCGAAAACTATTGGTGGTCCAGATCCAAACGCTCCTCTTACCACAAGAAATGGTAGACCAGTTAGATTTACTGTTGAAGGACAAAACCATAGTTTAGATATTAGAGTGATTGTTGAACCAGGCGGTGAAGGGATAGTAACTGGCTTTCCTATTAATCGCTAATTATGAGAGGAGATTAAAATGGTAAAAGACGCATATGATATGTTCTTCAAAAATATCTCTATGCAATTTCATGACGACTCTCTTGTGAATGCTCTTGTGGAAGATGCTGAAGAACTGGCGAAATATGGAGAAAAACGGGTGGCTCTTGAAAATTTTTTGGAGAACGTTTTAGCTAATGAGGTTACGATTTCAAAAGAAGCTGTCACTTTAGCAGAAAAAGCATTCAGTGATGCTCCAAATGATTATGATATAGAGATAATAAACGAACTGAAAAAAACCGATGTTACGTAAGGGGATGATTTGGATGCCAATGGACAAAAAAGATCAACTTGCAGAATTAATTTCAAATGCGGAAACTTCCTTTTATAATGGGCAATTACAAGAGGCGTTCAGTCTTTCTTTATCAGCTATAAAACTCGATGAGAACTGTAACATATCAAAGCTCCCGGCAGAGCTCCAATCATGTTAAGGTACATAGCGGAAATGCTGTCAGAAATTACAAATCACGTTATGGGAAAGGCATTCGGCCAACTTATACGGTGCTGCAGATTAAGGCGGATTCACCGGTCAATGGTGCCGATGTGTTCTGGTATGAGGGAAATTGCAGCATTCTGGGCAGTAAGAATGTTTATATAGGCTATAATGATAATTCCATGTCGGTCGTATCACAGTTTGAACTGGTGATGACGATCATAAGCGGTGCATTTTTATTATTCCATACAGTTTCGGCACGGATGCTCAGTAAGAAAAATCCATATGGCGGGAAGCTTTTCTGGTTCTTTAAATTTTGACCGGTCCTGTAGTTTATCTTTTGTTTGGATATTTTATTATGTTCGCATGGTTAGCCATAATGATAACCGCAATGATTCTGCTTCGAAAAAATAAAGCAAATTTTCTATCTTTTATAATACCGTGGTTCGTGGGATTCGTTGGATGTTTGGTAGTAGTGTTTGTAATACTTTGATTTTCAACGATTATAAAATATGAATCCGACATGATGGTGAAATTGTAAGGAAAGCTGAAAGATAATGGGGAAATACAAAAGTAAAGTATTAAAGAGAACATGTAAAAGGTGTATGATTGCGGTGCTTATAACGGCTATCCCCGGAATCATTGCCGGACTTTTTAACAGATGGCTTTTTTTAGCTGCTCTCTTTGCAATTATTCCTATCATCTATTTGGTCAATCGATTTTCCGTGATTATAAAATGGAATCTGGTCGAGGGGATCATCGAAGATGTAACGTTAGTTAATGATTTTAACCAGCCCTATACCGAAGCTCATATTATATTTAAGACAAAAGATAATATGGAACATGAGTGCCGCTTCACGATCGGGCATTATGGAGATTACGAAGAAGGAATAGAACCAGAGTTAGAGAATATGCTTCAAAGTGACAAAAAGTTGTTTATGAAGAAGAAAGTTCCGGTTTTTTATTCTCCAAAAGATGTTAACAGATGTATAGTGTATTTAGAAGATTCACAATGAATATAAAATGATATCAAGCGTTTTTAAAACTAAGAAATTGGTATTTGTTAGGAAAGGAACTTTATTTATGACAGCTGAAACAGAGGCAATAAAAGCACAAATTCTTTCAACAGGAAACGCTGAAATATTGCTTGAGGAAAACGATTTTCTGATTGTAAAATGGATAAAACCGGAAATAAAATATAGTATGGCAGCATATCAATACGGGAAAACAGGAATGGCTAACAACTATCCATGGGAATGTAGTTTGACGGAGGAACAAATCGCATTTTTTCTGGAACATATCAATGCAGCTGTCGAGTATTTTAAATCAAAACATCATTATTTCCATCTTGAGGTTAAAGAAGTCTCCTACGAGAATATTGTTTCTATTGATGAGCATGGAATAAAATTTAGTGATTTGCATTGGTTGACATACAAAGAATGTACTATAAATTTCAATCGGAAATATCCCAACAGTAGAGGAAACTGTATCGGAGAAAGAAATATCACTGCCGAACCGCCATATATCGAATTGTATAGCACATACGCACATACTAAAATATTGTTTAATAAAAAAGGACTATTTCGGAAAAATAAAAACATGATAGATTTTCATAATTTGCAAAGACATATCAACGAGTTTGGCTATACAACTCTTGATTTAAGTTAAGAACAATTTTATCATTTATCTAACTGATAATTTCCGAGTTTGCTGGATAGTTGATTAGAAAGAAAAATTGGAATATACGGAGGTGGACTATGAGATTAGATGGATTTGGATTATTTGTTGAAGATATGGCGAAAATGATTCGCTTTTATAGAGATGTTCTTGGCTTTGAGATTAAAGAAAGCGAAGACACATCAAATGTTTATCTTGTTAAGGATGGAACATTGTTTTTGCTATATGGAAGAAAAGATTTTGAAAACATGACACACAGAAGGTATGAGTATATAAAAGGTCTAAATGGTCATAGCGAAATTGCACTCTATGTTGATACTTTTGAGGAAGTTGATATGGCATACAACAATGCTATAAAAAATGGTGCAACGTCTGTATTAGAACCAGAGCTTGAACCGTGGGGACAAAGAACTTGTTATATCGCCGATCCAGAAGGTAATTTGATTGAGATTGGTTCTTGGAATAAGGTATACGAGCAAAAAGATTTATAATTTTATCCAAAACTTAATAAAAAATGGTGCCAAGGTTGAAATGACATATGAGTATGAAGTCAGTGGTTATGGACTCAAGACAGAGCAATTGGATATGAAATCGTTAGCCCGGGTAATAAGGTTTAACAAAGAACTTTGGGATGAAGTCGAAAATAATCCGGATTAATTGTATACACGGATAAAGCGGAAGTTTATGGTATGCACATCTGATAGCGGTATGAAATTATATGAGATAGAAGAATATTCGGATCATGAATATATTACCGGATATCATGCATGGAATGTAACTTATTTTATTGACGTCATTTATGGTGCTGATATGCATTATTAAACTGATTGATGATGGTAAGGAAGTATTTGGATATACCTATGCGACACCAAATACAACTATCAGTGATACAAAAACAGATGCAAAGTATAACTCAATTTTTAACATTACCAATACCAGAGATGTAGTGACTTATGTCCCGCTTCCTCAGTGGAATTTCGGTAGATTTGGCACCACATATTCTTTAGATATCAGTGGCTTGGGATTAGAATCCACATGGAAATGTCGAACCGGACAGAGCGATTATAATGCATTAGAGGAGAGTTTGCTGAACTTAGCATTAAAACGTGTGGCCTCTAATTGTGCCGGTTCATGGAGTGAAGTCTTTGATTATGCGGGTAAGCAGAAAATAACTGACGACCAGTATAATATGGTATCTGACAGAGCTAAGAGATATTGTATGATTGAAGAATGGAAGGGCAGTACAGGTAAACATAAGGGATACAAATTATATCCTAACTTGGCGTTTTTCTTCCAGTTTGGTGCAGAAATGCTTGCGGGAAGCCAAGAAGAGAAGGAAAATGTCAGCGAACTTCTTCCAGAATTCTGGAATAGTAAGTACTGTGGAGCATTGTTACTGATCTTGGGAGAAATAGGTATAGATACGTCTGTTAATCTGCCTTCACAGATGGGAGAGTTTTTAGTAGGAGATGGTCATGCCCCGGCTACATACTATGTACTGGTAAATGATTCATACTTAAAAAACTTTGACTAGGAGTACTTATGAAAAGATATATTAAAATATTGATGATTACATTAGGAATACAGTTAGGAAGTCTCATAATCGCAATGCTATTGGCAAATATGTTTAGAATGCAGGGAAATTTAGCACTTTTGGGAACTGTATTGCTTTTAATAAGTTTTCCTATATCCATTGTGGTAGATATTGTCCTGTCAATTAAATGGGGAGCAAGTCTTGCCGAGAAGTTGATTTATATATTTTTTATGCCAACAAATTATACATTGTTTATATTTATTCTTTTTGCATTTCAGGTTATAAGACAGTGGATGGAAATACTATACAATTTATCGCCGAATTTTGGTTGAAAATGAACTATTAAGTGGGGAGAGGATAGAAATGAATAATTACGAAGAAAAAGTCAGTGAGAATCTCATTGAACTGAAACGCAAAGATGAGAATAATATGAACAAGAATAAAATAATATCAATAATATATACAGTTACTATGATTATCGGCATTCTAGTATGTTGTATATGTGATGTTGCTATTTCAGGAACACTGACATGGTCACTTATCACACTTAGTTCTATCTTGATTACATGGATAGCATCATTTCCTGTAGTACTGCTGGGAAAAAAGGTGTTTTGGTAGCGATGGTTGCCATTAGTATTCTCATTTTACCATTTATGTACATATTAAGTATCTTGATAAAAGTCAATGAGGTATTCAGCATTGGGGCGATTATGTCTATTATTACACTTGTTTTTCTGTGGATAATATATATCCTGTATTATCGACTGAAAGAACGAAAACTGTTGGCAACAGGAATCACATTTTTATTCACAATTCCGTTCACATTTTTAATAAATATTACATTATCAAAAATAATTGGCGAACCTACAATTGATGTTTGGGATATATTGTCGGTATTTATCCTGTTCATTATGGCAGTTGCTTTTATCATTGGAGATCACGCACGAAAAAAAGGTTATGTCAGATAAGTTATTTTCCGAGTTATATGAAAAAAATGTGTCTTATGATTTGCAATAATGGAGGTTACTTATGAGTCTATTTGATGTATTGAGTAAGGGTTTTTGTTCAAAAAAAAGGGAATCAAATGAAATATTATCACAAGAAGAGTATAAAGATAAGTTTTTACATGGTGATGAATATATTAAAAGAGAACTTTATGACGAATACATATCTCGAAGGTTGTCAGAAGAATTCGGGTTGAAATATAATGAAAAGATAAAAAAATGGCACTCTGAATGGAGTGCTAATCGGCGTTTTGTGGTCGAATTATGTTATCCAAGAGGAAATCACATATACTTGCGCTGGGGATATAATTATGATTTTATCCCTGATATCAATAGTAAAAATAAGTTGACATGGCATCGGACAGAAAGTTCTGTAAAAATACACATTGCTGATGCTTGGTATAATCACATAGAGGATGAAAGAGAACAAGACTGTGGATATACAAAGGAAGAATTTTATAATCCAAGGAAATGCACAAGTTTTCAATATCAAATACCTACCTACACGTCCGATATAGAATTTGCATTGGAATATATAAAAAATGTGATAGATAAAAATATCCCACTGATAAGAGAGTGGATAAATAATGTACAAACAGTTGATGATGCCATTACTGTTCTTAATCAGAGGATAGTAACTTTACCCCATATATATGTTCCGTATATGTGTCATATCAGAGCGTTTTTATATGCAAAGAATAACGATATAGATAATGCAATCGAATCTATTAAACAAGGTTATGAAAATAGCGAGATACCACAAGTTATAATTGATAAATTGGTTCAGATTGCTAATGGGTAAGAAAGAGACAAATTCTAGTTTGTCAAATTGAAAAATTAGAATTATGAAAGGAGAGCTTGCTTATGGGACAGATAGCAAATCAAATGGCATTAGAATTATTTTTTAGGATTAAAGAGCGAATAAAAGAAAAAAAGAAGCAAAAACAAGACAATAAAAACAATGGTTCAAAGAAATAGACAACTTCCAGTTGATATTTCACATATTTTAGGAAATTTAATAACTGTTATATTTAATTATCAAATTCTTCGCAAACCCTTGAAAATACTAAGTTTGTAGCAAGTGAGCTTTCCCTTACTCTTTCCCTTGTGTTATATTCTCACATTGGTTTTCATGAACCTTAATATGGGAAAAAATAAGGGAAAGAAAATTTCATAACACAGTATAACAATAACGACATGGTGAACTGATTGAAATGTTTTCGATATTTAACTCTATAACTGATTATTAAAAGAAAATGGAGATAAGATACGATGAGAACAATTTATGCAGAATACAACATAAATCACGATAGTATTGATGTTTACACAAGTGCCGGATATATGCTTCGCATTGATTGCTGGGAAGCTGAAAAAAATTTAAAAACCACATATGGATCAGAATGTGCGCTTACTTCATTGGCTGTGGATGAGCCTTTGGAATATGCAAGATTATATCTTGAGGGTAATTTACAGATGTGGGTAGATGCAGAAGACTCACTAGAGTTATAATCCTTATCCATATAAATAATATGCAAATATATATCCCATCAATATAGCGAATATACTGAAATAAAAGTATCTTTATAATCAATTTTAACCAAAAGAATATGTTCTTAGAGGAGGTGTCTCCCGAAAGAACATATTCTTCTATTATGGGTATTATAAATATAGAACATGCTTTTCTTGTGCTACAATTTCTTCACTATGAGTTACAACAATAACTGTTTTTCCCTGTTCACTTAACTCATGCAATATATTCATAACAATCTCACTATTTTTTTTGTCTAAGGAACCAGTTGGTTCGTCTGCTAATACAATCGAACATTTCTTTAGCATTAAACGAGCTAACGCAACTCTCTGCTGTTCGCCACCAGATAATTGATAGACTTTTTTGTTAATTACTTTCTGTAAACCAACTTTTTCAAGAGCTTCATTTATTGAAATATCCGTTCTACCTGATTTTTTTATTATTTCTAGATTTTCTTTTACTGTTTTGTTTTCCAAAAGGGCAAAATTTTGAAATAAAAATCCAACAACTTCTTTGAAATATTTCTGCTTTTTTCCTTTTTTTGCCACATCAAAACCATTCACAATAATAGAACCTTTGTCAGGAGTTTCAATACCTCCAATCATATTAAGTAAAGTACTTTTTCCGCATCCACTTTCGCCACTAATTACCAAAAAACGGCTATCTGGAATTTCCAAATGAAAATTTTTGAACAAAATTTTATCATTATATGCTTTGCATAGATTTTCAATTGTTATCATAAGCAACCTCCTTTTAATGATTTCGGTATGTTTGTTTTTTCAACAATTGTGATATTAAAGAAAATAATTGTAAATTCTATTAGTGCCATAAATGAACTAACAAGAATGCTAATTCCTACTTCAGTCTGTACCGATAATAAAGAATAGATAAGCATACCTACTAATATCACAAAATTTTCCACTACAATCATTTTAAGAAGTGTTTTGTGCCGTTCAAATAAACTATATCCAAAGATTTTCATCAAGGAAATTTTCATTGCATTTTCTCGGAACTCTAGTCTACTTACGGTAACAATAATCATAATATTTAAAAGCAATACAATCGTACAAAGAGAACTTAAAAATCCCACGAGTTTTATTAAAAATGTGTGATTATATAAATACTGTTCATGTACGTTTGTAATTACTAGCTGATAATTTCCAAGCATATCTTCATACTTTTTGCTGATATTTCTTAGCTGTTTTTCATCACATTGAAATAAAACTGCTCCTGCTTTATAGCTTTCAAGATACCCACCATTGACTGCTAAATCTTTGTTTGCCTGATAAATAATTATCGGATTTTTGCTTTTTTCGATACCATTTATTCTACTTGTATCTAAATAGGAAAAGTATTCTGTTTCGCTATACTCTATGTACTGAATATTTAATTGTTGTAAATTATCATGATTTAAAACATGGCTCAAGGAGTCATAGGCTAATTGCTTGTTTTTAGCAAAATATCTATTCTTTGGAATGAAAATAATCAAATCAGAAGATTCATTCTCTACTGCATTTATCTGCTTCGTAAAACCTTGTAACATATCTTTTGCATGATTATTTACATATATCACATCATTTTTATCATTTAAAATATTCAAGCATATTACAGGCTTTAATGTGTTATATTCATTCTTGTATAGTTTATTCCAAAAAGCTTCTTCTTTTTCAGCATTAAAATCAGTAGTCTTTACGGTAAAATAATTTGCATCATAATATTCTTCTAACAAATGTTCATTTGTAAATAGGTTATTATGAATACTACTAATATTAGTGGTAATTGTAAAAACAGCGGCTACCCCTGCTATAAATTTTAACGAATAAATTAAAAAATCCACTCCTCTTTTGTGTGTTGCATTTGCGAATGCCTTTCTAATATCAAAAAAGCAAAAAGAACAATATGGAATAGTGGAAAGAATAATTCCAATGGAATATAAAATTGTGACGAGTCTATTCTCATATGCTCCCGATATATAATTTGACAGCAATATTTTTGCAACAATAAATAATGCAATGTCAAAAGTTACATCGAATAAAGCAGCCTTAAATGCTATGAAACCAGCACTTTCTCCTAAGGAAACTCGTACAACAACCTCTTTTTTTCGCCTAACCACTTCAATTACATTTAGAACAATCATCAATGCAATAATCATACCCCATATAATAAAAATCATGTCCTTTTCCGTAGAATTCCAATATTCTGGATAAGTTAAGCTATATTTTTCTGATAATTTCTGATATGCAGAGATAATATTGTCCTCATTTCCTATGTATGAGATAAAGTTTTCATAACCCACAGAGGTACTTTGCAATTCTGAGAGATTATGAAATTTTACTTTCGTAATTCCGGAAACTAAAGCGGTATATTCTGATTCTTCTATGTTTGCAGTATTTTTTAATGTTTGTCTGATTACTTTATCATCGCCATAAATATGAAGTGTTGAAAGGTATTTATTATTGATTTCATTGTACTGAGAAAAAATATGTACATCATTCTCCGTTGCAGTTTCTGATACATCTTTCAGAAACTGCGACATATCTTCACTAGCAACTTCATAGCGTGATGACGTAAAATATGCTGTAGAAAAGTTCCAAAGCTGATCTTGAAATATTTCAGATTGCATAAGTATTCCAAAAATCAGGAAACAAAACAAACATAAGTTTTTAATTGCTTTCATTTATTTCAACCCCAGATTCCATACTTTATTTGCTTTTTCAAATATCGTAGTCAATATTGTGCTATTTTCATCAACAATCCATTGATCTTCTTGATCTTCAGCTTTTTTGCTACTTGACAACATAATTTGAGTATTCAAATCCTTATAGTCATTAAATAGCACGCCTTGACTTATTCCTTGGTGAAATGGTTTTATCCAAATAATTAGTGCATATCGAACATCTGACTCAGCTATCGCAAGATTTCCATTCCAAAGCAAATAATCAGGGACAGACACACTATACTGGAATCCATCTTTATCTGTGTAAATTTTTACTCCAGATTCTTCTATTTCAGGGAAGTCTTTCTGAAATTCGTTATATGGTTTATAACTCCCGAAGTACCAAAATAAATTATAGCAACAGAACAAAATAACCAAAACAATTCCTATATATTTTATTTTTTTCTTCATTTATATACACTCCACAAAAAAGAGTGGTTGGAATTCCAACCACTCAGCCATTATCCCGAACCTTTGTTTAGTAGCTATTACCGTAGGTAATACTATTTCCTTTATGAGCAACCTCAATTTTAGACCAATTACCTTTACCAACATTTGAACCCGAAAAAGAACCATTTCCATTCTTGACATATGCGTAATGATCTTTAGTTGAATGATATGCGTGTGCATAATCTTCATTAATAGCAAGAGTATTATAACCATAAGTCAAAACACCTTTTCCGCCATCAGATGTAGTGCTCAATTCCCACTTTTTATCAAATGTCTTATTCCCGTTTGTAACAGAAAATGCCATTACTGGAATTGATGAAGAAATTAACATTGCACTAATAGCTACCCCTACAATCACTTTCTTTGCTCTCATAAGTTTTACCTCCTTTGATCTGCTGTATTTCTATTTATATTTTATCAAATATTTTGTATCTAGTCAATCAGTATCTTGACTTATATAGCGTCGAATTGTAAGATATATTCCTTGTAAAATTAACCAAAAGAACAACAGATTTATTGATAATGCTTTTTTAATTACTTCTCCAAAATAAATGATGACAGCCGCACTTGTCAGTATCATCAGTAGGGTAATAACATCCCAACAGTTTTTCTTATATAATTCTATAACCTTTATTTCTATCAGTATCGCCAGTATTCCTGTCCCTGCCACACATATTCCCACAACCAATATCAGCAATAACCAATATATGATTCCGGCTATAATCTCATTTGGAATTTTTGTGCTGATTTGTGCCACAGATTGCCCGGCATCAATCGTCCAACCGATAAAAGTTTGTATGAATGATGCTGCATCATGGAAGAATGATTTGCAATCGGAAAGGAACACATCTGACTGTACTGCCTGAAAAAGAGTGGTTGTCAGCGAATACCATGCAAGA
>OHMO01000459.1_pt1 | contig 21384 bp, 25 predicted proteins | sample 1569321 | NCBI WGS metagenome assembly OHMO01 (sample SAMEA3879504, study PRJEB24766) | human gut metagenome | biome: human-associated habitat; feature: feces | place: USA | collected 1985/1987
CAATTCGCTTGTCCGTGGCTTTGATCTGTGCACCGCGTTTTGGCATTGCTTTTGTTTGGCTTGCCGTGCCGGCAGGCTGGCTTGCCAACTTCCTGGTTTCCTATGCGGCACTCAGAAAATCATGGCCGACTGAGAAGGTGGAGCTATCTTGATAAATTTGGAGGTCAGCACGGATTATTTTCTGGTGGGCAAGTTTATTTGCTCTTTCTGACGGTATATTTGTAGGAAGGGTGCAAAAGAGAAGAAATGGAGGGCGCGATGCAGATAGTTCACTACGGAAATCTCTCCGCTTCCACAGTCCTGATTCAGCCGGTAGACGATCATGATCTGGAGGAGATGTATTTAGACAGCTTCCTTACAATTGCATCACTTGATGATGAGGGGGATATCACCAAGGCAATCGAAAAGCTTGATATAATCAGCGAGAAGTTTAAGGTGAAGTTCATCTTAAGTGTTTCAAGGAATATTGACAAGTTGCCTGAATGTGCCAAGGCAAAGGTTATCATTTCTTTATAAATGATTAATTAGGGGGATGTGTATTTCACATCCCTTTTTTAAGGAGTAAAATTGTGTCCCGAAAGAATAAAAAAGTACTGAAATATCGCACCGGCTTCAATCTGAATATCGGTTTTATAGTGTTTTTTGTAATAATAATCTATGTGATTTTTCACATATTTACGTATTTCACCTCAAACCCGGTATCTGAATACGAGGTACAACAGGGTACTATAGCAACCAACAACATATATAAGGGCATGATAATCCGCGAGGAAAGTGTAGTGTATGCTGAGGAATCAGGAAACCTCAACTACTTTGTGTCAAACGGCTCAAAGGTTGCAACAAGTGATGTTGTCTACTCTGTTGATACAGATGGCTCCATTGCAACCCAGATTACCGGTGCGCAAAATGATGCTTCCGCCATCACTGACGAGGATGCCGGGAAGATTATCACTGACATAAACAGCTTTTCATCCGGCTACAACAGACGATACTTTTCAAAGGTTTATACCTTCAAAAACGATCTGTCTGCACAGCTGACACAGGTTCTCAGTCAAAATGCACTGACAAGCCTGGCAGATACTATCAGTACTGCTGAGGCTAACAACACCTTCTATACATATAAGCCTACAGCTCCCGGAATAGTCTATTACGGAATAGACGGCTATGAGGATATCACTACAGACAGCTTCACTCTGGATCAGTATAACAACACTAATTATGAAGAGACTGATTTAACCAACAACAGCACCATCAATCAGCTGGATCCTGTTTATAAGCTGATTACAAGTGAGAACTGGAATATACTCATAAATGTTCCTGACAATGTTGCCAAGAGTCTGAATGACAAGTCAGTCATAAAAATCAGATTCTGCGATGATGACTATACAACCACGGTATCGTTCAGCCTTTTGAAGAAGGATGATGCTTTTTTCCTGAAGCTGAATATGAAAAACTCGCTCATCCGTTACATAAATGAGCGTTTTACCAATATAGAGCTCGTGCTTGGAGCAGACACCGGGCTTAAAATACCTAATTCAGCTATAACCAAAAAGGAATTTTTCACTATTCCTAAGGATTATTTCACTGCAAGCGGCGATTCCGATGATTCATCGCTCATGATAAAGGATAAAAGCAGTGGCTCAGTTAATATAGTCAGTCCAACAATATTCAGCCAGAATGATGACTTTTATTTCGTAGATGATGAATATCTTAAGGACGGCGATATCATTGTAAAGCCTGATTCTTCGTCAACCTACAGGGTGGGAACAGATAAGGACAAGCTCACAGGTGTCTACAATATCAACAAAGGATACGCTGTGTTTAAGCAGATAAATGTACTTGCATCAAACGATGACTACACAATTGTAGAAGCCAAAACGCCATATGGCATTTCGCTTTATGACCATATAGCCTTGGATGGCAAATCCGTGAAGGAAAATCAGACCATAACCAAATAATTATTGGTAATAAATATTGATAAAATATACAGAAGGGACAGATTTTATGTTAAAAGACAACTTACATCAGGTTCAGCAAAATATAAAGGCCGCATGTGACAGAGCTCACAGAAACTATAGTGATGTCACACTAATTGCAGTCAGCAAAACCAAACCTGTTGAGATGCTCAGTGAGATATACGATGAGGGCATCCGTGAGTTCGGCGAGAATAAGGTACAGGAAATGTGTGAAAAGATGGAGGTTATGCCAAAAGATATTCACTGGCACATGATTGGGCATCTTCAGACCAACAAGGTGAAGTATATAGTTGGAAAAACTTCACTTATTCACTCTGTAGATTCACTGCATCTGGCAAAGGAGATACAAAAGCAGGCCATAAAGCATGACTGCAGCTGCGACATACTGGTTGAGGTCAATATAGCAGGAGAGGCATCTAAGTTTGGCACATCACGAGATGAGGCTATCTCTTTAGTTGAAGAAATTGCTAAACTGGACCATATCCATATAAAAGGACTTATGACTATAGCACCATTTGTAGATGATCCTGAGGATAACAGACAATACTTTAGAGATATTAAGCAATTATCAGTTGACATAGCACAAAAAAACATAGATAATGTCAGTATGAATGTTCTGTCAATGGGTATGACAGGAGATTACACAGTAGCAATAGAAGAGGGCGCAACAATGGTACGTGTCGGTACCGGAATATTTGGAGAGCGCGACTACAGCAAGGCTAACTGATACTTTGCATATGCTATACACAAAATAAAAATAGAAAAGGAATATAGAAATGAGTTTCATAGATAAGATTCTTGACAAAATGAGTTTAAATTCTGAGGACGATGAGGAGTTCGATAATGAGGAGTATTACCTCGATGATGAGGAAGAAGAAGAGCTTCCAAGAAATCCTTTCCGCAGAAAAAAAGAGGCTGCTGAAGAGGAACCGGCCATAAAAAGCACAAGGCGTGATACAACACCAAAGGAGAAGCCTGTTAAGACTACATCCAAGATTACACCAATATCAAAATCATCCAGAAAGCAGGTATCATCAGACATGGAAGTTTGCGTAATAAAACCAAGTTCAATTGAAGACGAAATAGAAATAACAGACACATTACTTAACGGACGTACAGTCGTCATCAACATGGAGGGACTTAATGTCGATGTGGCACAGCGCATCATAGATTTCACATCAGGCTCAGCATATGCCCTGCACGGTAATCTGCAGAAGATATCCAACTTTATCTTCATCGCCACACCACACGGAGTAGATATCTCAGGAGATATCCAGAGTCTCATGGATTCATTTGATCTCCCGGGTTCATCTTATTAAGCGGAGTCTCTAATCAACTATGAAGAAAAATAAAACAAAAAAACAGATGTGTACAGCAGGCATCATTGCATTGATTCTTGTAGCAATTGACCAGCTTACAAAGTATCTGGCTGTTATAAATCTAAAGCAATCATCCACGGGTGTGTTTGTTCTCATTCCGGGAGTTTTCGAGTTCAGATACCTGGAAAACCAGAGTGCTGCATTTGGTGTTGATCTGCTTTCAATAATACAGAATATCTTTCATTTTACATATTGGTCTGAGAATCCATTGGCATTTTTGCGTGCCAAAATGATTTTTTTCTCAGTGATTACCATTGCAGTTGTTATACTTTTGTGTGTATGGTATCGCAAAATACCTGCCTCAAAACGTTTTAGACTGCTGAATGTTGTTGTAATACTGTTTATTGCAGGTGCACTCGGCAATCTGATAGACCGTATTGTAAATAATTATGTGGTTGATTTCTTTTATTTTAGCCTGATTAATTTTCCGATATTCAATGTAGCTGATATATACGTCACTGTAGCAGCATTTATGTTTATCATACTCGGGCTGTTTTACTACAAGGAGGAGGATTTTTCCTTAATCTTCCCTGACAAAAAGCATGATGGAAAGCATGAAAATTAGTGCGGTATGCGCTTTTTAAAGTGTGCAATATAGTTTTAAATAGTTACTAAAATAAAAAAAGAGAAAGCTTCACTATGAATAGAGATACATTTGAAATCCAGAGTGAACAGGAGGGAGAACGACTGGATAAATACCTAAGCAGCATTTATCCGGATATTTCTCGCTCCTTTTTTCAACGGATACTAAAAGAAAATCAAATACTGGTCAATGATAAGCCCCAAAAGGCAAATTACAGGCTAAAGACTGATGACATAGTAGATGTCACAATTCCTGATGCCGTACAGACACCTATCCTGCCACAGGACATTCCTCTTGACATACTTTACGAGGATGATGACGTACTGGTAGTCAACAAGCCAAAGGGCATGGTTGTACACCCCTCAGCAGGGCATTACAGCGATACTCTTGTAAATGCCATAATGTACCACTGCAAGGACTCTTTAAGTGGCATAAACGGCGAAATACGGCCCGGTATAGTGCATCGCATAGACATGGACACCACCGGCTCCCTTATTGTCTGCAAGAACGATGAAAGCCATATAAAGATATCGGAACAGATAAAGGACCATAGCTGCAACCGTATATACGTGGGCATTGTCTGTGGCAATGTAAAGGATGATGAGGGCATCATAGAGGGCGCCATAGGCAGGAATCCCAATGACCGCAAGAAAATGGCCATCAATGAGAAGAATGGCAAGCCGGCTGTCACGCATTATAAGGTGCTTGAACGCTTTGGTGACTACACATATATGCAGTTTAAGCTTGAGACCGGCAGAACACACCAGATACGCGTGCATATGGCAAGTATTAATCATCCCTTGCTTGGAGATATGCTGTATTCCAGCTATTCCCCTACCAAAAACCGGTTTAAAGGCCTGGAAGGACAGTGCCTGCATGCTAAAACTATAGGGTTTGTTCATCCAAAAACCGGCGAATACATGGAATTTGATGCACCTTTACCAAAATACTTTGCCAATTTGCTTGAAGTGTTATATAATATAAATAACAAATAAATTGAATTATCACATAGTGATATAGTATTAATTATTTATATAAGGGGGTCTGAATTATGGGATCAAACGAAATTTACACAATAGGAAGAGAATTTGGAAGCCTCGGAAAACAGGTCGGACAAGATTTAGCTAAAAGACTTGGAATTAAATTTTATGATAAAGAGCTCTTACAGAAGGCAGCTAAGGAATCGGGACTTTGCGAGGAAATATTTGAGTCGCATGACGAAAAGCCTACAAACAGCTTTTTATATTCGCTGGTCATGGACACCTACACAGGTGGCTCTTATTCCACAGCACCGTTTCTTGATATGCCTCTGAATCACAAGGTATTTTTAGCACAGTTCGATGCTATCAAAAAGATTGCGGCAAATGAATCCTGTGTTATTGTAGGTCGCTGTGCAGATTATGCTTTAGCAGACGAACCGCATTGTCTCAATATCTTCATACGTTCCAACATGGACGACAGAATTAAAAGAATAAGTGAAAGACTCAATGTCACGGAGAACAAGGCTAAGGACATAATTAAGAAAAAAGATAAAGAGCGCTCAAGCTATTACAATTACTACACCAGTAAAAAATGGGGAGACGCAAGAAGCTATGATTTGTGCCTGAACACAAGCCAGATATCAGTTGAGGACTCAATCGAGCTTATACTTAAATACAGGGAATGCATGAGAAGTCACAATAAATAATTGCATAATAAATAATTGTATTGTTGTATAGAAAAACTATAGATATAAAGCCATCGGAGCTGATACAAATAGAGGTTTCGGTGGCTTATTCTTGTATTATTATAAAAGGTATCATCGATGCATGCTTCGATGATACCTTTTGACCCTTTAATCATAATATTGTTGTACGTATCAAAATTTCAGGTATTATGAAAAAAATAAGCAGGTATATGTTTTTGTTGTAGTACCATAGTACTTTTACAAGGTCATTTATTCGTTAAACTTAGATTTAGCGAATAAATGTGTACCGCTAAAAAATAGTACCGCTCCGCTTGCAGTACGATTAAATTGATAAACAATTATCATAATACTCATTTTTTAGAATCTGTCAATACCACGAATAAATGTTTGTTAAAATTTACCAATTTAAATATATGAGCTCATGTGCTAAAATTGTTACAGTTTAACAAATTATCATTCTAAAAAAGGGGAGCTGAACCAATGAGTAAAATATATCACATAAAACCAAAGGACAACCGGAAAAAGCAAAAAGAACCACTATGGAAATACATATTGGTAATTGCAATAGTTATTTTTTTCCTTATGCTCCGAGACCACAGAATAGATTTATCAGGGCTTTATAATTTTATTTTGAGTACAAAAGGAATTTTAAACAGATAAAAAATGATGCAGACGAATCATATTATCAAGTATCCCTTTTAGAAACGATACAAAAGGATATTGAATCATAGAGAAAGTAAAGGCCGTTTTCTGTCCGTTGGACGTCTGCTCTCCTACCCCTTTATAAGATAATCTTAAAATATAATCTATGAGGGGATAACCGAGCAGAACGGACAGACGGCCACATATAAAATCTAATTTCAATCAAAAGGAAGTTCTTCCAAAGTATCATCAAACATCATCAAGCCGTTAGAATCTGTATAATCAAAATGAAATAAGATGCTCATATGACTTAATAAATCATCAAGAATGTTTAGATCATACTCATATACAGTATAGTTTGTATTATTAATATATGGCAAAATACGAGATTTAGTCATTCTGTCTAATTCATCTAACAAATCATCATACTCTATCCCATTTTCTCGAAGTCGTATAATTGATTTAACCAGTAATCTACGAGAAGCACTAATGTTAGACAAATCGGCAGAATTACCGGAATCAGAAATATATAATTTTTCAAAAGACAAAGAACAATTCCGGCAACACGTATGCTCCACTCTAGTAATAGTATCATCTACTTTCTGCTCCTTTCCCTTATCATATATCTTACAATATCCATTTTTATTTCTCTGCCCACGATATTTAGTTCCTTTATAAAGTCCCTTTTCTTTACGTGATGAAAAAATCTGTATATCGTCAACAGTCTTACCCAAAAAATCAATCGCATAATCATATTTATCTAAATTACCGGATGAACAGTAATTTTCGATAAAATCAATTATACGTTTAAAAGAATCCTTTTTAAAATGCTTATTAGGATTAACTTCTAACTGAAATTTTGGTAACAATTCAAATTTTTTTGAATCCTCAAGCCACACACCATATTTACCAAGTTTTAAATAAATACCATCATCAAAATGAATTATATTGTTAAAGTAACAATATCGTGAACACCTAGACACGTTAAGCTTTTCCCAGTAATTAGAGGAACAATCGGAAATCATTTTTAGATGTCCCAATGCAAAATCTAAAGTACAAGTCAAAAAATAAGTAATAATAACATTATCTATCGAGTGAATATTATTATACTTATCCTTACAAAAATAATAATATTCCATAGAATCTCCCTAAATAAAAAATATATTAATATGCTCAAAAATGATACAAAATCCACCCATTGGAATAAGTGGATTTTGAATTTTTCCCACCATGATTATTTAGTTAAAAATTATTATGGGACCATTCCGAGCAGCTAGCGCAGGTCTGCCCGAGCTCCCAGACCAATTCGTCGTTGACTTTCACCGAGAAAGTCTTAAACCACTCCGAACAAGGACGGATTAGAGTCACCCCCAACCCCTCAAAGGGGAGTAAAAAAATGATGCAGACGAATCAAAATAGCCTTGTAAAGCTATTACACAAAACCAAAAAATAAATGATGCACCCTCGCAATTACGAACTTGACAGCATGAACCCGGCAATTGTGATATTCTTACTGCACCAGGCCGGCTTAAAATACAGCAGTCCAGGCACAGCAAGCCTATCACATTGCCCCCTACTGTCAAGTACGAAGTGCGAGGGTGTCACGCGCGCAGGGAACCCCCGAGCCCCCTATCACGCATAACACCCATGCACTAGCAATCAGGAACAGTAAAAAGCGCATATGTATCATATATATCCGCATATTTTTTACGATACATATAAAATTCACTGCCGACTTTTTCTTTCATCGGATACCAAACTTTAACAGCGACAAAAAGTTTTCCACCGCAGAATGCAGAAATCAATTTACCCTGAATACCAAAATTAGAAACTTTTCTATGAATCCACTCATATTCTATCAGGCTTCTAATCTGTCTATCTAACATCCGGTCAAACTGAGCTACTAAAACCACTTCATAGCCTAATTTTCGATGCTGCGTAAAAAATGCACACCACTGCGCCCGGTTCTTCTGCCCCCAATCCCTTGAATTGAAGAGTATTTGACATTCATCTATCACCAGTAGTATTTCACCCTCTTTAACTCTTCTACCCTTAATCTGACTATAATATTGACTGAATTTAATAAGCTTGTCCGGAGTCAATTCGCTATTATCCATGAAAATATAAAACCCCTTACGCTTTTTTATAGAGCTAAAATTTGTTGCAAAATTACCAATTATTGGCGCATCCTTAAACTGCATCCAGTGATATAGACGAGTAGCCAAGTGCAAAGACTTACCCGCGCCCGGAGTTCCTGAATACAATGTAATCATAAAAAATACCCTCCTTACTTTCCAACAGAAGTTAATCCGCTGGTAGAGCTATTAGATGCTACAGAATTCATGCACTTTTGGATAAACTCCCAAAGGAAATATTGAAGCACACAAGCAACCCACAATTCTAATACAGATATAACCTCTTTAACAGGCAAAAACCAATTAATATACTTCATATATGGTTGAAGTGCAGACAACACCCCACCATTAAAATAAGACTTAAAAGGACTATCAGGAAGAAAATTACAAGCAACTGCAAGAATAATTAGAATCAAACTATTAATAACTAACTGAATAATTAACGCATATACAGCTTTAGACATAAAAATCACCTCACTAATTCTTAACTTGCCAACCAATCAATTTACGAGTTCCAAGAATTAAACCAATTAAAAAGAGAATTAAAACCCCTGACCGGAAAATTGGAATATATTTATCAAACATCGACAAATCAACACTAAATTCATAATCCTTATTTGTCCCGGGAATTTTAAAAGTAAAATCCCACTTAGGAGCTTCCGCAGCTTCATTAGAGCCAAAAGATTTAAAACAATCCACTAAATCAAAAGGTATACAAAACGGAAATTTACCACTTAAATCTTTCAATTTATCCGAAACACCTTGGGGAAGAACAGCCGGAATCTCCGGTAACTCTGGTTCCGGCTTAGGTTCCGGTTTAGGTTCCGGTTCCGGATCAGGAGTCGGATCGACAGGCAAATCTTTTATGATGTCAATAATATCAGGCCAAGGTATTGTACCGCCAATAACACCATCCATAATACCCGGTAAATCAGTAACCCCCGGAATCTCTTTAGGAATAGCAATATCCCCCGGAATCGGTAAAGAATCAACATCATCCCACGGCTTCACATCCGGTTTATCAATGTCCCAAGAATTTGGCCAACCAACCAAATCAAAAGCCCAATCTTTCCCAGCTACATCAGGAATATCAATATTAGGGAAAAAAGCTCTATCATTAATCAAAGACGAAAAAATATCCCAAAAAGAACCATCTTTAGTCAATGCAGATAAAGAATCTATAATTTTAGAATTAACACGCATACTAGGCAAACTTGACTCAAAATAAAAAGACTTTAAATTAATAGAGCTTGTCCAATTAGTAACATGATAATAAATCCCATTAAAAAACTCAGTAGCATTAGAAAATTTAAAAGGTGCAGTTTCCAAACAATAAGCATTATATGTAGAATCAGAATTTTGACAAAAAACATTAAAGCAATAAAAACTACCTTGACTAACATCGCTTGAAGTAACCCTATATGCATCATTACCATAAGCAGTATTAGTATACGGTTTCCCATAAGAATCATAAGAGCCCATTTTAAAATATAAATTATATGTTTGATTTAATTCTAAACAATTAGATGCATAATGACCAAAATCAAAAGTATTAAACAAACTCATATCCGAACAAACGCCACTAGATAAATAAGAATTAACTATATCTAATACAGAACTTTTTACATCTCCGGCTACATATTTAGCAGCATCAAAATCCTGAGTTAATATATCATTAAACTCACGCTTAAACGTATCTATATCTTCGCTAAAACCATTAGAAACATACCATTGCTCGAAAGTATCACCAAAAAACTCTTGGCAAAAATCCATAGCAAATTGACCAGTTTTATCAAATACTTTACCTTCAGAAATAGCCTCAGGCGCTACAGATATACCAAGATACAGCAATATAAAATTCAATATAGTATTGGACGATTCATTTACAACCCACGAAAAAGCCACATCAGCAGCATATACATGTGTTGTGTTATAAGGCATAGCCAAAGCAATAAAGAACGTTACAGAGCCTAATAACAAGGCTGTAGCACGTTTTTTTAATTTATTCATAGGACTTACCCCCTTTACTAAAAAAATAAGGGAGAGGGCATCTCTGCCCACTCCCTGGAGTGGTAAACAAAATTACTAGGCCTGAGCAGTAAGCTTCTTGAATACCTTGATGCCGATTGTTACGGCAAGTACTGTTCCAATGATGCCGAGTGCGTAAGGCGCACATGTAGTGATCATTGAAGTAACATTAGTCTGAACATTGCCAAATGCAGTGCTCATAGCTGTTGAAATACTCTCCATATCCATTAACCCTATTCCTTTCCGGCCTGATGTTGCTAGGCCATTTTAAACCATTTTATTATGCTGTAAATCGCGAAGCCAAAACCCCACGAGATAAAGCCGATGCTAAATCCGGTAACAATGCCAATAATACCTACCTCAAAAAATTCGTTAAAAATCTCATTATTAATCATGTGTGCCACCTCGAGCTAAAAACACGAAAAACGAAAAGACCTACCAAACAACCAAGAAGAAACACACCAACTAACCCAAGTGCGATATAATCACTATTAACTTGATTATCTGCCAATTGATTATCCTGAACAGTCTCCGTAACTGTCTCCGTAGTATATACACTATCTTCACTCATTCTATCTCCTTTTTAGGGGAGCTGCCGAACCGAAGCCCGGCAACCATGTTATTATGTAAAGTACCAAAAGGTAATTCACGCTATTTATTAAAAGGAACTATGTCGAGCTCCTCCAGGACCGGAATATTACGCTGATTCTTAAAGTCAAAGCCAAGCGAATATATAGCCTTAAATCTTTCACCCGGTTTAGGAACTGTAATATCCTTGTAGGTGAACAAGTGATTGCACTTAACACCGGAGCAATTTTTTTCATATTCATCAAACGGCTCACTGTAATATATATTAGTTCCTTTTTTACCATCCTTTTCAAAAGTCTGCACACCAAGACACTCAAATACTTTAATCATTTTCTAATTTCTCCTTGTAATATAATTTTAAATCATCTAAATCAATATCCTTATTTTCACAAATACAGTTAACATAATTTTCTAAATCTTTAATGTAAATATCCTTGTACGCATCAAGCTTATATCCAAGTCTTTGGTGTTGTTCTTCATCATATACAAGACCATTTTCAATACAATACATATAATCTGTACGCTCATATTTATCTTCATAGGCTTTAACTTGTAGTCCAGAAACAAGAACATTCCGAAGAAGATAATCATAATTATTAATATCCATGTGAATCACCCTATAAAAAAACCCGCGGAATAAATTAGTTACTTTACATAGCCCCCTTACTGGTACTTAAACCAAAACTATTTAACCAATTTAATCCGCGGGAAAAAATATCTTCATTTATTCGCCAAACCTTCTATTTAGCAAATAGTTGATAACCAATCGTCCTCCGACGGGAAAATAAATGTCGGACGATATCAACTACCACTTCCCTGATTTTCGAATTGCAGACCATTCGAAAAACGTTTTCGCTAAACATGCCGTAGATTTAGCGAATAAATGTGTGCCGCAAAAAAATAGTACCGCTCCGCTTGCAGTACATACCTCGTCCTTTAATACACTGCTTCCTTTGTCAATGTCTGTTAATGACTGGAATTTTCTACATCTGTTATTTTTCAGATATTTTATATTATTAAACACAAAAAGACGGTTGAAAAATTATCCGTCTTATATTATAATCGAGATAAAGAAAGAGTTGATCGGATATAAAACTTCCGATTGCCTCAGTAGATAAAAATCTTAATTAAGAAATAGCACTACTTTGGTCGGTGGGTGCTATTTTCTTTTATTGTGTCCATCTATGTATGCCAGTGCAGTAAAGATTACAAGCAACAAAGTTAATACTTCCATTGTGTTCATGATTACCACGCCTCCTCTCCATCCGGACATAAACAGCATGTCCTTCTGTACTAGGGGCAACCGAAAAATCACACCCGACTCTTTCCCTATTCGATTATGAAGGTATTATAACAGATTGTGAAGCTCATCTCAATTACAAGCTTTGAAATTTTATAAAAAGACGGTTGAAAAATCAGCCGTCTTTTATATTTGGAATTTATGATTTTATTATGAAATAGATAACACATCCTCCACAATCTGCTCTGCGGTCAGATGATTCTCCTTCAGTACAGCATCCACATCATACCTGTCAAGAAATTCCTTCTTCAATCCATAATTCATCACTTTCATATTGCTTGCACCATAGAATCGTGCGATTTTTTCACCAAAGCCGCCATCTAAAATACCATCCTCTAAAGTAATAACAGTATCATGATTTTGCTTAAGCTTAGTCAAAAGCGCCTCATCCAATCCGGTGATGTAATACGGATTGATTACAGTTGCATTGATTCCGGCTTCTTCTTTAAGAAGTTTCGCAGCCTCCTTTGCCAGTTCAAAGAAGGTTCCCAGACCGATAATCGCAATCTTTTCTCCTGTCTGAGCCACCTCATATCTGTTGAGTCTTCCAAAATCCTTTGTCACCCTTGAACCATCTGAAATCATCGGTCCGCCCGGCAGCTTTATTGCAACCGGATAAGATGTCTGCTCCATACTCCAGTCGAGCATGGCCAGATACTCTTCCTTTGTTGCCGGTGCCAGATATACCAGATTTGGAATATTTGAAAGCATCGGAATATCCTGAAAGCCTAAGTGTGTAACGTCATTCATTCCATATACGGAACCCTGATATATTACCATTGTAATCGGACTGTTATTGATGCAGACATCCTGTGATACCTGGTCAAAGGTTCTCTGTACAAACGAACTGTATACACCATAAAATGGTTTACCACCATTTACTGCGATACCTGATGCCAGTGCCACTGCAGTCTCCTCTGCAATACCTACATCGACAAACTGACTGCCAGCCTCTTTTCTCTTATCCTCTGTAAAGCCCATAACAGTCGGCGTACCTGAAGTAATTGCAACAACAGAAGAATCATTTTTCATCTTTTCAAGCAGATATTCACAGGTCACAGAAGAATAATCCACTTCCACATTGTCAAATAGCGGCTTTCCTGTTTCTATATCGAATGGACCGCTGTAATGCCACTGCTCCTTACATTTTTCTGCTGGTGCATAGCCCTTGCCCTTAAGTGTGTTTATATGCACTACAACCGGTTTAGTGCTGTCCTTGACCTCTTTAAATGCCTTAATAAGAGCTGCAACATCGTTGCCCCTGTCCACATACACATAGTCAAGTCCCATAGCCTTAAACAGATTGCATTCTGCCTGACCGTCAGTCTTTCGAAGCAGAGCAAGATTCTGATAGAGACCTCCATGATTTTCAGCAATCGACATATCGTTGTCATTTACTATAATAATAAAATTGCTTTGAAGCTCAGCAGCAAAATCAAGTCCCTCAAGTGCTTCTCCTCCGCTTAATGAGCCGTCTCCGATGACAGCAATCACATTGCCGTTTTCACCCTTTAAGTCCCTTGCCTTTGCAAGACCTGCAGCCAGACTGACCGACGTTGATGTATGTCCGACTGTAAAAAAATCATGCTCGCTCTCGTTTGGATTTGTATAGCCCGACACATCATCATAGTGCTGTTCAGACAAATACGCTTCCTTACGCCCCGTAAGCATCTTATGAGGATAACTCTGGTGCGATACATCATAAACAATTTTATCCTTAGGTGATTCAAATACATAATGTAAAGCGATTGTCGCCTCTACCATTCCAAAATTCGGTCCAAAATGTCCGCCATGCTTACTTGCTCTTACCAAAAGGGCATCTCTTATCTCATGCGCCAGCACCGGCAGTTCATCTATCTTAATTTTCTTTACATCTTCTGGTCCGTTAATTTTCTCAAGATACATATTATATTTTGTCCTCCTATTTGTCCCAGGTCAATTCACCTGTCTTTATCGCATTCTCATATTTAGAAATTTTATACTGTAAGCGTTCCATCGTGTTTTCAATCTGTTTTTTCTGCTCATCAAGCTGCTCGTATTGCTCCTTGAGAAGCTGACACCTCGCTTCAAATGTAGCATCTCCCATCTGAAAAAGCCTGATATATTCTATAAGCGCCTCAATCGGAACTCCGGCATTGCGCATACATATAGTGTGCTCCACCCAGCTGATATCTGATTCGGTATAATCGCGTATACCTCCTGCAGTCCGTGCAATCTGTGGAATCAGGCCTATGCGTTCATAATACCTGAGTGTGTCAGTAGACACACCAAAACGCTCACTCACTTCCTTGATAGTCACTCACATCGCCTCCTTTTTGATTGTTACAGTGAAACTATATCACTTGAAGTCCACTCCAAGTCAAGAGCTTTTCATCTTTTGTATACATAAAAAAATTATCGTGTTATAATCTCAATAATAAAATTTAAAAAGATTTACACTTGGAGGAAAAATATGAACTATACAGAATATATCGAAAATGCCAGACCACGTCTTGGAAAATACTGCAAGGCATGTCCTGAATGCAACGGCCGCGCATGCAAAAACCAGATGCCGGGTCCGGGCTCAAAGGGCATCGGAGACACAGCCATACGCAACTACGACAAATGGAAACAAATCCGTGTAAACATGGATACTATTGCCGAAAATAAGCCTGTAGACACCTCTCTCTCACTCTTCGGCCGTACTTTTAAATATCCGGTATTTGCAGGTCCTGTCGGTGCGGTACAGCTGCACTACGGAGACTGTCTGGATGATGTGACATACAACGATATCCTCGTGTCAGCCTGTGCAAAGAACGGTATCGCAGCTTTCACAGGCGACGGAACTGACCCAAATGTCATGGTTGCAGCCACCAAAGCTATCAAAAATGCAGATGGTGCAGGAATACCTACCGTAAAGCCATGGAACATTGAGACCATACGTGAAAAAATGGAGCTGGTACATGAATCAGGCGCATTTGCAGTAGCTATGGATATCGATGCAGCCGGTCTTCCGTTCCTCAAAAATCTTGATCCGCCAGCCGGAAGCAAAACAGTTTCAGAGCTTTGCGATATCATACAGATGGCCGGAACCCCATTTATTGTAAAGGGAATTATGACCGTAAAGGGTGCGCTTAAAGCAAAAGAGGCAGGCGCAAGCGCTATTATTGTATCAAATCACGGTGGACGTGTGCTGGATCAGTGTCCTGCCACTGCTGAGGTGCTTGAAAGCATCGTAAAGGCTCTTGAAGGCTCAGACATTAAGATTCTTGTAGATGGTGGCATCAGAAGCGGCACAGACGTCTTTAAAGCCCTTGCACTGGGTGCAGACGGAGTTCTTATCGCAAGACCGTTTGTAACGGCTGTATACGGCGGTAAGGCCGATGGTGTACGTGCATACATAGACAAAATCGGTACAGAGCTTGAAGACACCATGAAGATGTGTGGTGTATCTTCGCTTGATGAAATCACAAGGGACTGTGTGATGACCTTCTAGTTTAAAAACATGCTTCATGACTTTTTGTTTTTATATAAATTCTTCATACAAAAGCACCATAACCGGCATCGTCACTACAGCACAAAGCGTTGTCACTACATTTATTGCGCTGGCATACCTTGAATCATTACCATACACCTGACACATCTGTGTAACAGTCGATGCCGAAGGTGTAATAACTGCTAAGAAAACAATAAGCATAATCTTTGGCGCATCTGCAGAAAGATATGCCATGTGGCTGATTTTAATAAGAATAAGCGATATCAACGGAACCAGAAGCATCCTGAGAAAGGTAACAAATATGGAAAAGCCTGCCCATAGCAGAAATGATAAACAGCAAAACTAACTGCAAAATCACCGATGCCACAAATGCAATCAAAAGACCTCTCACTGTTTTTGAAGTGTAATCCACCTGAAAAGCATTGATAATAACACACGGTATAACCAGATACAGCACAATCTTTGATAAAACCTTGCTGTCCTCATCCTTCACAATACCTGCTTTCACGATAATAAAACCCATTAAAATCATGATAAAAAGCTCTATTATCTGTTCCATTAAAAGTATACTGATATGCATAAAAATCATCTCCTGCTCTAAATATCTATGTCTTAAAAGGCATGCATATCTAATTCATAATTTATAAATCTATAATCTCGTAGTCCACTTTGAACAATCCCACACATCCGTCGCAAGCCCATCATAGAAATCCGGCTCGTGGCATACCATCAGTATGCTTCCCTTGTACTCCTTTAAGGCACGCTTCAGCTCATCCTTAGCATCCACATCCAGATGGTTGGTAGGCTCATCCAGAAGCAGAATATTTGTCTCTCTGTTTATCAGCTTGCACAGGCGTACCTTTGCCTGTTCACCACCGCTTAACACACGCACCTGGCTTTCAATATGCTTTGTGGTCAGGCCACACTTGGCAAGCGCGCTTCGCACCTCGTACTGCGAAAATGCAGGAAACTCGTTCCATATCTCCTCAATACATGTGGTTGTAACCGACTGATCCATCTCCTGCTCAAAGTACCCTATTTCCAGATAATCTCCAAGTGTAACACTTCCTGAAAGCGGCTTTATCAGCCCAAGAATACTCTTAAGCAATGTCGTCTTTCCGATGCCGTTTGCGCCGGTAAGTACAATCTTTTGTCCTCTTTCCATCTCAAGGTCGAGAGCAGATGAAAGCGGATCATCATAGCCAATGACCAATCCATTTGTCTGGAAAATATACCTCCCCGGAGTACGCGCTGTCTTAAAGTTAAACTCCGGCTTTGGCTTTTCAGCAGCAAGCTCAATAACATCCATCTTGTCTAGCTTCTTCTGACGTGACATCGCCATATTCCTTGTAGCTACACGCGCCTTATTTCTCGCCACAAAATCCTTCAGCTCTTTAATCTCCTGCTGCTGTTTGTTGTACGCAGCCTCAAGCTGGGCTTTCTTCATCTCATATACTTCCATAAACTTGTCATAATCCCCGACATATCTGTCGAGCTTCTTATTATCCATGTGATAGATGAGATTTACCACGCTGTTCAGAAACGGTATGTCGTGCGAAATGAGAATAAACGCATTCTCATAATCGTTCAGATATCGCTTAAGCCACTCAATATGCTCCACGTCCAGATAGTTTGTAGGCTCATCCAAAAGCAGAATATCCGGCTTCTCCAAGAGGAGCTTTCCCATCAGCACTTTGGTTCTCTGACCACCGCTTAAATCGGTAACATCCTTATCAAGCCCCAGGTCTAAAAGTCCAAGAGCCCTTGCAACCTCCTCAACCTTTGCATCGATCATATAGAAATCATGCATGGTAAGCATGTCCTGAATCGTGCCGGCTTCCTCCATCAGCTTATTCATCTCGTCCTCGTCCACATCGCCAAGACGCGCATATATGTCATTCATCTCTTTTTCCATATCATAAAGGAAATCAAATGCAGAGGAAAGAACGGAGCCGATAGTCATACCCTTTTCAAGCGCTGTGTGCTGGTCGAGATAACCCACACGCACCTTCTTGGCCCACTCTATTTTGCCCTCATCAGGCATAAGCCTGCCTGTGATAATATTCATAAAAGTCGATTTTCCCTCACCGTTTGCACCGACAAGCCCTATGTGCTCGCCCTTCAACAGTCTGAAGGAAACATCCTCAAAAATAGCACGGTCGCCAAAACCATGGCTTAGGTGCTCAACGTTTAAAATACTCATGTATACCTCTCTTCAAGATTTTATTTTCCCAATATGGCACTTTCTTCAAGATTTTATTTGTACAATTTGGCACTTTCTTCAAGATTTAGTCTGCATGCTCATATTGTTTTGTTAGTCTTTCAAGCTCATCATGAACCTCTTTCACCAGATTTTCCGGGCCAATTATCTTAAAATTATCCCCCATTGCCATAATCCAATGAATAAAAAGCTTGTTATCAGCTACTTTCACAAAAACGCGCGAATGAGCTTCATCCTTTTTTAAGATTGTCACATCGGTTCCAAACCTGTCAATCAGGACACCTATAGCGCTGTTTTTGCACAGTATCTCAGCCTTTATCTCTTCTCCATTGTACATACCAAACTTAGATTTGCCATAAGAAGCAATATCGAGTTTTTTAAGCTTCTCCCTGCCCTCACGGACTTTATTTTCAATCAGGATATTCTTCATCTTGTCTACACGGTAATGACGAATATCCTTTACCTGTGTATCATGGTCATATCCAATCAGATAGTAATTGCCATCATTCCACAGCAATCCCCATGGACTGACATGATATCTGGCGCCGTCATGCTTCACCTCAAGCTCTTTTTTCGTATTCCACCGGCAATATTGAAAAGAAAGGCTTGAATTATTTGCAATTGCATTGTGTATGGCATCGACATTTTTCATGATGTCGCTATTCATGGTTTTCACTCTTCCGGCAACATATACCTGACGCTGCAGAGTGGCAGCCTCCTGTCTGCTTGTAAGACTCTCCAGCTTCTTAATAAGCTCATTGGATTTCTCATCAGTGATAAACTTGGCAGCCGCGACAGAATCTACTAAAAGCTTAAGCTCCGCCAGCTCAAATGCCCTGCCAATCACCTTATAATGGACAGTCCTGCCATACTGCGTCTTTTGGGTTTTGATACCAAAATCATTCAGCTGTGCTATATCATCATACAGACTTTTTCTCGCAGCCGTGACATCGTATGCATGCAGCTTGTTTAAAATCTCATCAAGCGTAATATCATGGTTAGCATCAGTATTATTCAAAAGAATTTTGGCCAGATACAAAAGCTTTAGCTTTTGATTGCTCCTGGGTTCCTTAGATTGCTTCCCGGCAGTCAGATCATTGTTTTCCGTTTCACTCATATACACTTATCTCCCCATCAATTTGTATTGTAACTATTCAGAATCACACCACACACATTTGCAAAACCGCACGATACTCGTCACTTGATTATTGCAGCAAGTTTTTCGCCACACATCACACCGAGTATACATCCTAAACAGCTCAACAACACATATCCGCACCCAAGCAGGCAGCGATTATATTCAAACAGATTATAGGATTCAAGCGAAAATGTAGAAAACTACGTTGGTGATTAAAGTCAAAAAAGGAAATTCAGTTTTTAAAGGTATAAGGCTGATGACATATCTGGCCATTGCACCTACGGCGCCACCCAGTGCTACAAATAAAAAATTCATTGTGGTTATCTCCTATATGTAAAATACGCGATTCTCTTTTCTCGGAATCACGTCAGGATAATCTCCATCGACATATCCAAGAGCACAATGTCCGATTCCCTCATACTCATCCTCAATACCGAGTGATTTAAGAAGCTTCTTGCCCCAGTCAGACTCAAACTCTTCCTTCGCGCGGTGAATCCAGCAGCTTCCTACACCCAGATCATGTGCTGCAAGCATCAGGTTTCCCATCACAAGACTGCCATCATAGACATGTGTAGGCCAGTCCTTCTTTCCAAGAACGATAAGAATAACCGGCGCACCGTAAAATGGATCAGTATTACTTCCCATTATGTCGGCATTTCTCTTAGCGATTTCATCCCTTATTTCCTTGTTTGTCACCTGAATAATAATGGTATTCTGTGCACCTCTGCCGTTTGCCGCAAAGGTTCCGGCCTCAATTATCCGGTCAAGGATGTCCTGCGGAATCATGTCCGGTTTGAATTTGCGAATACTTCTTCTGGTTTTCATTTCTTCTAATACTTTGCTCATGATTTGGTCCTCCCATTAATTCAAAAATTTATAATCTCTCTAGCATCATAAAAAGCCGAACCGTCAGCGCCTATTGCAGCCTTTTGATTAATTTCAGTAGATATAATGCATAATACATATTTGTTCCCCCGTTTTAAGTATTATGCAGTAATTAAGCATAATTTGCAAGTATGCATAAATACTGCATATGTTATTATTAAGCATCTATATCGTATAATTGTCAAATCAGATTTTTTATCTCATTAAACACTTTCAAATATCCGTTTGAAATGATATTTACAACAATTCCTTTAACTTCGCCATCTCATCCTCAGACAACGTAACACCCTTTCCCATCTTCTCGTGCTCCGGTGCCCAGTCTCTGATATCATACTTTGGTTCTCCACCATTCCATGAAATTCTGTTGAGTTCCTTTGTCCATCCTTTGGCACTTTCTGAGAGTGTGCCTATGTGTTCTACTATTTCATATTTAAAATCTGCCATACTATAAATCCTTTCTGTTAGAATTGGAAATATTATATTTGTTCATCTTTAGTTATTAGATGAAATTTCCACTCAGAGAGTGGAAAATCTTTTATTTCGCATTCTCATATAATATTCATCAATGAAATAAGTATACTTCTTCCAGATTATCGACACAGTGTGTCGATAATCTAAAAACTGCGAAAAGCTGCTTCGCATTCTTATATATTACTTTAATAAATCAAAATCGTCTAGTTTAATTTTTAATAAAACTAAACTCTGAAATAATATTGCTTGTTGTCTTGATTTTATATACAGTCACGTAAATTATTCAGTTACTAAAATAGTGAAATTTATTGAAAAAATAATCTATATTACTTAACAAAGCGTTTTTCGACTGGTTCGCAAGGAATCTACAACAGTAGAAATTATTCTATATTACTTAACTACATTGGATACCAAACCTTGACAGCAAATCTACAACAATAGAAATTATTCTATATTACTTAACATCCGCAGGCTGTAGCAAATAATTCAAGAATCTACAACAGTAGAAATTATTCTATATTACTTAACGCTTGATTTAATTGGGAAAAGGTCTGAAATCTACAACAGTAGAAATTATTCTATATTACTTAACGTAAAGCCTTTATATCCGATATTACTAATCTACAACAGTAGAAATTATTCTATATTACTTAACATGCTCATTGACAGCATTACACTCAAATCTACAACAGTAGAAATTATTCTATATTACTTAACATTGCTTAAGTAGTGTAGAATCAAAAAATCTACAACAGTAGAAATTATTCTATATTACTTAACCCTATTGATAGAGATAAGGAGTTCGTAATCTACAACAGTAGAAATTATTCTATATTACTTAACAAAATAACATATACAGAAAGGAAGGAAATCTAC
>OHMO01000471.1_pt1 | contig 20779 bp, 16 predicted proteins | sample 1569321 | NCBI WGS metagenome assembly OHMO01 (sample SAMEA3879504, study PRJEB24766) | human gut metagenome | biome: human-associated habitat; feature: feces | place: USA | collected 1985/1987
AAGATAAGGAAATGAACTTATGAAGAAAAAACTTTTATTTACAACGGCTTTAGTGGCGGCTTTTGCAGCAACTAATGCTTATGCAAAAATTATAGATACATTACCTGAAAATGGAAAAGATGGTTTTCAGGGGCATACATTTATTGAAGAGGATACAGGGAGAAATGTTGCTACTAACATCAATGCAGACTATTTGACTGATGATGAAATTGTCATAAAAAACATATATCTGCAAACTTTATATGGACAAGCAGAGGGAAATCCTAAGGGATTAGATGTTGGCGAAAAAGTTAACGAAGGTTCTGCCAATACACAAAAGCTTGTTGTAACCGATGGTGCCCGCTTAGATATTTATAGACATCAAGGACCCGATGATTCTCCTGAAAATGCAGAGCAAGCCCAAAACCTTTTCAACGTTAGTGGTGGTGAAGTTGAAGTTAGTAATGGTGAAATTCATGCAGACGGAATAGTCAATATTTCTGGAGGAAATATAACATTAAGCGGTGGTGAATTTATTGCTGAAGATGCCGGTGCTAAAATGAATATCTCTGGTGGCACAATTAATATCAGTAGTCATCCATCTCAGTTCAGCGGGTTTGGTGTTGAAATTTCCGATGACAATCCGACAGACGGCCTTGTTGAAACCTCATGAGGAGCTATTGAGATGACCGGAGGCACCATAAATGTTAGTGGAAAGACTGGGGACTTATTTTTTACTCCAGATTCTCCGGGGAATTACATCACAGGAACAGAGGTTAATATCAGTGGCGGTGAGCTAAATATTAATGAAAACAGTGGAATTTCCGTAATTAAAGGTTATAAAAGCGTTGATAATGATATAGCTTCTTTAGAAAAAGGCATTATAAACCTGACAGACGCAGGAACAATTAACCTCTCTGGTACGTTAGTTTCTGACGTTTCCGGCGACGGTAACTTAAATGTTAAATCCTCAAGCGCGTTGGTTGACGGTGATGTTTCCGGCTCTAACCTGACTTTTGAAGCCGACCATTCTTTAAGCAAACTTGTTTCTGGTGAAATCGGCGATTTGGCTTCTTTGAATGTCAACAAAGGCACTTTGACTTATGACAAACAGACAGGTAAAATCGGCAATCTGAATGTTACCGGTGGTTTGGATATTGGCACAAATACGGTTAATGCCACGAATGTTGACTTCAAAGATAATTCCACTCTGAAATTTACCGTTGCTGGTAAAGAAGACGGTAGTTATGGTAAAATTAAAGCTGATACAATTAATGTCAGCACGACAGGCACAAAACTTGACCTGACCTTAAATAGCAGCGTTTTGGGTAAAGACGAAACCAAAGAATTTACCATTCTTGATGGTACGGTTACCAATGATTTTGCTGAATTAAGCCAGAACAGCCGCTACAAATTTGAAAAAGTCGGCAATGGTGTTTACAAAATTACCGGTACAGCTACAGCAACAGATACGGTTGTGGAAGCTGGAGGTACGGCTAATAATGCAGGAACCGCAACTGCTTGGGATAGTGTTTCTTTGGATAATCCGTCCGGTTCTGTTCAGGGCAGAGTTGCAAATGTATTAGCAGACCTTGCCGGAAAAACCAATACGACAGCAGGTAAAAAAGCCTATGTCGACGCTTTGACAGCCGTAGCACCGGAAGTTGCACCGATGGTTCAGAAGACACAGACTGAAACTGCCAACCAGGTATTCGGCGCAGTCAGCACGCGTTTAACCGGTGGTTCAATCTCGATCGGTTCCGAAGGTATGTCTTCGGGTGATTCTAATCCTGACGCGGCTGTTTGGGTTCAGGGTATGTTCAACAAATCCAAGCTGGACGACACATCCAAGGCCAAGGGTTTTGACGCAGATTCTAACGGTGTTGCCCTCGGTATTGAAAAATTCGTTAATAAAGATGTTAAAGTCGGTGCCGTTTATGCTTACACCAATACGGATATTGACGGATTTATGAGAAGCACGGATGTTGATACCCACACCGCTATTTTGTATGGCGAATATAAACCGTCTAACTGGTACGTTAACGGTATTGCGACATACGGTTGGTCTGATTATTCCGAAGATAAAAATGTTGCAGGTGTTGGTGTAAAAGCCGACTACGATGTTGAAACATTCGGTTTGCAGGCCATGACCGGTTACGATATGCAAGTTAAAGGCTTTGGATTTACACCGGAAGCAGGATTGCGTTATGTTCATATTAAACAGGATGCTTATAAAGATTCTGCTGACCAGCGTGTTTCTGCCAACGACAGCGACATCTTGACCGGTGTTATCGGTGCGAAAGTCAGCAAAAACTTTGAATTGTCTAACGGTATGAATATTAAGCCAGAAGCCCGTATTGCCGCAACTTATGACCTGTTTAACGATGATGTTAATTCAGTCGTAACCTTGGCTAACGGTTCGGCTTATGCGGTTGAGGGTGAAGCTCTTGACCGTTTCGGAATGGAGTTTGGTGCCGGCGTAACAGCGGAAGTCAATGATAACGTTGAACTCTCTCTTGGTTATGAAGGCAAATTCCGTGAGGATTACCAAGACCATACCGGTTTGATTAATGCTAAATATAAATTTTAATCTTTAACATTCCTTTGCTTAAAAGCGCTTCGGGAGAAATTTCGGAGCGTTTTTTTTATTTTACAAACGACTTATTGTCACAACTGTCATCAAGTTAAGCGCTTGTTTTTATTTTAAATTCCCCAATCGTAACAAAATTCATTGGTTTTGAGAGTTTTTAGGGCTCCCGAATAAGATTATTCACGACATAATATACATAGTTAACAACAAAAAAGGAGTAAAAACTATGTATTTTATCGAATTAAGATATACCAACGGAAAAACTGTCAGATTGCCGGAACCCTATTTTTTATGGCAGCAGGCTAACAAGGCTCTTTTGGACAGGTATGCAGCCAAACCGTATTACACCGCAAGCATTGTCTCTGAATAATGAAAGGAAATTTAAGATGTTAAAGAATTTTGAAAACTGGCTTTTGGAGCAAAATTACAGCGCAAGCACCTCCGCGGACTATATGGGACGGATTGAAAGACTTTGCAGAAACGAACAATTTACACTTGCTTATCTGGTTGAAAATATTGCTTCTATCCTGCCTCAATATGAAATTACCGGTGAAAAATCAAGTTATGGAAAAAGAAGTCATACATCAGTTAGACAGGCTTTGAGACGTTTCAAAATGTTTTTGGCTGCTGAAAAACTGGCTTAGAGGTATGTCATGACAGATATTAAAACCTTAAATGACAATCTTAGGAAGACGTTTATCGGTGGAAGAGTTATATTAACTCAAGGTATCAATGTCAAATTACCAAGAGATATTGCAAGGATTTTAGCAAAAGTCAGGAATTTTAACAATTTTACCAAAGCTAACGATCCGTACAGCGAACATGATTTCGGCAGTTTTGATTATAACGGCGAAAAGATATATTGGAAAATTGATTATTATGACAAGAGTTATCAATACCTATCAGAGAATCCTGCAAATCCAGATATAACAAACAGAGTCTTAACCGTTATGCTTGCAGATGAGTATTAAAAGATAAAACTTCAAAAATCAGCCCGATTTGATTGGTTTCAGGTCGGGCTTATCTTTTACTTCTTTTTTCAAATCCGCTTGTTTACGGGTCGTTTATGACGCAATGTGATAGGTTTTAGGCTTAAAAATGCAAACCATGCTGTCAAACATTCCACATTTGTTGCAAACAGGCTCGCCAAAAGAATTAATTCCTTCAAATTTTACTCTGCCTTTCAAAAATCGTATTTCACAGTTGGGATAAATAACCTCATGAAAAATCTTAGTAGATGTCGAAACCGGTAATAACATCACAACGATTTTGTCTTTTTGATATTCTTGATAGGCTTTTCTGATAAAATCTTCTTTTAGTTTTCTGGAGTATGGAGGATTAACAAAATTACTTTTTTCCCAATCAATCTCCAAGCCGTTCCATAAGTTTATGTCATGCTTAAAAGGACAAGGATCAAAGTCAAAATGAAACTCTTTATCCAAGCTATCATATAAGGATTTAGGAGTTTTCCAATCGTCATTTATTTTTAGGTTACGCTTTTTCATAAATTTTAGAACGCAACAGCAGAAGAAAAATTAAACATAATAATACCTATTCACAATGTGTTATAACCATCAAAAGAATCTGATATTTATTGATTTGTCGCGATTCTTGGGATTTGTAAACGGTTAATTTTCCATTTCTGTCGTAGAAAAACAACCTTTAACATAGTTGTGTCATAGGTTGTAAAAATAATTTGTCATTAACGTCAAAATCTTTTCATAACCTCTTCTCTTGAGGGAGCAGAAGTTAATTGTCATTATAAGGCAGATAAAATAAATCATGAGATAAAACCATTCTGTCACTGTCAAATTTGCCATTCCAATAAATTTTCATCTCTTTAGAGCAATATTCTTCTACGGTATCTAAGTATTTTTCTATTGTATCTAGTCTTAAACAATAAAATGGTAATTTCAGCTTTATGGTTGTTGCCAGAATAGCGTTTTGTAACTCCTGATTTGTAAAATTATTCTGATTTAATAAAATATGATAATGCCAGTCCGTATCTGCTCCATTCTCAGCAAAGACAATAAAAGGCAAATGATGTCGGTTCCAATGCTTACCTAATAAACTTCTTTCAAAAATCTTCATAATCATTCGCAAATGGCTTTTAGACTTGAATTCATCAGTATTAGACCAGTTTTCAGGCAAGCGGATTGTCAAAAGATGTGTCGGTTTATAGATACCGGTCAGCCAGTTATTCAATTCTTCCTTAACAGTCTCAGATTTCAAACATTTTGTTTTTTGATCGCAGGACTCAGCCATTTTATTCGGTATAGGTTTGCTTAGATTTTTATAAATCGGCTTGTTACAGGCTGTTTTAGAATCCTTTATGTGAGTATTTTTATTTAGCTTGGCTGATTTGAAGCATTTGCAGATTGAGTGATCCTCTCCGGTTTTTCGTATTTTATCTTGAAACCTTTTTCCTTCAATAGCTTGATATTGTCTTTATATTCTTTGTAAAGCTGTTCGTAGTCATTACGTATTTTTTCTAAAAGAGGTTGGGATATATAAAGACCATTATTACAACAAGCACCTTTATTAAGATACCGTAACCAACCTTTGGCACCGGATTTATCATTGTTATATTTATCTTTAGTCTGTAGCATATTGCGATATTCCGGCTCTTTATACTCTTTCTTGCCATTACAAACAGATGTCTTTAATGCGGTTCTTACTTTGCTGTCTGTTTCTTCATCAAAAACTTCTCTAATGCCGTGTATATGTGTCTCTTTATCGTCTGTATCTTTTCTTTTATCTTTGGTCTTATTCTCTAGGATAAATGACATCATCGGTTTATCAGATAACTTAAAGATATAATCAAGATTACCATATATTTTTTTGATAATAACGGCTTTCAGCTTTTTGTATGTTAATTTTTTATGTTTATCTCGAAACGATTTACTTAAATCTAACGTAAACGGTTTAATATTCTTAAAATCTTTGGTTTCTGCCATAAAATAAAAAAAGTATGCCAGTTTTTGTACCAAAGTTATGTCTCTCCATAAAGGTAACCTATAAACGGAAACTTCTTTTTTATCTTCATTCCCATATATATTACTTATATGTGAGATGACATCAAATTTGTTTTTGTACCAATTAACCAAGAAAATAAAGCCTTTGTAAGCACGTTGGCTCTGCTTTTTCTTATTTGTTTTCTGTTTTTTTCGCATGAACAATTCCTTTCCTTTTTTGATTTAGAATTGTCACTTCATGCGGATTTGATGAAAAATTTTTCCAAAACTAATTTTTTTGCGTACTTTTAAGATTTTTCAATGTATATATACATCAAAATATATAATTTAGACTTCTTGTCCTTAAGGGCGAAAGGTTAAAAAAAGAAAGGAGAGACTTTTTACATCTCTCCAATTCCTTACAAATTAAATCATCGGTAATGTTGTCATCAAACGGGCGACATGTAACGGAGCAAAACATTCTCCGATAACTTCGCGGATTAACCTATCATTATTTGCAGCCCATTCCGGTACCGGATAATCATCGGGAAGTCCGGTTACTCGGAACAATTCCAAAATCGAAAGCGGACGACAATCAGAATAGCACCCGTCAGACAAAGGACGTCCCGGATGAATATTAATCATGCCGCCGATTGAGCCGCTGTCGGTTGTAATTGTATTGCATGGCTTATTCCAGTCCTTGCGGGAAAAGCTTGATTTAAATTTGGCTCCGCTTTCCGTACCGTCAACATTAACAGGTCTGAATGCCTTTGAGTTTTCCCAAGCCGAATGTGCCGTCGGCGTATGTTTTAAGAAATTAATCTGACAGGCAGGAAGTTCCGGGGCATAATGAAATGGTCTTGTCCGGTCTTTCTGTCCGGGTTCCAGACTTGGCAAATCACCGATAGCCTCAAACAACACTTTTCTGAACTTGTCTTTTTTCGGAAATTTCCAGATTCCCAGTTCTTTTTTTGACGCCAGAATGAGAGAACGCTGACGGTCCTGAGCGGTCCCGTAATCAGCCGCGCTGAAAATTCCGATGTTAACGATATAGCCGAGTTTCTCCAGTTCTTCTTTTATATATTCTCCGACCGTTTTGCCTTTGAGGATATGTTCGGCATTTTTCGGTTTTGCATTCAGAAAATCCGGCACATTTTCAATCAAAATATAGTCGTTATCGGTCTGACGGGCAAATTCCAAAGTCGTTTCAAAAAGAATAGTACGATTGTCGGTGCTTTTGCTGGTTGCCGTGTTCGCGCGACTAAAGGTTTGGCAGGGCGGCGAGGCCAAAAAAATCTTGCATCCCTTTTCTTTATGAAGACGAACAAGTTTATTAAAAACTTCCTCATCGGTAAAACTGCCTTGTACCATTTCACAATCGGGATAAATCTCTTCATGCCATTTAGCCCGTTCTTCCAAAAGTTCATTTGCTACAGCACATTTAATCCCCATGTTGTTAAGATAGTAAGTACCGATTCCGACATTGGCAAAAAGAGAGGTGTAATACAAGGGTTCTTTTAAGGTTAAAGTCTTGTGCTTGTCCTCCATAACCGGGATAAAATCTACATTGCCCCGCTCTTCTTTATCTTTTTTTCCAAGTTTTGACAGAGCAAGGGATCGGGTCGGGATTTCGTTGTTTTCCAGAGCTTCCTTTATTGCCGCTTCAACGCATTCTTTTGTCAGCTTTTCAATATCTCTGGCTTGTCGCACTGTTAAATTATAGTCTTTGGCGATAATCTCTTTTTTGGATTTGATAAGTTTATTAGCCTTGTTTTTCAAATCAGTACGCATTCCCCGTTGTGTTTTTATTCCTTTCAACAAATCGGCTAAACGAAGCTGCGCTTTTAATAATAAAGCAGCGTGTTTTTGTGTCTGAGCCAAAGCAAGCTGATATTTGTTCGGCGTCATTAACAAACCATTCAACAGTTTCGTTTCAGCCTCAACAGCTTTGGTCGCCACGGTAATAAAAGCCGGCAGAGCGTTCGGATCACTCGGAAACGTCGGGAACATATTGTCATTAGCGGCAACAAGTTCTTTTCCTGTGCTTTCAATGGTGTATTCAACATCAATAATATTATCGGAAGGTTTCGGCAGATTAAACTCTTCCGGCGCGCCATAGGTCTTGACAATATTTCCGTTATCAGCTGTTTCTTGTACTAAAATTGCATTGTTCATTTTATATTTCCTTTCAAAATTTCAATTCCGGCGAGACATTCGCTCGGTACATTTCTGTTATAGAAAAACTGAAAGAAAATGAGCAGAGGACACAATCAGACATTATAGGACATTTAAGGACATAAAAATGACAAAACTACTTCAAGCATAAAGAAAATGATTTTGTAATTGACATTCGCAAAATAAATATGCTATCAATTAATTGTTTGGAAATACTAGCATTAAATTTTTTTAATAGGTAATTTTTCGAACCTTATATTTGGGATTAATAGAATATTAGCTTTCTGTAAATTTCCAATTATATAGTAGGCGAATTAATAGCGCCAGTTAATTAATTGAGGAGTTATTTTTTTAATCTCCTACTTCTTAAAGGGATTAGTGTATCTATACACCTAGACATAAAATTACCCTATCTTTTTGATTTCCCATAAAATATTTAATAAATCACACATAAAAAACGGATAGCTGTGTCTTTTTTCTTGTTTGGTAACTAGACAGAAAAGACAAAATATTATTTTGATACATATCGTTTTCTTAAAATTAAAGAGGTCGCATTCATCTGCGGCCTCTTTTTTTGTATCTGAAAACTAACAAAACCAAACGTTTCAACCCTGAGAAGGCCGCATCTTTTTGCGGCCTTTTTTGTTTTTAAAAAAGGAAAATACCCATGAATATACAAATCAACCCAAGCGACATGCCCGCTAATCAAATTTCTCTCAACGATAAGATTAAAAAAATATTATCTGCAAAATTAACACCCTCACAAATAGAAGCCGGTTATGTGTGTACTAAAGAATTAACCTATATATTAAGCTGCACGGAAAAAACTTTATCCCGCTGGAGACAAATGAGAAAGAACGGAAATAAAAATGTTGGTATTCCTTGTTACCAAATTATGGGGAAATATAGGTATTTTCTGGATGACATCGTCCAGTATTTTATTGATAATATGATTTAAGAGGTCTGCAATGTCAAAATGCAGGCCTTTTTTTGTATCCCTATAATTTTAACGTATGTACGACAATGACGCTAAGTTTAAATGTAGTGGAGCCTAAAAAAATATTTTTTTATCCCGTGCGTAAAGCCCTTTTAAAAACGGCTCATTAAAATTTTCCCCGGTCCGCCTAGCCGTTGGGCTGGCCGTATATGTATGGGAGCCGCAAGACGGGAAATGGCAACTGGTAGCTCGGATATGGATACTGGGATATGCCGCAGCCGGGAAGGTTCTGCCTGATAAAAGTTCCTAAAACAGCTCTTTACGCAAAACAAACTGTCATCAACGTCAAATTATTTCATTCTAAGCAAGTTTCAAATCCGACTTTTGATAAAAAATAATCCCGAGACCTAACGAGATTCCAACTTATTCAAGTCATTGAAAAATAAAGAAACATCATCAAACGAGTTCGGAAAATCTTCCCAAAATGGCATTTTCAAAAAACGAACATTCGAACTCGGTTAAGTGCTTGATTTGCAAAAGAAAAACGGCAGTTTTTATACCTGCCGTTTGTATTGGTGATGCGCTTTGCGACCACATCGAACTTGTCTAACTGTTCGCAAAATGTTGTATATAAACGCTTTGAGATAGGAATATGCTTCTGCGAATCAACCGATTTTTTATCAGAAGCACTTTCCTCACTTCTCGAACTTGTCTAAATTCTCGGTCATAGTCTTAAATTTTAAAAGCAGCTCAATGTTTTTAGGTATATATTTTTATTTCATAATAGTTTAAATATCACCCTTTTTATATCTTGCATAAACATAACTTTTTTGCAAAACATTAAATTGTAAATAATTTATGAGGACAAGGAGACAAAAACATTAATGGAATAATTATAAATGGATATAAAGTTCATCCATTTGTTGTCCGAAATTTTTTAACTCCTTTTTAATGTCATTCCATGTTTCAACGCTGACTCTATTGTCAGAAGAATGTTCACATGTTTCAGAGCAATTGACATTACACTTTTTCTGTTCAAAATCATTAATCGAGCTATAATGCATAACTTGTTTGTTGGCTTTGCATATTTCAAGCTTCCTGTGAGCCAATTTGTTACGCATGGATACTATTTCATTTAAATATTTATCAAGTAAAGCGCTATCTATTTTGTCTTTTTCCAAATAGTTCAAAATTCTCTTTAGCAACTCATATTTGTCATTTAGTGAAAGTATATCGCCTGGAACTCTTAAAAGAGTATTAACATTTATAGAAGTATTTCCATCAATCAATTTTAATACCTCTTTAATGTTTGATTGATGTTTGTCGTCGTTTTCTTTAATTGTACTTTTAATATATTCAGCCAATTCTTTTTTTTCATTATCTTTCAATAACGAATATTTTCTCAGCAGATATGACTTCATTATATAATCGTTTTCAGAGGTCTCGTTCATAAGAAGTCCTCTAATGTTATTGATAGAATACAATTTTTTTGCGTTTTTGTTTAGCAGATACTGAGATTTGTCGTCAAAATGTTCTCTATTTGTCACATATACTCCTTCAAAGGAGGAAAAGTCATCTCTAATAATTTCTTTAATTGTAAGTACATCGTCTGCAGAATAAAACAGAATATCTGTACAAACATTATATCCTCTTAATTTTTTTATTACAGAATCTCCAAATTTGTCAGATTGCAAAGAAAGATTGTAGTCAATAAAGCATATGTCATATTTTTGGAAACCGTCCTTTTGCTGTTCCATTGCATTAAAAAAGACTTCAGCATCTTCTATATACTCAAAGTTGACGTTAATGCCGTTATCTGTGGCAAACATTTCCAATATATCTTTTTCTTCTTCATAAAAAGAGCGAGTGTCTTCAACCCACAACACATTAATATTGTATCTCAATGTTATATCCTTATTTGTAGTTCAAAACCAGAGGAAACATTATTTATTTTAACCGTACCTTTTAAATTTTTCTCAACAATCTCTTTTATATGAAACAGACCCACACCTGTTCCTGATGCCGTATAACTTATGCCAAAATCAAATAATGAATTTATATCTTCAATTCTTTCGTTCAGTCCCAAACCGTTGTCTTTAAAAATAATATTGGCCGTATTGTCTTCCATATACATTATGATATCTAGTTGAGATGCCTTATGCTCTGTTTTGATTGAGTTTGATACAATATTGTCAAGAATTATTACAATGTCTTGAGGGGAAAACATTGTAATGAAATGGTCAGCATGTTGGTTTATTGCTTTTATGTTTATGTCATCCGTTTTTCCCATCACATTATTTATATACTCTGTAATAAATTCAAACAAATCACCGTTTAATTTTTCATTGTTTGTGTTAAAAACAGCGTAAGGAGTATAACTTAATGTAGCTTCTGTACGGGCAATATGATAAGAAAACTTTTTTAAATTCGCCAAAGCTTCATCTATTGAAAACTTATTCCGTTGAATAAGCATAATCATTTTTTTGATTGCTTTTTTCATTATGATGATATTAATTTTTAGCATATGCAGCCGTTTTGCAAAAACTTTTTGATCTTCGCCCAAGGAACTTTCTAGGAAATTAGAACGTTTTTTTTCAATTAAAACTGCCGTTTCGGCAATCTCTTTAGCTTTCTCAGCTTCTAATCTGGCTTCTGTTTCTTTTTCGGCCTTTTTTTCGGCAAATTCTCGTTGTGTTTTTTCCTTTGCCGCTTCTTTTTCCGCCGCTTCTTTTTTCGCTTTTTCTTTTTCAAGTATTGCATTTTCTTCTGAGCTAACTTGGTTTGACAATTGAATGCGCGTTCGTATCAGTTTTCCAATAATTGGCCCTAGTATTTCAATCAAAAGGCGCACTCTTTCATCGTCTTCGATTAAGCTTTGCCTATTTGTTGTCGCTATATCGTCGAATCGATCGTCATCTAAAATGTCAAAACTAATTTCACCTTCGATATAATTGGCAAAAACTTGATTGTTTTTTATGAGGTCTAAGAAATTTTCAACAGCCAACTTTTTTCGTACATATAATCTGAGCTGATTAGGCTTGTAAGCCTTGTTTTTTAAAAAATTGTCATCATTTCGTTTGGCTGTTTCTTTATCGATAGAGGTATGTAAACCGATCCAGCCTTTCAATTCATATTTTATGTCTTCATTAGACAATATGCCGTTTTTCAATGTAAATTTTCGGGCTCCGCAAATGTTCTTAAATTCATCAAATTTAAAAACATGAACTTGTCTTTTTTTGTTGCGTATTTCACTATATGGCGAATTGACAACGATTGTTGAAGATAAATTTTTTAATATGTCATTATTTGTATTGTATCCAAAAGCAAACATGTTTTTAAAAGCGATAGACTTTTTTACAGTTTGAAAATCTATAGTCAGATTGCTTTTGTCCATGACTGCAATTTCGATTTTTCCTTTCAAACCATCAATAAGAAAAAAATCTGCCAACCGAGCTTTTAACCCCTCAATTGTCTGTTCTCCGATACCTGTTAAATCGACATTTGTCAATTTAATCATGGTTCCCGTTTTGAATTGTTCCCAATATTGAGATGTTTCTATGTTAATTTCTTCATTACAACGTTCAAGTGTAGGAATTTCATTTTCAGGACCTTCTGAATCCAAACGCCACCGACTTTCGTCTTCATCAGCCGTTTTAGTCAACAAATAATATTTTTTTGACAAATATAACGCGGCCAATTTGCCGATCCCTTTTCTTCCCATATAGCTGTTTCTAAGACTTTCGTTACTTTCCTCGTCTCTTTTGTTTTTTCCCATAAAAACATATTTTTCAGCCAAATCTTTATATGTCATCCCCGTGCCATTGTCAAAAATTTCAATGGTAGAATGCTCTTTATCTTTCATGTTAATGTATAAATATACGGAAGTAGCTTGAGCATCAAGACTATTTGCAACCAATTCAGATATCGCACTCCAAGGGTTGTTATATAGACCCTTTCCCAAGAGTTTAAGGGCAAAATACGAAAAGTTGAAATATATTTTATTTTGGGTATTTTCCATCTATAGTATCCAATATATTTTCCAATTCTTCCGCTATTTTCATAGCCAACAATGGGGGAACGGCATTTCCAATTTGCGTTGTAATGTTTTCTTTGCATCCAGAAAACTGAAACCAATCTGGAAAGGATTGAATTCGGGCGCCTTCACGTGGAGTTAGCGCCCTGTTTTCTCTATAATGTATGCAGCGTAGACCTGATGGCGTTGACATATTGTTTGTAATAGTTGTACACGGCAGATTTTCAATTAATCTTCCATATGTATTTTTGTATCCAGATGTAAGGCGATATTTTTTGTCAAGAATTCCCTTGTCGACTAAAGAATTTATATAATCTTTTCCTTCCCCTTGAACAACATTGTTTATAATAGTTTGCATTTTTTCGCCATAAAGTGAAGAAAAATGTCCTGTAAGTTGTTTGTTTTGCCCTCGCATAAGACTTTGATACTCGTTTGTAGCTGGAGAACTTTCTTGATAACTGCTAACAGGTTTATTTCCATAAACGGGAGGCAAGTCATCAATGGCCTGTTTTACGGTTATCTGTTTCGAAACTTTCTTTATATTGTCAAAATTCCAAGAAATGTTTAATCCCTTCCTTTGTCCAATGATAAAAACGCGCTCCCTATGCTGGGGCACGCCATAATCTGCAGCATCTAATACTTTATATGAGATATCATAATTAATGCTTTCAAATTTATCCCGAATATCATCAATGACCAATCCTCCATAAGTATTTTTCATTGACAACATTCCTTTAACATTTTCAAAAAGGAACATTTTCGGCTTGACTATAGAAAGAATTCTGTAATATTCTTCATATAGCCTTGCTTTGTCATCATATTTTCGCTTGCCAATAGTGCTATATGATTGACATGGTGGTCCTCCTATAATTAAATCCACGGTTTTCTGTCCCATATATTCTAGAATTTCTTCTTCTGACAGGTTTTTGATGTCTTTGTTAATCATTGTCACTGAGGGAAAATTTAAAGAAAAAGCTTTTGCCGCTTGTTGATCCCATTCGTTTGCAAAGACAATATGCCACTTGGGATTTTTTACAAATCGGTTGTTAACCTTTTTATAATAAAAACCAAAGGTTAAACCACCCGCTCCTGAAAACAAGTCAACTATACGCATATTGTATACAATCTTAACAAGATATAAAAACACATTATTTATATTATATCCCGATGTTCGCAAATATGTCAACATTTTTAGAGAAATAAATTATACTTGTTTTTTATTGGATATGCCAATACACTAAAGATGAATCGAAAGCTTTACATACAATTGAGGTGGCGATGGATATTATGACTAAAGAGCAACGTAGATATACCATGCGACAAGTAAAAAATAAAAATACCAGTATTGAAATTTTATTAAGAAAGGCTTTATGGAATAAAGGGGTACGTTATAGGAAAAATCCTTCAAAAATTCTTGGAAAGCCGGATATTTGTATAAAAAAATATAAATTAGCCATTTTTTGTGATAGCGAGTTTTGGCATGGAAAAACTTGGCTGGAGGGAAATTGTCATTTTGAAACAAACAGAGAATATTGGAAAAACAAAATAGAAAGAAATATCGCCAGAGATGCATATGTAAACAAAGCGTTGTCTGAACGAGGATGGATCATATTAAGATTTTGGGAAAAAGAAATTAGAAAAAATACGGATCAATGCGTGAATAAAATTTTAATGACAATAAAGCTGTTAAAGAATGTTAATGATTAATTGTTGGGAATTAAAATATCGGCATGGATTGCTAAAATACATATAGTGTTTTAAAAATGAAAATTGTACAGCTGTCAAATAGGTTGTTGAGGTGTTTGGCGTTTGTCGATTTTTTATGCATTTGTCATTTAAATTACATATTCCTTTGAAATACAATAAAATTCTCTTGTAAATATTAATACAAAGGAGAATAAAAATGGGAATGTCAAAATTTACTCAAGAGATTAAAAGCGAAATTGCGGAAAAATACAAAAAAGGAGCGGATGTTATTTTGTTGTGCCAAGAATATGGCATCAGCAAAAGTTATCTATACAGGATTGTCAAGTTAAAAAAGAAGCATCGAAATCCATATCAGAAAACCGCATATACTTTATGGGATATAGAACTCATGAAAAGAGAGTTGGCTTCTCTTAAAACCGAAAATGAGATTTTTAGAAAAAGCGGTTGTGGTTTGAACTCTTCTAATGACGAGAAGATAGCCGCTGTTGATAAATTAAAAAATGAATATTCTATACATATCATTTGCAAGACACTGGGATTGTTAAAATCAACCTATTATCACAGAGTAAAAAGAGCACCTGAAAAGAAATGGTATGAAATTCGTAACGAAATGCTTCGTCCTAGGATTCTTGCGATATTTAAGGAAAGTAAAGAACGGTTTGGTGCACAGAAAATATCAATAAAATTAAAACAGCAGGGAATGCAGGTAAGTATTGATGCTGTTTCAAAAATAATGAAAGAAATGGGATTGGTGTGCAAACAGAATCGTATGAGGAAGTACAACACAACCAATAAATGTTCAAAATATCGTAAAAACAGATTGAAGAGAAATTTTAATCCGAATCTCCCTAATACATTTTGGGTAAGTGACATAACCTATATGTTAACCAGTGACGGTGATTGCTATATTTGTGTTATTATGGATTTGTTTTCAAGAAAAATAATTGCTTATAGTGTATCAGAACGAAATGATACGGATCTTGTCCTGACAGCATTTAACAAAGCATTTTTAGAACGAGGGAAACCAGAAAATTTAATCTTTCATTCCAATCAGGGAACGCAGTATACATCGTATAAATGCAGATATGCGCTACGTCAAAGTAATGTTCTTCAATCTTTTTCAACGCCAGGAACACCATATGACAATGCTGTTATGGAAAGATTCATTGGGGTAATGAAACATGAAAGTTTATCTCATGTGTATTACAAAAATATAGATGAGTTAAGAGAAGGTGTTAAAGAATATATGGAGTTTTTTAATGATATGAGGCCGTTGGAACATCTTGGTTGGTTAAGCCCTAATGAATTTGAACGAAGATATTTTGAGAAAATGGCGTGTTAAAATTATGATTTAAACGAATAAAGCTCCGTAAAACGGAGCTTTATTTTGTAGACCTAGTCTACTAAAAAGAGTCTAAAAAAGCCTCTTACTTACAATTGGTGAACAGAGAAATAGCGAACTCGCACGAAAATCAGTCATCAATCTCAACTTTTTCTTGGCTCACCGTGAGGAAATCTTGGCGATGAAAGAACAAGTCAAAATGATAAAGGAATTACTTGCTGCATAAGGTCAGATTACATTACAACAAAAGCCAAAATAGAATTGATTTGAAGCTAGAAATAAAATCATTATCAAAACATAAATGTCTTCAAATTGTAGATTTTCTATCTTGGGGAATATTCCAAAAATACGAGCATAATGACGAGAGTTATTATGAAATGAAAAAAAAATTCATTGTTGAAGATTATTTGCTATTTAAATAAAAAAATACAGGAAACCTTACGAACTATTTACGAGGAACATTCAGAACCCCATCCGCAAGGATTTACTCCTGTTACATATTATATGGCATACAAATGCTAAAAAAATCAATAACTTTCCTAAAAATATAGCAAAATTTATTAGGAATATGTTATTAAAGCACTTTGATAAACATTGTACATTTTTAATTCTTCATTTGATTTTTCCTAATAACTAATTTAAATATAACTATTATGGATGTTGAAGTGGGGAAGTTATGATTGATTTATTTAACGATAGTTCATATAAATTTGAAAGTAATTTATTATCAAGAGTGAAAAATTTCTCTCTTGTTCCTAGTCTTGATAATACTTTAATACCACTTTTTGAAGCAGTTACAAATTCTATCCATGCTGTACAAGAACGTTTTAATAATGCATGGACAGAAAAAGGAAACATCGAAATTTACATACTTCCTAGAGAAGATAAAAAGGTTAAAGATATTGAAATTGAAGATAATGGTATTGGATTAAATTATGATAATTTCAAATCTTTTAAAACGTCAGATTCTCCTTATAAAATGTTAAAAGGAGGCAAAGGTATAGGGCGTTTTTCTTGGCTTAAAGCTTTTGAATATGCTGAAATCAATAGTGTTTTTGAAAATGAAGGTATAAAATACAGAAGAACATTTATTTTTAAATTAGATGAACAAGAACCAATATCACAACATAAATTAGAAGCAATAAATATAAAAGAACCTATAAAAACAACTGTGAAATTAGTCAATATGAAAGATAACTATGTCTCAAAGTTTCCTGAAAAAATTGAGACAGTTATTCAGAAAGCTTTGTTTCATTTTTTACCAATGTTAATTGCAGGAGCCCCCTCAATTAGTTTTATAAATGATAAGGAAAGCAATAATATAAAAGATATTTTCAATAAACACAAATATAATGAAATTAAAACAACCATTTGTATGGAAGATGAAGATAATACTGTATTTGATTTGCAGAATATAATGATTGATAAAAAAATAGTTTCAGATAAGGCTCACACTATATATTTTGCAGCAAACGAACGAATCGTGGGAAATCATACCATTAACAACCAAATTGGTTTATCGAAATCATTTACCTATGATGACAAAGACGTTTTTTATGTAGGTATTATTTCTGGAGATTATCTTAATAATGCTGTGGTAGATGCTCGCAATAATTTCTATATGGATGAAAAATATAAACTAGATTTGATTAAAAAAGTTATAACAACTTTGGAAAATGGATATCTTAAGAAACAAATTGATGAACTTTTAGAAACGAAAACGAAGAAATTGGAAAACGTATTAACGGAATATCCTCGTTATGCATATATGGTTGATGATAAAAAAACATGGGCAAAGTCTAAATTACCTGCTAATGCTTTTAATGATGAGGAAATTTTCAAAGAACTGTCTATTTATGATTACAGAGCTAATAGAGAAATAAAAAATGAAATAAAAAAAGTCCTTAACAAATCACTAAAGCCAGAGGAAATAGACAGTAAAATTTCTGAAATAGTTAATAAAATAGGAGACCAGAATAAATCATCTTTAGCAGAATATGTTGCTAAAAGAAAAGGAATTTTAGATTTATTGGAATCCAAGCTGGGTTTTGAAGATATTGAAAATCAAAAAAGATATACAGAAGAAGCTGTCCATAAGATTATATGTCCTATGACTGTTGATAGTAATGATATAACAATAGAAAATCATAATTTATGGATACTAGATGATAGATTAGCCTATTATCAATACTTTGCGTCAGATAAACAAATTAAACATTTTGTAAAATCGTCTGATAGTCAGAAAGAGCCAGATATTGTTCTTTTTAACGGCTGTACATTATTTGATAGAAAAGACCAAAATCAACCTGTCGTAATTGTTGAGTTCAAACGTCCCGCAAGAAAAGACTATAATGAAGAAGAAAACCCTATAACACAAATATATGACTACATCGATGATTTGAAAAATCAGAAAATAACGACTCCTCAAGGAAGATTAATAACGGAAATAGATGAAAAAACACCATTTTTCTGTTATATTGTATGCGATATTACTCCTAGACTTAAAAACATTCTAAAAAGAGATAAAATGGATAGAGAGTTACCTGGAGGACGTGGTTTATATGGTGAAAATACATCATACAATGCCTATTTTGAAATTTTAGATTACAATACCATTCTTAAAGATGCACGGATTAGAAATGAAGCCTTTTTTAAAGAATTAGGACTTTAATATAAATGTCAAAGAATGTATCTTCTTTGACATTTTCGCTAGAAACCTTTGAAAATATAGAGTTCCTATTTGGCTTAAAAATATCACAATCTCAAAATGTCAAACTTTGTTAAAAATAATTACTTTGTTTAACATTTACAGCGGTTTTCTAACTTAACCGTTTCCGTTATTGTTCAAAACATTTTCCACCATATAGAGAGGGATATTATAAAGACCATTATTAACCTCAAAGCCTGCCAAAGATGTGCGAATAGAAATTTGAGGTTGATATTTTTGTCGGTATGAAGCCAAACTCTTCGCTTTAAGATTAACACTAGACTTCACTTCAACAGGAATGACCAGATTTGCTTTTTGAACTATAAAATCTATTTCGGCCTGTCCGACATCTGTTCCCCAATAATTTATTGGCAGTTCATCATTGGTTTTGAGCTCTTGTAAAACATACTGCTCAGTTAAAGCTCCTTTAAATTCTTCAAAAATTTTATCTCCTTCGATAATAACCTTTGCATCAAGCATCGCTTTGGCACAAAGTAAACCTGTATCCAACATATACAGTTTGAAAGACGAATTATCCTCATAACCTGAAATCGGCAAATCAGGTTTTGTTATTTTCTTAATTTTATAAACCAGTCCGGTTAAGTCTAACCAATCTACAGCGGCTTCATATTCTCTTGCTCTTGCACCTTTTTGAACATCTTTATAGGTAAATTTTTGATTTTCTTTTGCCAGTTGAGTTGGCAAAGAATTCCACACGGCCGTTATTTTTGCCACATTTGAGCTTTCCGTATATTTTGAAAAATCTTCCGTATAACCTGTTAAAATAGCATTTTGAATCCGTCTTACTTCCATCATGTCTTTATTGGCTGCAAAAGATTTAACGGCCTCCGGCATACCACCGACAAACATATACTGTTTCAAAAGATTAGTGCATTTGTCTTGAAAATTTTTAAGAACTTCCCAATTATTGTTATAAATCAACTCAGATAATTGATTTTCTCCGAGAGCATCTAAAAATTCACAAAAGCTCAAAGGATATAAATTTAAGAAATCCACTTGTCCGACCGGAAAGGAAAACTGCTTTTTCCGAACCGCAACGCCTAATAAACTTCCTGCGGCAATCACATGATAATTCGGTGCGTTTTCCTTAAAAAACTTTAGTGCGTTTAAGGCTCTTTCACATTCCTGAATTTCATCTAAAACAATCAATGTATCATTGGGCTTAATTTGAACTTTGGTTAAAATACTCAAACCCAATAAAATATTATCTAAATTATAATTTCCCTCAAATATATTTTTAGCATCAGGAGTATCTACAAAGCTTATATAGGCAAAGTTTTTATAAAATTCTTTGGCAAAAGCTTTCATTAGCCAAGTTTTACCAACTTGTCTGGCTCCTCTGATAACCAAAGGCTTGCGATTTTTGCTTTCTTTCCAAGCTCTTAATTTCTCAAATGCGTATCTTTTCATTTATAATCCCCTTGTTTTAAGGAAAATATAACTCAAAAATCACATTTTTTCAAGGAAAATTTGCAAAAATATCACATTTTTCAAATGAAAAAATGGCAAATCATCACATTTTTCAAAGGAAAGTTCGGATATGTTTATCTATAATATGTCAGCTAAGTCTTCTATTGTTCGATAATTATCCAAATCATCGGGGTGTTGGTGGCGGAGGGTTTTGAGTATTTGTAAAACCGGTTGTGTCGGAATGTATTGTTCTTCAATCGGCTGAAAGCAAGAATAGTCGTAGCTGATAATTTTACGGTCTTTAATATAAGAAATGCTGCTGTAATCACTATTATAATGTCTGTGGTAATGAATTAAAGGATGGTTGCAGAACATAAAACCGTTATCCCAAAGCTTGACCAGATTCCCGATACTGATTTTATCAACCTTATAGGCATAATACGGACAGGCAAACCCCGTAATAATAAAGCCTTCAATAATAACCGGAGCATACGGCGTCCCCAGTCTGAATTTGTGCCGATTTTCCCAAATCTCATCAAAATGCGCCAAGAACCATTGCAAATGTTCATTCATCTTAAATCTTCACATTTTCCACGGCATTGGCGAGCATCTGCTCGTTGGCGTTAAAGTAGTGTTGCGTGGTGCTGATATTCTTATGATTAGCCTGTTTTTGCACAAGGCAGATATTAACACCGGCATTCACAAGTTTAGATACAAAAATATGTCGTCCCAAATGGCTTGCCCCGTGAATGCTGAACTTGCGGTAAATGGAGGCAAAAAGCCGGCTGATACTTGACCGGGCAAACGGCTTGTTCTGTTTTTGCGAAGTAAAAATGTAAGTTTCGGATGTTAATCTCACGCCCCACTTTCTTTGCAAATATTTCAAATACTCTCCAAACTCCTTCTTCATCTGTCCGTTGAGGT